>JAABUN010005806.1_pt1 | contig 14893 bp, 11 predicted proteins | sample 5559311 | NCBI WGS metagenome assembly JAABUN01 (sample SAMN10711877, study PRJNA513370) | rock metagenome | isolation source: Antarctica rocks | place: Antarctica: Victoria Land, Siegfried Peak sud | reverse complement strand
TCGACCGACCCTGGGCTGCAGGTGTTCTATCGGCTGGGCACCACCTTCTCCGGCTGGTCGACCTCAGCCAGCACCAGGCGCCACGGCGTCATCACCTTGACTGATCTAACCCGGACTCTGATCGAGTTCGAGCGGCAGGGCGATCCCACGGTGCCGTTGCCAGCCATCGACGGCTCGCCGTTGGCGGTGGACTTTGCACCGCTGACGGTGGCGGAGACCGAAGATCATCTGCGAGCCGTGGCGGCGTTGTCCAACGCCGCGCTCACCGGCTACCTCGGGCTGGGCCTGGTCGGCTTCGTGCTGGTGGTGATCATGGTGGTCGGCGCCATACGTCGCCGGTTCGCCGTCACCCGGTTGATCTTGACCTTTGCGGCGGTGCTGGGCGCGGCCATGATGCTCACCGGATCGCTGCCCTGGCAGGAGTCCCGTACGCCCGGGTTCTCCTTGACGCTGCTAGTGCTCGCCTGGGGCGTGGTGCTGACCGGCCTCGCCCTGGTCATCGCTCGGCTGGCCCGGGTGCCCGCGGTGATCGCCGCGGCTGGTCTGGTCGTGGCTGCCTTCACCGTGGACGCGGCCCTCGGTGGAGTGATGCAACCCGGCTCCATGCTCAACTCCCGGCCCATCTACGGACTGCGATGGTACGGGTTCGGCAACGTCACCTTTGCGGCGTACGCGGCGGCCGGACTGGTGCTGGCCGGTTATCTGGCGCACCGTTTCCTGGGACAGGGTCGGCGGGCGCACGCGGTGGGCGCGGTGGCCGTCATTGGCTTCGGGATCGTGATCTGCGACGGCTGGCCGACCATGGGCACCGACTTCGGCGGTGTCGTTGCCCTCACCCCCCTCGTGCTCTGGTTGCTGTTGCGAGTCTCAGGTCTGCGGGTTACCTGGCCCCGGCTGCTGGCGGTGGGCGGTGGAGCGGTGGCCGCTATTGTCGCCATCTCCCTCCTCGACTGGTGGCGCGGACCCGACGCTCGCAGCCACCTGGGGAATTTCGTCCAACGGATTTTCGACGGCGATGCGCTGGACGTGGTTGCCCGGAAGGCGACCGCCGCCGCCGAGACGATCATCGGTCCCCTCGGCATCGGCTCGATCATCATCGGTGTGCCTTTGTGGATCATCATGTTCCGCTGGGTGCTGCCGGTGCTACGGGACCAGTTCTCCACCGTACGACTGGTCGCGCTGGGCGCGCTGGCCACCGCCATCCTGGGCACGCTGCTCAACGACGGTGGCGTCAGCGTGTGGCTCACTTTGACCGGTGCCTTTGCGATCACGGTCGCGTGTTTGTGGGTCGACCGGGCGGTTGACGACGGGCGGCTGTCCTGGGCACCCCCGCGGACGGCACCCGGTCCGCGGTTAAATCAGCGGTAGCGTTGGCCCGTGGCCGACACCGTCCAGAACGCGATCCGGACCCCCGAGCTCACCCAGCCGTGGGCCGCGTTGGGCCTGAAATCGGACGAGTACGACCAGATCCGCCAGATCCTGGGTCGCCGCCCCACGTCGGCGGAGCTGGCGATGTACTCGGTGATGTGGTCCGAGCACTGCTCCTACAAGTCTTCCAAGGTCCACCTGCGCCAGTTCGGTGAGCTGGCACCTGAAACCCCCATCGGCAAGCTGCTGGCCGGCATCGGCGAAAACGCCGGGGTGGTCGACGTCGGCCAGGGCTACGCCGTGACGTTCAAGATCGAGTCGCACAATCATCCGAGCTTTGTCGAGCCCTATCAGGGCGCGGCCACCGGAGTCGGGGGCATCGTCCGCGACATCTTGGCCATGGGCGCCCGACCGATCGGGGTGATGGACCCGCTGCGGTTCGGTCCGTTGGACGCCCCGGACACCGCCCGGGTGATGCCCGGCATCGTGGCCGGGGTCGGCGGCTACGGCAACTGCCTCGGGCTGCCCAACATCGGCGGTGAGGTGGTCTTCGATCAGTCCTACGCCGGTAACCCGCTCGTCAACGCCTTGTGCGTGGGGGTCTTACGCCACGAGGACCTCCACTTGGCCAAGGCGTCGGGCACCGGCAACCGGGTGATCTTGTACGGAGCCGCCACCGGTGGCGATGGGATCGGCGGCGTGAGTGTGTTGGCGAGCGAGGCTTTCGGTTCCTCGACCGGCTCGGCACAGGCACCCAAAAAGCGGCCGAGCGTGCAGGTCGGCGATCCGTTCATGGAGAAGCTGCTGATCGAGTGCACGCTGGAGATCTTCGCCGCGCGGATCGTCACCGGCATTCAGGACCTGGGTGGTGCTGGTTTGTCCTGCGCCACTTCGGAGCTGTCCAGCGCCGGCGACGGCGGCATGCACGTTGATCTGGATCGTGTCCCGCTGCGCGACTCGACGCTCAGCCCGGAAGAGATCTTGATGAGTGAGTCCCAGGAGCGGATGATGGCGGTCGTTGAGCCGGCGAACGTTGAAGCCTTCTTGAAGATCTGCGACAAGTGGGACGTGCTGGCTACGGTCGTGGGGGAGGTCACCGCGGGGGATCGGCTGGTGATCGACTGGCACGGGGAGACCGTGGTCGACGTGCCGCCGCGTACGGTCGCCCACGACGGTCCGGTCTACGAACGCCCCTACGCGCGGCCGGCATGGCAAGACCGCCTTCAAGCCGACGGGGTCGACGATCTGGACCGGCCCCAGACCGGCGCGGACCTGGCCGACACGCTGCTCCGGCTGGTCGGATCGCCCAACCTCTGCGACAAGTCCTGGGTCACCGACCAGTACGACCGTTACGTCCGCGGCAGCTCCGTGCTGGCCCAGCCGGAGGATGCCGGCATGTTGCGGATCGACGAGGACTCCCAGCTCGGGGTGGCGCTGGCGACCGACTGCAACGGTCGCTTCACCCTCCTCGACCCCTACACCGGCGCCCAGCTCGCGCTGGCCGAGGCCTACCGCAATGTCGCCGTAAGCGGCGCCCAGCCGGTCGCCATCACCGACTGTCTCAACTTCGGCTCACCCGAGGACCCCTCGGTCATGTGGCAGTTCACCGAGGCGATTCGTGGGCTGGTGGATGGTTGCACGGCGCTCGGCACCCCGGTCACCGGTGGCAATGTGAGCTTCTACAACCAAACGGGGGACACCGCGATCCTGCCCACACCGGTGGTAGGAGTGTTGGGGGTGATCGACGACGTGACCAGTCGCATCCCGATCGGGTTCAGCCGAGCCAGTGAGGCCGTCTATCTGCTGGGCGAGACCCGCGACGAGCTGGCCGGATCGGCGTGGGCTGATGTGGTCCATGACCATCTCGGTGGGCTACCGCCGGTGGTCGATTTCGATCATGAACGGCGGTTGGCGGAGCTGATGGGCCGGGCCTGCCGCCGTGGAATCCTCAGCAGCGCGCATGACCTGGCCGACGGCGGCTTGGCCCAAGCCCTGGTGGAATCCGCGCTGCGTAAGGGATTTGGCGTGAGCGTGCGCCTTCCCGATGGTGCGGATCCTTTCGTGGCCTTGTTTTCGGAGAGCTCCGGCCGGGTGCTGGTGTCGGTAAAGGACGGCGCCGGGGCCGATCTCACCCAGCTCTGCGCGGCGGCGAACATCACCGTCCACCATCTCGGCGAGGTCACCGACGCCGTCGACGCCACCGTCACCGTGGAGGGGCAGTTCGATCTGGGGCTGGCTGAGATCCGCGCCGCCTGGGAAGCGCCCATCCCGCTCGCTCTCGGGCTGGCCAGCTGACGAGAGCACGTCAGTCGTCGTTACGCCGCCCTGAAATCATGCCGCTGACGCGCTGCCTTCCATGCATATTGCGCTCAGCTCATCCGGGCAGGAGGTTGTGAGGGGAAGGATTTCAGGGATAGTCCTCGCGCACCGTGAACATCGGGCGGTGTTTTCGGACTTTCCATATAGGAGGACTGCCCGGCACGATCAGTCGCTCAAGGGCGGAGACCGGCCTTTGATCCTGTGACACGCTCGGGACCGGCCAAGCTCAGGGAGCCGGCTGACGGCGCAACCATCAGGGCCCGGAAGTCCGGACCCGATTGCCATAGCGCGTGCGCAGCGCGTCATTGTGCTCGTCGCCGCCGGGGATATTGGCCGAGATTAGGACCGGTACGTCAGCACCCGCCTCAAGTAGCAGGCCACACACTTCGGTCACCAGCATCTGTGCGATCAGGGCGCTGGTGACGGTCGAGGTGGCGGTGATCGCACCGCGCACCGTCCCGTCGGCTGCCAAGGGCAGCGGGAGGGCGGAGTCCCCGAACCGGCCACCGTTGTCGATCACCACGTCCGCGATCTCGAACAGGCGCAGTCCGGACGGGTGCCGGGACTCGATCTTGGTGGTGTGGTCCATCGATGTGACGGCGATCAGCGGGTGACCGTGCTGCTTGACCAGCCGCGCCAGCTCGACGGTGGAACCGTTGCCACCGGAGTTGGAACAGATGATGAAGACGTCACTGGGCCGGATGTGGTGCACGGCCAGGAGCCGCGCGGCGAGCGTCTCGTCGCGCTCCAGATGCGGGTCCATCACCTCGGCGGGGGACAGATCACCGTAGAAGACGAGATCGGAGATGGCCAGCTTGTTGGCTGGTACCAGCCCGCCGGCGCGGCCAGCGATCTCCATCGCAAAGCTGCGTGAGTGCCCGGTGCCGAAAACCTGGATCACACCGTCCTGGTCGAGGGACTCCACGACCAATCGGGCGGCGGCCGCGATGGCGTCCTGTTGGGTCTCGACGACGTGGGTGAACGCCTGCTGCAGGAGCTCGACCGCCGTCTGCTGGTTGATGTTGGGATGGCTCATCGGCCCGCTCTACTCCTACCGGGTGGTCTTTGGCTCGCCATGGAGGGTACGTGGCGAAAGGTTACCGGTCACCCCCGGTCGGCCTTCCCTGCGGCATAGGCTCGCGGCATGACCAGGCCTACAACGGATTCGCTCATTGATCGCGTCAACGTCGAGATTCCGAACGTGATCGCCGAGCTCATCCGGCTGGTGGCCATCCCGTCGGTCGGCGCGGATCCCGAGCGGGCCAACGAGGTGCAGCGCAGCGCCGAAGCCGTAGCCGAGCTGATCATCGCGGTCGGCTGCCCGGACGTACGCATCGTGAGGGAGGGTGGGGCGCCCGCCGTAATCGCCAAGTTTCCTGCCCCAGAAGGGCAGCCGACGGTCTGCCTATACGCCCATCACGACGTGCAGCCCGAAGGTGACGCTGCCGACTGGCGTACGGCACCGTTTGTAGCCACCCCCGAGGGTGAGCGGCTGTTCGGCCGCGGCGTCGCTGATGACAAGGGCGGCTTTGCGTTGCACCTGGCCGCGCTACGCGCCTTCGACGGGAAGCCTCCGGTGGGAGTCACGCTGTTCATCGAGGGCGAGGAGGAGGTCGGTTCACCGTCGCTCCATCGGCTGCTGGCGGCCCACCGGGATGATCTTGAGGCTGACGTGTTCGTGATCACCGACTCCAGCAACTGGTCAGTCGGGGCTCCCGCCTTCACCACCACGCTGCGGGGACTGGCGGACTGCGTGGTGGAGGTCCGCACGCTTGATCATGGGGTGCACTCCGGTGCGTTCGGCGGGGTGGTGCCGGACGCGCTGACCACGTTGTGCCGCCTATTGGCCACCCTGCATGACGATCGCGGCAACGTCGCGGTGGCAGGACTGGCGGCAGCACCTGCGGTCGATCTCGAATATCCCGACGAACGGCTGCGCGCCGAGTCCGGCATCCTGGCTGGGGTGGAGTACATCGGTGACGGCACGGTGGTGCAGCGGATGTGGGCCAAGCCGGCGTTGTCGGTGATTGCGCTGGACACCACGCCGATCGCCAGGGCGTCCAACACCTTGATTCCCTCGGCGCGGGCCAAGATCAGCCTTCGCATCGCACCCGGCGACAACGCCAAGGTGGCCCTGCAGCACCTGACGGATCATCTTCATGCGCACGCACCCTGGGGTGCCCAGGTGAGCGTCACTGCGGGCGATACTGGCGAACCGTCCACCATCGACTTCGAAGGTCCGTACGCTGAGGTGGCTCGGACCGCGTTCGGCCAAGCCTGGGGCGTCGATCCCGTGTTCATCGGTCAAGGGGGATCGATCCCTATGGTGGCGGAGTTTGCCGACGCCTTCCCGCAGGCGACCGTGCTGGTGACGGCGGTGAGCGACCCCGACTCGCGGATGCACGGGGCCAACGAATCCCTGCACCTGGGCGACTTCCGGGCGGCGTGCGTCGCCGAGGCGTTGATGCTGCAGGCGCTGGGCAACCTCGAGTCCTGATCACCGCGCGACGCGTACGTGATGAAGGTCATGCCCCAGCCGTTAGTGCTGAGGGAAGGATTGACGCAGAGTTGACGCTGTACATCCATGCAAGGCAACGACGCCTCCACGCACCAATTAGTTGGAGGAAACACCCATGAAGAACATGATCAGTTCCGCCCGGCACGCTCTCGATGTGCGGCGCGCCGCCAAGAACGAGTGGAACATTCTCGACGCCGAGATCGCCGCCTACAGCACTGAAGCCGATCGGCGCGATCTCGAGGCCATGCTCGATCGCTACTCCGATGCGGAGACCCTGGAGATGCGTCGGATGCTGGTGGCCCAGTCGTCCTACCTGGTCTGAGCCCCTGCTTCGGTTGAAGGCGGCCGCCGTGTGAGCGACGAGTGTCGTCCCACGGCCGGCCGTCACCGGTTCGGCCGCGGAGCTCGATGACCAAGGCTCCCGAGCAGACCTTGACACCCGGGCATGCCGGTCAGCCAGATCCAGGCGGCGCTCGACGCGACCTACGCCAAGCAGGTCGACAACGAGATGGGCAGTGCGCGCTACGCCTTTCTCTTCAAACCGGGCATCTACGGCACGGCTGCGAATCCCCTGCAGATCAAGGTCGGCTACTACACCGAAATCGCCGGCCTCGGGGCCTCACCGACTGACGTCACGATCAACGGCAAGGTCGAGGTCTACAACCGCTGCCTCGAGAACGGCGGTACGAGCAACTGCCTGGCGCTGGTTAACTTCTGGCGCACGCTGTCGAACATGTCGATCAAGATCAACGGCGCCGGCCAGGAGGGCTGCCGGGCTTCGGCCAACTTCTGGGCGGTGTCCCAGGCGGTGTCGATGCGCCGCCTCGACGTCAGCGGTGCCAACCTCTCGTTGATGGACTACTGCACCGCGGGGCCGCAGTTCGCCAGCGGCGGCTTTATTGCCGACTCGAAGATGCCGTTCGTCATCAACGGCTCGCAGCAGCAGTGGCTGACGCGCAACAGTGAGATCGCTGGCTGGTCCAACGCGGTGTGGAGCGCGGTCTTCTCCGGCGTTGTCGGAGCCCCGTCCGAGGCCAGTTTCCCGGACCCGGCCTACACCACCGTCGAGCGGACCCCCGGTCAGCCGGGAGAAGCCGTACCTCTTTGTTGACGCGCGGGGGAAGTACGCCGTGCGGGTGCCCTCGGCGCAGCGGAACAGCCGCGGGATCTCGTGGGGGAAGGGAGTGACACCGGGTCGCACCATTGCGCTGCGCGAGTTCTTCGTGGCGAAGCCGGGGGACTCCGTACGGGAGATCAACCGTGAGCTCGCCCGTGGCCGGCACCTGCTGCTCACCCCTGGTATGTACGACATCGCGCGGAGCATCTCGGTCAAGCGCGCCAACACCGTGGTCCTCGGGATCGGACATGCCACCCTCACCGCGGTCGACGGTGCCGTCCCGCTGCAGGTGGCTGACGTCCCAGGCGTCGTCATCGCTGGACTGACCATCGACGCCGGCCCGGTCGAGTCACCGGTCCTGCTGCGGGTTGGCAAGAAGAACGGCAACCACAGCGCCAACCAGAAGGCCGCCGCCAATCCGACAACCCTGTCTGACGTCTACTTCCGCGTTGGCGGTCCGCATATCGGCAAGGCCGACGTGTCGCTGGAGGTCAACAGCGACAACGTGTTGATCGATCACACCTGGGTGTGGCGTGCCGACCACGGTCGGGAAGGTTTCATCGCCGGAGTCAACGGTGACACCGACCGGTGGCGCACCAACATCGGCCGCAACGGCGTCGTCATCAATGGTGACCATGTGACGGCAACCGGCCTGTTCGTCGAGCACTACCAAGAGCACAACGTCATCTGGAACGGTGAGAACGGCACCACCACCTTCTTCCAGAACGAGCTTCCCTACGACCCGCCGACCCAGGCGGACTGGATGAACGGTGACGTCGAGGGCTGGGCGGCGTACAAGGTCGCCGACTCGGTCCGGAGACACCAGCTCATCGGTGGGGGCGTCTACGTGTTCAATCAGAACAACCCGTCGATCCACACCGAGAACGGCTTCGAGGTCCCGCGGCGCCGAGGTGTCCGGCTGCACCACATTTTGACGGTCAACCTCAGTGCCGGCACCATTGACCACGTCGTCAACGGTGTGGGCGGCCCAGCCGACGCGACCAAGATCGGCGTGCCGGTCTACATCATCGACTATCCCGCGAACTGACCCCGCTAGGAGTTCCTCACCGCTACCGTGACGACTGCCCAGCACAGTGCGGGCAGCGTTAGTTGAAGGTTGCCGTCGCCAATCCGAGCGCCGTCCAAGGGCGCTAGACCAACGGGTTGGTGGGCGGCCCGATTGGCGGCGAGCCGGTCCGACCCGTCCGGCGCTTTCAGGACTTGAGCGGAGGCTATCCGCTCGGGATGCAGCCCGCGGAGCACGACCTGGACGTCAGCGGCCTCATCAAGGCTGCGGTTGGCGACGAAGAGGGCAACGATGCCTTGCTCCTCGTCCCAGGTGGCGCTGACGTCAACCAGATCGGCGTCCCCGTAGCGTTTGGTCGGGTAGCGATCAGACGTGACCGCGGGCTGCAGGATCTGCCCGGTCGCGGTATTGGCCATGGCCGCGAACGGAAAGAAGATCGTCTGGCGCCAGGCCGGTCCGCCCTCCTCGGTGCGGATCAGGCCCAGGAGGTTCACCAGCTGGGCCTGGTTGGCGATCTTAACCCGGTCGCCGTGTCGCAGCAGCGAGTTCAGCAGGGTCCCGACCACGACCGCCTCAGTGACGTCGTAATCCCCTTCGCCGATCGGTGGGTGCTCGGCCCAGTCTCGAGTGATATCTCCTCGAGGGATCACGTCGTCGGCCGGGTCGCGACGATAGCTGACATTCCACTCGTCGAAGGACAAGTCGATGTGCTTGTGGTGTCGGTCCCGCGCTCGGACGAAGTCGGCGGTGGCGATCACCGACTCGATGAACCGGTCCATGTCCACCGCACTGGCGAGGAAGCTTTCGACGTCGTTGTCGTGGTCGTGGTAGTAGACGTGCAGGGAGATGAAGTCGACCTGGTCGTAGGTGTGCGTCAGCACGGTCTGTTCCCAGGCCCCGAAGGTCGGCATCGATAGGTTGGAACTGCCACAGGCCACCAGCTCCAGGTCGGAGTCGATCATGCGCATCGCCCGCGCGGCCTCGGCCGCCAGCCGTCCGTACTCGTCGGCGGTCTTGAAGCCGATCTGCCAAGGCCCGTCCATCTCGTTGCCCAGGCACCACAGCTTGATGTTGAACGGCTGTTCCGCGCCGTTGGAGCGCCGCAGGTCCGAGAGGTAGGTCCCGCCGGGATGGTTGGCGTATTCCACCAGGGCCCGGGCCTCCTCGACGCCGCGGGTGCCGAGGTTGATGGCCTGCATGACCTCGACCTCGGCCAGCCGCGCCCAGTCGACGAACTCATGCAGGCCGAAGGCATTGGTCTCTAGCGTGTGCCAGGCTCCGTCGAGTCGACGGGGCCGCTGCTCCACCGGACCCACCCCGTCCTCCCAGTTGTAGCCCGACACGAAGTTGCCACCCGGGTACCGCACCACGGTGACGCCGAGCTCACGGGTGAGTTCCAACACGTCGCCGCGCAGCGACTGCTCATCGGCCATGGGGTGCCCGGGCTCGTAGATGCCGGTGTAGACGCAGCGACCCATGTGCTCGACGAAGGATCCGAAGAGGCGCCGGGGGACCGGACCAAGGGTGAAGTCGCGGTCGAGCGTGATACGTGCCTGGGGCATGGGGGACTTCCTTAGTCGGGTGGGGTGCGAGTAAATAGGAGCCAAAAAGCCTCGACTCGCCGGAGTGGGCGAGCCGAGGCTTCTCGGTGATGATCAGCCTTTGAGGCCGCTGGTGGCGACTCCCTCGATGACATAACGCTGAACGAAGATGTACAAGATGAGCACCGGCACCGAGGCAATGGTGGCACCGGCCATCACGACGGGATAGTCGATGTCGTAGGCACCCTGCAGGCTGGCCAGGCCAGCTGGCAGGGTCAGCCTTTCCGGTGAGAACAGCACAAAGATCGGCCAGACGAAGTCGTTCCAGTTGCCCAGGAACGACAGCACCCCCAAGGTGACGAGAGCAGGCTTGGATATCGGCAGGACGATCTTGGTCAAGATATCCCACGTATTGGCCCCGTCAATCAGCGCACTCTCTTCTAGCTCGCGGGGGATAGCGAGGAAGAACTGCCTCAGGAAGAATACTCCGAAAGCCCCAGCCGCGCCCGGCACGATCAGGGCCAACAAGGTGTCAAGCCAGCCGAGCTGGTTCATCAGCAAATAGTTGGGCATCAAGAAGATGAAGCCCGGCACGAATAGTGTGGCGATGATCAACCCAAAGATGAAACCTTGGCCCTTGAACTTCATCCGGGCCAACGCGTAGGCCGCCATTGACGCGACTAGGATCACCAGCAAGGCGTGTGCCGTGGCGGCAATCAATGAGTTGATCGCCCATACGAACACGGGGTTCTGCGTATCGGAGAAGATGAGCTTGTAGGCCCGGACCGTCAACTCACTAGGGACGAGGTCCAGCGGAATAGCCCGGGACTCGGCCACCGTGCGAAACGAGGTCAAGTACATCCAGAGGATGGGGATGACGAAGATCAACGCCAAGACGACCAGGCCGACATACAACAGCGGACTGTTGCGATGTTGGTTGTAGCTCTTGTTCTTTGTCCCTGGCTGCGCCTTGTCGGTGGTGACCGGTTTGTCCGTCGTGGTCGTCACTTGGACTTCCTTTCTCGCAGCACCATGAAGTTGATGATCGAGATGATGGCCAAGAATATGGCCAGCATGTAGCTCATGGCCGTTGCAGTCCCCATTTTGAAGTTGCGGAGGCCTTCCTGAGTCATCACCATGATCGCTGTCCGGGTACTGTCACCCGGTCCACCATTGGTCACCAGATAGGACTGACCGAACATGTTGGCACTCGCCAGCACCGTGGTCGTGATGATGAAGACCAGCACGTTCCGCAAACCCGGAATGGTGATGTTGATGAACTTGCCCCACGGCCCGGCGCCATCGATAGAGGCGGCCTCGTAGTGTTCGGCCGGGATCTCTTGAAGTCCCGCCAGATAGATCACCGTATTGAACCCGAGCGTCCACCACACCGTCATGCCGACCAAAGCGATCCAGGCCCACGGCTGGGTCTGGTTCCACCCGATCGCCGGGATCCCGAAGAATCCAAGGAAGCCGTTGATGAGGCCGAACTGAGCGTCCAACAAGAACTTGAACAGCACGCCGATCACGGCGATTCCGAGCACGAACGGCGCGAAGATCATCGCCCGGAAGAAGGCCCGGGCCGGGAACTTCCGGTTGAGTAGGGTGGCGATGGCCAACGGGATCAATACCAGGAACGGGACACTGGCGATGGTGAAGATCGCCGTCGCTCGCATACCGTTCCAGAACTGGTAGAAGATCACCGAGGACGAATCGAAGAGGTCGGCATAGTTCTGCAGCCCAATGAAAGGCTTCGCCGGCAACATGAAGTCCCAGTCGTGCAGGCTGATCCAGACCCCGAAGATTGCCGGACCCACCACGAAGGTCAACAGCAGCAGTAGATACGGCGCACACAACGCATACGGGGTGAGTGCGTGGTGGTGGCGTAACTTCCCCTGCTTGAACGGAGCCTGGGTCCCCGTCGAACTCGATGTCTTCTGGGACGCGGCGGTGGCTGTGGTACTCATGCGTATTTCTTGGCGTTCGCCGCCAAAATCTTGTTAGCGCGCTCGGCGGCTTCCCCCAAGGCGGTGGGAATGTCTTTCTTACCCAGCATGGCGCTGCTCACCGCGGCGCTCCATTCCGGCATCACGTCGTTGACACCAGCAATGGGCGGCACGAACTTGATGTAGTCGAGTTCCTTGGCAAACTGGTTGACCGCGCCTAGCTTCTTGAACTCGGCCGACTCCCGCACCTCGGTGCGGGCCGGGACCATCCCGGCGTCGGCCCAGCCGAGCGACTGCTGAGAGATCCAGTTGACGAACACGCGGCTTGCATTGGCCTTGTTCTGGTCCGCTTTGATCTGCCGGGGCAGAACGAACTGGTGGGAACCTGCCCAGGTCGCCTGTTCGTCCCCGATCTTCGGGACCGGTGCAGCACCCCACTTGAGGTTCTTGAGTGCGGTGAGAGGTGTGGTGTTCCAGGGGCCGTTGATCATGAAGGCCGCTTTGTCGTTGGTGAACGACACGTAGTTGCCGTCGGCCGCGGCGTTCTTGGGGCTGTAGCCCTTCTCGATCAGGTCCTTGAACCAGGTGATGGCTTTGACGGCCGGCTCCTCGGCGAAGCCGACGGTCATTCCGTCATCATTGACCATTTTGCCGCCGAACTGGTAGACCAACGTCTGGGCCTCCAAGCCGCTGACGCTGAGAGCCGAGGTCCACATCCCCTGGATGTTCTTAGACTTGCACTGCTCCAGGATGGTCATGAGCTCCTCGCCGGTGGTCGGCGGCTTTTCGGGGTCGGCGCCGGCCTTCTGCAACACGGTCTTGTTGTAGAAAAGGCCCGCGGGGTGGATATCCAGCGCAATGCCGTACCGCTTGTCCTTGTAGGTGCCGCCCTGCCAGGCCAGTGGAGCAAAATCGGCCTCCGTTAACTTCAACGCGGACGCCACATCATCGAGCGGCTGGATTGCTTGCCGGGCCGCATTGGTCGCCAGGGTGTCGGCGTGCATGATGCCGATGTCGGGAGCCTTACCGTTGCTGACCGCGGCGGGCAGCTTCTGGTAGTACTCGGCCCACGCGATGGCGGTCATGGAGACCTTGATGTTGGGATGCGCCGAGTTGAAGTTGGTTACCAACTTCCTCATGATCGGGCCGTCACCACCGGTGAGGCCGTTCCAGAAGGCCAGCTCGACCGCTGGACCCTCGTACTTTTCGGCGCCGCCGCCCCCCTTGACTGAAACTTGTTCTCCAGGCTTAGGTGCGGAACCTCCTCCACAGCCGGCCAGGCCGATGCCAGCCGCCAGGCCCACGGCGCCCCCGAGGACACCCCGCCGGGTGATGTTTCGATCGCGGATGAAGGAAACTCCGGTATCGGATGCGGTGAACGTCTTTGTCATCGTGCCCCTACTTTCGTGGTTGTGCGTTCTTCGCCCGCGAGTGCAAGCTAGGCCCCCTCATGTGACCCGGAACGTCTGGTCCGTGTTGTGCCGTGCTGGACGTGCAGAATGGCGTCACTACCGGTGACGATAGTCACATGATCGTAGCCATGTTGCCACGACTTACGGGCGATCGGTTGATGACACTTGTACAACGTTCCACTTCAACGAGTGTGTGGCGGTCGAAAGAACCGCTCGAAGACCGGCTCCCGCAAGTCCGTACCCGCGGTGATCCACGGCCGAACTGGTTGTCGCGGTGGGGTTTCTGACCGACAGCGAAAGGAGACCGTATGGAGACTACGGGTGTGACTGCCGGCGACATTGTCTCGACGGCGTCTGTCCTGCGAGAGGTCAATGAGATTTACCGCACCGACTACTCCGTAGTCCGTCCGCTCGTTGGAGGGGTCCAGTCCGGCGCCTGGTTGCTTGCCAGCGGCCAGGGCGGTTGGGCTGTGCTGAAGTGGAGCCGGGACCGTTCCTGGGGTGGTCAGATCCAACGCGCCGCCCGATCGGTCGAACGGGTACGCGACCGCGGCTACCCGACGCCGGCGTGGCTGGCAGTCGGAGTCACCAGTGCCGGTTTGGGGTATCAAATACAGGAGTACGTCTCCGGGCGTCCGCAGGAGCGCCTCACCGCAGACCTGGTGCGTCAATGCATCACGGTGCTCGAGCTACATCGTGACTTGGATCCCGACCCGGCGCGGTCGTGGTCAGAGTCGCGGCCGGTCTTGCCGGCCCGTGGTCGTCAACCAAGGCCGCGGTGGCCGCGATCGGGGCCGGTGGCCACATTCTCGTTCACGCCTGCTAGCAGCTATTGGGTCGCTACGAGGTGCCGCACTTTGGTAGTTCCGACCTCGTTCATGGGGACTTCCGGTTGGGCAACGTCTTGTTCGACGACCACCGGCAGCTCAGCGCGGTGATCGATATCGAAGCTCTGGGAAGTGGTACGCGGGTCTTTGACTACGCGACCTTGCTTGATCATCAAGAAGCCGACTACGACGCGATCAGCTACTGATTGCTGCCGCCACAGACGTGGCTGGTCCCGCTGTTCTGGCCTACTGTTTCGCCCATGTCGCGCTTGACTTAGTGTTGTTCTTACACCGTCGATTCCCCACCCCTGGTGCCGCCGTGCCGAACCAGCGGGCCGAGGCTCTCAGCCAGCGCGTTACGGCAATGTCACGCTTGCTGACCTGACGGTGGCCGCTCACAGCACCCTCGCGACGACGAAGGCAGCGAAGGCGGCGAGGCGAGCGGTGCGATCAGGTGCGTGCCGGCTCCGGCGGGGCTGTCACCGGTGAGTCGTCGCCGAAAGAACCGTGGTGGTCGTCGACCATCGTCGTCTCGTCGAAGGGATCCTGGCCGGTCAGTACCCGGTCCAGCTGCTCCCGATCGATGGACTTGGTCCAGTTCCCGACCATGACGGTGGCCACCGCGTTGCCGGCGAAGTTGGTGAGCGCACGAGCCTCCGACATGAAGCGGTCGATGCCCACGATCAGTCCAACACCGTCGACCAGATCTGGGCGGTGCGACGCCAAGCCGCCGGCCAGGGTGGTCAGACCCGCGCCAGTGACTCCGGCGGCTCCTTTGGACGCGATCATCATGAACAGCAACAACGAGATCTGCTCGG
>JAABUN010005805.1_pt1 | contig 14894 bp, 14 predicted proteins | sample 5559311 | NCBI WGS metagenome assembly JAABUN01 (sample SAMN10711877, study PRJNA513370) | rock metagenome | isolation source: Antarctica rocks | place: Antarctica: Victoria Land, Siegfried Peak sud | reverse complement strand
CGGAGTTCTTCCCTTACCAGGACGGACTGCTGGTCAACTACTGGGACCAGTCCTTCACCGACAACAACACGTCCCAGCACCCGGGCGGCGGCTTGGTCCTGCCGGTCGACTCGCACCCGGACCTGCTGCACAACCTGACCGGTGCGGCGTGGCGGGGTCGGATCCAGACCTACGACGCACCGTTCTCGCTGCAGCAGGCCGACTCCTTCACGCTGCACACCAACGGCACGCCCAGCTACGTCCGGGGTCAGGCCGCGCAGCCACTGTTCGACGACACCCGGAGCTACTGGCGGGCCGAGCAGCCGCGTACGGGAGTCAAGACCCCGGGTGTGGGGGTGACCCTGGAGGTGACCAAGCAGGACGCCACGTCAATGACGGTCCAGCTCGGCACCAGCAAGCCGGTCTCGCCGACCGCGACGTTGACGAGCGCTCGGAAGTAACCAGCTGAATCAGCAGCACACATCGAAGGGGCGGCGTTACGGCAGATCCGTAGCGCCGCCTTCCGACGTTCAGGCGGTGACATCACGGTGCGACGTCGTACGGTACGCGCATGGCATCCCCCCTTCTGGTGACCGGCGCCACCGGGAACGTCGGTGCACCACTGGTGGACGCACTGGTCGGAGCTGGTGTGGCCGTACGTGCGGCCTGCCGGCATCCGGCCGGGGCCACCAGCCCGCTGGTCGACCCGGTGCGCTTCGACTTCACCGACCCGTCGACCTTCGACGCGGCCTTCGCGGGGGTCGAGGTGCTGTTCCTGGTCCGACCCCCGGTGCTGACCAACGCACGCCGGGATCTGTTTCCCGCCCTCGCCCACGCCGCGACCCTCGGCCTGCGTCACGTCGTGTTCCTCTCCGTCCAAGGCGTGGACCGGCTGCGGTTCGTGCCGCACGCCCGGATCGAGGACTGGCTGCGCGGCTCCGGTCTGAGCTGGACCTTCCTGCGGGCCTCCTTCTTCGACCAGAACCTGATCAGCGTGCACGGGGCGGCGATCCGGGAGCGTGCCGAGCTGCTGATGCCGGCCGGTCGGGGACGGACCGCCTTCATCGACACCCACGACATCGCCGCCGTGGCCGCCCAGGCCATGCTGGAGCCTGCCCGGCACCTGGACCGGTCCTGGACGCTGACCGGTGCCGAAGCCCTGACCTACGGGGAGGTGGCGGGGATCATGACCGCCGTTCTCGGGCGACCCATCCGCTACGCCCAACCCGGTCTGCTCAGCTACGTCCTCCGGGCGCGACGGGAGCTGCGGATGTCGGCCGGCATGATCGCCACGACCTCAGCCATCTACACCACCGCTCGACTCGGTCTCGCCGCCGGACTCACCGACGAGGTGGCGCAGATCCTGCACCGACCCCCCACCACCATGGCCCAGTTCGTCACGCGTGAGCGGATGGCGTTCGCGAGTTCCGCCGAGGTCTAGACCCAGGGTCCAGCTGGGGGTGGCTTCAGGCCGGTGTGAAGATCAGAAAACATAGGTCGACTTTGGGCGCTCCCCCTTGCCAAGAGGTGACCCCACCGACAAGATGCGGTGTGTCGTCTTCGACGCAACGGTGTCCGGCACGTGTCGGACCCGTGAATTGTCGTCACCTCTTTGCCACCCCCGACGTCTTGCCGGTGAGACACCGGTTGCGGTAAGCACCCGACTCGACCACGCGAGGAACCTGCCCATGACGCAGACCGAAACCAGCCACGAATCCCTGAACGCCGAACAGGTCGGCTACAAACAGACCCTGGGCAGCCGCCACGTCCAGATGATTGCCATCGGCGGCGCCATCGGCACCGGCCTGTTCCTGGGTTCGGCCTCCCGGCTGCACAACACCGGTCCGGCGCTGATCATCAGCTACGCCGTCGTCGGCGTGATCGCCTATTTCCTGATGAGGGCCCTCGGTGAGCTGGTGCTGCACCGGGCCACCTCCGGCGCCTTCGTGTCCTACATGCGCGAGTTCTTCGGCGAGTCGTGGGCCTTCGCGACCGGCTGGATCTACTGGTTGAACTGGGCCCTGACCGGCATCGCCGAGCTCTCCGCTGTCGGTCTCTACGTCCAGTACTGGTGGCCGAACATGCCGACCTGGCTGACGGTGCTGATCGCCCTCGTGGTCGTGCTGGCGATCAACCTGCTCTCGGCCCGCGCGTTCGGCGAGTTCGAGTTCTGGGCCGCGATCCTCAAGGTGGGCGCGATCGTCGTCTTCCTCGTCGTCGGCCTCGTGGTGGTCGTGGGCGGCTTCATGATCGGCGGCCACAAGGCCGGCTTCCAGAACCTGTACTCCAACCCGGGCGGCTTCTGGCCCTCCAGCGGTGACTTCAACTGGTACGGCCCCATCCTGGTGATGTCCGGCGTCGTCTTCGCGTACGCCGCGATCGAGATGGTGGGCGTCGCCGCGGGCGAGATGGAGAACGCCCAGAAGGAGGTCCCGAAGGCCGTCAACGCGGTGATCTTCCGGATCGCCGTGTTCTACATCGGCTCCATCCTGCTGCTGGTCTCCATGCTGCCGACCAGCGACTACACGGCCGGCACCAGCCCGTTCGTGACCGTCTTCGAGCGGCTCGGCCTGACCTGGATGAGCACCGTGATCCAGGCCATCCTGATCATCGCGGCGATGTCCAGCCTCAACTCGGGCCTCTACTCCACCGGCCGGGTGCTGCGCAGCCTCGGGATGAGCGACCAGGCTCCGAAGTTCACTCTGAAGATGAGCAAGTCCGGCGTCCCGTGGGCCGGCATCGTGATGACCTCGGTGGTCTTCGTCTTCGGCTCACTGCTCAACTTCTTGGTTCCGGACGCCTTCGAGATCGCCCTGGAGGCCGCCTCGGTGATGATCCTGTTCACCTGGGGCACCATCTTCGCCTGCCAGATCCGGCTCCGGCAGCTGACCGACCGCGGTGTCATCCCCAAGGGTCCGTTCCAGGCTCCCGGGTCGCCGTACACCTCGATCATCGGGCTGGTCTTCTTGGTGCTGGTGGGGATCGGCCTGGCGATCTCGGGCTGGCAGAGCTCGCCCTACTTCCTGCACAAGACCAGCTTCTTGGTGGTTGTCTTCGGCATCCCGATCCTGGCGGTCGCCCTGGCCGTCGCCTGGCGGCTCGTGAAGCCCAAGGTGATGCTCAACACCGGCGGCAGGATCAAGTCGGTCTGGACCCTGAACGGCCCGCGCTACGGTGCCGACGTCAGCCCCGAGGATCTCGACACCACCGCCAAGACCCAGGGGCACTGATCATGAACCGAACGACACGACTCCTTCTCACCACCGCCGCAGCAGTTGTGAGCGTCGTCACCATAGCCGGGTGCGGCTCCGGGGCCGCCGGCCCCAATCCGAGCCCGTCCCTGGTGGAAGGCGCGTCAAGCAACGGCAAGCTCACGATCGGCATCTCGTTCGACCAACCCGGCCTCGGTTTGAAGGACGGGGACACCTACACCGGCTTCGACGTCGACACCGCGACCTACGTCGCAGGGGCGCTGGGCGTACCCAAGGAGAGCATCACCTGGAAGGAGGCGGACCCCGCCGACCGGGAGGACCTGATCTCCAGCGGGAAGGTCGATCTGGTGTTCTCGACCTATTCGATCACCGACGCCCGCAAGCAGCAGGTCGAGTTCGCCGGCCCCTACTTCCAGGCGCACCAGGATCTGCTCGTGCGGCGCAACGAGGAGGAGATCACCAGCCCGGAGACCCTCAACGGCCGGACCCTGTGCTCGGTGACGGGCACCACCTCTTCGACCTACATCAAGGACCATTACCAGGGCAAGATCACCCTCAAGGAGTTCCCGAAGTACTCCGACTGTGTCAGCGCCCTCGCCAGCAGCGAGGTCGACGCGGTCACCACCGACGACGTGATCCTGGCCGGCTTTGGGGCCGAGGCAAGGTACAAGGGCAAGCTCAAGCTCATCGGCAGGGGCTTCACCGACGAGAACTACGGGGTCGGCATCAAGAAGGGTGACTCCGCGATGGTCACGAAGGTGAACGCGGCGTTGAAGCAGTACGTCGCCGACGGATCTTGGAAGAAGTCCATCGTGGCGACCGTCGGGGCGTCGGGGTACAACATTCCCAACCCGCCGACGCCTGGGAGCTGACTGCTACCCAACGGTGTCAGGATGACGGACGTGGAGACCGACGAGCTGGCCGAGTTCCTCGGCCTCCACCCACCGTTCGACACCCTCGATCCGGCTGATCGGGAGCGGATCGCGGCGGCGGCCCAGATCGACACGTTCGACAATCGCGCGCTCATCCTCGACGCCTTCGTAGACCCCACCGTCGAGGTGTTCGTCGTCCTTTCCGGGCAGGTCGACCTCTGGGAGGACGCGGGCCGGCTCGACACGGTGGCCGATCGTCGGCTCGGCCCCGGTGAGATCTTCGGGTTCTCCGCCATGCTGACCGAGCGGTCGGTGGGGCCTCGCGCCGTGGCCGCCGGCAGGACCACCGTCGCCCGTCTGGCCGCACCCGTGGCGGCACCGATCTTCACCTCGCGCCCCGGCGTCAGGTTCCTGGTGGAGAGCGGGGCGGCCACCAGCCGCCGCCTGGCGAGCGCTCCGACGTACAGCGTCGTCGACGAGCTGATCGTCCGCCGACCGCTCCTGGTGGACCCGACCACCCCGGCCGCCGAGGTGGCCCGGGCCATGACCGAGCAGGGAGTGCCCTGCGCCGCCGTGGACCTGGGTGGGGGTGCATTCGGGCTGGTCACCGACGTGTTGCTGCGGCAGCGGATCCTGGTCGAGGGTCTGCCCACGACGGTCCCAGCCGCGCAGATCATGACCCTCTCGGCCCCGACCATCCTGCGGGGGAGCTCCGCCGCTGAGGCATCGATCCTGATGTTCGACGCCGAGGCGGAGTTCGTCCTCGTGGTGAACCGGGCCGGGAATCTGCAGGGAGTCCTCGCCCCCCGGGATTTCGCGGTGTCCTCGACGACTGCCGGGGTGTCGCTGCACGAGCAGCTGCGGCGGGCGAGCACGATCGACGAGCTGAACGTACGTGCCCGCCGGGTGCCGGCCATGCTGGCCGACCTGCTGTCGCGGGGGTTGGCCTCCAGCAAGGTGATCGCCGTCTATTCCGCCATCTTGGACACCGTCGTGCGTCGGTCGATCGGATTGATCTTTGCCCGGCACTCCGACCTGTCCACAGACGCCTTCACCTGGCTGTCCCTCGGCAGCAACGGGCGTCGCGAGGCCGTCTTGAGCTCCGACGTCGACTCCGCGGTCGCCTTCGACGACGCCCTTCACCCCGCCGAGATCCTTCGCTACCGCGCAGCCTTCGCCGAGGTCCACGAGGTGCTGGCCCGGGCCGGGCTGAGCAGCGACGACCACGGCGCGGCGGCGGCCTACAAGCTGTTCGCCCGGACCAACGCGGAGTGGCGAACCGCGGGCCAGCAGTGGTTGGCTGCTCCAGCGCAGAACAACGGCGCGATCATGACGTCGCTGCTGGTGGACGGCCGACCCATCCACGGCGACCCGGGGCTGCCCGCCGTGGCGCGGGTCTTCGGGGACATGCGCCAGCACCCGGGCACGATGCGGCTGCTGCTCCAGGAGTCCCTAAGCAGCCGGGCCAGGCTTCGTTCCGTACGCGACGTCTTCACCCGCCGACCGGATTTCGACATCAAGACTCACGCCTTGCTGCCGATCGTCAACATCGGGCGTTGGGCGGCACTGAGCGTGGGCTCCGCCGAGCTGGCGACCACTGAACGGCTGCGCTCGGCGTCGGGCTCGGCCATGCTGCCCCCCGAGCAGGCGTCCATCCTGATCGAGGTCTTCGAGGTGCTGCAGCGCGTACGGTTGCGGTATCAGTTGCTGCAACACCAACGCGGAGACCACCCCAGCGACGTCCTGGGGATGGACCGGATGTCGCCCATCGACCGGAGCATCGTGGCTCAGGCCGTACGGGAGATCGCCTCGGTGCAGCGGCGGATGGACAACATGGCGGTCTACGTTCCTGCCGAAGCCTGGGCCTCCCGCGAGCCGAGCTGAGCACCGGTGAGTGAGCGACCCGGCCGGCGGGTCGCGGTCATCGGCGACATCGCCGGGCACCTGGTCGAGCTCAGGGCCGAACTCAGCCGACTCGGGGCGGACGCCCGGACCGGCGCGCTGCCACCGGATCTGAGCGTCGTCCAGGTCGGTGACCTCGTGCACCGCGGCCCCGAGTCGGACGAGGTGATCCGGTTGGTGGACCGCTACCTCGGGTCGCAGCCCGGACAATGGATCCAGCTGGTCGGCAACCACGAGGCCCAGTACCTGCGCGAACCAGCCTTCGAGTGGCCGGAACGCATCGCCCCGGAGTCTGTGCACACCCTCCGTCGCTGGTGGGCCTCGGGGCAGCTGCGAGCCGCCGCCGCGTTCAGCGCCAGCAACGAGAGCTTCCTCATCACCCATGCCGGGCTGACCGCGGACTTCTGGCGTCGGGTCCTCGCTGCGCCCAGCGGCGCCGAGTCGACCGCGGTGGCCATCAACGCGCTGATCGACAGCCACCCGGACCTGCTGTTCCAGGCCGGGCAGATGCTTCGCGGTCGGCGCAAGACCAGGGTGGCCGGACCGGTCTGGGTGGCGGCGGCGAGCGAGCTGCTGCCGAGCTGGTTGGGCAAGACCCTGCCCTTCAGCCAGATCCACGGGCACACCTCCGTCTTCGACTGGCAGCACCGGCGCTTCCACGCAGGCCCCGACATCTCCCGGCTGACCACCGTCGACGAGGAGGCCAAGCACGAGACCACCCAGCTGGTCGGTGGCCGGATCATCGGCGTCGACCCCGGCCACGGTCGAGCCGCACAGCTGCCCTGGCGGGCCTGGGAGTTCCGATTACCTGGCTGATCCGAAGCACGCCCTTGCGGTTGGCCTAATCCTTCGGGGCGGACAGTCCGACGGCGGGGAGGATGACCCCGTCGATCAGGGACACCAGAAACGCTCGGTCGACCGGCTTGCGCAGGATCAGCAGTCGGTAGGCCGCCATGGACGGGCTGATCAGCGACAGCGTCTCGATGTCGCACGAGGCCGAGATCTCTCCTCGCTCAACGGCCCGCTTCATCAAGGCCCTACCGACGGCCGCGCGGGGTTCGACGATCGCCGCGTTGGCGGCCTCGGCCAGCTCTGGGGTCCGAGAGAGCATCGACATCAGGCCGGCCATCACCTTCAGCTTGCGCTCGCCGTCCTCCAGGGAGTGTGGCTTGATCATCGCCACCAGGTCCCCGCGCAAGGTGCCGGTGTCCGGTAGCACAACCTGCTCGAGATCAGCTGCTCTCAAGCAGGCCACCGCGTCGATCACCAGCTCAGCTTTGGATGGCCAGCGGCGATAGAGGGTCGCTTTACCCGCCCTGGCGCGAGCCGCGACCATGTCGAGGGTCATCCCGTCGTAGCCCACCTCGGCGAGAACGTCGATCGCAGCAGCCAGGATCTCGGGATCGCGGGTGTGGTCGCGCCTACGTCCCAGTCTGCGCTGCTGTGTCGTCGCTGGCAGCTGGTCGACGCCGGTGTCGGTCATGACGGGCAATCTCCTCGGGGGGTCAGGCGGTCGGGCTGCTGGTCACCATAATTCGGAACTCATGAGATTCGAAACTCGACAGTATCGTATAAGATGACACGCATGCCTGATTCTTCACCTGCGCCCCGCCGCGCAGCCACCGGACCGACAGCGCCCGCACGCCGTTGGTGGACGCTCAGCACGGTTGCTCTAGCGCAGTTGATGATCGTCCTCGACTCGACGGTGGTGAACATCGCTCTGCCCTCGGCCCAGGCCGACCTCGGGTTCTCCAACGGAGACCGGCAATGGGTCGTCACTGCCTATTCGCTCGCCTTCGGCAGCCTGTTGCTGCTGGGTGGTCGCCTCTCGGACCTGATTGGTCGGCGGACAACGTTCATCACGGGCCTGATCGGTTTCGCCGGCGCGTCGGCGCTCGGCGGTGCTGCCGGCAGCTTCCAGATGCTCGTCGCCGCCCGCGCGTTGCAAGGCGCGTTCGGTGCGCTGCTGGCCCCGACTGCGCTGGCCGTCTTGACGACGACCTTCACCATACCCAAGGAGCGCGCCCGCGCCTTCGGTGTCTTCGGGGCCATCGCCGGTGCCGGCGGCGCTGTGGGTCTGCTCCTGGGCGGTATCCTGACCCAGAACCTCAGCTGGCGCTGGACGCTCTACATCAACGTGGCGATCGCGGTTGTCGCGGTCATCGGTGCCGCCGTCTTCCTCACCCGGGTCGAGCGTACGGGCCCAGCCCCGAAGTTGGACATCCCGGGAACGGTGCTGGTTTCCGGAGCGCTGTTCGCGCTCGTCTACGGCTTCTCGAACGCGGAGACCGACGGTTGGAGCTACCCGCTCACCTGGGGTCTGCTCGCGGCAGCAGCGGTGCTGCTCATCGCGTTCGTGCTCTGGCAGCGACGAGCCGCGCATCCACTGCTTCCCCTCTCGATCATTCTTGACCGCAACCGCGGTGCCGCCTACAGCTCGATTCTGATCGCCGGCGCCGGCATGTTCGGGATCTTCCTGTTCGTCACCTACTACCTGCAGACATCACTGAACTACACCCCTATCCAGACCGGCCTGGCGTTCCTACCCATGATCGCCATGCTGATCACCGCGGCGCAGCTCTCCACCAATATCTTCGTCCCGCGGTTCGGCCCGAAGATCATGGTGCCGTTCGGTATGACGCTCGGCGCACTCGGCATGGCCTATCTGACCAACCTCCAGCTGACCAGCACCTACGCCGCCCACGTGCTGCCGCCCTTGATGATTCTCGGCTTTGGGATGGGGTCGATCATGCCGGCTTCCATGCAGACCGCCACCCTCGGAGTCGACCGCCAGTTCGCCGGTGTCGCCTCGGCCATGGTGAACACCAGCCAGCAGGTCGGTGGCTCCATCGGGACCGCGCTGCTCAACACCTTGGCCGCCACGGCGGCGGCGGGCTACATTGCTGCGAACCCCCCGCTGTCGGCCACGGTTGCGGCCGAGGCGGCGGTCCGCAGCTACGCGGTGGCCTACTGGTGGGGCGCCGCGCTCTTCGCCTTCGGGGCCGTGCTCGCTGCGTTGCTGTTTCGGCGCCGCGGACGAGGAGCGTCGAACGCTGCCACGACGGAGTCTTCGAGCAACAGCGCGGGAGAACGCGTACCGCTACCGGTTCACTAGCAGGTCCCGGTCGACCACCAGTCGAGGGTGTCTCAAGCAGGCGGTCAGCCCAGGATCTGGAGGTGCTGGCGTACCCGTTCGGCGAAGCTTGGGCAGCTGGCCTTCTTGAGTCGGGCCGGTAGATCCGCTTCACCGTCCCGTTCCAGGAAGTGTTGTTGCTGCTTCTGCGTGACAGCACGGACCTTCATGGGTGCGGAGTCGTCGATGAGGGTGAAGAAGCTGTCAGGTGTGTGAACCTCGTACGGAAGCCGCGCGGCAGTGTCTGCGTCGAGCTTGGTAAAGCCGGTGTCGGCCGTGAGGAGTTTCCCGGCACCGGATGCCACGGCTGCAGCTCGGTTGCGTAGACCGTGAACACGTCGCCCCCGGTCTCGTTCCGAAGGAGGAACAGCCAGTCGCGCAAGGTCTTCGAGAAGAGGACGTTCGCATCTACGAGCACCCCGGTAGCCACCCGGGAGAGGCTACCGGGGTCAGTGTTCAAAACTTCTCGAGCTCGTCCTCAAGTTCTCGAAGCTCGTCGAAAGCGCGACGCTGCCGTTCGATGCGAGACCGCTTTGCCGCCAGCACGTCGGTCGCCTTCAGCCGGTGGTGAGAGCCCACCATATGAGCCGGGACCTCCCCGGCGCGGATCATCTTCATCAGCGTCGGACGCGACACTCCGAGCTGTTCGGCGGCGACGGTTGTGGACAGTTCTTCAGGTAGCGACCCGATCGTGATGGTTCCGCCGTCAGCCATGACCTGGACGACCTTGCTGATGATCGTGGCAAGGTCGGCTGGCAACGGCTGTCGGCTCGGCTTGCCCTCGATGACGAGACGCCCGGGGTGTCCTTCGAGAGCCTCGATGAGGTCGCTGGCCTGCCGCCGTTCGGACGGGTTGGTCACTAACACGCTGCGTTCATCGGTAGCAATAAGCGTGATTGCCATCTTCGTACCTCTTCGTGTGGTGTGCCTGCAAGTGTGCACGTTTACACATGCAGGTGCAACTCACATCCGTCCTCACTTCAGGTAGAGCTGTCATGGTGGTGCCACGGGGAGCCGTTGCAGAGTGTGCGTGCAGCGCGCCAACTTATTTACGGGTTGAGCGGGCTGGATCTTGGGGCGGTGTCTAGCTGGTCGACGGCGGACTGGGCGAATCGAAGCTGGCTTTCACTAGGAGACTCAGGTCGTCCGGTCGGTTATCGAGCGCTCCAGGCTCCGCTTCATCGTTACGGAGGTCAGCGCGAAATGCGCCTGCGCGCAGCGCTGCGCGGTCTCCGGGTCGGTATCGACGATCGCGGCGATCAACTCCTCGTGCTCGTGCAGGGCCTGGCCGAAGAAGTCCTGCTCGTACGGCTCCGCGCCGAAGCCCAGCGTCGCGGCCGTGGTCAGGTGGGCGCTGAGGGAGACCAGATGCCGGTTCTGGGCGGCCCCGCAGACCAGGCCGTGCAGCCGTCGGTCCAGCGCCCGCGCCGTGACCATGTCCTCGCCGGCCTCCCGGAAGTCCGCGAGCGCGGCTTCCAACTGCTCGACCTGGGCGGGCGTACGACGCTGCGCCGCCGCCCGGGCGATCATCCCCTCCACCATGCAGCGATAGTCGAAGATCTCTCGCAGCCGAGGCAACTCGATTTCCAGGGTTCGCCTCGCCTCCTCGGGAGCCACCGTTCGCCAGGACAGTGAGGTGACGAAGGTGCCTCCGCCACGACCCCTGCGGGACTCGATCAGCCCGAGCTCGGTCACCTGCTGCAGCGCCTGCCGGATGGTCACCCGACTGACCGAGAGCCGGGTCGCGAGTTCGCGTTCCGGCGGCAGCTGCTCGCCCGGGGAATACGTGCCCACCGCGATTGCCGTGATCAGCCGACCCGCGACGCTGCCGGCCATGGTGGCCCGGCTGAGCCCGAGCAGGCCCGGGTCCAGACCGGCGTCAGTATCCGGATGGTGAGCACCGGGTTCCAAAGGTATTGTGACCACACCTTTACCTATGTTTGAATGCGCGCAGTTCTTGAATGCGCAGTTCTTGAATGTGCACGGTTGGATCGCGCAGATCCGGTCGACGGTCTCTCGGGGGTTGACATGAGCAGTGTAGGAGAGCCGCCCGTAACCTCGGGCACCGTGGATTTCGAGGGTCACCAGACCTGGTACCGCGTCACCGGCATCCTGGACCCTGCCGGTCCGCAGGCCCCCGTGGTCGTGCTGCACGGCGGTCCGGGCGCGGCGCACAACTACACCCTGGCCATGACGGGCCTGGCCGAGGACGGCCGCGCGGTGGTCCACTACGACCAGCTCGGCTGCGGTCGCAGCACCCACCTGCCCGCCGCGGACCCGGGGTTCTGGACGCCTCAGCTCTTCATCCGCGAGCTCCGAAACCTCGTCGACCGGCTGGGCATCGGGTCCCGCTTCCACCTGCTCGGGCAGTCCTGGGGCGGGATGCTGGGCCCGGAGGTGGTGCTGGCCGACGCCACCGGCATCGTGACCCTCACCATCTGCGACAGCCCCGCGTCGATGCCGCTGTGGTTGGAGGCTGCGGCGGTGCTGCGCTCCGAGCTCCCTCCGGACGTCCAACAGACCTTGACCCGGCACGAGGCGGACGGCAGCACCGACAGTGCCGCATACCTGGCGGCGATGGACGTCTTCTACGCCCGGCACGTGTGCCGGGTGCAGCCGGTCCCCCCCGACGTGAAAGCCAGCTTCGACCAGATCGACGCCGAACCGACCGTCTACCACACCATGAACGGACCCAGTGAGTTCCACGTGATCGGCAGCCTCAAGGACTGGAGTGTGGTCGACCGGCTCGCCGGGATCTCCGTGCCCACCCTGGTGGTCGCGGGCCGCTACGACGAGGCGACGCCCCGCACCTGGGCGCCGTTCGTGGACCGGATCCCGGACGTGCGCTCGCACGTCTTCGCCGAGTCCAGCCACATGCCGCACGTCGAGGAGCCCGCCGAGTTCCAACGCGTGGTCGGGGAGTTCCTGCGCACGCACGACTGACCCGTACGCCCTGACCGCCTGACCGCCTGACCGCCTGACCGAAGGACACGACATGACTGAACCACCCACCGTCGGACAGGGCTCATCGGACCTGGCCGAGTTCGGCTACAAGCAGGAGCTGAACCGCACCCTCTCCACCACGGACCTGATCGTCTACGGCCTGGTGTTCATGGTGCCGATCGCGCCGTGGGCGATCTTCGGGGTGGTCTACAACGCCTCCCAGGGCATGGTGCCACTGGTCTACCTGATCGGTCTGGTGGCGATGATCTTCACCGCCCTGTCGTACGCCCAGATGTCCAAGGCGTTCCCGATCGCCGGCTCGGTCTACTCCTACGTCGGGCGCGGGCTGCACCCGGTCCTCGGCTTCTTCGCCGGCTGGACGATCCTGCTCGACTATCTGCTGGTGCCGACCCTGCTCTACGTCTTCGCAGCCGAGTCGATGTCCGGCATCTTCCCGGGTGTCCCCAAGCCGCTGTGGATCATCGTCTTCCTGGTGATCAACACGTCCGTGAACTTCGTCGGCATCTCGTTCACCGCCATCGTGAACCGGCTGTTCCTGGCCGCCGAGCTCATCTTCGTGGTCATCTTCGTGATCATGGCCATCGTGGCGATCAACCGTGGCGTCAACGGTGCGCAGTTCAGCACCACCCCGCTGTTCAACCCGGACCTGTTCACCCCGCAGATCGCCGCAGCGGCGCTGTCCATCGCGGTGCTCAGTTTCCTGGGGTTCGACGGTATCGCCACCCTGAGCGAGGAGGCGAAGGGCGGCCGTCGCTCGGCCGGCATCGCCATGATCACCGGGCTGGTCCTGGTCGCACTGTTCTTCGTCAGCCAGACCTGGCTGGCCGCCATGCTCGTACCCAGCACGACCCAGTTCGCCGACGCGGAGGTGAACAACGCGTTCTTCTCCATCGTGGGCTCGATCAGCAGCCATGGGTGGATGATCGCCTTCTTGGCCATGAACGCGCTGGCCGTCGGCATTGCCAACGCGGTGGCGGCCCAGAGTGCGACGTCGCGGCTGCTGTTCTCGATGAGCCGCGACGGGCGGCTGCCCCGCTTCCTGGCCCACATCAATCCCAAGACCAGGTCCCCGCAGCGGGCCATCCTCGTCGTGGCCGCCCTGACCCTCGTCCTCGGGCTGCTCTTCGTCGGCCAGATCGGTGTGATCTCGACCCTGGTCAACTTCGGGGCCCTGGCCAGCTTCTTGCTGCTGCACGTGTCCGTGGTGGGTTACTACGCGATCCGCCGGCGCAGCCGCAACGTGCTCCTGCACTGGGTCTCGCCCGTCCTCGGCTTCGCCATCATCGGCTTCGTGCTGTGGAACGCCGACGCCTCGGCCAAGATCGGCGGTCTCATCTGGCTGGCGATCGGGGCCCTGGTGCTCGTCTACTACCAGCGCAAGGGCACGGGTGTGCTGTCCGAGCACGCCGCCGATCCTTTCCAGGAGGTGTCCTGATGGCCGACCACTTCCTGGGCCTCGACCAGTCCTGGAACGCCTACAGCGCCACCCGGTCCCCGGTGCTCACGGTGTCCGCCGGGGCCGGCGATCTGATCACCTTCGAGACCGACGACCTGGCGTACGCGCAGATGGAAGAGTTTGGCGACCTGGCCCGGGTCACCGCCACCATCAACCCGATCACGGGCCCGGTCTACGTCCACGGGGCCGAGCCGGGCGACGTGCTGGCGGTGACCATCCACGACATCACCCTGGCCGAGCAGGGATGGTCGATCTCCATCCCGGGCGCGGGGGCGCTGGCGCGGGTGATGGGCCCGGACTTCTTCGTCCGACGGATCCCCGTACGCGACGGGCGGGTGCAGCTGACGCCCGACCTGGACTGTCCGGTCGCGCCGATGATCGGCTGCGTCGGGGTCGCCCCGGCCGACCGTGACGGCTCCACCGTGATGCCCACCCTGAGCACCGGCGGCAACATGGACCTGACGGACGCGGGCCCGGGGTCCACGGTCTACCTGCCGGTCCGGGTATCGGGTGCGCTGCTCTCGATCGGCGATCTGCACGCGGTGATGGCGCGGGGCGAGTCGTCCTTCGTGGCCATCGAGATCGCCGGTCGGGCCACCGTGTCGGTGGACGTGATCAAGGGCAAGACCATCCGCGGACCGCAGCTCGAGACGCCCGCCGACTACCTTTGCGTCGGTCTCGGCGACCCTGTGCAGGACTCGATCGTGATGGCGTACGAGTCGCTGTTCTCGGTCATGGTCGATGACTACGGCTGGGACCCGGGTGACGCGTACGTGGTGATGAGTGCGCTGGCCCATACCGAGCTGGGCGGACCCACGGGTTCGGTCGACCCCGATCCCCTGCACCCGTTCCGGGCCGTCGGCGCCGTCACCCTGGCCCGCATCTCCCGCGAGGTCCTGCACCGGGGTTCTTAGCTGCCCGGGCTGCGGTAAGCGTCGCGGCGGTGCACGATCGACACCACCTCGATCACGATCTCCTGCCGCAGGACCCCGAAGATGATCCGATACTCCCCTCGACGGGCGGAGTAGAGCGGATACAGGGGCTCGTTGAGCTGCTTGCCGATCCGTTCCGGGTTCTCGGCGAGGACGCCGACGATGAATTCGAAGGCGGCGGCGGCCACCTTCGCCGGCAGGTCGTGGGTGAGTGCCCGCTTGGCCGACCGGGTGAACCGGACCTCGTAGGATCCGATCACCCGGGCAGCCGACCGGCCTCGATCATCGCCTGGCGGACGTCATCCGCACTCACCGAGTGGTCCTGCGCAAGATCGACGAGTCCTGCGCGAATGGCCTCGACCGCGTCGGAGTCGGCCAGGATGTCGACCATCTCGACGAGTGCGTCGTAGTCGTCCGCCCCGAGAAGGACAGCCTCCCGGCTCC
>JAABUN010005804.1_pt1 | contig 14897 bp, 21 predicted proteins | sample 5559311 | NCBI WGS metagenome assembly JAABUN01 (sample SAMN10711877, study PRJNA513370) | rock metagenome | isolation source: Antarctica rocks | place: Antarctica: Victoria Land, Siegfried Peak sud | reverse complement strand
CACAACCAGACACTCGTCCCGATGAGCCAGGCAAGGACCGCCGCCCAACCGGCACTCTCGGTGAGGAACCACGCGATCAGTCCGACCAGCAGCGCCGCAGCGACGCCGGCGCCAATACTCACCTGCTGCTGTTGATTCATGGGACCCCTCTCCATGGCGTCACCCCTCGTCCTCCGTGGTGGCACCCAGCATCCGGGCTACCGCCAGCGCCAGCGCCCCGGTGTCACTTGATCCGGTGGCGCGTGTCTGGCGCATGCCGAGGACCCGACCTCTCCACAGGTGGAGTCGGGTGTCACCAGAGACCAGCACCAGGGCCCGGAAGCGTTTTTGCGGCTTCCCCCCTGCCGGGTGCGCGCTGACCGGCTCGACCGACCATTGCCACCCCCGCGTGGTGGCGAATCGCTCCAGCTCCAGAAGACTGTAGCCGTCCGCCCGCGGGGCAAGACCATGGCTTGCCAGGATGCGATCAACGTCAGCATCGACGTATTGGGGCATCGTCTAGAACCTCACCCTCGGCTCACCGTTTGCCACGATGGGTAATTGTCCGCCACCACGGCCATGTTTCAGGGGGGAGGCCGTTCCACCCGGGGATGCTTGGTTGGGGCTTCGCGTGCTTGACATGGTCGTGGGTGTGTGTAGCGTGAGGGAGAACCGGAAGGGCAGCGCGATCTGGTGGGGATCAGTTGGCCCAAGGAGAAGGAGACAGCGATGCTACGCGACTTCAAGCAGTTCGTGCTGCGGGGCAACGTGATCGACCTGGCGGTGGCGATCGTGATCGGCGTCGCCTTCGGCGCGGTCGTCACCGCGTTGGTTGACGATATCATCACGCCGACCATCGGGGCCCTCGGTGGGCAGCAAGACTTCTCCGGTCTGACCTTCACGATCAACCACAGCGTGTTCCGCTATGGCGCCTTCATCAACGCGCTGCTGTCGTTCTTGATCATTGCCGCAGTGGTCTTCCTCTTCGTCGTCAAGCCGATGAACACGGTGCTGACCCGGATGCGGACCGAGCCGAGTCCCGATCTATTGACGGCCAAGTGTCCGGCCTGCCTGTCGGAGATCCAGGTCGGGGCACGGCGCTGCCCGTTCTGCACCTCAGAGCTCACGCCAGCCGCCGCCTGAGCGAGGCAGCGGTGGTACACCACGCTGCAGAGCGATAGCCCGACCGGACGGCGGTGCCGCAATGGGCAATTGTCCGCACGGAAGAGGGGGAGTGAGACGGGCCGAGGACGGTCCTCGGCCCGTCTCGCTGCCGGCGTCACGTACAGGCTTAGCTCAATCAGCGGGGCTTCGATCCTGACACCGAAGCGCTCGATCCAGAACTAGCCGTGTGCCCCACGGATAGCAGTCAGCGAGTCGAGGGCGGTCTCCATGGAGACCGCCCTCGCTTGGTTCTGCCCAAAGGCACGGTCACATGGTTCGGTGCCGAACGGGGCCCATTCGGGTCCTGGCCCACGTCTTGCACAAAGTAATCGGGCGCCCCTCGGACAGTCACGAGCTCCAGGAGTCCCTCCTGAGAGGCCGCTGGCCGGGTCCAACCGAGGGGTGCCTTCTGTCTCGCCCTCGTCCCCACCCCCGCAACCATCCCGCTCCCGTCTCCAGGCTCAGCCACACCCGCCAGTCGTGCGGATGGTCCGGGTCGGCCATCGCCCCAATTCGGTGAGTGTGGCACTGGTCATCGCTCCCAGAAGCGCCACCATGGCCGCGGCGCCGTGTGGCTCACCTCCTGGCGTTCCGCTTCACCTGTGCCCGCTGAGCGCTCCAGAGGGGCATCCTCGCCGGCGGTCAGCTGCTTCAGGCGCTCCTCAGCTTGCAGCGCCCGGAACTGCCACGCCGTGGACGCTTCGGCGAGGCGTCGGATCTCGTCTCCCTGCCGCTCGATCAGCTCAGCCAACGGCGCCAGGTTCACCGGGTCGGTCGGTGGTTGGTCGCGACCTGGTCGGTGGCCGGTTGGTGGTTGGTTGGTCGACGACCGACCGACATGATTCGTGGTCGCGTGGTCGGTCGGCAGCGACACGACCCAACCCGCCGGCGTGCGGTTGCCCTCCAGGGTGCCACGCTTCACCCGCTGCCGGACGGCGTTGACCGAGATGCCGAGCGCGATCGCCGCCTCATCCATCGACATCGGGCCGTGGTCGGCCGCTGGTTGGTCGATGGTCGGTTGCGGGTCGGTCGATTCCTGGTCGGGCGGTTGGTCGGGTCGGTCATTCTGGTCGGTCATCATCGCGGCATGGTCGACGAGGAGAGACGTCGGCGCAAGAGGACAAATGGCAAAAACGCATACTGCGCAGGAGTCATTGCCGATTTTTGCCAGTTGGCAAAATCCGGCAATTCTTCAATGTAGTCGGCATACTGCGCATCGGTCATTGTCGGTTTTTGCCAGTTGTCTAAAGCCGACAACTTCTCGGCGACCTCATACACCTGTGGCCAACCTCGTTCGTCTTGGCGCCGTAACTCCAGATGTTGTAGAGCGGAGGCTTCCATTCGGGATCAGCATACTCAGCGGCAAGTACTGGCGATTTTTGCCAGTTGTCTAAAATCGCCAGTACTTCAGTGACCGTGCTTTTTTGCCAGTTGGCAAAAACACACAGTTCCTCCGTTGATCGGCATGGCTGGCGCTGAGAATCATCGGTTTTTGCCATTTGTCCAAAACCGATGATTCTCGGACGAAGCCGTTTACCGTGTCCTCGGTCACTATGCGTTTTTGCCATTTGTCCAAAACGCATAGTTCTCTTATCCGTCAGAGGACAAAGCAAACGGCCCCGAGCCGGAGCCCAGGACCGCCGCCGTCGTCCGAACGATGCAGAATCTCCGTCGTCAGACGCGTGCGACCGTGGCACCGGCAGCGACGCGGGCGGCTCGGGCAGCGCTGCATTCGGCAAGCGCCCGATCAGCGGCGCCTGGGTCGAGAGCACGGGCGGCGAGACGTTGCCGGGCCTGCTCCGCTCGCCGGCGTCGCTCGGTCAAGTCGTCGAGGCGTTCGTCGTCAACGCTGATGACCGGGACCGGCGCCAGCGGGACGGCCTCGATCGGATCGGGGATCCAGCCCAATTGCGATGCAAGCAGCGCCACATGTCCGCATCGTCCCCACACCCGAAAACCAGGGCAATCGCAGGAACTCGGCGACACCCGGTAGAGACGACTCGGATCGCGGCGACTCGTTGCGTAGTGCCGGCCCTCGACCGGCTCGACCAGGATGGTCACGCCGTCCCGCTCTGCCTGACCGGCGAGGCGCTGCAAGTCTTCTGCGCGTTGGCTGACGATGCGCAGGTCGATGTGCTGGTCCATGACTGGACTCCTCTCCGCTGTGGCCCTGGGCTCCTACACCACTGGGCCGGTCCAATAAGGTCGAGGGGCTTCCCGCTCCTCTTGGAACAGTATAGCACTACATGACGCAACAACGCAACACCCTATAACGTGCCGTGCCGTGCTATACTGTGGGTACGTTCATTGGACACCGCGAGGAGGATGGAATGGTCGAGCCCGAGCAGTGGATAACCGTGGCGCAGATCGCCGAACGGCTGCAGGTGCATCCTGAGACGGTGCGACGCTGGCTCAGGGAAGGCCGAATCACCAGCCGAAACTTCGGCGGGAAGAGTGGCTACCGCGTTCGAGAGCGCGACCTTGAGGCGTTTATGAACGAGGGGTCGTCACCGGGAAAAATCGCCGCCTAGGAGGGACCTAGGCGGCGAGGGAAGCCCCTCAACCCGGTAGGACGGGCGGAGGTTCCATTGATTATAAACCGCTCGACTGAAGATATCGTCTGTTGGCGAGCGATAAGGTATACTTTCAAACGAAACCGAATATCCCTGTCGTTCGGCCGGACGACCAGGTTGTGCATTGGGCATTGAGCCCGTAGCGCGTGAGGGTGTCACCTTGATTGGTGACCAATTCACGCGCTTTTTTGTTGTCCGCACGCGACAGGAAAGGATCAGGGTTGTGGTCAATAGCACGCGAACCGTCAACCGGCAGTACGTGAGCACGGCCGAGGCGGCGCGGATGGCTGGCCTGAGTGGCCACGCCCTCGCCCGCCGCGTCCGCGAGGGCGAGCTCCAGCACTTCATCGACCCGAGCGATCGCCGGGTGAGACTGTTCGATGTCACGGAGCTTGAACGCTACCTGCAACCGCGCCCTGCACGTCGAGAGGAGGTGTCCGCCGCCTGACATGCAAACGCCGGCGAGGGGCCGAATCCTCACCGGCGCCGCTGACGAAGCTCAGATGCGGCCTCGCCGTCCTTTCAACCGGACAGCCCCTATCGTACCGCATCTGAGTGTTGCCCGGGCATCTGGCCCGATCAATCGCTCGGAGACAGTGTAATGGACACTCGACATAAAGTACAGACGACTCCAACGCAGTTCAGCACGACACCAACCGCCCGGCTGCAGGATCTGGCGCGCCGATATCGGTACCACCTCGCGACCGCGACGACGGACGGTGAGATCCGCGCCCATCGTCGATGGATTGCCGAGATTGACATGGAGCTCCAGCGCCGCGCCGTTGCGACCGAGCGGGTGGCGTCATGACCGACCGCACCTTCACCCGAGCGACCCCGCGCGATCCCTGCCCCGTCTGCGATCACCCCGACTGGTGCCGATGGTTCCCGGACCACTATGCCGAGTGCATGCGCGTCGAGAGTGACCGCCGCACGCGCAACGGTGGGTGGCTCCATTGGGTCGGCGAGGGGAATGCTCCAGGTGGGGACTGGCGCGAACGCCTCGCACGCATCCCCCCAGCACCACCGCGTCCGGTTGTCGACCCTGATGAGCGAGATTGCTACTTTCGCGCGCTGCTGGCCCGCTGTGCGCTCTCTGATGCCCACCGTGCCGAGCTTCGCGAGCGTCGGCAGTTGACCGATGAGCAGATCGATCGTCATGGCTACGGCACGTTGCCGAGTGACACCGGCGCCATCGCCTCCGGCCTGGTCGATGACCTCGGTCCCGCAGTTCGGGGACCGGGCTTCTATCGGCATCGTGGCACCCCGAGCATCCATAGCTATCCCGGCATCCTGATCCCCTACATGAACGACGGTCGCATCATGGGGCTCCAGGTACTCCCTGACGACGAGACCGCCCGCTCGCAGGGGAAATATCGATGGCTCAGCTCCGCCGACAAAGACGACGGCACCCCGAGCGGCGCCCCGCTGCACATCGCTCGACCCGCCACGGGTGGCAGCGACGACGAGCCGATCATCACCGAGGGTGGCATCAAAGCCAACATCATCGCCGACCGGACGGGCCGGGTGGTCATCGCCATGGCTGGTGTGGCGATGCAGTCGGAGATCGTGCCGACGTTGACCGCCATGCGGGCCACCGGGGCGGCGATCGCTCTCGACAGCGACACCGTGACCAACCCCGCCGTCGCCCGGGCTGAAGCCGATCTGATCGAGCGAGTCGCCGCCGCAGGCCTGGCGCCCTCAAGGGTTATGTGGCCCAGCGCATTCAAGGGTTTAGACGATGCCCTTCTCGCCGGCGTTACCCCGATGGTGAAGGACTGCGGACCCACGACGGAGTCGTGTGGTGATGTCGTCGCCGAGCTCCGAACGCAGCTCGCCGCGGAGCGACGCCGCTACGCCGACCTCCAAGCCCTGCACTCCGCGGCGATGGCAGCCCACCGGGCGCCCCACCTCGGTCCGGAGCGGACCGTCGGCACCACGATTGTCGTCGACCTCGCCGCCACCGTGCCGCCTGGTGAATGGCGCCCGATGCCGCACAAGCGGATCGCCGAGGACGCCGGCATCGGCGAGCGTGCCGTCGCGCGCAGCCTTGAGAAGCTGGGCCCGGTGCTGGACGGCCACGTCGAGTTCGAGACGCGCTGGATCCCCGAAGTCCTTGACCCCCAAACCGGCAAGGTCTCCGGCGGGCATCGACAGACGTTCGCCCGCCTCACCACCGAGCCGCTGGCCGCACTGCGCACGATCGCGACGGCGACGCCGGCGTCTGGGCACAAGAACGGCCATGGCGGCCGCCGCGTTATCTGCCCTGATTGCGGCGATGTCGGCGTGGTGCGGACCTGGAGCGACAGCTGCGCCGGCTGCGGTCAGGTGCTCGATCAAGGGAAAACCCGCATATCTCCGCGAAACTGTCAAGTTGACGTGGACCAAAATGCGGCGCCTGACGTCATCATCGAGGAGACCGTCGACGCCTCGATGATGACAGAGAAGAGTCCCTCCACGGTTAACGTCTATAGTTCACACAATCTGGCAACTTCACATAATGACGAGGCGGTGGTGATCGATGAGACGACCCGGGAGCTGCTGACAACGGCGAGCAGCTCACCCAGTCGCATTACCGCGCAACAGGCGCGGGCGGACCTGGAGATCCGACTGGCGAAAAGTGCGCGCGATCGTGGTCGTGAGCCGGTGCCAAAACCGACGACGACGGCGATGAACGGCATGGATTCCCCCGCGTTCGATCGTTACACCGACGTTCGAGGAGGATGGTGATGGCGCACAACCATGGCGGCAGTCGATACCGCGGCAGCTATTTGCTCAGTGAGTCGATCTCTAGCCTGATGTCTCGCGCGATCTACGATGGCTGGGCCGTCGTGGTCGATGCCGATCGCAGTGGTGACTACCGAGTGAGTGTGTACGACGCGGAGCGCCAACGACTGGCCGCAAGTGTCCATCGTGCGCTGAAAGAAGCGCTCCGCCTGGCGGTTCTTGCGGCATACAACGCGCCAAAACAGGAAGAGCAAGCCTCGCTGCCTGTGGTGCTGAGCTCCTCAACGGAGGTCGTGGCCTGATGCCGAGCAACAAAGCCACGACGGCCTATCTGAACGCGACCGTTCTTGTCGATCAGGAGCGAAAGCTGACGCCGGACGATCGCCGATCAGTGCGGGCTCACCTTGACCGTCGTTGGGGTCACCTCCCAGCGGCAAGCCGTGAGGAGGCGCTTGTCGATGGTGCTGGTCTACTCGCTCACTATGGCTGGCCGGCGGCCGTGACGGCCCGTGTTGTTCGGTTGATTGCCTTCGGTCGGCATCACGAAGATCGGAGCGGTGGATGACTGTGATGCCCACGCCCACCCGCCCTCCGAAGACCGTCGCCATCGTCTGTGCCGTCTGCCGGCAGAAGCTCGCCGACGCCATCCCCGGTAGCATCGCCCGCTGCCCGAGCTGTGGCGTCTGGTCCGGGACACGTGATCGACCGCGATTGCCCCGGCGACATAGCCCACCGGCTCAACCGCCCGAGGTAGCACGCTGATGGCAGCGATGTGTGAGGCGACGGCCGCCAGCGGTCAGCCCTGCTCGGCGCCGGCGCGACCTGGTCGCCGCTGGTGTGTCTGGCACGACGCGGAAGCCGCGGCCGAACGTCGTGAGATGTCGAAGAAGGGTGGGGCGGCCCGGTCCAACAAGAGCCGGGCGCGCAAGCAATACGTCGACGGCATCCTCTCGCCGGCCGAGCTCGAGGGTCTCATCGGCACGACGCTCAAAGGTGTCCTGATGCAGAAGATCACGCCGGGTCAGGCCCAGGCGGTCGCGTCTCTGGCGCGGGCGGCGGTGGCGGTGCGGGAAGCGAGCGCGATCGAGAAGCTGCAGACGGACGTTGAGACGATCCAGACGGCACTGCGTCGTGGGGGTGCCGCATGAGCGTGGCGACGATCGCCCGCCTTCGCCGCGACGTGGCGGCCCTGGCCGAACGGGTCGCCCCCGTGCGGGCGCCGTTGACGCCCCTTGCGGTGGCGGATCGCGTCGGCGTCGTGCTCGATGACTGGCAGGTGGACCTCGTCACCGCGCCTGACCGGCAGCTGTTGATGTGCTGCTCCCGGCAGGTCGGCAAGAGCCTGACCGCTGCCCTGATCGCGGCGCATGCGGTCACCCAGACGCCCGGCGCGCTGGTGCTGGCCGTTGCCCCGAGCCTACGTCAGAGTCAGGAGCTCTACGGCCGCACGAAGGGCATCATCGCCGCCCTCGGGGCCGCGGTCTCACCGATTGTCGAGGAATCAGCGCAGCGCCTGGTGCTGGCCAACGGCGCCCGCCTGATGGCCCTCCCCGGTGGTCGCGAAGACACCATCCGCGGATTCCCCTCGGTCGATGTGGTCGTGATCGATGAGGCCGCACGGGTCAGTGATGCCGCCTATGAAGCTCTTCGGCCGATGGTGGCGGTCTCTAGAGGCAAGGTGGTCGGGCTGAGCACCCCGTGGGGTCAGCGCGGGTGGTTCTGGCGGGAATGGAGCGAGGGCGGCGAGGCCTGGCGCCGGGCCAGCGTCCGGGCCGAAGCGTGCCCACGCATCCCGAAGGATTGGCTCGCTCGTGAGAAGAGCAGCATGCCCGACTTCTACTACCGCCAAGAGTTTGGCTGTGAGTTCATTGAAGCCGAGGGCGCGCTGTTCGCGCTCGACGATATCGAGCGAGCGGTCGACCCGAGCATCGTCCCCTTCTTCGGAGGCAGCCATGCCGCGTGAGTTTCTGATTGGGGTCGACCTGGCCCAGAGCCATGACTACACCGCCATTGCCGTCATTGAGCGCACGGAGCGGCCGACCGGTCCCGGTGGGGAGCCTCAGCCCCATTTCGCCCTGGCCCACCTGGAGCGATTCCAGGGCCAACCCTATCCGTGGGTGATTGCCCGGGTCGGCGCCGTGGTGGCGCATATGCGTCAGCTCGGAAGCGGCTTCGAGGATGAGGACACGATGCGGCCGCGGTGGGTCGTGCCGACGATTGACCTCGTCGTCGATAAGACGGGGGTCGGCGCCGGCGTCACCGATCACATGCGTGTGGCAGGGCTGCGTCCGATCGACATCACGATCACCGCCGGCGACCGGGTCCATCCCGCCGAGCACGGCTACACCGTCCCGAAGGCCGACCTCGCGACCGGGGTGCAGTTGCTGCTGCAGTCGGATCGGTTGCGGTATGCGGCCGACCTGCCAGACCTCGAAGCGCTGAAGCGGGAGCTGGCGAACTTCCGCTCGAAGGTCTCGCCGCTGACGGGGCGGGTCAGTTTCGCCGCGGCGGAGGAGTGGCGAATGGGTGGCGGCCATGATGACTTGGTCCTGGCGGTGGCATTGGCCTGTTGGTATGGCAGTCGAGACCGGGGCGTCGTCGAGTTCAACCCGCCGGCCATCGTCAATGCGATGGCGCGCCTGATGGCGATGCCGTGAGCACGAGAGAGGGGCGGGCACCGCCGGCGAGACCGTCGAGACCTGAGCAGCTGAGACTCACAATCACCAAGGAGCAGAGACGATCATGAGCATGACGAACCCCTATGGCACCCCGGCGCAGGCGCAGGCCCTGGCCCACCAGCGAGCGGAGCGCGAAGAGCGCGAGGCCGAGGCGGCGGCCGAGCAACAGCGCCGCGTCGAAGAGAACCGCAAGATTCGCGACGCCCGGCTGAAGGCGCTCGACGACAAGAAAGTGGCGGAACGGGCGGAGCGACTCGCCGCCGAGGATCGCGAGTTCGTGGCGACCCTGCGGCGGCGGTATATGTCCAGTGACGTGACCGCCACCGAAGCGGATTTTCAGCGCGACCTGCCCGAACTACGGCGCCTTCACCGTCTCAATGCGGCGGTCCATGGCCCGAGCGATTCGGAGCTCGCCGCAGCCCGGAGAGACGCCTCCCAGTACTTCTAATCCGATGCCCCACCCTGTGGAAATGTTTCCACAGGGTGGGGCTCCTTGCCCTGATTGAGCCAGGGGGACGCGTGTCTCACATGCTGTCACAGCGTCTAAGTATCGATACGTTGATTCTGAGACGTGTTATGAGACACCTCCGTAGGCGTGGATAGACCGCGGGGTAACGGGTTTCGCCGGAGTCTCGAAAACGAACGGTTCTGCTACAGGAACGCAGGAGTTCCCTCCACTGGCGGTCAGCGGCAAGAGAGACAGGGGCACAACGAATCCCTCGCGTCTGGACTGCATGGTGTGTTGAGGTGTCGGATCAAGTTTTGCTACTTGACTCGCTGGTGGCATGTACCTTGCCAACCACGGAACTGTCGTGGCGCGGCACATCCGTGCCCACTCGTATCCCACCCGGAGGGCATCGCCCATGTTCTTTCATGTCAAGGAGTTGCAGTACGACGCCAAGCCGGAGCGCCCGGATGCGCTCTATGCGAAGCGGCTCCAGGAACTCATCGGTGGCAAGTTCGGCGAGATGACGGTGATGATGTCCTACCTCTTCCAGGGCTGGAACTCCCGCGGCCCGGAGAAATACAAGGACATGCTGCTTGACATCGCCACCGAGGAGATCGCCCACGTCGAGATGCTTTCGGTCATGATCTCCCGGCTGCTTGACGACGCGCCGGTGAACGAGCAGGAAGCCGCCGCCAAGAACCCTCTCGTTGAGGCGGCCCTCGGTGGCACAGCACCCCGCGACGTTATCTTCGCGGCCATGAACCCGCAGCACCACATCGAGACCGGCGGCGGCGCCTACGCCAAGGACAGCATGGGCGTGCCCTGGAGCGGTGCGTATGCGGTCGCCAGTGGCAACCTGATGGCTGACTTCCGCTGGAATCTGATGGCAGAGACCCAGGGAAACCTCCAGGTGAGCCGCCTCTACGAGATGACCAATGACATGGGCGTGCGCGACATGCTCTCGTTCAACCTCGCCCGCGACATCATGCACCAGAACCAGTGGGCGGCGGCGATAGAGGAATTGCAAACGGACGGCCTGCACCAGTTCCAGATCCCGAGTCCCTTCCCGTTCGACCGCGTCAAGATGGACCAGCTCTATACCTTCTGGAACTGTTCCGCCGGCACGGCGAGCCAGGAGGGGAGTTGGGCCAAGGGCAAGACGCCGGACGGTCACGGCGAATTCCAGTACTTGGCCGACCCGGAGCCGCTGTCGAGCGACATAGGGCTGCTCGAGCAGGGCGATCCGCGGCTGCACGGGACCCCGAAGACGCCGATGCCGGTAGTCTCGGAGGGCCCGAATCCCCGCGACGGGCAGGATATCCCCTCCAACGTCAAGAAGGGCGATGTAAAAAAATCCGCCACGGGCTGACCCCGTCCGCACATCGTGGACTTCCTGTCGTCCAGAGGCAGCAATCCCGAATTGCCGGGATTGCTGCCTCTGGACGATGTCGGGTCGTGCCGTGAGCGCCATGGTAGATGGTCCTTGGGCCAACGTTCGTCGTCTCGAAAACGAAGGTATTTGAGACAGCGGGCGACAGGCCGGGGATGCTGCCTACGTACCGCGTAAGCGATAGCGCAGGCGATGCCAGAGTGACGGCATAGGCGGTGCCTGACCACCTGTGGGCGCACTATCACCGGGCGAGATGGCCCGCTCAAGCCCTTGTGCCCGCCCCAGCAGGACGCGCAGCTCCCGCGCCGCGTCGGCATCCTGTGCCGCCCAGTCGCGCCAGGCGTCCCGGTCGGCTGATGGTGGGGCCGGGCGGGGAATGTCCGTACCACCGGTTCGGGGTGATTGGGAGGCGACACAGATTCTTCGCCAGGCGGCGGGGCGGGCCCCGGGGCGCCGGTGACGGGATTAGCGACAGTCGTCGCCGGTCGCGAGTAACGACACTTCCGCCCCCGCAATGACACCACGCCCCGACAGGCGCGGCCCCACATCCGGCGCTCGCGCGATTGCCCCCTCGCTGGCACATGAGTCCGTAAGCGGGGGTCAACGCGTCACCGGGCCATTGCGTGCGTTCTAGAGACATCGTGGCCACCGTGACTATTTTCGACTCCCGATGCTTCCCAAACGGTAGGGGAGATAAGTTCTCTTGTCCGCGAACGAGAGGAGGGGGACGGGACTCACCCTCCCGGCGCTGGCGTTGGCGTCGGCGCGGTCGAAGTAGGAGCCGCCGTAGCGGTTGGCGCTGCGTGGGCGGCCGGCGTGGTGGTCAAGCCACCGTCCGCAAAGCGGTAGCCGTCGATCAGCAGTCCAAAGGTGATCAACCCGACACCGACCACCGCGAGCCCGATCCACTTTGGGGCGCCCGAGATCGCCGTAATGATCGCGGAGATGTCGATCACTGACGCGCCTTTGATGTCTGCCAACTTTTGGTCTACCTTCTCTGTCTTGGGGTCGAGGGTTGCGGCGACGGCAACAACCACCTCCCAGATCAAAATGGCAGCAGCGAAGAAAAGCGCGGCGTCGCCGAGCCTAACCATCTTATCGGCGCGGTCGGCCTTGGAGAGAATCATAAAAACAGCAACAAGCAACCCGACACCGCCCACCGCACACGCAGCGAGGGTCCAGCTGACCTTCGGTAGTGGCGGTGCTGGTGCAGAAGGCGGGGCAGGATCAGACTTCGTATCGTCGTCGGGCACGCCTCTCCCCCCCCCCACGTTCACACGCACAGCGTTCGAGAATCGGTATTATCCACATATCGGAAGATAGAGTAATGGCCGACGCACTCCCCTGGCTGCCCCTCCTCTTCGCGTTCCTTACCCATCTCTGCGTTTGGTCACACGCGCCAGTCATGCTGCCAATCAGGATCGACAATCACCCCGATCTCGGCCCAGCCATCGGCGCCGACAGTCGCCAGCACTTGGTTGACGGCGTTCGGCATCAGCGTCAGGCGTTGCGACCGCCACACACGATGAGGACCCTCGGCAACATGGTGATCTTCGGTCACTTCGGAAGCATGGCGGCGGTGGTCCCCGATCGCTCGTTAGCGTCAGTGGGACTCGGCTGCGGCAGCCCGTCAAGCAGGCCGAGGCGCCTCACCAGCGGGGCGATCGTCAGCCCCTGCGCCAGCAGCGTGAAGAGCACCGTGCCGTAGGTCATTGCCAGGAGCTGCCCCCGGTGGGCAAAATCGGGTGGCAAGCTGAGCGCAGCGGCGAGGGCGACCGCACCCCGCAAGCCACCCCAGAAGAGAACGTGCCGTTCGGCCCCGGTCACCGGCACACCCAACCGACCGAGCAATGGGCCGAAGAGGTAGGCGACCGCCGCGCGTCCACCCAGAGCCGCGGCAATGCCCAAGAGCACGTCATCCGGATGCTCCAGCAGGCCGGTGGTACGCACGGTCAGACCCATCAGCAGAAAGAGCGCGGCGTTGGCGGCGAAGGCAAAGAACGCCCACAGATCGATGAGAAGGGCCTCCGAGCCGCCACTGTAGGCCCAGCCCCGGACGCGTCCGAGACGACCCAGCGTCATCGCCGCGACGACAGTCGCGAGGACCCCGGAGAAATGCAGCTGTTCGGCGGCGAGGAACGCAGCATAGGCGATCGCGACCGAGACGGTCATCTCCGTCAGATGCTCGTCGCTGCGGGCAATCAGACGGTGGCCCAGCCAGCCAAGGGCGAGGCCGATCACCGTGCCCCCGGTCACCGCGACCAGGAACGTGCCGGCGGCTGAACCGAGATGGAACCCACCGTCGACTGCATCGACCAGCGTCACCAGCAGCACGAGCGCCACGCCATCGTTGAGGAGGCTCTCCCCTTCGATCAGGACGGCCAGTCGTTTGTCGACGCCGAGTTGGCGGAAGGTGGCGAGCACCGCGACCGGGTCGGTCGCGGCAATCATGGCCCCAAAAAGGAACGCCACGGTCCAGGGCAGCCCTAGCCCCCAATGCACCAGGGCACCGCCCACCGCCATGGCGAGCAGGACCCCGGGGAGGGCCAACGCCAGGACGCCCATACGAACCGACCATAGACGGCCCAGGTCCAGGGCAAACGCCGCCTCAAAGAGGAGCGGGGGGAGGAACAGCAGCAGGATGACATCGGCGCTGAGCACCGGGGCTGGGACAGCGGCCGCTCCGAGACCAAGCCCCAGCAGCAGCAACGCCAGGGTGTAGGACAGCCTAACCCACCGGGCGGTGACCGCCGCGACCGCCGCCGCGATCAGCAGGACGATGACCCCTTCGATTTCCCCCATGAACCTTCCGCTCCGCTAACAGGCGATCATCACTGGGATACCGCCCACAACACAAAAGGGGGACCGCCAATTGGCAGTCCCCCCCGTCAGCCGTGGTGGGTACGGGGGCCACGGCACCCCCGGCGCCGGTGGGCGCCCCGTTCAGACGGTCAGTATAGGCCGTGGCGGACAGCCACCTGGTCGGATCGGCATCAGCATCAGACGTTGCGTTCGGGAGCGATCGGAGCGGAGACGGGTGATGGCGCGTTCCGTTGCCGCAGTAATGGCGTCGTCAGTGAGCATGAGCGTCGGTCGCCAGCGTTACGTCTGATCCTCTCCCGAGAGGTCGCGTGGCTCCCGCGTCGCCTGGTCTTTGCGCAGGCTAGCCGTCTCCCAGACGCGATCCTCGTCGCTCAGGTGGGCACGCCGGCTGTCTTCTCGATCCTGCCGAAAGTCGGACGGCACCCCCGTGGGGTCGAGGGGATCGCTGCTGTTCCCACTCGTGCTCTTCTGGCGCGCACGTAGATAGAGGATGACGCCAGCGACCAGCGCCACAAGGACGATCAGGGACCACCAGTTCGACACGGTTCAGCTCCTTCCCACGGCCCTCGGCATTGCAGTTGAGGGCGGTGAGTGCGCAGAGAGAGAGCCAGCTGACGGGGCAAGCAGGAAGCTACGACATCGATGCAGATCGCTACGCTTTCCGGTGCCGACCGCTTCGGGTCCTGGCCGTGTCGTCGCGGTTACGATCATCCGTCTCATCGGTGATGCGCACCTCTTCGCGACGAACGGTGCCCGAGACCTGCTCAGTGCGCTGAACGGCTTCCTTGCCGATCTCGACTTCCTCGGCAACGCGCACGCTCTTCTGGAGCTGAACGTCTTCGCCACGGACCGGAACCTCGATCGTGCCCTCTTGGAAGGCGGTGTCATCGGCGCCCACCGGGCGGTCAACGACGTGTCGCTCGACGCGCACGCGCTCCTCAGTCACCGGGACCTCAAGGGTCCGCTCTTCGGCGATGACGTCCTTCTCGATCCGGACCTGACCGATCTCCCGCTGCGTCTTGGTCGCGCTCAGCTCTTCTTCGTGGATCGGAACCCGCAGGGTGTCCGTGTCAGCGACGCGCGTGGTGTCGTAGTTCGTGGTTGTCGTGTCGTAGCCG
>JAABUN010005803.1_pt1 | contig 14901 bp, 10 predicted proteins | sample 5559311 | NCBI WGS metagenome assembly JAABUN01 (sample SAMN10711877, study PRJNA513370) | rock metagenome | isolation source: Antarctica rocks | place: Antarctica: Victoria Land, Siegfried Peak sud | reverse complement strand
TGCCGGGTGACCCAATGCTTTAGCATATTTGGCTAACCTGTTTTCCTTTGCACTGAACTGGTATGATTTAGTTGCCCCCATAATACTTTTTCAATCGCAATATTACGATAATTATTGATAGTGATAAAGAGCGCAAGGTGTAAATTTATTCTGCCAGTCTTGTTACAACCTCATTTTGTTTACTTAATAGTTTTGAGATAGGGCAGGCTTTTGCAATATAGACCAACCTTTCCTTCTGTTCGGCAGGAGTAGTTTCATCTACAGATATTTCAGCATGAAAAATATGTTTAGCCGTACCTTCTGTTTCCAGTCTTTCTAACGATACAGTTACTTTAATATTATTGATGTTCCATTTTTTTCGTTGCACATACATTCTTAAGGTAATGGCTTTGCATGAAGCAAGCGACATGCACAAGTAATCTCCCGGCGCAGGGCCTATATCTTTTCCTCCAACATTAGTTGGCTCGTCTGCTATTGCGATATGATTAGCTGCATGCAAATCGGTAGCATACGAAGCGCCGGTATTTTCGGCATATACAGTTGAAATAATGTTAGTATTAGACATAGGTAAAAGTTTTTTTAATGACAAGTTTTGTTACAACTTTTTATATAGCAGTAGAATCATGCCTCAATGTAAATATGAAATTTCTTTACTACAGTAGCTAACAAATATTTCCCTCGTTTGCTCCATAGGTATTTAAGGGATAGTTTTATTAGATATTTTTGGTGTTTTCTCCTGCATGTCAGTCAGAGAATATTGAAGACAAGGTTGGAGATAATATTCATTCTTTAATTGCTTCCATGAAAAAAGTTTTAAGAGCGGCAATAGTTGGATCAGGTTTCGCTGCTAAGTTTCATTATGATGCTTTGCAGCGGGTAGTTAGTACCGGGGTTGAAATTGTTGGTGCATACTCCCCAACACCTGAAAAACTTTTAAGCTTTACAGCGCCGGGAAATCTTAGGGCATTTAATAAGTTGGAAGATTTAATAGAGCAATGTGATGTGGTTCATATATGTACCCCGCCTGTTACCCATGAACCGATTGTTGTGGAAGCATTAAAACAAAATAAGCATGTTATAGTTGAAAAACCTTTTACCGGCTATTTTGGCGATGGTACCGAAGAATTTAGCGGAGATACATTTAGCCGTGAAAAAGGATTGGAGCATGCCCTGAAAAGCGTTAGCAGAATGCTTGACGCAGAAAAGCAAAGTACCGGGAGAATCATGTATGCCGAAAACTGGGTATATGCTCCCGCTATTCAAAAAGAAAGAGAGCTATTACAAAAAACAGGGGCTCAAATTATTTGGATGCATGGTGAAGAATCTCATTCGGGTTCGCATTCTTTAACCTATGGGCAGTGGAAGTTTTCGGGTGGTGGATCAATGATAGGGAAGGGGTGTCATCCTTTATCTGCAGCTATATATTTAAAACATGCTGAAGGTCGAACCAGAAATGGAAACCCGATAAGACCAAAAACTATTTCTGCCCGAACTCATGCCATTACAAGAATGCCAACATTTAAAGATGAAGGATATTTAAGAACAACCTATAAAGACATTGAAGATTTTGCAATGCTGCATGTAGTATTTGAAGATGGAACCATTGCTGATCTGTTTGCCAGCGAACTGGTACTGGGCGGAGTGCACAACTGGATTGAAGTGAATACTACCAATCACAGAACCATTTGTAACATTAATCCTAATACTACAATGCAGGCATATACTCCTGCTGAAGTTCATTTTAAAGATGTATATGTTGTTGAGAAAACTGAGACCAAACAGGGATGGTCATCTCTCTCGCCCGATGAAGGATGGTTTGCAGGATACCAGCATGAAATGGATGCCTTTTACAGGTCTGCAGCTTATGGAGATCACATCGAAAGTAACAGCAGTTTAGCCGCTGATGTAATAGCAACCATTTATGCAGGCTATGTTTCAGCAGAAAGAAAAGGAACTGAAGTAAATATTACTATCTTGTAAATTATTTTCCCTTCAAATATTTCATTGATTTATCTAACTGAATAATACTAACGATACTTTTACCTATGATTACAGATATGCAAGCCACAGCAGCCGAACCATCCATTCAATCAAAAATAGGAAGATACCGCTGGACGATTTGTGCATTAGTATTTTATGCAACCACTATCAACTATCTCGACAGGCAGGTAATTAGTTTGCTAAAACCCACACTTGAAAAAGAATTTAACTGGGCAGAGTCAGATTATGCAAATATTGTAATGGCATTTCAACTTGCTTATGCAATAGGAATGGTTTTCGCCGGCAGAGTGATAGATAAAATAGGAACTAAATTAGGTTATGCCATTACCTTAACTCTTTGGAGCATCGCTTCAATTTTACATGCTTTTGCAACGGGCACTTTAAGTTTTGCGGTCTTTCGTGCTTTTCTTGGCGTTACAGAAGCGGGAAATTTTCCGGCAGCTTTTAAAACTGTAGCAGAATGGTTTCCCAGGAAGGAAAGGGCTTTGGCGGGAGGAATTTTTAATTCAGGAACGAATGTTGGTGCCATACTTGCACCTCTTTTAGTGCCGTACATAGCAATAAACTATAGCTGGAAAATTGCTTTTATAGCAATTGGAGCAATCGGTTTTATCTGGCTGATATTTTGGTTTTTATGGTACGAAGTTCCGGCTAAACAAAAGCGGCTTGGTAAAGCAGAATTCGATTATATACATAGCGACCGGGAAGATCATACACCTGCTGCAGGGGAAGAACAGGAACCAAAGATTTCGTGGTTAAAATTATTGGGATACAAACAAACCTGGGCTTTTATTGCCGGTAAATTTTTAACGGATGGCATCTGGTGGTTCTTATTATTTTGGTTACCCGCATTTTTAACGTCGCAATATAAACTGGTAGGTACGCAGGTTAGTTTGCCTATTGCCTTCGTTTATACATTGGCAGGTGTAGCAAGTATTTTTGGAGGTTGGTTGCCTATGTGGTTTGTAAAAAATAAAGGGTGGAATATTGTTCGTGCCCGTAAAACATCCATGCTTATTTATGCCTTTTTTCCTTTGTTAATAATGGTATCGCAGGCTGCCGGCAGTTATCACATGTGGTATGCAGTAATCATAATTGGCATTGCGGCCTCTGCGCACCAGGCATGGTCGGCCAACTTATTTACTACCGTGTCTGATATGTTTCCAAAAAATTCCATTGCTTCTGTTGTGGGCATAGGAGGGATGGCAGGCGGCTTAGGCGGAATGGCAGTAGCTAAAGTTGCAGGCCTCCTGTTTGACTATTATAAAGATTTGGGTCATATAGAAACAGGCTACTACATTTTGTTTTTATATTGTGGTTTGGGTTATCTTCTTGCATGGTTTATTATGTTCAGGTTATTAGTTCCCAAAATGCAGTCGGTTACATTAAATGAGTAAAATTTAAAGTATTCTAGTTCACCCCTATTCCTCTAATCAATTTTATACAATGAAGAATTCGGTATGTTGTACACAACTGATATTAATTTTTTGCATCCTTCAATTATTTGCCTGTAAATCGCACGACCAAAAGGGTAAACGATCTAATGTTGATACAGTGGCTATAAGAAAATCTATTTCTTCTGCGCCTGTTTTATCTCCTGAAGAGTCTATTAAGAAGATGAAGCTTGAAGATGGGTTTGAAGTAAAGCTTGTGGCCGCAGAGCCTTTGGTTAACTCTCCTGTTGCATTAAAGTTTGATGAAAGAGGACGTATATGGGTTTGCGAAATGCAAAGTTATATGCCCGATACTGTTGGCACCGGCGAAGAAAAGCCGTTAGGTAAAATTGTAATTCTTGAAGATACTAACCGGGACGGCTTAATGGATAAAAGAAAAGTTTTTATTGACGGCCTTGTTTTGCCTCGTGCTTTGTGCCTTGTAGAAAACGGGATACTTATAGCTGAACCGCCTAATCTATGGTATGTTGAAATACACAACGATCAACCCGGCAAAAAGATATTGGTAGATGATAAATACGCCGCAGGCGGAAATCCCGAGCACCAGGCGAACGGACTTTTTCGTGCATTAGATAACTGGATATACAGCGCAAACTGCATCAGCCGTTACAGGAAAAAAGGAGATAAATGGCTTATAGAACGAACACATTCAAGAGGGCAATGGGGCATATCGCAGGATAACGACGGAAGGTTATTTTATAACAATAATTCTGAAAACTTATTGGGCGATTATTTTTCTCCCGGCTTTGGGGCAACCAACCCTAATTTAAAAAACATTGCCGGTTACGAGGATAAGATAGTTGCAGATAACAGGGTGTATCCATCAAGGCCCACACCCGGTGTAAACCGCGGATACCAGGAAGGAGTTTTAGATGATAGCTTACGCCTCGTAAACTTCACTGCTGCATCAGGCCCCGTTGTATATAGGGGCGATTTATTTGGCAAACAATATCAGCTTAATGCTTTTGTTGCTGAACCTTCTGCCAATCTTATAAAAAGAAATATCCTCGAAGAAAAAGGTTATCGGGTGACAGGCAAAGAAGCTTATAAAGGGAAAGAATTTTTATCAAGCGTGGATGAACGTTTCAGGCCCGTTACTTTATATAATGGTCCTGATGGCGCTTTGTATGTGGTGGATATGTACCGCGGAATTATACAGCATAAAACTTATCTCACCGAATATCTTAAGAACGAAATAAAAAGCCGGCAATTAACAGAGCCGCTTTCGTGCGGAAGGATTTATAAAATAGTTCCAAAGGGTAAACAAACAGTGGCTAATGTGAGTATGCCCGCTAATCCTGATAGCTTAGTAAGGCTTCTGCAACATCCTAATGGATGGATACGGGATGAAGCCCAGCAAATGATCGTTGACAAAAAACTCACACAGGTTGTTCCGGTTTTAAAGCAAAATTTAAAGCAGGTCAATAACCCGGTATTAGTTATTCATTCCCTCTGGACTTTAGAGGGACTGAACGCATTGCAGCAGGAAGATATCGTCCCTTTAATAAACCAAACAAACTGGAAGCTGCAGGTGCAGGCACTAAGCGTACTGCCTTCCGTAATAAACAAAAATACCTACAAACAATACCTGCCGTTATTAAACCAATTAGCTGATAAAAACGACACGCTTACGGCGCCTTACCTTGCTTTTATAACACAAACAATAAAGCCAATTGATTCTGTAACATCAAATAATATCCTGCTAAAAATAGTAAAACAACAGCCCAACAATGCTTATGTATCAAGTGCAGTTATCAGCACAATTAAGGGTAAAGAAGAAATTTTTGCAAAACAGGTACGGTCAATAATTGCTGATACAACATTGGCAATAAATAAACAACTGTACGCTGTAATAAATGATATTAAAAACCCCGGAAGTAAAAAACTCCCGGCGCTGAAAAAGGAGTTTCCTAAAGGGATGGCTATATTTACTTCTGTATGTCAAACCTGTCATGGCCCGGATGGGAATGGTATAAAATCTCTTGCGCCCCCTTTACATAGATCGGAATGGGTGTTAGGCGATAAAAATAAATTTATACCAATCGTTCTATACGGATTAACAGGACCTGTAAAGGTGAATGGAAAGGTTTATAAAGCCCCTGAAATAAATGGCGAAATGCCGGGAATAGGCAACAATAAAGATTATTCGGATGAAGATATTGCTCAGTTATTAAGTCTCATTAGAAAGTCGTGGAGCAACAATGCCGACAAAATTAAAGCCGACGATGTTGGCGCAATCCGGCAGAAGTTTGCGGGCAGGCAAAAAGCATTTACAACAGAAGAGCTTAATAAATTGCAGTAGTATTTGATTAACAGTTGTTTCTTTTTGCAAGCCCGGGCCTGGCGAAATTCTATTAGGGCTTTTCCTGTTATCTTCATCATCATTTTTCAATTGGCTTCGGTTGCGGGGCTGATAGTTATAAGGTACCAGCACAGCCTTAAAGAGTCACCGTTTCAGATCTATAAATGTTTCGTCGCTTCTCTTTTGAATGATTCCACTTGCCTGTTACAATAATAATCAAATCTTTTGAGGATAAAAAAAGCGGAACCTTTTTATAGTTCCGCTTTACTATGCATTAATCTAAAAGTATTTTATGCAGTTGCTGCTGCCTGAACCTGCGGATGCGCCTGCCTGCGAATAATATTAAGAGCAGCACCTGCTTTAAACCATTCAATCTGCTGATCGTTATAAGTATGGTTAACCATAAAGCGTTCTTCACTTCCATCGGCATGATGAAGTACAATTGTTAACGGTACGCCGGGTTCAAAATTGGTAAGGCCTTCAATGTCTATCACATCGTCTTCAAGTATTTTTTCATAATCTTCTTTATGCACAAAAGTTAGCGCAAGCATACCTTGCTTTTTTAAGTTGGTTTCGTGGATACGGGCAAAAGATTTTACCAATATTGCACGAACACCCAAAAATCTCGGTTCCATTGCCGCATGCTCTCTTGATGAACCTTCACCATAGTTTTCATCGCCAACTACAATGCTTCCTATACCTGCTGCTTTGTAAGCCCGGGCAGTTGTTGGCACAGGGCCATATTCGCCTGTTAGCTGGTTTTTTACTTTATCTACACTGTCGTTAAAAAAGTTAAGCGCCCCAATCAACATGTTGTTAGAAATGTTATCTAAGTGGCCGCGAAATTTTAACCATGGACCTGCCATCGAAATATGGTCTGTTGTACATTTACCTCTTACTTTTATTAATAAGCGTAAACCTTTAATGTCTGTTCCTTCCCATGCAGCAAACGGTTCAAGCAGTTGTAAACGTTGCGAGTCGGGACTAACTAAAACTTCCACTGCATCCGGATCTTCGGCAGGTGGCTGATAACCCGGATCTTCTACGCTATATCCGTGCGGGGGAAGCTCGAAACCTGAAGGTTCATCCAGCATTACTTCCTGTCCTTCTTCATTCATTAATTTATCGGTGAGCGGGTTGAAAGTAAGATCGCCTGCCAGAGCAAATGCAGTAACAATTTCAGGCGAGGCAACAAAGGCATGTGTTCCCGCAAAGCTGTCGTTGCGTTTTGCAAAGTTGCGATTGAAAGAAGTGATGATAGAGTTTTTACGGGTAGGATCATCAATATGACGGGCCCACTGACCGATGCAAGGTCCGCAGGCATTTGCCATTACAATGCCTCCCATTGTGTCGTAAGCTTGCAGCAATCCATCCTTTTCAACTGTATATCTTACCAGTTCGCTGCCGGGAGAAATAGTAAATTCTGATTTTGTTTTCAGCTTTTTATCTACCGCCTGCCGCGCTACAGAAACAGAGCGGCTTATATCTTCATACGAAGAATTGGTGCACGAACCTATCAAAGCAACTTCCAGTCTTTCAGGCCATTTGTTGGCTCTTACAGCTTCGGCAAATTTGCTTATAGGCCATGCAAGGTCGGGTGTGTATGGTCCGTTTACATGTGGCTCAAGTTCATTTAAATCTATCTCAACTATCTGGTCGTAAAAGTTTTCGGGATTGGCATATACTTCGGGGTCGGGACGAAGATGATCTATTACTCCGTTCGCTAATTCAGCAATGTCGGCACGTTCAGTAGCTTTAAGATAATTACTCATCTTTTCATCGTAAGCAAAAATGGAAGTTGTAGCGCCAATCTCGGCACCCATGTTACAAATGGTTGCTTTACCTGTAGCGCTGATTGCATCTGCACCTTCCCCAAAATATTCAACAATAGCGCCGGTGCCGCCTTTTACGGTAAGTAAACCTGCCACTTTAAGAATAATATCTTTAGGAGCCGTCCAGCCGCTCAATTTTCCGGTAAGCTTAATGCCGATTAATTTAGGCCACTTAAGTTCCCATGCAAGGCCTGCCATTACATCACTTGCATCGGCACCGCCGACGCCAATCGCAACCATACCGAGGCCACCTGCATTGGGTGTATGGCTGTCGGTACCAATCATCATCCCGCCGGGAAAGGCATAATTTTCAAGAACAACCTGATGAATAATTCCTGCGCCAGGTTTCCAGAAACCGAGGCCGTATTTATTACAAACCGAAGCAAGAAAATCATACACTTCTTTGTTGGTATTTAATGCAGTTTGAAGATCTTCGGCTGCACCTGTTTTTGCCTGAATAAGATGATCGCAATGTACAGTGCTGGGAACTGCAACCTGCGGACGGCCTGCCTGCATAAACTGCAGCAGCGCCATTTGGGCTGTGGCATCCTGCATGGCCACACGGTCGGGAGAAAAGTCAACGTAATGATTTCCACGTTCAAAAGCCTGAAGTTTCATATCCTTATGCAGGTGGGCATGCAATATCTTTTCAGCTAATGTCAATGGTTTGCCAACTACCTTACGTGCTGCTTCAATTTTGCCAGGAAGCTGCTCATAAACTTTTCTAATCATTTCTATATCAAATGCCATGTGTCAGGATGATTTTAATGGTGAGAAAAAAGTTGAGCAAATTTACAGTAAAACAATTCGTATTTGAAATGAGATTTCAATCTTATCTGTCCGAATTTTCACTAAATTGCGTAGTAATGTCCAAAAATCCTTTTATAAAACCAGGAAAAGTTTAAGTGATTATGAAAAGTTTGAGGGAAATAATTGAGGTTAATGCATTTGGAGTTTGCGCAGCAATAGGCGAAAAAATGGGTATTGCAACCAGCCGTATCCGCATGTGGTTTATTTACATTTCATTTCTCACTTTTGGTTCGCCGTTAATTGTTTATATGGTGCTTGCTTTCTGGATCAACATCAAGAATTATATTTATTCGGCAAAAAGAAATCCTTTGCGGTATTTGTAGCATGATTTGAAAAAGAAGAATGTATAGGAAGTTCATTTCAAATGAACTATAATACACGGTCAGCTTCCGGTTGTTCATCAGGTATATGAAAACTGTCCTATATTTCGGGCATCACGGGGATCTGTTTTCTGCAGCGTGTCTTTCTGTGACTTTGGAATGTTTGATGAACATGTCATTTAAATGGATGCCCAGGTTCCAACTGGCTTAATGTATATCCATACCAACAAAAATGGTTCTATGATGTTTTGTATGGGTGAGGTTGGCTTATTCCCTTTTTAATTGCCCCGACATTTATGTCGGGGATAAATGTAAAAATAAATTGGGCTTTAGCCCAATGATACAATGCACTATGCTGTATGGGGGCTAAAGCCCTGACGGTTTATTTATCGTTGACCCCTCGGCCTAAAGGCCGGGGCTATTAAAAAACACCAAATTATATTTACAACCACAACACAATATTTTAACCTGAATAATTCAAAGTACCCATACTTTCCGTCATAGAACCACAAAAATGCTCTGACCTTAGCGAAATTTGTTTTAATTTTTTTATTACACCCTGACTTTTCAGGTGAATACTAAATAAATTATGGCTTACAATGAAAAATTAGTTAACAGAATAAGGGTAGCACTTTCTCATTTACCTAAAGTAGAAGAGAAAAAAATGTTTGGCGGTATGGCATTTATGGTTGATAATAAAATGTGCATCACCGCAGGCGCTGATAAAATAATGTGTCGCATTGACCCTGCTGTTCACGAGGAAGCGATCAAAAGAGAAGGCTGCCGCACAGTGAAAATGAAAGGACGAGAATATAAAGGATACGTCAATATAAGCGAAGACGCCATAAAAACAAAAAAGGATTTTGATTATTGGATAGGAATTGCACTTGACTATAATAAAATAGCAAAAGCATCTAAGAAAAAATAAGCGGTAAAAAGAAACGGTTCTTATGTGCAAAGAGTCTTTACTTTTTTATCCTCAGCTTTTTCGTATAAAAATGCTGCCCAGCCTGCTGCATCTTCGGGAAGCTTATAGCTCTTAACTCTTGCATATAATTTATTCCTGCGTGCATCTTCCAGCGATATTATTCCCAGGCTATCCTTAGGCATTTCTTCCGGCTTCTTCTTTTTTATTTTTGCCTCACGCGTATCTTTATACCAGGGCTTTATTTTAAAAATAACATACTTGTCATCTTCGGTAATGGCTGCGTTATAGCCTCTGCTTATTTCAGAAAGCTTCCCGCCATTGGTTCTTTCAATAATTAAATTGCCATCTCCTTCCTGCGGAGTAATTGTATAGGCCACATACTTACCGTTATTGCTGATAACCTTTTCGCCGATGCTTTGCCAGCTATCATGCACTGAATGGTCGAGAGGCTTTTTAGTTTGAGCGAACGAAAGAAATGGGATTACAAATAAGAACGCGAGCAGATGTATTTTCATGGCTACAGTTTCAATATGATGAAGATAGGAAGTAAATGTTTTTGTCTGCGACCTTACACCACTTCCTTCTCTACAATCTTGCCTGATTGCTTATTTTTAAGAATAAGTTTTTTGGCGCCATAATGTGTCATCTCTTCCTTTACCAGGTAATGCTCGTCATCATATTCAATTAAATGGCTGTCTTTAGCTGTTCCTTCTTTCCCTCTCCATACATCTAATTTTACAGGCTCCCATTGTTTATTTTTTGAAGAACGATAGGCAGCATCTAAAATGGCATTAACTACATAACCGTCATAAAAAGTTTCTTTTGGAGCAGTTCCCTGTTCTAAAGCATTAAACATATCCATGAACATGTGGTTATAGCCCAACTCATTCAATTCGTCGCCAACAGGAAAAAGCCAGCCGGTGTTGCTTTCTGCCTTTTCGGCTACATAGTCGGCTCCTTTGCCTGTTGTAAACATTTCGAGGCCGGTACGTAAGAAACTGTTTACCCATATTGTGCCCTCGGTGCCCATTACTTCATCGCGCAAATCAAGTCCTCCGCGAAAAGTCCAGCTTACCTCAAACTGGCCTATTGCCCCGTTTTCATATTTAACCAGGCCGATAGAATGATCTTCTGCATCTATAGGTTTAACCTGAGTATCGGCCCAGCACATTACTTCTACAGGCTTAATGTCTTTACCAATATAAGTTCGAGCAATTTCTACGCAATGACAACCTAAGTCTAAAATACATCCGCCGCCCGCCTGCTCAATATCCCAAAACCATTCGCTGTGCGGGCCGGGGTGCGTTTCTCTCGACTTAGCCCAAAGAATTCTGCCAAGCGCTCCGTTCTTTACACTCTCAAAAGCCTTTATAAATTTTGGAGTATATACCAGGTCTTCAAGGTAACCGTTGAAGATACCCGCACTTTCTACAGCTTCGAGCATTCGTTTGGCTTCTTCTGCATTTCTCCCTAAAGGCTTTGTAACCATTACCGCTTTTTTGTGCTTACAACAAAGCATTACCGCTTCTTCATGCAGATTATTGGGAAGCGCCACACAAACTATGTCAACATCAGGGTGAGCAATTGCTTCCTCCATATTTGTTGTAAAATGTTGTACGTTATAATCTGTTGCAAATTTTTTTATTGATTCTTCCCGTCTCGAATAAATGCTTACAATCTTATCCCTGCTTCTGTATCCTTGTAAAGAGTCGGCATAAAAGCGGCCAATAAAGCCGGAGCCAAGCATAGCAATTCGTTGCATAGTTTTTATTTATAAGTGGTTTTGATACCAGGACAAAAATTTTCACGTCCTGGTTTTTTAAGACAAAACAAAGAAAGCGTTTTATCAGTATCAGCTAAAGTAAAGGTTTTAATATTCCCGGATTTAGCTGCACAATTCAAATAGAGAGTTACGAAAGTAGTCTTTAATAAACCACTCAAAGCCTTCTTTTTGATTAAAAACCAGGTTCGTTAAAATTATCTAAATTTCTTAAAACCATAATCACACAGGTTACGTATGTAGAGGGTATTTCTTTTGGCAATTTCATTAGTAATACATTAACTTCGTTGCGTCACTCATTTTTAAACAAAAAAAAACCATTTATGAAAAGAAAAATTGTACTACTCCAAGGCTGGAAGCTTTGTTTGTTGTTACTTTTTACAGGAGTAATGACTTACTCAGCCCAGGCTTCCTCACATCGTGAAGCACCCTTAATTTCCAATGATCCGCTTGCTGACAACACCGACGTGTATGCTTTTAGAAGCCCCGATGACACCAGCACGGTTACGATCATTGCTAATTTTATTCCCTTTGAATTGCCTGAAGGCGGCCCAAACTATTTTACGTTTGGCACCAACATCCGTTATGAGATTCACATTAAGAACAATGAAAAAACGAAGGGTGATGACATGACTTACAGGTTTACATTTTCTCAGGTTAACGAGGATTCAACTACTTTTTTTAGAATTAGACTCGGAAAGGAAAACTTAAAAACAACCTATATGGTTGAGAGAAGTATGGCAGGTGGAGCATTCACAATGTTAGCAAATAACTTACCTGTACCACCTCCAAATATTGGTCCACGTTCTATCGAAGGTAATCCTGTAGGATTAAACACTAATTATGACGCCTTAGTATCTTCAGCAATTAAAGATCTTCCTAATGGCGTAAAGGTTTTTGCAGGACAGAGAGACGATCCTTTCTTTGTTGACATTGCTGGTATTTTTGATTTAGCTAACGTTAGACCAGAATTTAACGCTAACAACAATAATACTGTAAATAAGCCAATAGATAACCTTACTCGTTTTAACGTACATTCAATAGTATTAAAAATTCCAATTAATGTTTTACAGAAAGACGGAAAACCTGTTACCGCTGCAACTAGTATTTTAGACCCGGAATTTGTTATTGGTGTTTGGGCAAGTGCAAGCCGCCAGCAAATAAAAACACTTAATACTAATGGTACAACAAGCATGTCAGGTAACTTTGTTCAGGTTTCAAGACTTGGAATGCCTCTTACCAACGAAGCTATTATACCTATTGGTATGAAAGACAAATGGAATGCAGTTGCTTCAAACAGTGATGCTGAAGGTCAGTTTATGCCTTTCTTTAAAAATCCTGAATTAGCGCTTTACATGGATGGTAAACAATTTGCAAGCGCCGTTCCTGCTTTAAATGCGCTTCGCATTCAATCAAACTCATTAGGTACTGCTAATTCTCCTGGGTTTGATTTTAGAAATGGTAAAAAAGGATTGTTTGGTGTAAAAGGTACTCCTGCAGCAGAAGGAACTGCATTCGGAAGTGCTTCTCCTTACAAAGATATTTTACTGCCTGACAGTATGAGTCCCCGTGCTGTGGATTTACTTCCTATATTCTTAACCGGAGTTCCAAACCTTAGACCTTATCAACTTGCTGTCAATAAAAATAACAATCCGCTTGCTGCGGGTAAGCCTTTCATCAATAACTTTTTACCTACATTAGGTGATATGTTGAGGTTGAATATGGCTGTACCGGTAACTCCAAGAAATAGCGCTGACTTTAGCAAAATGGGTTTACTACAAGCTGCTGTACTTGGTTTGACAGACTCAAGGTTTAATACTTCTACCGCACTTCAAAATATTCCAAACATGGATGGTTTTCCTAATGGAAGAAGACTTGAAGACGATGTTACAACAATCGAATTACAGGCTGTAAGTGGAGTAGTATTAGCTACTTTAGGATTATGGTATGATGACTATAAGGTTGGTTCAAGCCCTTCTCCTGTTACAACAACTCTTATGAACGTACTTAATTTTAATGCTGGTGTCACTACAAATGATACTACTTTTAGAGCTGCATTCCCTTATGAGCAAACTCCCTGGAGAGGTTTTGATTACACTTTAAAACCAAGGTTCTAACAAATCAAAAAAAAGAAATTTATGAAAAAAAATCTAAATCTGTTTATAGCGATTTTGGTTTGTTTGACCCTTAATCAAACCAGATCGTTTGCTTCATCGCATAGAGAAGCACCATTAATATCTTCTGACCCTTTGGCAGACAATACAGATGTCTATGCCTTCAGAAGCCCTGTTGATACAAATAGAGTTGTTCTTATAGCGAACTACATTCCTTTTGAACATCCTGCAGGAGGCCCTAACTGGTACTTCTTTGGAGAAAACATCAGGTATGAAATACACGTAAAGAATCAAGCTACTACAATGGCTGATGACATTGTTTACCGCTTTACATTTAAATTAATAAACGAAGATTCAACCACGTTCTTCGATATACGGTTAGGTAAACAAAATAATAAGAACACCTATACTTTAGAGCGCAGCATGGGTGGCGGTGCTTTTATTCCAATTATAACAAACGGTATAGTACCTCCGCCAAATATTGGCCCACGTTCAATTGAAGGTAACCCTGTAGGTTTAAGCGCCCCTAATTATGATACGCTTATGCGTAGAGCAATTACTACAGCACCTACAGGCGAAAGAGTTTTTGCCGGTCCTATTGACGATCCGTTTTTTGCTGACTTAGGTGGTATATTTGATGTTGGCAATTTTAGAAAGCCAGGCAGAGATGGACTTGCAAAATTTAATGTTCACTCGCTTGTTATTGAAGTACCAATTTCTACTTTGCAAAAAGACAAAAAAACAACTGCTCAGGCAACAAGCATTCTTGATGCAGATTATGTTATAGGCGTATATGCTACAGCCAGCCGTCCTGCGATGACTACATTCGACGGTAATACTGGAATGAATACTACATCTGGTGATTATATCCAGGTTTCACGTTTAGGTATGCCTCTTACTAATGAGGTTGTTATACCTATTGGCAGTAAGGATAACTGGAATTCTGTTATGACGAATACTTCGGAAGAAGCCAAATTTGATAAATTCATTGTAAACCCTGAACTGGCTTTATATATGGACGATTCAAAGTTTGGATCTGCTGTTCCGGGATTAAGCGATCTTCGTATTCAAACGAATTCTTTAGGGAAGTATGATTTTAGAAACGGCATGCCCGGTTTGTTCCCTTTGAAAGGTACACCGGCTGTTAATGGTACTGCTTTGGCAGAATCTGCATTTGGTGGTTTCTTACTTCCTAATAACTCAAGCCCTCGCGCTGTAGATTTACTTCCTATATTTAAAACAGGTGTACCAAACCTTAGGCCTTACCAATTGGCTACAGGTAAAAATGGTGATCCGCTTGCAGCAGGTAAGCCATTCGTTAATAATTTTCTTCCAACGTTTGGCGATATGCTAAGGCTTA
>JAABUN010005802.1_pt1 | contig 14902 bp, 14 predicted proteins | sample 5559311 | NCBI WGS metagenome assembly JAABUN01 (sample SAMN10711877, study PRJNA513370) | rock metagenome | isolation source: Antarctica rocks | place: Antarctica: Victoria Land, Siegfried Peak sud | reverse complement strand
CACCCGTCGAATACGAACACCACCACGCCGATCAGACGGCGCTACACCTAGCCACAATTTCCAACTAAAACACCCTCCACCAAACCCGGCGCTTGACACCCTGAAGCTCAGGGTGAACCGGGAGAAGTCAAAGACCGCTCCGGCAGGTGCTGCAACGCTGCTGGGCTACGGCTTCTACTTCACCCGGTCCGGGGTGAAGCTCCGGGTCGCGCCGAAGGCCCTGAACCGGGCCAGAGCGCGGATCAAGCAGCTCACGTCCCGGAAGTGGAGTATCTCCATGGAGGAGCGCATCGGGAAGTTGAACCAGTACATCCGGGGCTGGATGGGATATTTCCGTCTCGCCGATACCCCGCGGAAGTTCGCGGCTCTGGATGAGTGGTTCCGCCGAAGGATGCGTCAGATCCGGTGGAAGGAATGGAAACGCCCGCGCACCCGCGTCGTCAACCTGCGCAAGCTCGGCATCAAGCCCCAACAGGTTTGGGAATGGGGCATGAGCAGCAAGGGCTACTGGCGGATCGCGGGATCGGCAATCCTCCACCGGGCGTTACCCAACGAGCACTGGAACACTCTCGGGCTAATATTCCTGCACGATGCCTGGCGACGCTACAGGACAACCTGACGAACCGCCGTATGCGAGGCCCGCACGTACGGTGGTGTGAGAGGAGGGCCGGGAAACCCGGCCCTCCTACTCGATCGTGCTGGCCTCCGGTCGGAGCCTAGATGCTATTGGAGATGCGCTCGTAGTCCAGTTCACCTTCGCGGGTTTGGACTCCGGCGGCGAGGAGTTTGTGGGCCAGTTCGAGAACTTCGTCGCCGAATGCCGCGTATAGAGAGGTGTTTTCGACGGCGTAGGCCTCCAGCGGCACTGCGGGTGCCATGGCGTTGACGGTCGTTTTGATTGCAGCGATGGTTTCCGGGCGACAAGTTCAGCGCCCAGGAGAAGTTCCAGGGTTCGGGCACGGCCGATGAGGCGGGTCATATTCACGGTGCCGCCGCCGCCGGGAAGAATGCCCATCTGAGCCTCGGGCTGGGCCTGTCCGGACTTGCCGATCGCCGCGAACCGCATGTCGAGGTACATGAAGAACTCATTGCCAGCGCCGCGGGCAAAACCTTCGAGCTTGCCGATCGTTACCTGGGGCAGGTTCCGCACCTCCTCGCTCATGGTCTGGAGGATGTTCAGGCCTTCCGGGACATCCCAGCCGGGTGCGGCCGCGATGGCCGCATCGGTGGCGGCCGGAAGGGCCTCGGGATCTGTCAGATAGGCCATGTCCCCATGCGCGCTGAAGAACTGCGGATCAGCCGACTGGAACACAATGACCTTGACAGCGGCGTCACGGTGCACGCGGTGAAGGAATCCGCGCAATGAGGGCAGCAGGACACCATCCATCAGGTTCAGGGGCGGATGATTCAGCGTCACCGTGGCGATTCCGGCTTCAACAGATACGTGGAGTCCCGGCAAATTGTCGTAAGTCAAAACAACTCGATTCAAGAGGGCCGCACAGGCGGCCGGAAACTGAAGACACACACAAGGTGCACTCCTGCGTCATTCATGACACCAAGTATCACTGTAGCGCCTAAGTGTCATGATGGATACAATCGACTAGAATCGACTAATGCCTCCCAGCCCAGTCAGTGTTCGAGCCGTCAGTAGGCACGCAGTCCGAGCAGAACTCGCCCGCGTTGCGTTCAATCGGTTCTGTGCGACCGGCTTCAACCAGGTCACTTTCGCTGACCTCGCAAGTGCCACCGGAGTGTCCCGAAGCACGTTCCTGCGGTACTTCACGAACAAGGAAGACGTCGTCCTGTTCCTCTTCGATCCGGTCGGAGACATCATCGTTGAAGCCCTGGCCTCCGATTCCCGGTCAGACTATGACTGGCTTGCGCTCCGGCGCGCTTTGGATCCGGTAGTGGACTTCCTCATACGGGACACAAGCGAAGTCGTGGCGTTCCTGGATCTGATCTATGAGACACCAGCACTTAGCGCCCGGTTCCGGGAAAAGCAGTTTGACTGGCGGCCGAGTATCGTCCGCGAACTGCAACAAACCCACGCAACACCAATTGATTCAATCGTCACTCAGGTTCGGGTTGCATCGGCGATGGAGTGCTTTGCAGCGGCCCTGGCGGTCTGGCGGGACTCAGAAGGGCGGGAGGACCTCACGACGCTGATCAACACCTCCTTCAGCGCCCTGGATCCCACAATCGCCAATCAGAACAGTTGACCGGGTACGCCGCTACCACCACCGTGCAGTGACGGCCATCAGCAAGTGCCCGAAGGCCACAAGCCAGTCGTAGCCGGCACCCGTGCCACAATCACCAAGACTGTTGCCGCAGCCCTACCCGTCTTATCGCCGCGCCTCGGATGTTCACTGGCCGCGGATGCTCTGCTCACCGTCAGTCATTTACTCGTCGAGTTCCGGCACTTCCACGGCGGCCTCGCTGCCGCTCTCCTCGTCATCGGTGTCCCGTAGTGGGCCCCCCGTGGGTGCCGATGCTCTGCTTCCTCGGGTTGTGGTTCGGGTACATGTCGATTGTCAGCATCGGGCAGACGTTCTACTCCCAGCACGGCATCCCGCAGGTCGTGCACGCCGACCCCGGGTCCGCGATGCGCTCGAATCTGCTCAAGGACCTCCTCGCGGACCTCGATGTTGAACGCACTCACAATCGGCCCAGGGTCTCCAACGACAACCCGTTCTCGGAGTCTGAGTTCCGCACCATGAAGTACCGGCCGAACTATCCCGGCACCTTCACCGACCTTGATCATGCCCGAGATCACATGGCGTTATGCGTGCCCTGGTATAACGCCGACCACAAGCGCTCCGGCATCGCGTTGTTCTCACCCGATGAGATCCACGACGGCACCTGGCGCCGCTGCTGGGACAAACGAGACCGCACCCAGCAGACTTACTACGACAGGCAACCCGAGCGTTTCCGCCACCGGCCTCGAACACCAGCACCAGCCGGAACCGTCGGGATCAACCCGCCTGATAACGACACCGAGCAACCTCGAGCAGGTGATGCACGTGCGTGCGAGGATGATGACGCGGTCGGCAGGCGTCGATCGGATCGGAGTCGGGTGATGCAGCGACCGCATCAGGTGGTGGTCCTCGTGCTCGACGGGGCGCTTCCGCTGGATGTGGGAATCCCGGCGGAGGTGTTCCATCCGGAGTCGGGGTTCCCCTACGAGGTGTCGGCCTGCGGGGTCACGGCCGGAACGGTGCCGTCCCACGGGGGTTTTGGTTACGCGGTTCCGCGGGGCCTGGATGCACTGGACGACGCGGACACGATCGTCGTCCCGGGGTACGCTCCGGCGGGTCGGCCGATACCGGTGGAGGTGCGTGAAGCGCTCCGGAGCGCCGCATCCCGCGGGGCACGCATCGCGTCGATCTGCTACGGCGCGTTCGCTCTCGCGGATGCCGGCTTGCTCGACGGCCTGCGGGCGACGACGCACTGGGATGCGGCGGAGAGGCTCGCGGAGCGGCATCCGCAGATCACGGTCGAGCCGAATGTGCTCTTCGTCGACGAGGGATCCATCCTCACCTCGGCGGGGGCCGCCGCCGGTCTCGACCTGTGCCTGCACATCGTTCGGCGCGACCTCGGCGTGAGCGCGGCGAACGAGATCGCACGTGGACTCGTCACCGCGCCCTACCGGACCGGGGGTCAGGCCCAGTACCTGCCGAAGACCAGCTCGGCAGCCCATGGCGAAACCCTCGCCGCGACGCGCGAATGGGCCATGACGCGGCTCGACCAGCAGCTCACGATCGCCGGACTCGCCGCACACGCGCGGATGTCGCCTCGCACGTTCCTGCGCCGCTTCGCTGAAGAGACCGGCAGCACCCCGCTGCAGTGGATCCTCCGGGCGCGGGTCGACACCGCCCGCGAACTCCTGGAGAGCACGAGGCTGTCGGTTGACCGCATCGCGGACCAGGTCGGCCTGGGAACCGGGGCGAATCTCCGACTGCATTTCCGTCGGCTCCTGGATGTGTCTCCCTCGGAGTACCGCTCCACGTTCTCCGGGCGGAGCTGACCACCGCGATCATCGACTGAGTGCCTGGAGCGTTCCGCTACGAGATGCGAGGGGGAAGCGCAACAGTTTCGCCGGCCACATCGATCGCGACCTTGCCGCGCAGTGCATACGACCGCCTGTTCTCGAGGAGTTCATGAGCCTCGCCCATTCCAGCGAGCGGCAGGGTCGCGCCGATGACCGGTTTCACGAGGCCGCGCTCGACCAGCGTGGTGAGCGCGTCCAGCTTTCCTCGGTTCTGCCGTGTGAAGACGAAGTGATAGGCGGCGTTCCTGCCCCACGCCTCGATAAGGTTCTGCGGCTGCGCGATGTCGACGATGCTGACGACGCGTCCGAAGTAGGCGAGCGTCAGCGGGCTTCGTGTGAGCGTGTCGCCACCGATCGTGTCGAAGACGACATCGACCCCCTGGCCTCGCGTCATCTCGGCCACGGCATCGACGTAGTCCGTCGAAGTGAAGTCGATCGTCGCATCCGCTCCGAGAGCGCGCACGAACTCATGGTCTACGGCTTTCGCGGTCGTGATCACTCGTGCGCCGATCGCCTTCGCGATCTGGATCGCGATCGTGCCGACACCGCCCGCTCCACCGTGGATGAGGATCGTCTCCCCCACGGTGAGCTGAGCTCGCGTCACCAGGGCCTCCCAGACCGTTCCGCCAACAAGTGTCAGGCTCGCCGCCTCCAGGTGACTGAGGTTCTCCGGCTTCCGGCCGACGAGGTCGACGTCGGCGACGTGCTGCTCGGCGTAGGAGCCGGGGCCGCCAAAGATCCGGGGCGTGTAGTACACCGCATCGCCGGCGCGGAACTCGCTCACGTGGGATCCGACTTCCTCGATCACGCCGGAGATGTCGTGCCCGATGATCGCCGGGAGCGGCACATGATCCGCGTAGTCTCCGCGACGGATCTGATAGTCGAGCGGGTTGACGGCGGTCGCATGGACGCGTACCCGTACCTGGCGGGGTTCGACTTGCGGTACGGAGACGTCGCGCAGCTCGAAAGCATCGGCCCCTCCGAAACGGGCGAGCACAACGGCCTTCATCTGATCAGTCATATCGGTGGTCCTCATCGTGGTGCTCATCGTGGTTCTGGGTGCGCGACGCGCCGGGACGGGCGGTTCCCTCCAGTGTTTCGCGCACGATCCACACACTCCAGTGGCGGCCATGCCAATATCCGCGAGGATAGTGACACGCCTGTCGCGTGGTGCCCGGTCATGCTCCTTCCGCGAAGCATTGGGTAACGCAATCCCCACCACCAGGGACCAGGCCTGGCCGGGCCTGGGTTGAGCCTGTCGCCGTGGACGGGTCCGCAGCGGTCGGCTCCGGGTTCGCCCGCGAGTCTGCAGCGGGGCATCGCGGCGCTGTACCTCACTGCGACATGATGGTTTTCACGGTAGTGAGTTGGGGTGAAAGGCGTGAACTTACCTCTAGCCTTCGCTGGGAAAACGTTCGATGTTCAGTTCCACCCACTGACGCAGGTCGCTAAGGGGCCGCGCCGCGTCCATGCCGAGCTCCGTGAGCTCATATTCGACATGGAGAGGCACCTCGGCGAACACAGTCCGCTCCAGCAATCCCTGCGCTTCCAACCTGCGTAGCGTCGTAGTGAGCACTTTCGGACTCACTCCCTCCACCCTGGCCCGGAGAACCCCGAATCGTAGGGGTCCTTCCTCCAGCGCTCCAATAAGAAGGGCGCTCCACTTATCCGCCAGCAGGTCTAGAACTGAACGGCACGGACAAGCTGCCCGATAGACGTCTGGAAGGCCTTGTAGGGGTTTCATGCTGCCTACCTTAGGAGCGACGAGATTGACCACACTCAGACTACCTAAATCAAGTATTAGTACTAAAAAGATACTACGTGACCTTGCGGGTAAGTATGGTTCGATCAGTATCGTGGAGGCATGAAGACTATGAAAGCCGTCGGCTTTGACGCCGGACTGCCCACTTCCTCACCCAACAGCCTTCGGGATCTCGCGTTGCCCATGCCGGAAGCTACCGGTTTTGACCTGCTCGTACAGGTCCGTGCCGTGTCGGTGAATCCCGTGGACACGAAGGTTCGGGCTGGCTCGCCGTCTCTTGAGACTCCCCGGGTGATCGGTTACGACGCTGTGGGAACCGTCGTTGCTGTCGGCCCTGAGGTAACCAGGTTCGCTATCGGCGACGAGGTCTACTACGCAGGATCTAGCGGCCGATCGGGAACAAATGCTGAATACCACCTGGTGCGGGAGAACATCGTTGGACATAAACCCCAGTCACTCAGCGACGCTGCTGCAGCAGCGCTGCCGTTGACTGCCATCACCGCGTGGGAAGCGCTGTTCGACAAGCTCCAAATCGCTCCGTCGGACTCAGGCATTCTCCTCGTGATCGGGGCCGCGGGGGGAGTCGGATCGCTCATCATCCAACTGGCCAAAGCTCTCACCCACCTGAAGGTCATCGCTGTCGCTTCGAGACCTGAGTCTTCGGAATGGGTTCAACTTATGGGGGCGGACGAAGTAGTCCCGCGCGACTTCGCCAGCGACGTCAAGCGACTAGCACCCGATGGGGTGGACTACGTCTTCACATCGTTCACAGCGGACCTCGATGCCGTTGCTGATGTTCTCAAACCTCGAGGGCAGGTTGTATCTATCGGTAAGTCCGGCGGCAGCATCGATGCACTGAAAAATAAGAGCATCACATGGCACTGGGAGCTGATGTTCACCCGTCCTCTGCTCGAACCTCACGACTACTACCAACATCAGCTACTCAACGAGTTCTCCGAGCTGGTCGACGCCGGACGCATCCGTTCAACGCTGACAACTCACATTGAACCAATCAATGCCGAAAACCTTCGGCGCGCTCATGAGCTTGTCGAGACCTCTACCGTCATCGGGAAGGTGGTCTTATCCAACTGGCCCTCCTAAAAAACCCGGAACGCAAAGCAGTCAACCCCGCAGACTACAACCATCCAACCCTGGACTCACAACGCTCACCGGTGGGGCCAGCCAGCCGCCGCACATCGAGTCGGGCGAGGATTCTAGCGACGGTCGCGACTGACCCTCAGCGCACCTGCCTGAGCAACAGCCCGTGACACTCCTCGACGAGCCGGTCCCCGTCGCGCCGATACTCATCCCGGGTAGGGTCTGAGGATCCAGCAGGTATGGCGCTGTTCGCCCCCCTGAAACCTACCGGCTGGGCACATTGAGGCTTCCTGAGGGTTGAATAGCCCTCCGCCGAAGAACTTCATGGCGAAGGGCTATTCGAGGTGCATAAAGGAATAGGCAACTTTCGTAGCTAGAATCCGCCGGCGGAAACAGTTGATTAGTGGAAAAGTTCAGAGCTGCGTGGCGCCTCCGTCCACTACAAGCTCGGCGCCGGTAGTGTAGGTGGCATGGAAGGCGAGGAATGCTGCCGCCCGGGCAACCTCTTCTGGGGTGCCGAAACGCCGCATGGGATTGTCAGCGATTCGCTCCGTCTTGAACTGCTCAGCGGCTTCCGCGGTCATCGTATTCTCTATGATTCCCGTGTCTATCGGACCGGGGCTGACCGCGTTGACACGTATTCCGCGAGGAAGTAGCTCCCGGGAGAGGCTGCGGGCCATCGAGCGCAGGGCTGCTTTGCTAGCCGAATACACGCTGGTATCCAGCATGCCGATGGTGTTCGCGATCGAGGTGGTGAGTACGACGCCAGCGTCCCGGCTGAGCAGCGGAGCGAGCTTCTGCACCGTGAAATACGCGCCTTTAACATTGATCGCGTGCAGCTCGTCGAAGACCTCCTCGGTCGTCGACTCGAAGGGCGTGAGAGGCGCAATCCCAGCGTTGACGAACAGCGCCTCAATTGACCCGAGCTCGCTCTTCACCTGCTCGGCGAGAGCATCCAGGTCCGACAGCGACGCCACATCGCTTCGGACTGCTATCGCGGTGTCGCCGAGCTGCTCCAACGCACCGTCGAGCGTGGCCTGAGAACGACCAGTGATCACCACACGACCTCCGCCGTCCACCAGCAGTTTTGCCACCGCAAATCCAATGCCGCTTCCACCGCCTGTGATCACTGCCCTTTTGTCGCTGTAGTCGCCGTGATTATCATTCATCGTTTTATTTCCTCACACTTTGTGACGGGCTTCGCGTCCAGCACTATCCGGCGGAACACGCCAACCAGGTGCGTCCGCTTAGACCCGACCCGCTCGAGGACCGCGACTGCCGCGCGGCCCGGCTCGTTAGGGGCGGAGTCCGGATCCACCGCCGACGACGATGTTTTCCCCGGTGATGTAGGAAGCCTCATCGGACAACAGGAACGCTACGGTCGTCGCCACTTCGCGGGCGTCTCCCAATCGCTGGAAGGGAATGCCCGCAGCCATGCCCTGCTTCAGCGCGGTGACCTGTTCGGGCGGGAGCCCGGTCTTGCCCATGATCGGGGTGTCAATTGCTCCGGGACTGACGGCGTTGATGCGGATCCTGCGGGGGGCGAGCTCGACAGCGAAAGACGGAATCATGGTCAGCAGCGCGCCGCGGCTCCCGGCGGCGACACCGGCCCCTGCCATGCCGCGGGTCGCGCCGATGCCGACGGTGACGACGACTGAGGCCCCGTCGGTCAGTAGCGGCAGCGCCTTCTGCAGGGTGAAGAACTGTCCCTTGGCGTTGACCTCGAACAACCGGTCCCACATGGCCTCATCGACATCCCCGATCGGGCTTCCAGAAAAGATCCCGGCATTCAGGAACAGGCCGGTAAGCACACCGAAAGCCGCTTGGGCCTGTTGAACAACCCGCGCTGTGTCGTCAAGCGAGGCCGTATCAGCGCGGACCACGATGATCCCCTCCGGGAGTTGGGCGCGCGCTACAGTGACGGACTCGTTGCTACTGCCGGTGACCATCACGCGGATGCCCCGCTCGTGCAATAGTTCAGCGGTGGCCCGGCCGATGCCGCTGGTCCCGCCGGTGATGAGGACTGCTTCTTGGGTCATGGCTTGTTCCCTAATTGGTATGGATCGGCGACGGGGCTGGCGGCTCAGATGGCGGAGGTGCCGCCGTCGACCGCCAGCTCCACACCGTTGACGTACGTGGAGTCCTCGGATGCGAGGAAGAGGGCCACTGACGCGATCTCCTCGGGGCTGCCCATCTGCCCGCGTGGGATCAGCGATTCGAACTGCCGCTTCGTCTCTTCGTCGAACAACTGCTCCTGGATCGGTGTCGTCACCTGCCCGGGGCTCAGAACGTTGACGCGGATGTTTCTGTCCTTGAGTTCATACAGCCATACGCGCGCGTAGGCCAACAGTGCGGCCTTACTTGCGGCGTAGACGCTCCAAGAGGGCCACCCCTTAACGGAGGCGATCGAGCCGGTCATGAAGATCGAGCCACCGTCGTTGAAGAGAGGCAACGCCTTCTGTACGGTGAAGAGAGTCCCACGTGTATTCAGACCGAAGGTCCTATCAAAGTGTTCCTCAGTAATCCCACCGAGGTCGCTGGCTTCTCCTGTACCCGCGCTGGCGTAGAGCACGTCGATGCTGCCCTTCTCACGCTTGACCGTCTCGAACAGGCGGTCGAGGTCTTCGAGGTTGGCCGCATCGCCCTGCACCCCGGTCACGTTCCGGCCGATCAGCTCGACGGCCTGGTCCAGGGTGTCCTGTCTGCGACCCGTGATGAAGACGTACGCGCCTTCCTCCACAAACAGCTGGGCGCTGGCGAAAGCCAGACCGCTCGATCCACCCGTGATCACCGCAACCTTGCCGTCAAGCTTTCCCATGAACTCTTCTCTCGTAATAATCAATAACCAGGACATCCGGAAAGGCCGGCCGGCCCTTCAGATAAAGGCCGGCCGGCCCTTCAGATAGCGGACTCCCTGGATTGGCACCGTCGACTCCAGTGACCCTTGAAGCTGTCACCGACCAGTGAGGGTTGACTCAGCCGATCGTCACTTGCCCTTTGTCGAAGGCGACGTAGTCGCTGTAGTCGCGCCCTACTCGGTCGAAGGAGGCTGGGTACGGCTGGGGGTAGCTCCACGCAGCATCGTGATGGCTTGAACCGTTCGCTGACACGTCGTGGTACTGCGCGTCGCCTTTCCACGGACAGTTGTAGGGCGTGGCGCTGTCGCTAAATGACTTGGTGTTGAGCGACGAGGGCGGGAAGTAGTAGTTGCTCTCGATCTCGATCAGGTCAGAGTCGGGTGCGTCAGCGACAACGACCCCGTCGATGGAAGCCTTCATGTTTTGATCCCTTCTGGCTGTTTGAATCTGATAATCCGACTCGGCCACTAAGTAGACGGTTCGGTGTGCTTTAACGTATCGCCACTCTGGACAGAGCGCAAGCTAAGTACACATTGCGTTACCGCACACCGAGCATTACCCTAAAGGAATGAGTGAGCCGGAGAAGGGTCCGCAGGGCCGGCGTCGAGGCAGGGGGGCGCGAGAGCGCATCCTCGATGCGGCGGGACAGCTGTTCCGCGAGCACGGCATCAACAACACCGGAATGGATCAGCTCTGCGCGGTGGCGCAGGTGTCCAAGCGCACCGCATATCAGCACTTCGGCAGCAAGGATGAGCTGATCGCCGGGTACCTGCGGCGACTCGACCCCGACACGATGCCCGAGGTGTTCGAACGCACCGACCTAACGGCCCGCGAACGACTGCTCGCGGTGTTCAAGAGTCCGACGGCGTTGGCGCGTAACGCGACGCCCCTCTGCCCGTTCATCACCGCTGCCGTAGAGATCGCCGACCCGGAGCATCCTGCGCGCGTGCGGGCCCGCGAGTACAAGGGATCTGTCACCGCCCGACTGACCGAAACCGCCCGGGAGGCTGGCGCCGCCGATCCTGAACTGCTCGGCGAGCAGCTGGCGCTGCTGCTCGACGGCGCCTCAACCCGGACCCGGACGCTCGGCACTGACGCGGACCCGACCGCAGCCAGCATCGCGGCCACGCTGGTCGAACACGCTATCCCCGAGACGGCACCGGCGCGGCCTCCTACCAGCAAAGGGCTAGCCAGCCAGCGACGCAGCGCTCAACCTGCGGTGGCCTTAGCCCAGTAACAGCCCACTCGCCCGGTGCTGGTCAACTGAACTCGACGACCCGGCGAGGTCGCGGCCAGGCTACCCTAGGTTTATTATTTCAGAGTTCCTGCAGGCATATCTTCAGGACGTCTCCGACCACCTATAGCACGCTAATAGCCGTGTCTCTGAACTGCTCGACGCACTCTCGCGAATCCTCAGCGTCAACGCTGACCCTAGTCGCGCGACGCCAGAACGAAGACATGAAAAAGATCTCTGGGTGGGCGGCCATCCTCTTTGCAGCCCGGCACGGCACACCCTACGGATACGACGTCGGGTGCCGCTGCGACGCATGCCGCGAGGCACACAACGCAAAGTCAAGGGCAACCAAGTCACGGCTACGGCAGAAAACACAATAGTGGCGACGGTAAGCGTGACGGATGATTTTCCTGCATACAGCACCTCACGGTGTGGCGCTGGGGTGTACCTGATGCAACATGTCGGACCGGCACCAAGCTTCAGGACTTGTGTATGACGCAATCACGAAGATGCATGATGACGTGTATGGATATTCAAGACACTAGCGACGTAATTGAACTTCTCAACGAAGCAGCTGGGGGAATCCCGAGACTTGGAGGGTCGAGACCTTTCAGATGCATCGCGAGAGCCCCACCCACGGTTTCCAGGACGTGATTGTTAAGCTCCTCGATCGCGGACCTGACATCTCTCCCCGCTACCACGTTTATGCAAAGACAGACGACGGAAAAAGCTGCACAGGTAACTCCGGCGACGACCTAGAAGTGACCATGTGTTTGGCGCACTGGGGTGACCTCGACCGTTAGGCTCGCGGGCGAACATGAAGAAGGCCTAAGTCGCTCGCCCTGGTCTCGAGGTTTTGCACGTCTGCCATAGCTTTTGCTGTGCACCTGTGCACCTCTGCACCTGTGGGCGAGGGGCTGGTGCGCGGCAGGATGAGTGCCGGCGCTGGGTGTCGCGTCGACGGCGGTTCGGCGCAGGTGATGCGCACTTGAGTTACCTCGGGTGCGGCGAACCGCCTTGGCACCTAGACGACGATGCCCCTTTACCGCATTGGCTGGGCCTGCTGTGCAGGGAGGGTTGGTCCCGCCCTGCACATCGCCCGCCGTTCCTACTCGGCCGCGGCCAGTTCCTCGGCCATTATTTCCCCGCGTCGGCGTGGATGTCCTCGAACGTCTGGCCGTCCTCAGCTCCCTCAGCTCCCTCGGTGTCCTCGGTGTCTTTGTCCGGTTAGGTGGTCTTCTTGGTGCTGTCGATGATGATCTGCTCGACGTCGCTGGTCGTGTACCCCCATGTGACCAGCTGGGTGAGGTAGGCGATGTGGCTGCGGTACGGTGAGCGCCACGAGTCCTTGGCGATCGTCTTCTCGTACCCCGCGCAGACCAATGAGATCATCGGCACATCGGGGCGGGTGGTGGTCTTCGCGACGTGGTCGCGGAGCGGGTTCCACCCTGACGTGTCCTTGCCCTCGATTTTGGCTCCGGCCATCTCTGCGGCCACGGCTCCTTCGTAGCCGCTGGCGACCTCGGAGTGGTGGGTCAGGGCGTGAACGGTGAAGTACTGCCCGCCCTTCGGTGCCCGCTTCTTCGCCAGCAGAGCGCGGACGAAGTCGCGGCGGACGGTCGTCGCGGACACCATGGCCTTGTTGTTGGCGATGAGGATTTTCCGCTCGGCTTTCTGCTCATCGGTCACGGGTCCGCTGGGTGTTGATGAGCCGGAGGAGTAGCGAAGTTTGAAGCCGAGTCCCTTCCATCCGGTGACCACGGAGATGATGGTCAGTGCCCCGTTGATGTAGACGACATTCGCGTCCTCGTCCGTGGCCTGCGTGCCGTCTGCCCGGAGTAGTTCGCTCACGCGCACGTTCTCATCGGTCGAATGGTAGCCCCAGCTCACGTCGTCCACGATCGGTGTCCCGGCGGCTTCCAGTTCCGCGACGAGTGCGGCGCGGGCCTCGGTGTGTGCCCGGTTGTCGCGCAACTGCTGGGCGACGTGGGCGAGCATCTCGGGCTCGTCCGCGATCACGGTTTCCAGCTCTGTGGTGGCTTCCTCGTCGTCTGCGAACTCGACCGGTACCAGTGCTTCCTCGACGGTGGTCTTCGTGCGTCCGGTCTTCTTCGCGATCTGCGCGGCGCTGACGCCGAGGAGGGACAGCTGGTCGTAGGCGTCGGCCTCGTCCGCGTCGGTCAGCGCGGAGCGCGGGATGTTTTCCACGACTTGCGCGGCGATCCGCTCGGCGTCCTTGGGACTGGCGACGACCATGACCGGGATCAGCCCGGCCTTGGCTTCGACCGCGCCGCGTGTGCGTCGCTGTCCCATGAGCGCCTGCACGGTGCTGGTGCCGTCGCCGTTGTCCCTGCGGTGACCGATCACGGGTTCGATCACGCCGTGCTCCTTGATGCTCGCAATGAACTCCGGCGTCAGGGCGGCGTCCTTGCGCACGTTGACGTCGACGGTGAGGGTGTGCGGGTCGAGCATCTCCAGAGTCGGCTGAGTGATGTGTTGGTTCTCGTTCATGTGGTGCACACCGGATAGGTGACGGGCCGGTGACGTTGGGGTGAAGGCTTGGGGCCCGCTGCCCAGAAGCCGGCCCGACACCACGGGCGGGTATGTTCGGCGCTTGCCGGGAAGGTAGTCTTTTCACGTGTTGGGAATCAACGGTCTCGAACTTGTGGTCCTGGCGATCATCGCCGTCGTGGTGCTCGGCCCGGAGCGTCTTCCGGAGTACGCGGCCCAGCTTGCTCAACTCGTCAAGGGACTGCGGCGCATGGCCACCGGAGCGCGCGAGCAACTCCGCGAGGAAGTTGGCCCGGAACTCGACGAGGTCGATTGGCGCAAGCTCGACCCCCGCCAGTACGATCCCCGCCGCATCATCAAGGAAGCTCTGCTCGACGATGTCGAGGACGTCATCAAGCCCGTCAGCGAGGGCGCCCCGACGTCCGTCCCGGCCGGAGCCTCCGCTGCTACCGCCGCACCCGGCGCCACCCGACCGGCTCTGTCCGTCCCTGTGGGTCCGCGCCTGGAGGCAGGGCAGTCCCCGCCTTACGACGTCGAAGCCACCTAGGCCCGGTCCTACCCTTCAGCCGACGTCGGGTCGGTGGCGTCAGCGAACGCTGACCGGCAGCCTCAGGCCTTCCAGTCCGCGAGGCCGGCGGGCGAGTGCAGCCGCGATCGACGCCAGCTCGTCGCGCGCGCGCGAGTCTCCCCGACTCAGCACGAGCGGCGTCCCGGTGTCCCCGCCTTCGCGGAGCGCCACGTCCAGCGGGATGCTGCCGAGCAGAGGTATGTCGGTGCCGAGCGTCGTCGAGAGTCTTTCGGCGACAGCTTGTCCGCCGCCCGCACCGAAGAGCTCCAGCCGGCTGCCGTCGGGGAGTTCGAGCCAGGACATGTTCTCGATGACCCCGGCGACGCCCTGCCCGGTCTGGGCCGCCATTGCCCCGGCGCGTTCGGCCACGTCGGCGGCAGCGCTCTGCGGTGTCGTGACGACCAGGAGTTCGGACGACGGCAGTAACTGGGCGACCGAGATGGCGATGTCTCCGGTGCCCGGGGGTAGATCGAGGAACAGCGCGTCGAGGTCGCCGAAGTACACGTCGGTGAGGAATTGCTCGAGCGCACGGTGCAGCATGGGTCCACGCCAGGAGATGGGCTGGTTGCCCTCGACGAACATGCCGATCGAGATGACCTTCACGCCGTGGGCGACGGGCGGCAGGATGAGCTCGTCCACGCGCGTGGGCTGCCGGGTGATGCCCATGAGGGCGGGAACCGAGAAACCATAGACGTCGGCGTCGACGATGCCGACGCGAAGCCCCTGCGCGGCCAGGGCGACCGCGAGATTGACGGTCACGCTCGATTTGCCGACGCCGCCCTTGCCGCTCGCGACTGCGTAGACGCGGGTGAGCGACGCGGGG
>JAABUN010005801.1_pt1 | contig 14903 bp, 11 predicted proteins | sample 5559311 | NCBI WGS metagenome assembly JAABUN01 (sample SAMN10711877, study PRJNA513370) | rock metagenome | isolation source: Antarctica rocks | place: Antarctica: Victoria Land, Siegfried Peak sud | reverse complement strand
ATTCTTGCGTTGAAGAAGCCGCGTATTCTAAGGCGCACCTCTATTCCAAGAGCTTGCTCATAATAAACCAGCAACTTCAAACCTTATATAACCTAAACGATAGCTTATATGATACGAAAGAACACACTATTAGGATGATTAAATTGCTTGAAGATAACATCGGTTTCGAAGAGCCTGTTGAGGGTTTTGGTCGGGGAGTAGGCTAGAAGCCAGAAGACTTCCAAAGAAGTCAGAAATTTGGGGTGCGACCCACCTCATTTCTCTCTCCAATGGAAGTCCTGCGCAAAGATATCATCCGTACCTGGATACTGCCCCGGTTGAGTAGCGGCGAGCGAGGCCCCGACTGCCAGGCCGAGTTGCTGGAGGTGGTCGAAGCCATTTTATACAAGCTCAAGACCGGATGCCAATGGCGGCAACTGCCCGTCAAACAGTTCTTTACGAGTGCTGCCTTAACCTGGTCGGGCGTCTACTACCACTTCAATGAATGGCGCAAAGACGGCTCCTGGAAGAAGCTCTGGCTCAGACTCCTGCACCTGCACAAGCCCCGCCTGGACCTGTCGAGCGTGCAACTTGACGGCAGCCATACGCGCACGCGCGGCAGCGGCGCGGCCATCGGCTATCAGGCCCGCAAAGCCGCGCGGACCACGAATATGCTTTTTCTGGCTGATAACACCGGCCAGCCCTTGGCCTGCGCTACGCCGCGGGCGGGCAATCACCACGACCTGTTCGACATCGAAGCGTCGTTCGGTGAGTTGTGCGCCTTGCTGGAGGAGGCGCAGATTGCCCTCGATGGGCTGTTTCTCAATGCCGATAGCGGCTTCGATGCCAGCAGCTTACGCGACGACTGCTTTCGCCGCGGCATCGAGGCCAACATTGCCCAAAACCCACGCTCGGGCAAGAGCGAGCCGGCCGCCGACTCCTATTTTGACGACGAACTCTACCGCCAGCGCACGGCTATCGAGCGCACCAATGCTTGGCTCGACAGTTTCAAAACCTTGTTAGTGCGCTACGAAACCAAGGTGGAAAATTGGCTCGCTTTTCACTTCCTGGCCTTTGCCGTCCTGTTACTCCGTAAAATACCCCCAGAACCGAAACCCTAAACAGGCTCAAAATGACCGCGGCATCCCATTTTTAATTCTTCATTTTTAATTTTTAATTCCCGTCACCCCCACACCTTGGTGCCCTCCGTGCAGTTGCGGCACATTTCTACCTGGTCGCGGCCCTTGAGCAGGGCCTGGCGGAAGCCCTGGTACTTGGGCCCCTGCCAGAGGCTGATGAACGACTGGGTTTTGAGGTCGCCGAGGCGGTATTCGGCGTCTTTGTCGAAGCAGCAGGGCACCACGAGGCCGTCCCAGGTGATGACGCAGGAGTGCCACATCTTCCAGCAATGGTTGAGAAGCCGGTTTTTGAGGCGCCAGGTGCCGTTGCCGTTGTTCTGGTAGCGCGAGTAGTAGTCGATGGTCGGGATGAGCGGCGAGCCGTGTTGGTAGTCGTAAATCTGCGCCGTTTTGAACCACACGTCGTCCACGCCCAGGGCTTGGGCCAGCTGCTTGGCGTCGGCAATCTGGTGCTCGTTGGGGCCCACCACCAAAAACTGGAAGATGACGCGCGGCGTGCGCGACTTCAGCTCCTTGCGCCAGCGCACGATGTTGCGGGTGCCTTCGAGTACTTTTTCCAGCTTGCCGCCCACGCGGTACTGCTGGTACACCTCCTGGGTGGTGCCGTCGAGGGAGATGATGAGGCGGTCGAGGCCGCTTTCCACGGTGCGGCGGGCGTTTTGGTCGCTCAGGTAATGCGCGTTGGTGCTGGTGGCGGTGTAGATGCCCTTGCGCGACGCGTACTGCACCAATTCCAGAAAGTGCGGGTGCAAATACGGCTCGCCCTGGAAGTAAAAAATCAAATACCACAGCCGGCTGGCCACCTCATCAATGGTTTGCTTGAACAGCGCATCGGCCAGCATCCCCGTGGGCCGCGTGAACGAGCGCAGGCCGCTGGGGCACTCCGGGCAGCGCAGGTTGCAGCTGGTGGTGGGCTCGAAGCTTAGGGCCAGGGGCAGGCCGCGGTGCCGGGCCCGGCCGGTGGCCTTGCTCAGCAAGTAGGAGCCCACGACCTGGGCGGCGTTCCAGAGGCGGCGCGGGGTGGTTTTGGACAGCACAGTAAGGCCGTCGGCAAGGAGAGGGTGCATGGGCCGGACAGGTGAGCAGCGCGGCCCGCCGGGGCCCCGCACAAAAAAAGACGACGGCAGCGCGGGGCTTCCGTCGTCTTAGCAAAGTTATGCGGCGGGGCCCGGTGGGACGGTTACTTGCCGGCTTCCAGGGTGCTGGTGTAGGTGCTGGCCTTGCCAAATGCCTGGTTGATTTCGTCGATGGCGGCATGGCTGCTCATGCGTTTGGGCTTGGTGTTGAGGAAGGTACCGTCCTCCCCAATGAGGAAATAGGCCGGCACTTCCTGCACGGCGTAGGCGCGGGCCACCGCCGAGCGGAAGCCACCGCCCGCGGCCCGCACCTGCACACCGGGCAGGTTTTTGGCCTTCACGAGCTGCCGCCAGGCCTGCTCGTTTTCGTCAAGCGCGATGTTGATGAACACGATGTTCTTGTTTTCGAAGCGGCGCATCAGGTCCTGGGCATACACTAGGTCACGCAGGCACAGTCCGTTGGTCGATTTCCAGAAATTTAAGTACACCAGCTTGCCCGCGTAGTCGCGCAGGTTCACCGAGTCGCCGGTGGCGGTGGGCAGGCGGAAATTGGGGGCCGGGGCCCCAATGGCGAAATCCTTGTGCTGATTGAAGTCAGCCTGCAACACCGAGTAGTATTTGCTTTGCGGGTCGGCACCGTGGAACTCGGCCAGCATGGCGGCCGAATACTTCACGTGGCCGAACCGGAACGACTCTTCCAGCACCCGCCCCTGAATGATGGGCCGGATGGGGCCCGTGAGCTGCTTGCCGGCCAAGGCATAAGAGTAGGTGTAAAAGTCGGGGTCGGTGCGCTGGTGGCTGGCGGCCGCCGCCGCGTAGTGCAGGTAGTTCACCAGGAACTCGTGGTACAACTCGCTCTGCGTAGCGTCGGGGTTGTTGATGAGGGCCGGATCGTTAAGAAAGTCGTAGTACGTCGGCGTCATCTTCAGGCGGCCCTCGGTGCTCACCACCTGCTCGCGCAAGTCCTGAAAGGTGAGGCGGTCGTTGGCGTAGGCGTAGACAATCTCGGCCTTGGCGTACTTATAAAACTCCGGGGTGAAGGCCTGCCGGTCGGCACGCTCTTCCAAAAACTCTTCTTCGTGCTTGCGGCGGTAGTCCAGAAACGACAAAAACGGCGCTTCGTAGAGCTGCACGTTGTCGGGCAGCACCTGGAAGCCGTCGTTTTCTACGAACTGCTCGTCGGCCTCGGCCAGGTACGCATTGGCATTGGCGGCCTGCTGGCGGTGGCGCTGCTCACCGGTCAGGTTCGCGCCGCTGTGCATCTTGCTGGAGATGCCGCTGGGCACGTTGTTGGCTTTGAACTTGAGCGAAGCCGCCATGCCTTCGCCTTTAAAGCGCACGTCCAGGTCGGTGCCGGCATCAAGAAAGAGCGGGGCCACGTCGTCGCCGTACACCAGGTCGGCCTTGGTGGCCCCCGCCAGCGGGATGGTCAGCCGAAACTCGCCCTTGCCGGAGAGCGCGCCCCGCACGATGCGCTCTTTGGCTTCGAGCGGACTGTCGCGCAGCGACACGGCTATCGAATCGGTGGTAGGACCGCTTACGCGCCCCGTCAGCACGGCCGTGCCGGGCCCCGAAACAACGACCGGGCCCGCGTCCTGGGCACGGCCCAGCAGCGGAATCAACACCAGCGGCAACGCCAGAAAACGACAGAATATTGAAACGAAAAAGTTTGACATAGCCAAGAAAACGAGCAGCGCAATCAAGAGTTCTTTGCGAAACGAAAGGTTAACAATGCCTTCTTATTTCACGGGAAAACCCTATACATAAACCGAAGATACGGCTGTTTCTAACAAAAAATGCAATTTTAACCTCTACCTTGTTTTTTCTTGCTTCTATACTTACTCGGCCCTCTTTTAGTTATATTCTGAGGCCAGACGCAAAACCTGGCCTTAACCAAAAAGCCCGTTCAGCACTTCGTCGAGCCGGCCCACGGGCTGCACCCGCAGGCCGGGGCGGGCCGCGCCCAGGTTCTTGCCGTTGAACTGCGACACGTACATTTCGCGGAAGCCCAGCTTTTCGGCCTCGGCCAGGCGCTGGTCGAGGCGGCTCACGGCCCGGATCTCGCCGCTCAGGCCCACCTCGGCGGCCAGGCACACGTCGCCGGGAATGGGGATGTCGTTGAGCGACGACACCACCGCCGCGCACACGGCCGCGTCGAGGGCCGGGTCGTCGAGGCGCAGGCCCCCGGCGATGTTCAGGAACACGTCGTGCTGGCCCAGGCGCAGGCCGCTGCGCTTTTCGAGCACGGCCAGCAGCATTTGCAGGCGCTTGGCGTCGAAGCCGGTGCTGCTGCGCTGCGGCGTGCCGTAGGCGGCGGGCGTCACCAGGGCCTGCACTTCCACCAGCAGCGGCCGGTTGCCCTCCAGCGTGGCGGCGATGGCCATGCCGCTCAGGCTCTCGCCGCGCTGCGAGAGCAGGATTTCCGACGGGTTGCTCACCTGGCGCAGGCCGTCGCCCTGCATCTCGTAAATACCCAATTCCGAGGTGCTGCCGAAGCGGTTTTTGGTGGTGCGCAGGATGCGGTAGCTCAGGTGCCGGTCGCCCTCGAACTGCAGCACGGTGTCCACCATGTGCTCCAGGATTTTGGGGCCCGCGATGCTGCCATCCTTCGTGATGTGGCCGATGAGCAGCACCGGCACACCGGTTTCCTTGGCGTACTTGAGCAGCTCGGCGGTGCATTCGCGCACCTGGCTCACGCTGCCGGCCCCGCTCTCGACCAGCGTGGAGTGCATGGTCTGGATGGAGTCGATGACGACTAGGTTGGGCTGCACCTGGTCGATCTGGCGAAAGATGTTCTGGGTGTTGGTTTCGGTGAGGATGTAGCAGCCGGGGTGCTGGCCGTCGGCCAGGCGCTCGGCGCGCATCTTAATCTGGGCCTCGCTTTCCTCGCCGCTCACGTACAGCACGCGCAGCTGGCGCAGGCCCAGCGCGATCTGGAGCATGAGCGTGCTCTTGCCGATGCCCGGCTCGCCGCCGATGAGCACGATGGAGCCCGGCACCAGGCCCCCGCCCAGCACGCGGTTCAATTCATTGTCGGGGGTGAGGATGCGGGGCTCGTCTTCGGCCACGATGTCGCCCAGCGGCACCGATTTGGCGGTTTTGGTGTGGCTGCCGCCGGGCACGGTGCTGGCGGGTTTCCACTGGCCCGTGGTGGTGGCCACGGTTTCCTTCTGGACGACTTCCTCGACGTAGGTGTTCCACTCGCCGCAGGCCGGGCAGCGGCCTATCCACTTGGCCGACTGCGCGCCGCAGTTCTGGCAGAAAAAAACGGTTCTTGCTTTGGCCATTCCGGGGAAATTATTCGATAACAATAAGGCCAACCGAGCCAAAAAGGTTGCCTTGGGACGGAACCAAAGGCCGGGTGGTTGCGGGGCCGGAGCGGCTTGGCCATAAGTTTCGAGCAGCCGGGGCGCGTCGTCGTAGCGGTGGCCGGATACCGGGGGCCCCAGCAGAAGCCCAACGGGGCCGAATGCACTCCCCAAGAAATACACGGGGCCAGCGCTGACGTTATTTCTGACGGTTGGCCGGAGGCCTGTTAAAAATAATTGCGAAAAAACTTGACCGTGGACTATACTCCACGGTGTTTCTTGCGCTCATTCTTGTAACTCACTTCCCCTCCGCCGTGCTTATTGGTGAAATTGTGCAGCAAACGGGCGTATCCCGCGACACCATCCGCTATTACGAGAAGCTGGGCCTGCTGCCGGTGCCGGGCCGGCCTTCGCCCTTCAACAACTACAAAGCCTACGCGCCCGGTACGCCCGGCCGCCTCGCCCTCATTCAACGGGCCAAAAACCTGGGCTTCACCCTGTCGGAGATTGCCAAACTACTCCCTCTCTGGGAAAGCCAGCAACTGCCGACCGCCAGCCTGGCGGCCCGCATTTCGGAGAAGCTGGCCGTTATCGAAGGAAAAATCCACCGGCTCGAAGCCATGCGCGCCAATCTGCGGCAGAGCTTGGCGGATGGACAGGCCGGTTGCCACGCCGCGCCGACGCCATCCGTTTCCACTTGCCCGCCGGGCAAAGCTCATTCCGCTGACGATGCCGTTACTACTTAAAATCAGCCTGTTCGGCATTGGGGGGCTGCTGTTGCTCGGCGCCTTAGCATATGGGTACTTCGTGTACTCTCCGGCCCCAGCCGAGCCGCGGCTGAGTGCCGGCATTCAATCGGCCACGATTCAGGTGGGTGCCCGCACCCGTTTGTACCGCGCCTACGTGCCCGCGCACCTGCCCCCGGGTGCGCCGCTCGTGCTGGTGCTGCACGGCTCGAACCTGGACGGGGCCAAAATGCGGCAGTGGACCGGCTACGAGTTTGATGAGCTGGCTGACCGCTATGGGTTTGCGGTCCTTTACCCGGATGGTTATAAAGGCGGCTGGAACGACTGCCGCCGCGACGCCTCCTTTCCGGCCAAGACGGAAAACGTGGACGACGTGGGCTTTCTGCGCGCCTTGGTCGCGCGGTGCCAGCGCGCCTATGGCATTAATGCCGAGCAAGTCTACGCCTTCGGCTACTCCAACGGCGGGCAGATGGCGTTTCGCCTGGCCACCGAAGCGCCCCGCCCGGTGGCCGCCGTCGCCGCTGCCGGGGCCAACCTGCCCACGCCGGCGAGCTGCTCCTGCCCGTTGGACGGCCCAACGGCCCGCGTCATGCTGGTGAGCGGCACCCAGGACCCAATCAGCCCCTACCACGGCGGTTTAGTGACGCTCTTCGGCTTTAGCCCAAGGGGCACCAACCTGTCGGCGCGGGCTTCGGCGGAGCAGCTTGCCCGCCGCAACGGCGCGACAGCGGCCCCCACGGTGACCCGGTGGCCCCACCGGCAGCCCGACGACCCCACCTCCGTGGATTGCTTAACCTGGTCGCGGGAGGCGCGCCCCGTGGTAGTGCTCTATACGGTACACGGCGGCGGTCACGTCGTGCCGCAGCCCCGCTATCGGTTTGGCCGCATTTTTGGCCGCACCACAGGCGACCTCGACGCACCCTGGGAAGCGGTGCGTTTTTTCGGCCTGGTGCCCACCCCGGCACCAACACCCGGCAGTCAGTGAAATGCCTGCCTTGCCGGCTATTCTGCCGGGAGAGGCTCAGGGGCAGGCCCAGCACGAACTGGCGGCCCGGTGTTTTGGTAATTCAGCCCCGGCAAGGCCGCCGCGCCCGAGGCCCTACCCCGCCGCCACCGTGCGCCGAATGCCCAGCTTCTGCATCCGCGCTTCGAGCGTTTTGGGGTTGATGTCGAGCACCAGGGCGGCGCCCTGGGGGCCGCTCACGCGCCCGCCGGTGCGGGCCAGGGCCGCCAGGATGTGGTCGCGCTCCTGCTCGCGCAGGGTTTTGAGGGGCGCGGTGGCCGCCGGCGTTTCGGCGGCCCCCCCGGCGGCGGGCAAGCCGGCAAAGTCCAGGTAGGGGCCCTGGCTGACGATGATGGCGCGCTCCACCAAGTGCTCCAGCTCGCGCACGTTGCCGGGCCAGGCGTAGGCTTGCAGGGCGGCCAGGTCGGCGGGCCGGATTTGGCGCAGGGGCTTGGCCAGGCGCTGGCTCAGGCGCAGCACCGAGTGGCGCAGCAGGGGCTCCACGTCTTCGGGGCGGGAGCGCAGGGGCGGCAGCGTGAGGGGAAACACGTTGAGGCGGTAGTAGAGGTCGGCGCGGAAGCGGCCGGCGGCCACTTCGTCGGCCAGCACGCGGTTGGTGGCCGCCACCACGCGGGCGTCGGTGGTGAGCACGCGGCTGCCGCCCAGGCGCTCGAACTCTTTCTCTTGCAGCACGCGCAGCAGCTTGGCCTGCAAATCGAGCGGCAGCTCCCCGATTTCATCAAGGAAAATCGTGCCCCCGTTCGCCAGCTCAAACTTGCCGATGCGCCGCTCCGAGGCCCCGGTGAATGCGCCTTTTTCATGCCCAAATAATTCGCTTTCGATGAGCTGGGCCGGCAGGGCGGCGCAGTTGAGCTTGATGAGGGCCCTGGCCCGGCGGGGCGAGGCGTTGTGCAGGGCCCTGGCCACCAGCTCTTTGCCGGTGCCGGTTTCGCCGCTCACCAGCACGGTGGTGTCGGTGGGGGCCACCTGGGCGATGCGCACCTGCACCGCGCGCAGGGCCGCGCTGGGCCCGATCAGCTCGCCAAACGTGGCGGTGGTGTTGATTTCGTCGATCAAGTACGTGCGCTCCTGCTCCACCTGGGCCTTCAGGGCTTCGATTTGCTCGAAGGCGAACAGGTTTTCGAGGGCCAGGGCAATCTGGGGGGCCAGGGCCTGCACGGTGGCCAGGTCGTCGGGGCCGAAAGCGTGGGGATCGGGGCTAGCCAGGTTGAGCACGGCCGCGCCGTCGGCCCGCTGCCACAGCGGCACGACGAGCAGCGCGCGGGTGCCGTATTCTTCGTACACGTGGCGCAGCAGCGGGTAGCGCACGGCCAGGGCCTTAAACGCATCGCCCACGTACAGGCCCGAAGCTTGGAACAGCCCGTCGGCCCGGCTGTACAGGGTGGTGGGGTCTAACTGGTCGCCGCCCTGGTGGCGGTCGGGGGCCAGCGTTTCGAGCGGGGCCCCAGGGCCGCTGCCGCGCCGAAACTCGGCAAAGCCCTCGAACGGCTCGCGCTGCCCCGTCCGCTGCACCCGGATGCCGAAGTACTCGAACGGCACCACGCGGCCCAGCTCTTCGGCCACGGCCCGAAACAGCGGCTCGCGCTGCTTGATGCTGAGCAGGGCGGTGCCGATGTTGAGCTGCAAGGTGCGCTCCTGCTCGCGGCGGGCCACGTCCTCAAACGCGAGGGTGTTGGCCACGGCCACGGCCACCAGCGAGCCAATTTTGCCCAGCAGCTCGTCGTCGGCCGGGGCGAGGGTGGGCTGGCGGCGGGCGGCCAGCGTGAGGGCCCCGGTGAGGCGGCCCCCGAGCCGCAGCGGCACCGACGTGAAGTAGCGAATCCCCAGCGTCCACATGCGCTGAAACGACTCAAAAGCCGGATAATTGACCAGGTAATCGGACAGCTCGGCGTGGCGCACCCGCGGGTTGGTCAGCACGTCTTCGAGCGGCGAGCCGGCGATGGGCGTGAAATACAGGGGCGGCGCGGGCATCCCGGCGGTTTCGCCCACGTCAAAATAATCGCGCAAAAACAGGCGCTTATTTTTCACCTCGGCGTCGAACACGCTGATGCCGATGATGTCGAACGGGAAAATCAGCCGCAGCTTGGTGGTGACGACCTTGAAGAGCGTCTCCTTGTCGCGGGTGGTGGCAATGGCCTCGTTGAGGTGCAGCAGCAGGGTTTCGTCGGCGGTGGTCATTCCTGATATAACAGGAGTCGTTTTTGAGAAATTCCTGTTATTTGGGGAAACCAGTGGGGCCGGGGAATGTTTCGGCAAGCGCAGCGGGCAAGCAAAAACTTCCTAATTTGCCTGGAAACAGGGTTTTTAGAACAAGCAAAACGAAAATCAGCCGCGGCGCTCCGCCTGGCACGGGCTTGGCCAAAGCGGGCGCAACACTATCCCGCTTTCGCATATGTTTTCTCGATTTCAACCCGCTGGCCGGGCCCGGTCGCCGCGGCCCTGGCTGCTGGGGGCCGCCTTGCTGCTGGCCGGCCCGGTGCTGGCGCAAAACCAGCCCGGCGTGCCGGCCTCGGCCCAAGCCATTGGCTTGGCCAGCGACTCGCTGACGCTGGGCGGCACGGTGCAGGCCGTGCTGGACGCCAACCCCGGCATCACGAACCTGACCGAGCTGGCCAACGCCGCCAGCAGCCGGCTGAGCCAGTCGCAGGCCGGCTTCCTGCCGCAGATAACGGGCACGGCGACCTACACCCGCCTCGATCCGGTTTCGAAAATTGCGTTTGGGGGCGGGCCGGAACTGTCGTTCGTGCCCAACAACAACTTCGACGCCCACCTCACGGCGCAGTACGAGCTGCTGGACTTTGGCAAGCGCGGCGCCACCACGAACCTGTCGCGCTCGCAGGTGCAAACGGCGCAGGACAACATCGTGGTAGCCCGGCGCGATTTGGCCTTTAACGCCGCCCAGGTGTACTACAACATCTTGTTTGCCCGCGAAAGCATTCGGGTGCAGGACGAGCAGATTGCGTCGCTGGGGGCCCACCGCAACGAAATGCAGAAGCGCGTGGAAGGCGGCGTGAGCACCCGGTTCGACGTGACGACCACCGACGTGCGCATCACGCAGGCCCAGAACACCAAGCTCGACCTGCAAAACCAGCTCCTGAACCAGCAGGTGCAACTGGCCCGCCTGCTGCACAAGCCCCAGCAAGCCGACGTTCCGGTGAAAGGCCGCCTGGACTACCAGCCGCAGCCCGTGGACCTGGGAGCCGAGCTGGCCAAGGCCGCCCAAAACCGCCCCGAGGTGAAGCTCTCGAAAGACGCCGAAGCCACGGCCGAGCTGCAAGCCAAGCTCATCGACCGCAGCAACCTGCCCAGCCTGGGCGTGGGGGCGCAAATGGGCGGCAAAAACGGCTACATCCTGCCCAATGTGGCCATCACCGACATCCGCTTCAACACGGTGGGCGTGGCCCAGCTCTCGGTGCCCATCTACGACGGGGGCAAGAACCGCAAGCAGCGGGTCGAAGCCGTGGCCAACTACCGCAGCGCCGTGGCCCGCACGGCCGACACGCAGGAGCAAATCCGGGCCGACGTGCGCCAGGCCGTCAACAACATGAATTTCAGCCAGGCCCGCTACGACAACACCCAGCAGCAGGTGGCCCAGGCCACCGAGGCCCTCACCAAGGCCAGGGCCCGCTACCGCTACGGCGTGGGCGCCAACCTCGACGTGCTCGACGCCGAAACCCAACTGGCGCAGTCGCGCCTCTCGCGGGCCCAGGCCATGTACAACTACACCCTCGGCCAGTACCAGCTCAAGCGCGCCACGGGCGAGCAGATTTGGAAATAAGGTTTGTTTAATGTGGAAATGACAAATGTGGAAATGTGAAAATTAGCGCATAGGCTGTTGCCGTCCTCCAACTTTCCATTCTCACATTTTGCACATTCTCACATCATTAATCAAAAAATGACCCTCACCTCCATCCTCTGCCCGCTTGACTTTTCGGCCGCGACGCCGGGGCTGGTGGCCTACGCGGCGGCCCTGGCGGCCGCCACCGGGGCCGAGCTGCGCCTGCTGCACGTGCGCGAGCCGCTGGAAGCCGAGGCGCCCGCCGGGCCCGACCGCCTGGATTGCCTCCGGGCCGCGGCCGAACAGGCGGGGGCCGTTCGCGTAAGCACGGGGACGGTGCGGGGCGAGGCGGCCCCCGAAATCGTGGCCGAGGCCGGCCGCCGCCACGCCGACCTGATTGTTATCGGGGCGCACGGCCAAACGGGCCTCACCCGCTTTTTGATGGGCAACACCGCCGAAGTGGTGCTGCGCACCGCGCCCTGCCCCACGCTGCTCGTGCGAGCCAATGGGCCCGTCGCTTCGCTTGAAAATATTTAAAACAGCCTTTTTCGCAACGCTTAACGCCCTTTATCATGGCTACTTCCACCGCCCCCCAAGATACCCAGATCACCGACGCGCCGCCGGCCGCCGTCCCGGAGCCCCTGGAGGCTCCTAAGCGCCGTAACCCCCTTGTATTCATCATCCTGGCCGTGGTGCTGGTGGCGGCCGGCATTTATGGCTGGACGCGCTTGCAGTACTCCCAGGCCCACGAAAGCACCGACGACGCCCAGGTAGAAGGTGACGTGTACCCCATCCTGCCCCGCGTGTCGGGCCCGGTGCTGGAAGTGAAAGTGGAAGACAACCAGACGGTGAAGAAGGGCGAAGTGCTCATCACCATCGACCCCGCCGACTACCAGCAGCGCGTGAACGCCATGCAGGCGGCCCTGGTGGCCGCCCAGGCCCAGGTAATCGCCGCCCGCGCCCAGGTGTCCACGGCCCAGGCCGGCGTGAGCACGGCCCGCACTACCATCGGCGTGAGCGAGGCCAACCGCGCCCGCCTGGCCCAGGACCTGAAGCGCAGCACGTTCCTGCGCAAAGCCGACATCATCCCGCAGAGCGACTACGACGCCGTGCAGGCCAACCTGAAATCGACCAGCGCCCAGCGCTCGACGGCCGAAGACCAGGTGAAGGTGGCCCAGCAGCAGGTCATCGCGGCGGCGCAGCAGGTGAAGGTGGCCCAGGCCGTGGTGAAGCAGCGCCAGTCGGACCTCGACAACGCCAAGCTCCAGCTGAGCTACACCACGCTGGTGGCCCCCGGCCAGCAGCTCATGGGCCTGGTGTCGAGCAACAAGACCTGGGTCATCGCCAACTTCAAGGAAACCCAACTGGAGTACATGAAAGTGGGCCAGCCGGTGAAGATTGAGGTGGACGCCTACCCGCACGAAGACTTCGAGGGCCACATCGAGTCGCTGTCGGCCGCCACGGGGGCCCGCTTCGCCCTGCTGCCGCCCGACAACGCCAGCGGCAACTTCGTGAAGGTGACCCAGCGTGTGCCCGTCAAAATCGTGCTCAACCACGAAGACCCCCAGCACCCGCTGCGCGCCGGCATGAGCGTGAACGCCATCGTGGCGGTTAAATAGAGTTATGAGTTATGGGTTATGGGTTATGAGTTGGCCGTTCAATCCGACCTCTTGTAACTCATAACCCATAACTCACAACTCACAACTCATCAAGTTATGGAAACCGGATTTAAGAAGTGGATCATCGTGATTACGGTGGTCCTGTGCGTGTTGCTGGAGCTGATTGACACCAGCATCGTGAACGTGGCCCTGAACCACATGATGGGCAACCTCTCGGCCACGCAGCAGGAAGTGAGCTGGGTGGTGGCGGCCTACGCCATCGCCAACGTGATTGTGATTCCGATGACCGGCTTCCTGGCCGAGCAGTTCGGGCGCAGGAATTACTTTATGTTCTCGGTGATTCTGTTTACGCTGGCCTCGATGGCCTGCGGGCAGAGCACCAACATCTGGGAGCTGGTGGCCTTCCGCTTCATCCAGGGCATCGGCGGCGGGGCCCTGATGGCCACTTCGCAGGCCATTCTGATTGACACCTTCCCGCCCAAGCAGTTGGCGCTGGGGCAGGCCCTGTTCGGCATGGGCGTGATTATCGGGCCCACCATCGGGCCCACGCTCGGCGGCTACATCGTGGACAGCAGCCTCGGCTGGCCCTGGATTTTTTACGTGAACGTGCCGGTGGGCATCCTGGCCACCATCTTCACCTTCCTGTTCATCCGCGACCCCGAGCGCATCAAAAACGCCATCCCGACTCCGCTGCGGCAGATTGACTGGCTCGGTATCGGCCTGCTGATTATGGGCGTGGGCTCGCTCCAAACGGTGCTGGAGCAGGGCGAAACCGAAGATTGGTTCGACAGCGGTTTCATTGTGCTGTTAACCGTGCTGTCGGTTGTGGGCATCGTCGGCTTCATTTGGCGCGAGCTGACGGCCAAGAAGCCCATCGTGGACCTGCGCGTGCTTACCAAGAGCCGCAACCTGGCGGTGGGGGCCTTCCTCTCGTTCGTGCTCGGGTTCGGGCTGTTCGCCTCGGTGTTCGTGCTACCGATTTTCACGCAGCGCATCCTGGGCTTCTCGGCTACGCAGACGGGCCTGCTGCTGCTGCCGGGGGCCCTGGCCTCGGGCTTTATGATGCCCGTGATTGGCAAGGCCCTGCAAAACGGCGTGCCGCAGAAACTGCTGCTGCCGCTCGGCTTCGCCATCTTCTTCGGCTTCACGTTCTGGATGAGCGCCAAGATTTCGCCCACCGCCGGTACCAGCGACTTCTTCTGGCCGCTGATTGTGCGGGGCGTGGGCCTGGGCCTGATTTTCCTGCCCATCACCACCATGAGCCTGGCCGGCCTGCAAGGCAAAGACGCGGGCCAGGCCGCCGGCCTCACCGGCATGATTCGCCAGCTCGGCGGCTCGTTTGGGGTGGCCATCGTGGGCACCTACCTCGAGCGCAGCATCGACAACAACCGCGTGGCGCTGCTGCCCAACATCTCGCTCTACAACCCCGAAACGGTGCAGCGCATCCAGGCCTTCACCCAAAGCTTCATCGCCAAAGGCTTCCCCGTCAACCAGGCGCAGCAACAGGCCTACGCCGCCCTCGAAGGCGTGCTGATGAAGCAAGTGTCGATCATCACGTACTCGCAGATATTCACCACGCTGGGCTTCTTTTTCCTGGCCTGCCTGCCGCTCATCCTGCTGGTGAAGCGCAACAACCCCAAAGAGAAACTAGACCTCAACGCCGCCCACTAGCCGGTGTGGCCCGCCGTTTGCACTACCCCGTTCGTGTGGCTTGATTAGGTGACGATTTGGATACCTATTTTATACAAAAAGGCTTCCCGCATTTAGCGGGAAGCCTTTTTTGTGCGGCCGAACGGTTGGGTACGCCCAGCCGCGCCGCTTACTGGTACTGCACGTAGAGCGGCTTGGGGTTCAGCTCGGCCAGCACTTCCGGGGGCGTCATCAGGTGCGATTTTTTGGGCTTGATGTCGTACTCGTAGAACAGCTTGAAGCCGGTGTACTGCACGGGCTGGGTCTGGATGTAGTCGTGGTACGAGTCCTTTTTCAGGGTCGGGTCGCCCCAACCGTCCATGTCCATGATGATTTGCACCCGCGGGTCGAGCTTGATGTTTTTGTAGTTCGTCACCATGCCCTGCGTGAAGCGGTGGACGATGAGAAGTTTGGGCGGCAAGTGGTTTTCGCTCACGATGCGGGCCAGGAAATTGACGGCGTAGTTCACGTCCTTGGCATCGAAGGTGCCGATTTTCTTGCCCGGCCGCACGTGCTTGGTCTGCATGGCAAACTCGGGGTCGATG
>JAABUN010005800.1_pt1 | contig 14906 bp, 15 predicted proteins | sample 5559311 | NCBI WGS metagenome assembly JAABUN01 (sample SAMN10711877, study PRJNA513370) | rock metagenome | isolation source: Antarctica rocks | place: Antarctica: Victoria Land, Siegfried Peak sud | reverse complement strand
AGCTGCCGGAGTAACTGGACGTCCTGTTCTGGCGCGATCCGCGCATCCGAGGCAGTGGTCGAAGAAGAAGAGGGCGGTCGGTGGCCCCAAGGATGCTTGACAGAAGACCGGTGTCCACATAATCGAGGCAGACCTGATCAGGGCCCGCACCCGCGAGGGCATGGCCGTGGCACGCGCCGCCGGCAAGCTCCGCGGCCGCAAGCCCAAGCTCACACCGGTCCGCGAGGCGCTCCTGGTCGACTTGCACCGCACCGGGCAGAAGAACCCGTCCGAGCTCGCCGAGCTGTTCGGGGTCGGGCGCTCCACCGTCTACCGCGCACTTGAGCGCGCCGCCGTCGTCACGTCCTCCGCAGGCGCGACAGGGGAAGCCCCGGCCAGATAGCGCCGTCAGAACTGCGCCACATACCGCTGCAAGTCACAGGCCACACCAGGCATCCAAGCCAGCGGCGGGCGTCCGGGTCGCCCGAATCGATGGGGGCCAGGTCGACGCCGGCCCGCCAGGCGATCACGGGAACCTGGTGGGGGACCGGGACACGCCCGCTCAGGTCGCACCGCAGCTCCAGCCGCGCGTCTGCTGGGCCGACGCGCAGGACGGTCCCGTCCTCGCTCCGGTAGGCGTAGGAGTACCGGTCGTAGAGCAGGCAGAGCCCAGCGCTCGACCCGAGCTCGACGAGAGCCAGCGGACGGTCCTCCTGCGCGGCGACGACCGCCAGCGCGGGCAGCAGGGCCGCGCACCGCGTGGCCTCGTTGGTCTGGGTCCTGCGGGTCGTGAGTATGCCCAGCACCTCGTCGGGGTGCCCGACCGCCCAGGCCAGCGCAGCGTCCGGGTCCTCGACGGGCGCGCCGTGCCAGCGCAGAGCACCGAAGAACAGGTTCGGCTGGCGTTGCGGGCCGTCCACCCGGGCCAGTAGCTCCAGGGTGGGCCGGTGCTCGGTGACAACCAGCGCGAGCCGCTCGTAGACGGGGGAGGTTCCGCGTGCCTCGACTCTGGCCCAACGCCGATAGCGCTCCTGTGTGCTGACCTCGTCGGTGACAGGCTGCATCCACCCAGCCTGCCAGCCGCGCGGGTATCGGTACTGGACCGCCTACCGCCTGGTGCGGCACGCTCCCCCTGAGCCCATCCTAGGAGATCAGCATGGCGCAGGACGTCCGGATCGAGCGGCAGTTCGCCGTCGAGCCGCACGAGGTCTTCGCCGCCTTCACCGACGAGCAGCAGTGGGCGGCCTGGATGTGGCCGCCGCGTATGCAGACGCACGCGACAGTGGACGCACGCAGCGGCGGCCGGTTCTCCTTCCACAGCGAGGTCGCGGACCTGGGGTGCTCGGGGACGTTCCGCGCCGTCACCGCCTGGGAGGACGGAGGTGGATACCTCGACCTCAGCTGGCAGTGGGACGGGGACGGCCACGTCAGCCGCGTCGTGGTGGAGGTCACGGGCTCGCCCGCGGGCACGAGCCTGGTGCTGACCCACGCCGCGAACCGGGACGACTCCCAGTGCGAGCAGCACCGCGAGGGCTGGGACAGCTGCCTGGACCGGTTGGCCGAGCATCTGCTCGCCTCGTAGCAGAACGTTGCTCGCATGACGTCCGAAGTTCCGCCGCGAGGTGGCGCGGCGCCCATCGCAAGGGCGAAGACAAAGGTGCCGGTGCGACGCCGAAGTCTTCGCTCATCGCGCGGCGTGGCGGCCAGCACCCCCGCCGCGTCCTCCTAGGAGACTGCTGAACAACGCGTGTCGTCCCGGACCTTGATCGTGAGGTTCGGGACGATGTGTGTATGCAGGGTCGTCCGCTTGATGAGCGTGAGCTTCTTGATGCCGAGTCGGTCGCGGGGCATCTGGTCGAGGCGGGCAGTGTGTTCGCCCTGCTGGCCGCGCACCGCCGGGTGTTGTTTCCGGTCGAGATGTTCGCGGATCTGTTCCCGACGGGCCGGGGCCGGCCGTCGATTCCGGTCGACATCGCCGCGTCGATCCTGGTGTTGCAGGCGCTGCACGGACTGTCGGACCGCGAGACGATGGCTGCGGTCCGCACGGATCTGCGGTGGAAGGTTGCGTGCGGTCTGCCGGTCGGTCATGCCGGGTTCGATGCCTCGACGTTGACCTACTGGCGGCGCAGGCTGGCTGCCTCGGACCGGCCGAACCGTATCTTCGAGGCCGTCAAGGCGGTCGTGGCCGAGACCGGCGCGCTCAAGGGCAGGACCCGGCGGGCGTTGGATTCCACGGTGCTCGATGACGCGGTCGCCACGCAGGACACCGTGACGCAGTTGATCGCGATCATCCGCAAGGTCGCGCGGGAGGTGCCCGGCGCTGACGTGGTCGTGGCGCAGCACTGCAGCGCGCATGACTACACCCAGGTCGGCAAACCGCAGATCGCTTGGGACGACAGCGAAGCCCGTGCCGTGCTCGTCGACGCGCTGGTACGGGATGCGCTGGCGGTGCTGGAGGTCGTGTCGAGCTGGGAGCTGGATGAGCAGTCCGCCCGCACGGTCGCGTTGCTGGCGTTGATCGCCGGTCAGGACGTCGAACCCGCGCCGGGCAGCGACGGCACCGACGGCCGCTGGCAGATCGCCCGCAAGGTCGCTGCGGACCGGGTGATCAGCGTGGTCGACCCTGAGGCGCGGCATGCGCACAAGACCGTCTCGCGCAAGCAGGACGGCTTCAAGGCGCACCTGGCCGTCGAGCCTGACACTGGCCTGGTCACCGGGTGTGAACTGACCAAGGCATCCGGGCCGCAGGCCGCGGACGGCACGGTCGGGACCGACTTGCTCGACGCTGACGACAGCATCGACGGCCCGGTCGAGATCCTGGGTGACAGCGCCTACGGCACCGGCGAGGCGCTGGACAAGATCGAGAAGGCCGGTCACACCCCGCTGGTCAAGCCCTGGCCCACCAAGCCCGCCGTCGCCGGCGGATTCGGCCCGGACGACTTCACCGTCGATGAGCAAACCGGCACCGTGACTTGCCCGGCGGGCACGGTCCGGGCGATCACCGCCTGCCGGTCGGTGAACTTCGGCACGGCCTGCCGCGGCTGCCCGCTGGCCGCGCAGTGCACCACCGCCAAGGACGGCCGGTCGCTGCACCTGCACCCCCACGACGCGCTGCAACGCAAGCATCGCCAACGCGCCAAAGACAAGCAGTGGCAGGCGAGCTACCGCCAGCACCGGCCGATGGTCGAACGGTCCATCGCCTGGCTTGTCGCCGGCGGAAACCGCAAGGTCCGCTACCGCGGCACCGCCAAGAACAACGCCTGGTTGCACACCCGCACCGCCGCGCTCAACCTGCGCCGACTACTCAACCTCGGCCTCGTCCGCCACCAAGGAGCATGGGCACTGACCTGAGAGCCGGCACGGCCCCCGAGCAGGCCATCACAAGCCGCACCGCGAGCCCCGTGACGCCCGCACCGCCTCCAGCACCATTGACGAGACCGGGGCGACCTCTTGTCGACCCTCACAGGGCTACTCATCACAACTCGACTGCGGCGAGGCGCCCCGCCCCAATAGCCCTAGTTCAGCAGTCTCCTAGTGCTCCACCGGCAGGGGGTCGTGATGGGCCCGCGGTGAACGGTGTAGGGGGCACTCGGCGCAGTAGTGCGCGCCGTGCGCCGACTGCCACCACTGGCAGCAGGTGCTCCGTCGCGGCAGCCAGTCGGTGAGCACGCCGAGCGGGTCGTCCTCGGTGCCGGTCAGGTGCGCGCGCCCGGAGACCTGCGCCAGCAGGGTGGCTGCCTCGCGGGTGCCGGTCAGCCCGGTCGAGCCCAGGGTGTGGCAGGCGACGGTGCTCAACTCCACCGGCTCGCCCCAGCCGATCGCCTCGCGGACCCCGTGCTCGGCGGCCTGCTCGACCAACGGCTGCATCACCTGCTCGACGCCCTGCCACCACAGCGGCGCCAGCTCCGGCAGGGAGCCGGTCCACGCCGGGCAGGGGTCGTCCAGGACGAGGCCAGCGGCCCGGTACGCACCAGGTGCGCTGCGCCGCAACCGAATCCGCAGGCTGCTCAGATCCAGCACGTGCCCGGTCAGGAGCAGATGAGCGACGGTGCCGTCCACGAGCTGGTGGGCGATGCCGAACAGGGTGAGGACCCACGGACGGCGCTCGTCGGCGAAACCGGCGCGGCCGGCCCAGTCGGCGGCGATGCCCGCCAGCAGCCCACGGGAGGGGTCGGCCAGCTCGGCCCAGGCAGAAGTAGTGACATCAGGGTCCGACGCCGGAACGGTGGAACCCAGCGGCAGCGACATCCGCCCTCGTGCGGCGCCGAGTGCCTGCGACTCCAGCTCTGCCAGCGCAGCCTCGACGCCCATCGCCCCATCCCGCCCTTTCCGCCCGGTAACGTACGGTGTGCGCCATGAGCGCCTCGACCTGGACCTGGACCTGGACCTGGACCTACGCCGACGCCGACGGCGAGGTCATCGCCCCGGCTGCCGCCTCGTCCGGCGGGTTCCCCACCCAGGCGGACGCCGAAGGGTGGGTGGGCGAGACGTGGGCCGACCTGCTGGCCGAGGGCGTCGACTCCGTCACCCTGCACCACGAGCACGCGGTCGTGTACGGCCCCATGTCGCTGCGCCCGGCGCAGTAGCTCTCGGCTCAGTAGCAACGAGCTCATAGCACCGGGCGCAGCGGGCACGCTCAGGCCGAGCGGGGCTTGGGGGCGTTCTCCGCGGTCTTGCCGGGGTCGTGCTCGACGACGTCCCCGAGGGCCTCGTCGATCCGCGTCATCAGCTCTGCCGGGATCTTGACGCCCGCTGCCACCACGTTCTCCACGACCTGCTCCGGCCGAGAGGCCCCGACCAGCGCCGAGGCCACGTTCTCGTTCTGCAGGACCCAGGCCACCGCCAGCTGGGCCATCGTCAGGTCGAGCTCAGCGGCGATCGGCTCCAACGACTGGACCTGGGTCAGCACCTTGTCGTCCATGAAGCGGGCGATCATCTTGGCCCCGGACTCGTCGGTGGCGCGCGAGCCGGCGGGTGCGTCCTGACCGGGCTTGTACTTGCCGGTCAGCACGCCCTGGGCGATGGGGGACCACACGATCTGGGAGATGCCGAGCTCGGCGCAGGTGGGCACGACCTCGCCCTCGATGACGCGCCACAGCATCGAGTACTGCGGCTGGGACGAGATCAGCTGGAAGCCCATCTCCTTGCTCAGGGCGTGGCCCTCGCGGATCTGGTCGGCCGTCCACTCGCTGACACCGATGTAGAGCGCCTTGCCCTGGCGGACGACGTCGGCGAACGCCTGCATCGTCTCCTCGAGCGGGGTGTCGTGGTCGAAGCGGTGCGCCTGGTACAGGTCTACGTAGTCGGTCTGCAGCCGCTTCAGGGAGCCGTGGACGGACTCCATGATGTGCTTGCGCGAGAGCCCGCTGTCGTTGGGGCCACCCGGGCCGGTCGGCCAGTAGACCTTGGTGAAGATCTCCACCGACTCGCGGCGCTGCCCTGCGAGCGCCTCTCCCAGAACGGATTCGGCCTTGGTGTTCGCGTACACGTCCGCCGTGTCGAAGGTGGTGATGCCGGCGTCGAGAGCCGCCTGCACGCACTTGGCGGCGACGTCGTTCTCGACCTGCGAGCCGTGGGTGAGCCAGTTGCCGTAGGTGATCTCGGAGATCTTCAGGCCAGAGTTGCCGAGGTGTCTGAATTCCATGCGTCCGACCTTACGTGCGCCTTGGAGCCGGCACGAATCGGGTCAGCGCGGCTTCTCTCCACGGTCCACCTGCGGCTTGGGCAACCGCCACTTGCGGATCTGGAAGGAACGCAGGATCCCGTAGGAGATGACCCCTCGGGTGACGACATCCTCGCCGAAGCGCTCCGGCAGCTTGCGTCGCAGCAGACGCGACAGCAGGTACGCGTCAGCGCCGCACAGCAGCACCGTGCCCCACAGCACCAGGGTGGAGACCAGCTGGACCTGGGCGACCTCCATCGGGTCCATGCCGATCATGGACGGCACCAGCACCAGCGCGACCGCCACCAGGGCGAGCAGCAGGTACCACTCGCCGATGTTCCAGCGGGCGTCCACCACGTCGCGCACGAAACGCTTCTGGGGCCCACGGTCGCGGGCGGGCAGCAGGCTCTCCTCACCGGTGACCAGGGCCTCGCGCTGGCGCGCGCGCTGGAGCCGGTTCTGGTCCTTCTCGGCCTTGGCGGCGGCCTTGCGGTCGGTCGGGACCAGCGGCTTGCGACGGGCGGCCTCGGCCTCACGCCGCCGGGGGGTGGGACGGTTCTTGGCCCCGGGCCGCTCCTGCACCCTGATGGTGGGGGCGGGGGGCTCTGCCGTCTTCCTGCGTCCGAACACGCGCTGAGCCTACCCGTGCGGGCGGGGGGTCCTCGCCCCGCGCGGGCCGGCGGTAGCGTGCCGGCATGACCGATCCGAGCCCGGCGACCCCCTCTGCCTGCCTTCCCGACGTCGCGGCGCTGCGCGCTGCCGTGCAGGCGCAGCTGCCCGCGGCGCGCGCCGACCTCGAGGCCCTGGTGCGCATCCCGAGCGTGTCGGCCGACGCCTTCGACCAGGCGCACGTCCAGGCGAGCGCGGAGCTGGTGCAGGAGCTGCTGCGCGGGGCCGGCCTGGACGACGTCCAGGTGCTGCGCGGCACCCGGCCGGACGGGCGTCCGGGTGCACCTGCCGTCGTCGGGCGCCGCCCGGCGCCAGCGGGTCGACCGACGGTCCTGCTGTACGCCCACCACGACGTGCAGCCGCCCGGTGAGGACTGCGACTGGGCCAGCCCCGCCTTCGAGCCCACCGAGCGGGACGGACGGCTCTACGGGCGAGGCACCGCCGACGACAAGGCCGGGGTGATGGTGCACGTGGCGGCGTTGCGGACCCTGCTGCCCACCTGGGGGCCGCAGGACGGCATCGGTCTGGTGGTGTTCGTCGAGGGTGAGGAGGAGTCGGGCTCGCCGTCCTTCGCCGACTTCCTGGATCGCTACCGCGACCTGCTGAGCGCCGAGGTGATCGTGGTGGCCGACTCGGACAACTGGGACGTCGACACACCCTCGCTCACGGTGACCCTGCGGGGGCTGGTCGAGGCCGACCTCGAGGTCAGCACGCTGCGCCAGGGTGTCCACTCCGGCATGTACGGGGGCGTGGCACCCGACGCGATGATGGCGACCACGACGCTGCTGGCGCGGCTCTGGGACGCCGACGGGTCGCTTGCCATCCCCGGGCTGGTCAGCGGTCCGGCCGCCGACCTGGAGTACACGCAGGAGACGGTGCGCGCGGAGGCCGGTGTGCTGGAAGGGGTCTCGCTCATCGGCACTGGCCCGGTGCTGGAACGGATGTGGACCCGCCCGGCGTTGACCGTCACCGGGATCGACGCCCCGACCGTGGCGCGCGCCTCCAACACCCTGCTGGCGAAGGTCCGCGCCAAGCTCTCGATGCGGCTGGCTCCGGGCCAGGACCCGCAGGCCGCGTTCGAGGCGCTGGAGGCCTTTTTGCTGAGCGACCCACCGTTCGGGGCGAGGGTGGGCGTGGTCAAGAAGGAGCTCGGTCAACCGTTCGCCGGCGAGGTGGGCGGCCCGGTCTACGAGGCCGCCGGGTGGGCCCTGACGCAGGCGTGGGACGGCACGGCCGTGGTGCACCAGGGGATCGGTGGGTCGATCCCGTTCATCGCCGACTTCGTGGACGCCTTTCCCGGCGCGACGGTGCTGGTGACCGGGGTGGAGGACCCGCACACCCTGGCCCACAGCCACGACGAGTCGCTGCACCTGGGTGTCTTCGCACGGGCCGCGCTGGGGGAGACGCTGCTGCTGGCCAGGCTCGCCGCGGAGGCGGCGGGCTGAGCCGTCCGCAGCCGCGTCAGTCCTTGTGCGTGGCTCCCGGCAGCGCCAGCATCTGGTCGAGCGCGACCCGGGCCCAGTGCGCCACGTCGGGGTCGACCACGATCCGGTTCACCACCCGGCCTGCCGCCAGCGACTCCAGCGCCCAGACCAGGTGCGGCAGGTCGATGCGGTTCATGGTCGAGCAGAAGCACACGGTCTTGTCGAGGAAGAAGACCTTCTTGTCCGGGTGCTGGTTCGCCAGCCGGCGCACGAGGTTCAGCTCGGTGCCGATGGCGAAGGACGAACCCGCGGGGGCCGCCTCCAGGGCCTTGACGATGAACTCCGTCGAGCCCACCAGGTCGGCCGCCTGCGCCACCTCGTGCTGGCACTCGGGGTGCACCAGGACGGTGACGTCGGGCTGGGCCGCGCGGGCGTCCAGCACGTTCTGCAGTGAGAAGCGGCCGTGCACCGAGCAGTGCCCGCGCCACAGGATCACCCGCGCCGCCTCGAGCTGGCGCCGGGTCAGGCCGCCGGCCGGCTTGTGCGGGTCGTAGACCACGCAGTCGTCCAGGGAGAAGCCCATCTCGCGCACCGCGGTGTTGCGCCCCAGGTGCTGGTCGGGCAGGAACAGCACCTTGCCGGTGGCGGCGGGTCGCTGCGAGAAGGCCCAGGTCAGAGCGGTCCTGGCGTTCGATGAGGTGCACACGGTGCCGCCGTGGCGGCCGGTGAACCCCTTGATGGCCGCGGTCGAGTTCATGTACGTCACCGGGACGGTGTCCTCTGCCACCCCGGCGTCGGTCAGCACGTCCCAGGCGTCCTCCACCTGGCTGATGGCGGCCATGTCGGCCATGGAGCACCCGGCGGCCAGGTCCGGCAGCACGACCTGCTGGGAGGGTGCGGTGAGGATGTCGGCGCTCTCGGCCATGAAGTGCACCCCGCAGAAGACGATGTACTCGGCCTCGGGCCGGGCCGCCGCCAGGCGCGCCAGCCGAAAGGAGTCCCCGCTCACATCCGCGAACTGGAAGACCTCGTCGCGCTGGTAGTGGTGGCCGAGGACGAACGCGCGGTCCCCGAGGGCCGCCCGGGCTGCTCGTGCCCGTTCGACCAGACCTGGGTCCGAGGCCGCCGGCAGGTCGCCAGGGCACTCCACACCTCGCTCGCTGGAGAGGTCGGTGCCGCCCGCGGCTCGGCCCAGCAGCAGCAGGGCGGCGGAGGTGGGGGCCGGCTCGGCAAAGGCGTGTGGAGTGCTCACCCTGCGATTCTCTCACCCGGGACCCAGGGCAGGATGACGGTATGCGCGTGCTGCTGGCCCCCGACTCCTTCACCGGGACTCTCACCGCGAGCCAGGCGGCTGCGGCGATGCGGGACGGCTGGGCGGAGCAGGCACCCGGCGACGAGCTGAGCGTGTGCCCTCTTTCCGACGGCGGGCCGGGCTTCGTCGACACCCTGGCATCCACGCTGGGCGGCGCCCTCGAGGTCGTGACGGTTCCCGGACCGCTGGGCGACCCGGTACCCGCCTCGGTGCTGCGGGTCGGGGACACCGCCTACGTGGAGACGGCCCAGGCCTGCGGCCTGCACCTCGTCCCGCCCGGGCTGCGGGACCCCACCACGACCAGCACCGCCGGTGTGGGGGTGCTGCTGACCGCCGCCGTGCAGGGTGGCGCGCGCCGGGTGGTGCTCGGGCTGGGTGGCTCGGGGACCAACGACGGCGGTGCCGGCATGCTCGCCGCCCTGGGCGCCGGTCCGGCGGCGTTGCTCGGCCGCGGCGGGGGCGGTCTGGGGAACCTGCCCGCCGACGCCCTGGCGAACCTGGTCGAGGTGCGGCGGCAGCTGGCGGGGGTGCGGCTCCTGGTCGCCACCGACGTCGACGTGCCGCTGCTGGGCCTGCAGGGTGCCTCGGCAGGTTTCGCCGCGCAGAAGGGCGCCACCCCGGAGCAGGCCCAGGCGCTGGAGGCAGCGCTCGGCAGGTACGCCCAGGTCGCCCAGGAGTCCCTCGGACCGCTGGCCGGCCCAGACCTGCTGACCGGCTCCGGTCACGACGCCGTGGCTGTCCGGCGGGGCCGTCAGCGGCTGTCCGGTGCGCCCGGGGCAGGTGCTGCGGGGGGCCTCGGCTTCGGGCTGCTCCTGCTCGGTGGGCAGCGCGTCGCAGGAGCGTCGTACGTCCTGGACGCTGTCGGGCTGGACGCACGGCTGGCCGGAGCGGAACTGGTGGTCACCGGGGAGGGGTGCTTCGACTGGCAGTCGCTGCGCGGGAAGGTGGTCGCTGCCGTAGCCCAGCGAGCCCTGACCGCCGGCGTGCCCACGATCGTCATCGCCGGGCAGGTGGAGGCAGGACGCCGGGAGAGCACCGCCGCCGGCATCGAGTCGTCCTACGCGGTGGCCGATACCCCGCAGCAGGTGGCCGCGGCGCTGGCGGACCCGTACGGGACCCTCAGGACCCGTACCCGCCGGGTAGCGCGCACCTGGTCGCGCTGAACGACCTCAGCCGGGCGCAGCGCCTCAGGCGCGGTGCTGCTGGTGCATGCGCGTCCCTGAAGTGACGACCTGTCCTAACCGTCGCCCGTGAGGCGGTACCGGCGCTCGGGACGGCCGCGACTTCCGTAGCGGAGAGAGACCTGCAGGCGGCCCTGCTGCACGAAGTGCTCGAGGTAGCGCCGGGCGCTGACCCGGGAGACCCCGATGGCGTCGCCGCACTCCTGGGCCGACAGTTCCTCGGTCTGCCGGTCGAGGGCGGCCAGGACCAGGTCGGCGGTCTCCGCGCTCATCCCCTTGGGCAGCGGGGCGGCCTGCGCGGTCCGTCCGAAGATGCGGTCGACGTCCGCCTGGTGGTCGAGGGTGCGGTGCTGGCTGCCGCGATGCTGCGACCGGTACTCGGTGAGGCGGGCAGCCAGGTCGTTGACCGTGAACGGTTTCAGCAGATAGCTCGCGACACCGACCTTCACCGCCCGCTCCACGGTGTGCGACTCGTTGGCCGCACTGATGACGATCACGTCGCTGTCGACGCCGGTGACCCGGATCTGGCTGATCAGGTCGAGCCCGAACACATCCGGCAGGTACAGGTCGAGCAGGATGAGGTCGGGCCGCAATGTGCGGGTCGCCCGCAGCGCGTCGGCCCCCGTGTGCGCGACTCCTACCGTGCGGAACCCCTCGACGCGGTCCACGAACGCAGAGTGGATCCGTGCCACACGGAAGTCGTCGTCGACGACCAGGACGGTGATCACCTCGCACCATCCGCACTGACCGGCTGCGTCGTCGCGTCCCGCGGCTCGGCGGGGGTGATGGTCATCCTGGCCACGAACTCGGCGCCGTCCCGGGTGTTATGGATCTCGACCTCGCCACCGCGGCGCCGGCAGACCAGCTTGGTGAGGGCGAGGCCGATGCCACGTTCGCCGTCCTGGGCGGCCTTGGTGGTGAAGCCGTGCTCGAAGACCTCGGTGGCGATGCTCGAGTCCACGCCCGGCCCGGAGTCGCTCACGCTGATCTCGACGGTGCTGCCCGACTGGCGGATCTCGACCTCCACCCACGGCGTGCGGTCCTCGGCTTGTTGTGAGCCAGCCGACGCATCGATGGCGTTCTGAATGAGGTTGCCCAGCACCGTGCCCAGGTCGAACGACGACTGCGGGTCGAGCGGCCGGACGTGGGTGCGGTCGGTGATCTGCAGCGTCACCCGGCGTTCGGCCGCCACGGCGGACTTCGCGACCAGCAGTGCGGCGATCGAACGGTCCAGGACCCGCCTCGACACCGTCAGATCGATGGCGGCGCGGCGCTGAGTGAGCGACTCCACATAGGTCACGACCTCTTCGTAGTCACCGATCTGGACCAGTCCCGAGATGGTGTGGAGCTGGTTGGCGAACTCGTGGGTCTGCGCCCGCAGCAGATCGGTGGTGCCCCGGAAGGCCCCGATCTCGCTCTCGAGCTCGGCCAGCTGGGTGCGGTCGCGCAGGGTCGTGACCGAGCCCAGCTCACGGCCGGCGTGGCGGACCGGCATCCGGTTCAGCACCAGGACCCGGCCCGACCGGATCACCACCGCGTCCTGCTCGGCCCCGGCCGTGCCGGTGAGCACTTCGCGCAGACGGCCCTCTACGCCGAGGTCGGCGAGACTCATGCCCACGGTGTCCCGGGGAAGTGAGAGCAGGCGCACGGCCAGCGGGTTGATCATCGTCACGCGATCTCGTGGGTCGAGTGCGATGACGCCCTCTGCGATCCCGGAGAAGACCGCCTCCCGCTGCTCGGCCAGGGCGACGATGTCCGCTGGCTCGAGGCCGAGCGTCTGGCGCTTGATCCAGCGCGCGAGCAGCAGCGACCCGATCACGCCCAGAACCATCGCCGCGCCAAGGTACGTCAGCAGGGACGGCCCGGCCGTCAGCAGCGAGTCGACGCGGCTGGGGCTCGGCCGGGCGACCATGGCGATGCCGAGCAGGTCGACCGGGTCTCCCTGGGCCACCGGGTTGCTGAGGATGGGTGCCGCCGCGAGCAGGTAGCTGGTGCCGCTCAGCTCGACCGTCGCCGAGCTCGACCGCCCCGGCGCGACCCGAAGCTGCGGCCACGTCACGGTCTCGCCCAGCCGCAAGGAGTCGGTGCTGGCCACGACGGCCCCGTCCACGTCGGCGATCATCACCACCTCGACGCCCGTCGTGGCCTGCATCTGCGCCACGGCGCCGGCCAGGGCCGAGCCAGCGGTCTGGACGGGAGCGCGCCGGACGACCGGGTTCGCCGCCAGGTTCTCGGCCAGCGCCAGGACCCGGCGTCCCTGTTCGCGCTGGAAGCTGAACCTGGTCTGCTCTACCGAGACGGCGGAGACGGCCATCAGGACGGCAGCGATCACGATCAGCTGCACGACCACCAGCTGCGAGGCGAGCGTCAGCTTGGGAACCCTGCGCACGTCGCCCTCCGTCCTCCTCGACGCCGGTCCTCAGTGTGGCTCACCGCGCCGGCCGCCTGGCCCCCGAGCGCGACCACAAAGACCGAAACGTTCTCGGTGGCCACAAGCAGACACGGCCCGGGCCGCGCGGGCAGGGTGCAGGCACGCGACCTGTTCGCGTTCCTATCTCCTACCAGGTCTGGACGATGATGTTCTCGAAGCTCCGATCGACGGCTGCCCTCGCGGCGGCGACTGCACTCCTGCTGGCCGGTTGCGGGGCGACGTCTGCCCCCGGGGGAGAGTCCGGAGGGTCGGCGGAGTCCGCCGCGCCCCTGTCCGGCGTCCGCTTCATGGTCCCGAACACCCCGGGCGGCGGCTATGACACCACCGCCCGCGCGGCCGCCCAGGTGATGGACGACATCAAGGTCGCCGAGGGCGTCGAGGTGTTCAACCTCGCCGGCGCCGGCGGCACCGTCGGGCTGTCGCGAACGGTGTCCGAAGAGGGCAACGGCAAGCTCATGATGATGATGGGCCTGGGCGTCGTCGGCGCGCAGTACACCAACGGGTCCGAGGCCACGCTGGACCAGACCACCCCGATCGCCAAGCTCATCGAGGAGTCCGGCGCGATCGTGGTGGCGAAGGACTCGCCGTACCAGACTATCGAGGAGCTCGTGACGGCGTGGAAGGCCGACCCCGGGGCCATGGCCGTCGGTGGCGGGTCGTCGCCCGGTGGCCCGGACCACCTGCTTCCCATGCAGCTGGCCCAGACCGTCGGCATCGATCCCAAGGCCGTGAACTTCATCTCCTACGACGGCGGAGGCGACCTGCTGCCCGCCATCCTCGGCGGCAAGATCGCGTTCGGCGCCTCCGGCTTCGGTGAGTTCCTGGACCAGGTCGAGGCCGGTGAGGTCCGCGTGCTCGCGATCAGCGGAGCCGAGCGGGTCGACGCGGTCGACGCCCCGACGCTGATCGAGTCCGGGATCGACCTGGAGTTCACCAACTGGCGCGGCCTCGTGGCCCCGCCTGGGATCTCTGACGGGGACAAGCAGGCCCTGACCGACGCGGTCGAGGCGATGCATGAGAGCCCAGAGTGGGAGGAGGTCCTCACGAAGAACGGCTGGACCGACGCATACCTCGGCGAGGCCGAGTTCGGCACGTTCCTCACCGAGCAGACCACGGCGGTGGAGGACATCCTCAAGGAGCTGGGCCTGGCGTGAGCACCACGGCCGCCGCCGCGGGGGACCCCCCCGCGGCGGCCAGGTCCGCCGGCCCTCGCAATGTGGCCGAGTACGGGGTCTGTCTGTTCCTCGTCGTGCTCGGCGCCGTGGTCCTCGTCAACGCGCTGCAGCTCAGCGACAACCGAACGGGGGTCGACCCCCTGGGCCCGCGGCCCGTCCCGCTGCTCCTCGGAAGCCTGCTGGTCGGCCTCGCCGTCCTGCTGGCCGTCGCCGTCTCCCGGGGCGACCTAGGCGAGGCGGAGGCAGGGGAGGACATCGACCTCACGCAGCGCGTCGACGTCAAGACCGTGCTCTTGCTGCTGGCGGTCTTCGTCGCCAACATCCTGCTGATCGACCTTCTCGGCTGGGTGATCAGCGGCGGCCTGCTGTTCTACGGAGCGGCCATCGCCCTCGGCAGCCGGCACTACGTCCGTGACCTGGCCATCAGCGCAGCGCTGTCGCTGGGCACCTTCTACGGCTTCGCCATCGGCCTCGGCGTCGGTCTGCCGGCCGGCATCCTCCAAGGAATCCTGTGATGGAGAACCTCCAGTTCCTGATCGAGGGCTTCGCGACCGCCGCGACGCCCGTCAACCTGATGCTGGCCCTGATCGGCGTGATCGTCGGCACAGCCGTCGGCGTGCTTCCCGGCATCGGGCCGGCCATGACCGTGGCTCTGCTGCTGCCGATCACCTACGGGCTGGAGCCCACAGGAGCGTTGATCATGCTCGCCGGGATCTTCTACGGCGGCATGTACGGCGGGTCGACCACCTCGATCCTGCTGAACACGCCCGGGGAGTCGTCCTCGGTCGTCACAGCGATCGAGGGAAACCTCATGGCCAAGTCGGGTCGGGCGTCCCAGGCCCTGGCGACCGCGGCTCTGGGGTCCTGGGTCGCCGGCACCATCGGCACCCTGGGGCTTGCCTTCTTCGCGCCGATCGTCACGCGGTTCGCCATCTCGCTCGGTGCCCCGGAGTACTTCGCGATCATGCTGCTCTCCTTCATCGCCGTGACGGCGGTGCTCGGCAGCTCACGCCTACGCGGGTTCATCGCCCTCACCCTCGGCCTGACCATCGGCCTGGTCGGTCTCGACGGCG
>JAABUN010005798.1_pt1 | contig 14916 bp, 16 predicted proteins | sample 5559311 | NCBI WGS metagenome assembly JAABUN01 (sample SAMN10711877, study PRJNA513370) | rock metagenome | isolation source: Antarctica rocks | place: Antarctica: Victoria Land, Siegfried Peak sud | reverse complement strand
GCCACGCTCATGGGGGGCTCCTCGAGGTTCAGTGGTCGTCGAGCGTAAGCGGCCGACGGTCCAGCGCCCCAACGATACCGACGATCAGCGAGGTGGGCGTCGGCCTGGTTCGTCGATCGGACCGATAACGGCCGATGCCCGCGGCCGGGACCGGGTCGTTTCGGCGTTTGTGTGGGGAAACGGCCGATGCCCGAGGCCCGCACCGGGTCGTTTCGGCGTTTGGTCGGGAAACGGCCCATGCCCGAGGCCTGCACCGGGCCGTTTCGACCTTGGTGAGGGGAAACGGCCCGCGGTAAGGGCTGGACGATCATAAGTCGCTCAATACAGCTCCGCCTATTGACCGAACCGACCCCGGGCCGCGTGGGGAATGAGGGGTTTGATCGCCCCACACCTTCAACTGCTGGACCGTCCAGCTATCGCTGTCCGGGTCGCTGAAGCCCGACAAGGTGCCACTGTCCTGCTCGTCGAAGACGGTGACCTCACTGGCATCGACCCCGCCGCCGAGAGTTCCGCCCGAGCCGCGGCAGCATCGCAGACGCGAGCGTCCAGGGCTTGGGCGATGACCACCGCCGCCACGGCCGACCACGCCTGGGCACCGTCCGCGACCAGTGATGAGGGATTCGCGCGTATCTCTTGATAAAGTCGTGCGGTCCTGCGCGTACGACTCGTCCAGCGACAACCGTGTCGTCACAACGAGCAGCCAGGCTGTCGATCATGAAAGGGAGGGCAGGAGTGCTCACCGCGTTCGCTAACGCATTCCGGACTCCGGACTTGAGGAAGAAGATCTTCTTCACGCTCGCGATCCTCGCCGTCTTCCGGTTGGGTTCGGTGGTCCCAACCCCCAACGTGAATGTTGGCCGGGTCAACACCTGTCTCACCCAGGCGAGCCAGGGGGATCAGCAGGGGCTCTACTCCCTGATCAACCTGTTCTCCGGCGGAGCTCTGCTCCAGCTCGCCATTTTTGCGCTGGGCATCATGCCCTACATCACGGCCAGTATCATCTTGCAGCTGTTGACTGTGGTGATCCCGCGCCTTGAGGCGTTGAAGAAGGAAGGCCAGTCCGGCCAGACCAAGATCACCCAGTACACCCGCTATCTCACCTTGGTGCTCGCGGTCCTCAACTCGACGGCGTTCGTGACGCTGGCGGTCAACGACCGGCTGTTCACCGGCTGCCCGGGCCTGGTCTATGACAAGGGCATCTTCCCCATCGTGGTGATGATCCTGACCATGACTGCCGGGACCAGCGTGATCATGTGGCTGGGTGAGCTGATTACCGAGCGTGGGGTCGGCAACGGCATGTCGGTGATGATATTCACCCAGATTGCGGCTACCTTCCCGAGCGCCCTCTGGAGTCTGCGCGTGGCTCGCCCGGGCGCCAACGGCTGGGTTGTCTTCTTGCTAGTGATCGCTTTGGGCCTCATCGTGATGGCCGGGGTCATCTTCATCGAGCAGTCGCAGCGCCGGATTCCGGTGCAGTACGCCAAGCGGATGGTGGGCAGCCGGATGCTCGGCGGCTCGACGACCTATATCCCGATCAAGGTCAACCAGGCCGGTGTCATTCCCGTCATCTTCGCCTCGTCGCTGCTTTATCTGCCCGCCCTGTACGCCCAGTTCCAGCCCGAGTCCAAGATCTCGAGCTGGGTCCAGGCGAACTTCATCAAGGGTGACCACCCGGTTTACATGGTGACGTTCTTCCTGCTGATCGTCTTCTTCGCCTACTTCTACGTCGCCATCACGTTCAACCCCAACGAGGTCGCCGACAACATGAAGAAGTACGGCGGCTTCATTCCTGGGATTCGGGCCGGCAAACCCACCGAGGACTATCTAGGATTCGTACTCTCCCGCCTGACCTTTCCCGGTGCCGTGTACCTCGGACTGATCGCCCTGCTGCCGTCGGTGGCCTTCATCTTCTTGAACGCCAACCAGAACTTCCCGTTCGGTGGCACCTCCATCCTGATCATCGTGGGCGTCGGCTTGGATACCGTCAAGCAGATCGAAAGCCAGCTTCAACAACGCAACTACGAAGGGTTCCTGCGCTGATGCGACTCTTGATCATGGGTCCACCCGGCGCGGGCAAAGGCACCCAGGCCAAGCGCATCGCCCAGCACTACGGCATCCCGGCCATCTCCACCGGTGACATCTTCCGCGCCAACGTCGCCAACCAGACCCCCCTGGGTCTTGAGGTCAAGCGCGTTATGGCGGCCGGCGGCTACGTCAGTGATGACATCACCAACGCCATCGTCGCGGACCGGCTGAGCGAGCCCGATGTCGAGCCCGGGTTTCTCCTCGACGGCTATCCGCGGACCCTGGGTCAGGTCGCTGCGCTGGAGGCCGTCCTTTCTGCTCAAGGGCAGGCGCTGGACGCCGTGATATCGCTCCAAGCCGACGTGGAAGAGGTCGTCGGTCGACTGAAAAGGCGGGCCGAGATCGAGGGCCGGGAGGACGACACCGAGGGCGCCATCCGCGTCCGCCAGGAGGTCTACCGGGCGGAGACATCGCCGTTGCTCAGCGTCTTCACCGAGCGCGGCATGCTGGTCGAGGTCGACGGACTGGGCGCCGTAGCCGAGGTGTCCGACCGCATTTTCGCGGCGCTCCAAGCCCACGCGCCACTCGCGCGACGCCAGTCCTAGCGCGGTGTTCCACTCACCTCGTGGCGTTGAGATCAAACAACCCCACCAACTGCTTCAGATGCGCCAAGCCGGTCTGGTGGTCGCGGCGGCGCTTCGTGCCATGGTCGCTGATGCCCGCGTAGGTGTGGCCACCAAGGATCTTGACGCGATCGCGCACGACGTGATCCGTACGGCCGGTGCCGTGCCTTCGTTCTTGGACTATGGCGGCGTGAACGGCCGGGGCGGCTTTCCTGGCGTGACCTGTATTTCAGTTAACGACGAGATCGTGCACGGCATCCCCGGCGACCGGGTGTTGATCGAGGGTGACCTGGTGTCCATCGACTGCGGGGCGGTAGTCGATGGTTGGCACGGCGACTCCGCCGTCACCGTTGTGGTCGGGGAGCCAGCCCCTGCTGCCCAGGCACTCAGCGACAGCACCCGGATGGCGTTGTGGCACGGGATCGCTGCGGCTCGACTCGGTGGCCATGTCACCGACATCTCGGCGGCGGTCGAAGGCTATGTGCGTGGATTGGACCCGTCGTACGGGATTGTTCAGGAGTACGTCGGACACGGCATCGGCTCCGCCATGCACCAACCGCCTGACGTTCCCAACCACGGCAAACCCGGCCGGGGCCCGAAGTTCGTCGAGGGTCTGGTACTGGCGATCGAGCCGATGCTCACTGCGGGCGAACCGGACAATACCTTGCTGGACGACGACTGGACCGTGGTGACCAACGACGGCCGGCTGGCGGCCCACTGGGAGCACACCATGACCGTGACCGAGCGGGGGATCTGGGTGCTGACCGCCGAGGATGGCGGCGAGGCGATGTTGCACGCTGTGAACGCTGCATTCGGCCCGCTGGCCGACTGATCTCTCCGTCATCGCGCCGGTGTCCCGGTGGGCTTCCGGATCGCTGAGATCGGGCGGCCCGCAAGAGAATCGACGGCGCACAAATAGTTGAGGTACAGACGTGTCCAAAATCGGCGGAATGCACTACAGTGATGGCTACGGTTTACGGCGTAAACCGGACAATCGATTGACCTGACCAGTTATCGGTACGCCCGCTGCCTTCCCGTCGGGGAGTAGTATATTTTGTTCTCGGGTGCCTGATGCCAAGCTGAACCCAGGGCGGGGTTTGCGAGACATCCACCGCAGACCGGTCCCCGGACTCAGTTAGGTGACGACCAGACCTGTGCGATGTGCGCAGCGTTTCTCCAACGATCGAAAAGAGATGTGATGAGCCAGAACGCCAATCCTGACTTCACGACGTCAAGCACCGGCCAGACCCCGGAAGGCACGCCCGGCTATCCGGCCAGCCCTGGCCAGGCCACGCCGCCGGCAGACTACTTCGAATCGGACACCCCGCCCTACCCGGCGAGCGGGGCGGCCGCCGGATCGGTGTCAACCGATCCTTACTACCCGGAGCCTGTGAGCTACGAGAGCTCCACCACGGACAGCTCCACCACCAAAGACGTGGCGAAGGATGAGGCCGCCAACGTCAAGGACACCGCGGTTGGCGCTGGCCAGCAGGTGGCCTCCGTGGCCAAGGACGAAGCGAAGAATGTGGTTGCCGATGCAGGTCAGCAGGCCAAGAGCCTGCTCAACCAGGCCGCTGGCGAAGCGTCCTCGCAGGTCAACACCCAGCAGCAACGGATCGCCTCGCTGGTGCAGGGGTACGCCAAGGAGCTCAGCGGCATGTCCTCGGGCGAATCGACCTCCGGGGCGCTGACGGACCTGGTGTCGCAGGCCTCGCAGAAGGTCACTGACCTCGGCCAGTGGCTGGAGAATCGCGAACCCAAAGAGGTCCTGAACGAGCTGAGTTCGTTTGCTCGCCGCCGCCCAGGGGCTTTCCTCCTGGGCGCCGCTCTGGCGGGCGCGGCTGCCGGCCGGTTGACCAAGGGCCTGATGGCCGACGCCAAGGATTCCAATTCTGATGCGTCGCTCACCACCGGGCGGGAGTTCTCGTCCCCAAGCGGCACCGCCCCGATGGGTGACGCGTATTACGGTGACCCGGCTGCGCCGGCCTACGCCGAGGGCTCGAGCTTCTCTGACTACGGTCGCCAGGACGTGGCTCGATGACCGACCCTTACACCGGTCAAGCCCCGTACGCAGGTCAGCAAGGCTCGCATGTCGTCGGAGCCCAGACGGAGCCGGAGGAGACCCGGTCGATCGGTGAGATTCTCGGCGATGTCAGCAAGAACGTGACTACTCTGATGCGCCAAGAAGTTGAGTTGGCCAAGGCCGAGCTGAAGGAGTCTGGGTCCAAGGCGGGCAAGGGTATCGGCATGTTCGCCGGCGCCGCCGTTGCAGGATTGCTCTTCTTGGTCTTCTTGTCGGTATCGGCATGGTGGGGGCTCGGGCAGTTCATCGAAAATCAGTGGTCGGCCCTGGTCGTGGCTGTGATTTGGGCGATCATCGCTGCCATCCTCGCCATGGTCGGCAAGAAAGAGCTCGAGAAGATTCGAGGCTTGCCCACCACTGCAGACACCGTCAGCAAGATCCCTGATGCACTCAAAGGAAATGAGGAGAACAACAGATGAGCACCCCAGAAGAGATTCGCGCTGACATCGAGCGGACCCGCGCCGAACTCAGCAATGATGTGAATGCGCTCACCGACGAGGCGAACCCCAAAAACATAGCCAAGCGTCAGGTCGACAAGGTGAAGGACGCCACCCTGGGCGTCAAAGACCGGATCATGGGCTCCGCGTCCGACGCCGGTTCCTCGGTCGGCGGCGCTGCGGTTGGTGTCAAAGACCGGATCATGGGTTCGGCGTCTGACGCCGGTTCCGCGGTCGGCGACAAGGCCTCGTCGGTGGGTGACGCAGTCGGCAACGCTCCCAGCACGGTCAAGGCGAAGGCGCAGGGCAATCCGCTGGCGGCTGGTCTGGTGGCCTTTGGCATCGGCTATGCGATCGCCTCCGCCATCCCGGCATCGCAGAAGGAGCAGCAGGCGGCGGTTGCGGTGAAGGAAAAAGCCGAGCCGCTCAAGCAGGAGCTCGCTGACATCGGTAAGGAGGCGGCCGCCAACCTCAAGGAACCCGCTCAGGAAGCCGTGGAGTCAGTCAAGGCCACCGCGACCGACGCAGCCCAGACCGTCAAGGACGAGGGCACCTCAGCCGCCTCCGACGTTCAGGGTCAGGTGCAGGACTCTAAGCAGTCGGTGCAATCCACCGCTAAAAACTGATCACCGTCGACGCCAGCTCAATCCACATCCGGATTGAGCTGGCGTTTGCATGTGGTCGAACGTTCTGTATTCAACAGCATGTGGTTACAGCGGGTGTCTCGACGAAGTATCGAACCGTGCGCCGCTGATCAGGCGGGGCGGACCAGACCGGCGGCGCCGTCGACGCTGATCCGTTGGCCGTCAGCGATCTTGCGGGTGGCATCGGGTACGCCGACCACGGCCGGGATGCCGTACTCCCGCGCTACCACGGCTCCGTGTGAGTTGGAACCTCCCATTTCCATCACCAAGCCGCCCGCGGTCAGAAATAGCGGCGTCCAACCCGGATCAGTGGAGGGTGCCACCAAGATGTCGCCGGGCTCCAGGTGAGCACCGACCGGATCGAGAATGACTCGGGCGGGGCCGGTCGCGACCCCCGCGGACGCCGGGCTGCCCACCAGCGATCCATCCGGGGCGTCGGCTGCAACGAGCTGTGCCTCGGGCTCGGTGCCGTCGGACAGGAGTAACCGCGGGATGTGGCGGCGGCGCAGTTCGTGACCGTAGTCTTCTCGGCGTGCGACGACCAGTGGGCGGAGGTCCTCGCCCTCCAGTCCGCGCCGGGCGGCCGCAAGATCCACGAAGAAGATGTCGTCGGCGCGCTCCAGTTGGCCCTGCTGGGCGAGGGCCGTCCCCACCAGGGCCAGCTGGCTTCGGATCCCGGACAGCGCCATCACCAGCAAGAACTTGGGCGTCTCCCGCAGCCCGCATAGCTGCCGTGCACGACGCAGCGCAAGACTGACCAGCGCGGCGCGCAGCCGTCCCTGACGGCGGGCCCGCACCACGAGCGAGTCGATCATCGCCTCCGCCTCGTGAGCGCCTTGGGCGAACTGGGCGTCCGGGGCCAGGACCGGATCGTCCAGCTGCAGATAGTTGCGCACCATGCCGAGCAGGTGACTCGGATCATCGGACCAGCGCGACATGCCGAGGTCGATCTCGGCGACGGCTCGATGCCCGTACCGCTCGAGGAAGTCCCTCAGACCGTTAGAGGTGACCGGCGGCAGGCCTCCGGTGCGGTACAGCTCGGCCAGCTCGCTGTTTGATCGTTCGGCGAAGAGGCTGACGGACGGGGGATCTTGCCGGACCCGTTGGGCCAGGCCCCACAGCTCCAGATCCATCTCGGTGGTGACGTTATGAGGGAGTCCACGGAGCACGGTCTGCACTTCTCGCGGTTCGGCTGCCGGGCCGAGCAGGCGACGAGCCACGCCGAGGAGCGCAAATCCCACCCCGGCGTACCCGATCGCCGTGGGCATCAACCAGAACACGTCTGAGCCCAACCGCTGCTCGACGTGATCTAGACGCTGACGCGGGGTCGCGGTCCGCGGCACTATGAGCCGCGCCTGCAGGCGGCGCTCGAGATCGGCAATCTGCCGGTACGCCCACGCCGGACTGATCAGTGCCGTCGCGGCTCGGAGCGGCGCTTTGAGCCGGATCAGGACCAGGGCGACCGGAGCCAGCACCGTGCTCGCCGGAGCCTGGATGAGGGCAAAGCGGGGGTCCTCCCCCAGCCGCTGGACGACCGTTGCGCTTCTCGCCTCCATGATCGAGAAGATCCGGCCGCCCACCCGCCGACCGATCCGGTTCCGCAGCAAGGCGGTGGCATCCACGAAGAGTCGTTGACCGGCGACGGTCAACGCAGGCGGTCCGGCGAGCGGTTCCTCGACCGTGATCCCTACGGCCTGGGCGACGGAGGTTCCGATCAAGCGAAACGCCGACAAGCCCATCGGCGTGATCGGACGGGTCAGGCCCTGGGCGAGGGTGAGGCATAAGAAGGCGCGGGTTCCCGGCCGGCTCCTCGGCACCAGGGGATACAAGGTCGTGACCGGCCGCGACTGGGTCAACCAGATTTGATCACGATCGGCGAGGGCCCACTCGATGTCCTGGGGTGCGCCATAGTGGTCTTGCACCCGGTGTCCGAGCTGGGCCAGCTCGACCAGCCGATCGTCATCCAGGCATGGCTGGTCCGCGGACCCGTCAGCGTCAACTCGCTCGGTCCCGCCGCCGGCCACTTCGCGGATGATCACCCGCTTGTCACCGAGCCGCCGCTCCACCACCGCATTGGTGCCCAGGTCGACCACGAAGTGGTCGGGATTCACCAGGCCCGAGACGACGGCCTCGCCGAGCCCGGGACTGGCGTCGATCACCGTGTGGTGACGCGTCCCGGTGATCGGGTCAGCCGTGAACATCACCCCCGCAACCTGTGCGGACACCATCTGCTGGATGACCACCGCCAAAGTCACCGTGTCGGGCGGGATGCCGTTGACGGCTCGATAGCTGACCGCACGCTCGTTCCACAGCGATGCCCAGCAGCGACGCACGGCGTCCAGCACCGCTGAGGCACCCACGACGTTGAGGTAGGAGTCCTGCTGGCCGGCGAAACTGGCGTAGGCCAGGTCTTCGGCGGTCGCGGAGGACCGGACGGCCACCGGCGCATCCGGTCCGAGCGACTCGTACCCGGCGACGATCTCGGTAACGAGGTCGTCAGGGATCGACAGGCCGTGGACGACCTCGCGAGCAGATCGGGCCAGTTCCTGCCGAGCGCCGGCATTGTCGCTGCCAGCATCACCACTGGCCAGCAGATCGTTGAGGCGGTCAGCCACCACCGTCCGGTAGGCCGCCGTGGTGACACAGAATCCTGGCGGAACAGCGAAGCCAGCCCTGGTGAGGATGCCGAGGTTCAGGGCCTTTCCACCCACCAACGACAACATTGACGCATCGATCTCGTCAAAGGACATGACACTGGCCATAGCGACACGATAAGCCGACAAGGTGGAGCCGGTTCGGGCCATGCCTAACGACGCGCGGTGTTGCCGGAGGGGGCGGGTAGCGTGACCGGGCATGAGCAGCTTTCCCGACACCCGCCGCGATGACACCGCCGATGTCCTGCACGGCCGACGGATTGCCGACCCCTACCGCTGGTTGGAGGATCCCGACTCAGCCGACACCAACGATTGGGTGCGACGACAGAATGCGGCGACAGATGCGCACCTGGCTAACCTGGCCGACCGGGACTGGTTCCACACCACCATGAGCGCGATCGTGAACCGTCCGCGCGCCGGAGTGCCGCGTAAGATTGGCCGACATTACTTCGTCAGTCGCAACGATGGCACTCAGAACCAAGACGTCTGGTACGTCGCCGAGTCGCTGTCTGAGCTCCTAGACGGCGGCCGGGTGATCGTTGACCCCAACACGTTCTCGACCGACGGGACCGACTCGCTCAGCTCATTCTCGGTGAGTGACGACGGTCACTACTTCACCTACACCCTGAGCGAGGGCGGCAGCGACTGGCAGACCTTCGTGTTGCTGGACCTCGCGACGGGTGCGCCGGTCGGTGACGCCCGTATCCAGACAAGGTTCTCCACTCCGACTTGGCTCCCCGACTGCAGGTCCTACCTCTATGTCGACCACCACCACGACGGCCATGGCGATGGTACGCAGACCGACGCCGTCGCCGGCCGCGCGTTGCGGCTGCACCGGGTCGGGCAGCGGCAGGCGGACGACGAGACGATTGCGGAGTTCCCTGATCAGCCGAGGCTGATGTTCGCACCGGAGGTGTCCGATGATGATCGCTACGTCATGCTCACGTTGGTCGAAGGCACCGAAAACCGCAATCGCCTGTGGGCGTACCGGATCCGTGATGACTATGGGACGAGTCGTCTGTCGGCGCCGCTCAAGATCATCGACGAGCCGAGTGCCGAATTCGGATTCGTCCGGTCGCTCGGCAACACCCTGATCTTGCACACGGACCTGACCGCTGCGCGGGGGCGGGTGGTGAGTGTTGGTCTTGACGAGTTCGAGGCGAGCGGCGAGCTGACCATGACCGAACTGATCGCCGAGGGCGAGCACACGTTGATGGCCGTGGCGGCGGCGGGGGAGACGCTGATCACCGTGGCGCTCGCCGATGCGCAGCCGATCATCTCTCGTTTCGCACTGGACGGCACGCCGCGAGGTCGACTGGACATCCGCGGCGGCGCGCTGATGGAGCTGAACACTCATGCCGAGGATCCTGAGGGTTTCGTTGGGATGTCATCCATCACGTCGCCGATCGAGTCCTACCGGTTTGATGCCACTACGGGCGCAATTAGCGCACTTCCTACTCTGGTTCGGGGTGAGGGAAGCCCGTACGTTCCGCCGACGGTGCGGATTCAGCGGCGGGCTGCGATCAGCCAAGACGGAACGGTCGTGCCGTATTTCTTGATCACCCGCGCCGACCTTGATCTGTCCCAACCCCAACCGACCCTGCTCTACGGCTACGGCGGCTTCAAGATTGCGGTGCTCGCCGACTACCGCGCCGGCTGGTCGGCCTGGCTGGAAGCCGGTGGCGTCTTGGCTATAGCCAACCTGCGCGGGGGCGGGGAGTTCGGTACCACCTGGTACGACGACGGCCGGCGCTCCGCCAAGCAGCACGTGTTCGACGACTTCATCGGCGTCGCCGAGCACCTCAAAGACTCAGGTATCACCACGACGCCGCAGCTCGCCCTGCATGGGAGGAGCAACGGCGGGCTGCTGGTAGGGGCGGTGCTCACCCAGCGACCCGACCTCGCGGCCGCGGCCATCCCGATGGTCGGCGTGCTCGACCTGCTGCGGTTCCATCGGTTCACCATCGGTGCCGCCTGGATCTCCGACTACGGCGATCCCGACGACCCCACCCAGTTCGCGGACGCACTGTCGTACTCGCCGCTGCATAACGTCCGCATCGGTGAGCACTATCCCGCCACGCTGGTGATGACCGGTGATCATGACGACCGGGTGGTGCCGCTGCACAGCCACAAGTTCACCGCCGCCCTCCAACACGCGCAGTCCGGCGAGGCGCCGGTGCTCACCCGGATCGAGGTTGCCACCGGCCATGGCATGGGCAAACCCGCTTCCATGCTGGCGGCTGAGTGGGCCGACCTGCTCGCCTTTGCGGCCCATCACACCGGCTTGCGTCCGCGCGACTGAAGGTCACGGCAAGTATGCCGATCAATGGGCCTCGTGCTCAGGCGGCGGACATGTCCATGTGGAGCACTTCCCAGGCGTGTCCGTCGGGGTCGGTGAAGCTGTGGCCATACATCGGCCCTTCCTCCATCACGGGCTGCCAGGGCTTGCCGCCATGCTCGACAGCCTTGGCGTACAGAGTGTTGACCTCCTCGCGGCTCTCCGCCGACAGGCAGTTGATCACCGTGGTGGATTGGGCGGGGTCACCTACGCTCCCGGGCACGAAGTCGGCGAACCGGTCCTTGGTCAGCGCCATTACACAGATCGTGTCCGAGATGACGATGCAGGCACAGGACTCGTCGGAGAACTGGGGGTTGATCGAGAATCCGAGGCCGGTGTAGAAGGCTTTGGCCGCGTCGAGGTCGGTGACGGGCAGGTTGACGAAGATCATCCGGTTCATGGTGATCCCTTCGGGGAGAGTGGGCATCAAGAGTTGATGCATTCACCGAAATGACCCGGCGAAGGGGTGAAACTCATCGGCTAAGCGGCTAGTTTTCTATCCATGAGCACCCTTGCCGTCGACGAAACGTTCCTGGAGATGGTCGAACCCCTGCGGCGCGAGCTCACGGCGCACTGCTACCGGATGCTGGGCTCCGTCCACGATGCCGAGGACCTGGTGCAGGAAACCTATCTGCGCGCCTGGCGGGCCTATCACCGCTTCGAAGGTCGTTCCTCGATCCGAACCTGGATGTATCAGATCGCCACCAACGTCTGCCTGACCGCGCTGGAGAGCAAGAACCGCCGTCCCCTGCCCACCGGTCTCGGTCAGCCGGTGTCAGATCCGTCCGGCGCCTTGGAGTCCCGCGGTGACATCTCCTGGCTGGAACCGCTGCCGGATGCGCTGGTGTGGGGTGGTGCGCCCGAGGACCCGGCGACCGCGGTGGTGAGCCGGGAGAGCGTACGGCTGGCCTTCGTCGCCGCGCTGCAGCACCTCACCCCGCAGCAACGCGCCGTGCTGATTTTGCGCGATGTGCTGGCCTGGCGTGCCAGCGAGGTGGCCAAGGCGCTCGAGTTGAGTACGGCTGCCGTGAACAGCACGCTGCAAAGGGCCCGCGCGCACGTTGCCACGATGACGCCGGACGAGCGACCGCAACCCGCCGACGGACACGCTGGCGAAATGCTCGACGGGTACGTCAAGGCGTTCGAGGCCTACGACGTGGATCGCATCGTCGAGCTCCTCACTGCTGACGCGGTCTGGGAGATGCCACCGTTCGTTGGCTGGTATCAGGGCAACGTCGCCATCGGTCAGCTGATCGAGACGAACTGTCCGGCGACCGGCCCGGGCGATATGCGGCTGCTGTCGACCGCCGCGAACGGTCAGCCCGTGCTGGCGGTGTACATGCGTGATCAAGCGGGGGTATATCAGGCGTTCCAGCTGCAAGAGCTGACCCTGACCGACGCCGGCGTGTCCCACGTCACCGCCTTCTTCGACCTCGACCTCTTCGCCATCTTTGACCTGCCCCACACCCTTCCCGCCGACCGTGCCGACCTTCAGGCCGCCAACCGCTAAGGTAAATGAACCCTCGTACTAGGCTGAGGCAGTGAGTAACCTGCCCATCTCGTCGCCGTACCGCAGTACCCCCGATGCGCCGGTGAGTGAGACCGAGCGCAATCAGCTCAACTCGCGGCTGAACGCGGCGTTCACCGCCGGAACGCTCGACCAGGACGACTTCCAGGTCCGATTGGACCGGTTGTTCGCCGCGCAGAAGATGGGGGAGCTCGTACCCGTCGTCGAGGGCCTGCCACCGTTGGAGACCTACGCCACACCGGCCATCGTCGGTGCCGGCACCGGTGAGCCCGGGCAGCTGGTCGAGGGGCGCAATTCCGCGAAGCTCGCCTTAGCGGTGATCGCCGGTGTGATCGCGCTGGTCGTACTGATCGCCATCTTGCTAGTCATCTTGGTCTGACCGGAGATCTTCGCCTGGCAGAATCGCGGTGTGCTGCTGACGGTGACGACGACAATGCCGCAAGCCAGCGATCTGGGTTATCTGCTGCATAAGCATCCCGACCGGGTGCAGACGTTCACCCTGACGGCCTCGACGGCGTACGTGTTCTATCCCGAGGCCACCGACGAGTCCTGCACGGTGGCGCTGTTGCTCGATATCGACCCGCTGGCCCTGATGCGCAACCAGCGAGGGGTCCGAGAGCGGTTCACGCTCGGCCAGAACGTCAACGACAAGGTCTATGTGGCGTCATCGCTGATGTCGGTGGCCCTGGGCAAGGCGTTCAGTACGGCGTTGTCGGGGCGCTGCAACGCCCGACCGGAGCTGGTCGACCAGCCGATTCCGTCGTCGCGGTACTCGCGCTGGAGTCCGAGCCGGTCGATCCCCGATTGTGAGCGCGTCGAACCCGATCTCGACCAAAGATTCGCAGCGGCATACCTTCAGGGCTTGGGTCAGAACCCTATGGTATGAAACACGCCGGTCTACTTTGTGGTCCGGGTGAGCGCATCCCTAAACTGGGCTTCATGCCCCGGCAGCTCATCACCCCACGCAAGATCGCTGACCATGTTCAGCGCTTGGGTGAGCTGTATCCGCCTATTGCTCTGGACACGGTCGACCGTACCATCAAGAACCCGACCGCCGTCGCCGACCGGTACGGACACGTGATCGACTACCTCGCTCGCGTCGAGCTCGAGGTGGACCGCAACGTGCTCGAGCTGCTGGTGCTGCTCGACGATGTCGACGACACCAACAAGACGTTCTACCAGGCCGTGTGGCAGCCGCAGGAGATCCAGCACGGGCTGATTCTGGACCGTCTCCAGCAAGACCTCGGTCGGACACCGGCCGAGCCGCACCTGGACGTGTCTTTCAAGATCAAGATTCTGGGTGCGCTGGCCACGCTCAAGCCAGTTCAGGACGTGGCGAAATTGCTCTACTTCTTCACCGGCGCAAGCACCGAGCGGCAGGCTGTACTGGCGTACAACCAGATCAACCACGGCATCACCGCCCTCGGCGAAACCGCCATCTCACAGACGATTCTCACTCCGATCAAACAGCAAGAGCCCGGACATTTCGCCTTCTACCAGATGTCGGCAACCGCGATGATCCAGGACAAAGTGCTCAAGCCCTGGCAGCTCTTCCTGGCGCGGGTGCTGCGGGAGAAAAGCTACAACCTGGTCGGCACCAACGCCATGAACGGATACAAGGCGGACATGGGCGGCGTCGTTCTCGACCTCGGGTTGGACGCTGACCTCGAGGGGTACGCCCGCGAAGTCGGCCGAGTGGAGACCCGGCTGTTATGGGCCCATCACGAAGGCCTGCAGTTCCCGCCTTACATCTTGCGAGCTCTGCAGGAAAGTGTCGACCTCTACCGCGAACGTGGCTTGGCCACCGCCGCATCCCCGCTCTGACGGCTGGTGGCGTGGAAGAGATAGCTATCACCGGTGACGTGATCCGGCTCGGTCAGCTGCTCAAGTTGGCTAACCTGGTCGACCGTGGTGCCGACGCCAAGGCCGTCCTGGCCGGAGCCGGAGTGACGGTCAACGGCGCCGTGGAAACCCGGCGCGGACGCCAGCTCGTCCGCTCCGACATCATCGCTGTGGGCGGGCACACCGTACGCCTGGTCTAGGCCGTCGGCGGATGGTAGCGCAATTTGGGTGAGACTGCGTTCTCACGTAGAGTTATCGGTCGGTCATCTTTGCCGGTGGCCCGGTTTACTACGCAGTCGATCAGATAGAGAGTATATGGCGAAGAAAGAGGGCGCACTCGAGCTCGAGGGCACCGTCGTCGAAGCACTGCCCAACGCGATGTTTCGCGTCGAGCTGGCCAATGGCCACAAGGTGCTGGCCACGATCAGCGGCAAGATGCGGCAGCACTACATCCGCATCCTGCCCGCCGATCGGGTGGTCGTCGAGCTCTCTGCGTACGACCTCACGCGTGGCCGCATCGTCTACCGGCACAAATAACCGTAGAACGGCGTCAATCAGTCCACCACAGACCGAGCGATCTTCTTTCTCGCTCGATCGTTGATTCAGAAAGAAGCTCGATGAAGGTTCAGCCGAGCGTCAAAAAAATTTGCGACAAGTGCAAGGTGATTCGCCGGCACGGCCGTGTGATGGTGATCTGTGACAACCCGCGCCACAAGCAGCGCCAGGGCTGATCCCTGGAACT
>JAABUN010005797.1_pt1 | contig 14917 bp, 15 predicted proteins | sample 5559311 | NCBI WGS metagenome assembly JAABUN01 (sample SAMN10711877, study PRJNA513370) | rock metagenome | isolation source: Antarctica rocks | place: Antarctica: Victoria Land, Siegfried Peak sud | reverse complement strand
CGAGACCGCCGACGGCAAGCCGGAGATCAGCGCGATCATGATCCCCGCCGACACCCCCGGTCTGGTCGTGGAGCCCGCCTACCGCAAGCTCGGCTGGCACATCAGCGACACCCACGGGCTGACCTTCGAGGGCGCGCAGGTGCCGCAGGACCACTTGCTGGGGGCACGCGGCCAGGGGTTCAAGCAGTTCCTGAAGACCCTGGACGACGGGCGGATCGCCATCGCGGCCCTGGCCGTCGGCTGTGCGCAGCGGATGCTGGAGGAGGCCACGGCATACAGCAGCCAGCGCATCGCCTTCGGCCGCCCCATCGCGGTCAACCAGGGAGTCTCGTTCCAGATCGCCGACGTGGCCGTGATGGTCGAGGCGGCCCGGATGCTGACCTACAAAGCGGCCTGGCTCAAGGACGAGCAAGAGGCCGGGCGGCGGGGGACCGCCGAGGTCAAGCAGGCAGCCGCGATCGCCAAGCTCTACTCCACCGAGGCGGCCGTCACCTCGACCCGAATCGCCACGCAGGTCTTCGGCGGCAACGGCTTCATGGAGGAGTACCCGGTCGCCCGCTTCTTCCGCGACGCCAAGATCCTGGAGATCGGTGAAGGCACCTCCGAGGTGCAGCGGATGCTGATCGCCCGCGGCCTCGGGCTACCGGCCTGAGCGGGTAGCGCATGGACCGGCTGGCACGATGAGCGGTATGACGAATGCCCACCCCGATCCCCGGGTCGCCGATCTGCGGGACCGGTTGGACACGGCATACCAAGCCTCGGCCGAGCCGACCGAAGCGGGCCGGGCCAAGCTGGCCAGCCAGGGCAAGCTCTACGTGCGGGACCGCGTCGCGCTGCTTTTCGACGAGGGCACGTTCGTGGAGGACGGGCGGTACGCCAATGCGACTGCGGAGGGGCTACCCGCCGACGGCGTGGTAACGGGGCGGGGCGAGGTCGACGGGCGACCCGCGATCGTGGTCGCCAACGACCCCACCGTTAAGGCTGGGTCGTGGGGCGCACGCACCGTCGAGAAGATCATCCGTGCCACCGAGGCCGCACTGCGCGAGGAGCTGCCGCTCTTCTGGTTCGTGGACTCCGCCGGTGCGCGGATCACCGACCAGGTGCAGCTCTTCCCGGGGCGGCGCGGCGCCGGGAGGATCTTCCACAACCAGGTGGCGCTGTCGGGCAAGGTGCCGCAGATCTGCGCTCTGTTCGGGCCGTCCGCGGCCGGCGGCGCCTACATCCCCAGCTTTTGCGACCTGATCATCATGGTCGAGGGCAACGCCTCGATGTATCTGGGCAGCCCACGGATGGCCGAGATGGTCGTCGGTGAGCACGTCTCGCTGGAGGAGATGGGTGGGGCGCGGATGCACTGCACCGTCTCCGGTGTCGGCGACCTGCTCGCCAGCGACGACGCCGAGGCCATCGAGCTGGCCCGCCTCTACTTCTCCTACCTGCCGGACAGCTGGCGCTCGCCCACGCCGAGGTATGCAGTGGACGAACCCGCAGTGCCGCTGGCCCGGGACCTGGTGCCCGAGTCGGAGTCGGTGCCCTTTGACGTGCACGAGGTGATCGACGGCCTGGTCGACGACGACTCGTTCTTCGAGGTCAAGCCCCTGTTTGCCCCTGAGCTGGTGGTGGGCTTCGGGCGGATGGCCGGGGAGAGCGTCGGGATCGTGGCCAACAACTCAGCCGTCAAGGGCGGTGTGCTGTTCACCGACTCGGCCGACAAGGCGACCCGCTTCATCTGGACCTGCGACGCCTACGGCATACCGCTGATCTACCTCGCCGATGTCCCCGGCTTCATGATCGGCTCGGAGGTCGAGCGCGGCGGCATCATCCGGCACGGCGCCAAGATGGTCTCCGCGGTCTCCGAGGCGACGGTGCCGCAGTTCTGCGTGGTGCTGCGCAAGGCCTACGGGGCGGGGCTGTATGCGATGGGCGGGCCTGGGTTCGGGCCCGATGCCACGCTGGCCCTGCCGACTGCACGGATCGCGGTGATGGGGCCCGAGGCGGCCGTCAACGCGGTGTATGCCGGCAAGATCGCGGCGATCGAAGACGAGGATGAGCGGGCGGCGTTCGTCGCGGCCAAGCGGGCGGAATACCTTGAGGACGTCGACCTGGAGCGTCTCGCAGCCGATCTGGTGATCGACGGCGTGGTCGAGGCGGATGCCCTGCGCGCCGAGCTGGTGCACCGACTGCGCTACGCAGCCCGGCGGGACCGGCACTTCTCCACCCGGCACCGCGGCATACCCCCGGTCTGAACGCCACCTACTCGAGCGGCGGGGTCCGGACGGCCTCAGAACCGATCGGGCTGGTCGCCTCGGGATCGGCCCAGCCCGGCCTCGCGTCCCTTCATCGCGGCCTGAGTGCGGTCGGCCACGTGGAGCTTGACAAGAATGGTCGACACGTAGTTGCTAATCGTCTTGCTGCTCAGGCCCAGCTGGCGAGCGATCTGCCCGGTCGACGTTGCCGCGGCAAGCAGGTCGAGGACTTCCAGCTCTCTCGGGGTGAGCTCCGGGAAGGTGGACGTGCGCCTGCCAGCTGAGCTCGTCGGCGCATGCAGCTGTTGCAGGACCCTCAGGGCGATCTCCGGCCCAAAGATCACCTCTCCCGCGGCGACGGCGCGCACAGCAGCGGCAATGTCCTCCTGGTTGGCTCCCTTGAGCAGGTAGCCACGGGCCCCGGCTCGCATCGCTGCGAAGAGCGAGTCGTCGTCGTCATACATGGTGAGCACGCACACCCGCAGGTCGGGCGCCACCCGGGCGAACTCACGAATGGCGGTGAAACCGTCGGTGCCGGGCATGCGCAGATCCATCAGCGCCACATCGGGCCTGTGCAGCACCGCCTCACGCACCGCCTCGTGGCCGTCGGCAGCGACGGCAACCACCTCGAACCCCTCGAGGGTGGACAGCACACCCACCAGGCCCGACCGTACGACAGGATGGTCGTCGGCAACCATCACGCGGATCATGGTGTCACCATCGGCAGACACACTCGCACCCTCCCCCCACCAGGCCCCGGACCTACCTCACAGGTGCCGCCGAGCTCTGCGACGCGTTCGCGCATACCGGCGATCCCGACGCCGGGCCGCCACCCCTCGGTGTGGCCCCCGTTGTCGAGGACCTCGCAGCGCAAGCTGGTCACGTCTGCCGCGAGCCGCACGACGACAAAGGTGGCGCGTGAGTGACGGACCACATTGGTGAGCGCCTCGGTGACGATCCGGTAAACCGCCTGCTCGACCGCCGCCGGCACCCGTGGCAGAGCCTGTGCCTCGACCATGGCCCGCAGCGCGGACCCGTCGGCGCGCTGGTGGACCTGGTCGGCCCGAATGCGTATCGCCACGACGAGGCCCAGCTCGTCCAGCACGGGTGACCCCAGGTTGTCGACGATGCGACGCACTTCCTGGATCGCCGATCGCGTGTCGGCTCGCACTGCAGTGAGCTTCGCCTGCAGGTCGGACTCCCGGGCGCCCCCGACCAGGTTGGCCGCTGTGTCCGCCGAGAGCGCCACCCCTGTCAGCAAGGGGCCAAGGCCGTCATGCAGCTCGCGACGCAACCGCCGACGCTCGTCCTCACGAGTCACCACCAGCCGTTCACGCGAGTGCTGCAGCTGGTCGAGCAGCACGGTCGCCCGCACCGCCGTGGAGAGGGGACCGGAGAGAAGGCTGATAAGGCGTTGGTCGGCGGGGGCGAGACGGCGCTCACCACTGCGCAGACCCACGACGAGGGTGCCTGCCTCGAGGGGCATCCTGACGGTCGAGCCGGCGGACTCACCACAGCGCGCCAGGATCTGGCCGTCCAGGTCCACTGCGACGTACGGCAGCCGTAGGGTGGTACGGATCTCCTCCAGCGCGCCCGGGAGCCCGGCCCCGAGCGACTGTCCGACCCTGGACGCGACCCTCAACGGGTTGCCGCGCTCGCCGTAGAGCAGCTGGTCGACAGCTGCCTGCAACCGGGAGCGCAGCGGCAGGGCGAGCAGAGCGACCAACAGGGCTGAGGCCACCCCGGAGAGCACGACCACCAGCCCGGCATACGCCGCAAGTACCAGACCCGACAAGAGGAGGTAGCTCAGTCCGCGGGCGACGACCAACCGGATGTCGAGCATCTGGTGGCGCAACACCGCGGCTGCAGCTGCGGCTGGGAGAAGCGGGATAGTGAAGAGCACGGCCACGGGAGTGCCCGCCACCAGGGCCCAAGGGATCACCGCTGCGACGATCACCCCGGCGGCAGCGACCAGCCAGAGAAGCTGGCGGCGGACCGTCTCGTTGCCGTGGCGGTACCGGAGGACGAGGCAGACAACGCCCAGCAGCACCGATAACGCCCAGCGGGTCTCGCTGACAGTCCACAGCCAGGCAAGCTCGTCGTATGAGTCCTGCGCGATCGTCAGGTATGCGGATGGCAACCCGGGCGGGCTCTTGGGGCTCAGGCCTATCTCGAGGACAAACAGGGGTGAGCTGACGGTGACGGCGATCGCCACCACGCGCCATCCCCGCGACGGGAGCCGGCCATCGGGCAACAGCAGCAGCGAGATCGGGATCATCGCGATGTTGACCGGCCAGGCCCATTGGAACACGGTGACGTCCAAGCGCAGCACCCAGGTCGGAGGTGCGCCCTCGGCCAGCAGCTGTCCAAGGGGTGCGGCCAGCCCGGAAAGCGCCTGGCAGGCACCCCCCACGGCGTACATCCAACCGAGCACAGAGTCGGGGCGGTGCCATGCGATCAGTGCCCCGCACAGCGCAAAACTCGTGCCGATCAGCAGGTTGCTGACGACGAAACTCTCGACTGCCTGACCGAACGACCAGTCTGCGGCCCACGAGGACGCCAATGCTCCGAGCGACGCGAGGAGCGCCACAAGACCGAGCGCGACGGCGATCACCTTGCTGCTCACGGATCACCTCCTCGCCTCCCAAGGTACCGCCGCCGGCGGGGTCACGACCGGGAAAACTTCCCGACCCGCGTAGGCGCATTCCCGGTGGTTTCCGGGCGTCTCCCTCTGCTGTCGGGAGGTCGCGGGACCCACTGTGGAGGGGTCACACCACTACGGAAGGAACCACCATGGTCAACACCACGAGTCGCCGCGCAGGCCTGGTCATTCTGGGCCTGCTCTCGCTTGGCGACGTCGCCACGATCACCCTCACGGACGGCGAGAACCCGCCCTACGCCATCGCCCTGGGGGTGGCGCTGCTCGGCGCAGTCTCCCTCGTCCTGGTCGTGCGAGCTTTCCGCAATCCGAACCAGTCGCTACGTTTGCTGATCGCGCTCCGGATCCTGTCGGCGGTCGCAGCGCTGCCGGCGTTCTTCGTCTCAGACGTCCCGGCGGGAGCCGTGGTCGCGGCAGCCGCCATCGTGGTCTCCACTGCCGCGGGCATCTTGTTGACCGCGCGGACCCGCGTCGCAGTGCTGACGTCATGAGTACGACGGCCGCGTCCATGCGGCGCTCACGCACCGTTCCGCTGACGGTCTGGGGCGTCGCCCTCCTGCTCCCGGTCGGCCCGGCCGCCATCGCCGTCCTCCGGCTAGTCCTGCCCTACTACACGGCAGGCGACGCCGAGGGTATGGTCACCGCGGTCAATGCCCATCCAGGGCAGCAGAGCGCCGTGCTCTGGCTGGCCTACATCGGCGTCCTCACCCTGGTGCCGGGTCTCTTCGCGGCCGCCGCAGTGTGCCGTGAAGGAGCTCCTCGGCTGACGGCCTGGGCTCTCGCGCTGGCCGTCCCTGGCTACCTGTCCCTGGGGATATTCTTGGGTGCGGACCACCTGCTGTGGAGCACCTATGACGCCGGACTGTCCGCCGGTGAGAGCGCCGCAGTCGTGTCGGCCCTGCACCCGAGCGCGGACGTCGCCCTCGGCGTGTTCGCCCTGGGCCACGTTATTGGGACTGTCCTGCTCGGGGTGGCCCTGCTGCGTTCGGGGCGCATCCCGGCCTGGGCGGCCTGGGCGGTGGCGATCTCCCAACCGCTGCACTTCGTGGCCGCCGTGGTCCTGGGCAGCCCTCAGGTCGACTTCGTGGCGTGGAGTCTCACCGCGCTCGGCATGGCGGTGGTCGCTCGCGAGCTCATCCGGCAGGCGTCGACCCCGTGAGCGGGTCTGCCGCACGCGGCAGGCCTGCCGGCGCATCGTCCGCGCCAGTCGCGGCATGGGCGATAGGTCAGACCGGCGTGCGCAGCTCGTGCCAGATGACTCCCAGCTCGGCGAACAGATCGCGTAGCAGCGGCAAGCTGACGCCGACCACCGCGTGGTAGTCGCCCTCGATGCCGGTGACGTAGGGCCCGCCGAGACCGTCGACCGTGAAGGCACCGGCAACCTGAAGTGGCTCCCCGGTCTCGACGTAGCCCCGGATCTCCTCGTCGCTGAGGTCAGCGAAGTGCACGGTCGTCGACGCCGTGCCGCCGACGGCCCGCTCGGTCCCCGCCTCGCGCAGGTCCACGACCCAGTGCCCGGTATGCAGCACCCCCGAGCGGCCCCGCATCCGATGCCAGCGTTCGATCGCCGTATGCGGATCGCCGGGCTTGCCGTGCACCTCACCGTCGAGCTCCAGCACCGAGTCGCAACCGAGGACAAGGCTGCCGCCGCTGGCCGAAGGAAGCTGCGCGGCGACCTGCTCCGCCTTGGCGCGGGCGAGGACGAGCGGCACCTGGTCGGGAGCGAGCGGCCCGCTGGCTTCGATGGCCGCTGCCAGGGCTGCGTCCTCGTCGACCCCGGAGACGATCACCTCGGGCTCGACACCGGCGCCTCTCAGCGTGCTCAGTCGGGCAGGCGAAGCGGAGGCAAGGACGAGCGCTACCATGGCTTTGACCCTATCCACCCACAGGGGCGCCGTCGGCAGACACATTCGCGTGATGGATCATAAGAGGTCCGAAACATCTCTACGTAGGGAGCACATCGACCATGACCACCAGCACCGAGCACAGCCAGCCCGCCGAGAGCGGCAGCGAGAACGTCTCCTGGAGCGACCTCGGCCAGGACCTGTGGGCCTATCTCACCGGTCGCGGCGCGGCCATCAACTACACGTTCGTCGACATGTCCGTCGAGGTGCCTCGCGACACCGGCCCCGACGCGCCCCGTGCGACGTGGAAGCTGGACGGCACCCTGCGGATCACCACGAGCGACGACGAGTCCTCGGGTGCCGACCCGCTGCGTTCCTGACCTGCTGTGACTCACCGGCTGCGGCTGCACGCCGATCTCACCTTCTCGCTAGAGGCACCCTCGAGCGAGACTGCCGGCACCATGCTGCGTGGCACGGTCACGGGCAACGGGCCGCACGTCGACGTCACCCTGGACGACCTGTCTGCGGTGCGCGCCGGCATACCGGGCGGGACGCGGCGCACCTTGGTGCGCTCCGGGCGAGCAGCCGCAGCCAGGGTCGCGGGGCAGGGGCTCACTCTCACGCTGCGAGACCGGCAAGGCCCGTTGGTCACAGTGGGCGCGGTACGCGCCCCTGTGCTGACGCGTCTGCTTACCCGGTCGTCGCATCTTCGGGTGGACGACTGGTCCAGGGCGCTGCGGCTGGTCCGCACTCGTCGCCGAGGCAGTGGCATCGGTATGGCAGACCTGCTGCCGCCCGGCTCACCCTGGCCACCGGTGCCGACCTTCCGAATCCAGCGCAGGACCGGCACGCACCACGCACGACCCGCTGGGTGGCGGTCGTCCGCGGTTGGTCTTCTCGGTCGGCCGGGCCCCCGTCGTGGGGGTCACGCGCCGGGTCTTCTACCTCTCCAAGGGCACCTCGAGCATCGGCAGTGACCCCGGCTGCGACCTGACCCTGCCCGGCCTGGCACCCCGGCACGCCGACATCGTCCGTCGCGCCGAGGACGACGAATACCTCCTCATGCCGACAGCGGATGACGGCAGCACCAGGGTCAACGGTGAGCCGGCGGACGGACAGGTGCTGCGCACCGGGTCGCGGATCCAGCTGGGGGAGTGGACCATGTCCTACTCCCGGGAGGAGTATGCCGATCACGGTCGCCCCTACGGCGGGCGTGCAGGCGGAGAATTCAGCCGACAGGTCCCCCAACCGCGGCCGGCCTACCGGCGCTGACCTTTGAGCTCGCCCAGCACCGAGTCACCGACTTCGGCCGCCCGAGCTGCGAAGACCTCAGAGCTCGCCCAGCACCGCTGCGCGGAGCGTGTCCAGACCGACCCCGCCGATGTCCAGAGCGCGGCGGTGGAAGGCCTTGAGGTCGAAGTCCGAGCCCTCGACCCGCCTGGCCTCCTCCCGCAGCTCCAGCCACAGCCGCTCGCCGATCTTGTACGAGGGCGCCTGACCTGGCCAGCCGAGGTAGCGGTCCAGCTCGAAGCGGACGAAGCCCTCCTCCATGTTGACGTGGTTGTTGAGCAGCTCCCACGCCTTCTTATAGGTCCACTCCCCGCCACCGACCTCGGCCGGCGCGTCGAAGCCGCAGTGCACGCCAATATCGATCACCACTCGTACCGCACGCAGCGACTGGGCGTCCAGCAACCCCATTCGGTCCCCGGGGTCGTCCATGAACCCCAGATCGGCCATCAGCCACTCGGAGTACAGCGCCCAGCCCTCCGCGTGACCGGAGGTGCCTGAGACCAGTCGGCGCCACCGGTTGAGCAGCTCCGAGCGATAGACGGTCTGCGCGATCTGCAGGTGATGGCCAGGGACACCCTCGTGGTAGACGGTGGTCAGCTCACGCCACGTGCTGAACGTCGACACCCCCTTGGGCACCGACCACCACATCCGTCCCGGGCGCGCGAAGTCCTCCGACGGCCCGGTGTAGTAGATCACCCCGGTCTGGCTCGGCGCGATCATGCACTCGATGCGGCGCACCGGCTCGGGCACGTCGAAGTGGGTGTCGGCCAGCGCCGAGACAGCCTCGTCGGCGCGCAGCTGCATCCACTCGCGCAGCGCGGCGGTGTCGCTCAGCTGGTAGCGGTCGTCGGCGTCGAGCACCGCCACTGCCTCCTTGACCGTGGCACCGGGCCGGATCTGCTCGGCGGTCTGCTTCATCAGCGCGGTGATCCGGGCCAGCTCCTGCTGACCCCACGCGTAGGTCTCGGCGAGGTCGATCTGCGCGCCCAGGAACTCCCGGGACATCAGCCGGTAGCGCTCGAGCCCGGCCGCGTCCGACTCCGGTGCCGCGGGTGCCAGCTCGTCGATGAGCACCTGGGCCAGCCGCCCGTATGCCGATCGGGCGCCGTCCACCGCGTCGGTCAGCTCGCGGGTCAGCTGCGACCCGACACCTGCGGCTGAGGACTCTGCCAGCAGCGCTGCATACGTGCTCTCGGGGCCGGCCTGGTCGCGGCACTGCTCGGCAGTCCGGTGCACCTGCCGCCTTGGGGCGATGACCCCGTGTCGGGCAGACCAGCGCAGCGCCGACGCGTACTGCTCCAGGGCGACCGGGACCGCGGCGAGGCGGGCCCGGATCCGGCCCCAGTCCTGCTCGGTCTCCTTGCCCATCAGGTCGAAGATGTCGCGCACCTGCTGGACCGCACAGGCGATGACGTTGAGGGGCACCGGGTCGAGCCCGCTGAGCACGCGCTCGCCCAGCTCGACCGCCAGCCCGAGACGCTCCCGCATCGCGGCCACCGTCACCCGGTCGACGTCGTCGCCCGGCTGCGCCGCGTCCAGCTCAACCAGGGTCCGCTTCGCCAGCTCCACCTGCGCCCCGGTGCCCTCGATCGAGAGGTCGTCGATGGCCTCGTCGTGCCCGGGCACCCCCAGGTAGGTCGCCAGCAGCGGGCTCAGCGCGATCTGGGCATCGAGATGTGCCTCGGCGATCCGGTCGACCTCGGTGGGCGCACGACGGGTCTTGGTCATCGCCCCAACGTACCTCAGCGCGAGCGGCTGAGATGGTCAGGCTCTGACATGCTCAGGGGTATGTCGTCCGCTCACGTTGCCTCCGTCAACCTCGGGGCTGCACGACCCACCGACACCAACTCGGCCGGTCGCACCGGCATCGCCAAGCACCCCGTCGGGTCGGTGGACGTACGTGCTCCGGGCAGCAGGCACGGCGGGCTGGGCAGCGGGATCGTCGGCGACTTCATCGGGGACCGCCCCGACCACGGCGGAGACCACCAGGCCGTGTATGCCGTGGCTCGCGAGGAGCTCGATGCCTGGGCTGTCGAGCTGGACCGGGACCTGCCCGCAGGGTCGTTCGGTGAGAACCTGACGACGCAGGACCTCGCCGTCGACGCCGCGATCGTCGGGCAGACCTGGCAGATCGGCGAGGAGGTGGTGCTGCGCGTCAGCGGTCCGCGCATCCCGTGCCGCACCTTCGCCGAGCACATGGGGATGCCCGCCTGGGTCAAGCGTTTCGCCCAACGGGGACGCTCGGGTGCCTATCTGTCAGTCCAGGAGCCCGGCACCATCCGCCCGGGCGATCCGATCACCGTGTTGCATACCCCCGACCACGGCGTCGACGTGAGCATGACCTTCCGGGCGTTCATGGGCGACCTCGAGACCGCGCAGATCGTGCTCGACGCTGGGTGTCTCGACCCGGAGGCTGACGCAAAGCTGCGCGAGAAGGTGCGCAAGAGACAACGGGCAGACCAGGCGCAGAACCGCGGCGAGCAGGTGACCGCCACCGACGCGTGACAGGGCCCGCGGCGCAGTGATGTCAGCGCGGCAGCGCGGACCCGCGCCAGGCCCCGGGCCCCGGGGCCAGTCGGGGTCTGGCCGCCCGCGCCCGCGCGTTCCACAACGAGCGGCGTGCGCCGGTGGAGCCGGCCGCTGCCCGGCTGTGCGGGTCGCGCTCGTCGGCGTTGAGCAGCCTCGCCAGCACAGCAACGATGGCCGCCGTCTCGGTCTCGGTCGCGCCGCCGGTGATGATGATGGTGAGCTCGGCGGGTGGCTGCACGGCGGGTGGCTGGTCGCCGCTCACAGCGGGATGTTCCCGTGTTTCTTGGGCGGACGGCTGGCCCGCTTGGTCCGCAGGACGCGCAGAGCCTTGGTGACCTGAACCCGGGTCATCGACGGCGCGATCACCGCATCGACATACCCTCGCTCGGCGGCGATGTAAGGGTTGGCAAGGGTGTCCTCGTACTCCCGGATCCGCTTCTCGCGCTCCTGTGCGACGGCGTCGCTGCCACCGCGCTCGGCAGCCTCGCTCAGCTGCTTGCGGTAGAGGATGTTGACCGCACCCTGAGCGCCCATCACCGCGATCTGGGCGGTCGGCCAGGCCAGGTTGACGTCGGCGCCCAGGTGCTTGGAGCCCATCACGTCGTAGGCCCCCCCGTAGGCCTTGCGGGTGATGACCGTCACCAGGGGAACGGTGGCCTCGGCATACGCATAGAGCAGCTTGGCGCCGCGCCGGATGATGCCACCCCACTCCTGGTCGGTCCCGGGCAGGAAGCCGGGCACGTCCACCAGCGTCACGATCGGGATGTTGAAGGCATCGCAGGTGCGCACGAAGCGCGCGGCCTTCTCCGAGGCGTCGATGTCGAGGGTGCCGGCCAGCTGCATCGGCTGGTTGGCCACGATCCCCACCGAGCTGCCCTCGATCCGGCCGAAGCCGACCATGATGTTGGGGGCGAATAGTGCCTGCACCTCGAGGAAGTCCCCGTCGTCGACCAGGTGCTCAATCACCGTGACCATGTCGTAGGGCATGTTGGGCGAGTCCGGTACGAGGGTGTCCAGCTCCTCGTCCTGGGCGGTGACCGACAGGTCTACCTCAGCCTCGAAGACCGGCGGGTCCTCGAGGTTGTTCTGCGGGAGGTGGGCCAGCAGATCCTTGACGTAGGAGATCGCGTCGGCCTCGTCGCTGGCGCAGTAGTGCGCGACCCCCGAGCGGGTGCTGTGCGAGCGGGCGCCGCCGAGATCCTCGAAGCTCACGTCCTCACCGGTGACCGTCTTGATCACATCGGGCCCGGTGATGAACATGTGCGAGGTCTCCTCCACCATCACGATGAAGTCGGTCATCGCGGGGGAGTAGACGGCCCCGCCCGCGCACGGCCCCATGATCAGCGAGATCTGCGGGATCACCCCGGAGGCGTGCACATTGCGCCGGAAGATCTCCGCGTAGAGACCGAGTGCGACCACGCCCTCCTGGATGCGGGCGCCGCCGGAGTCGTTGATGCCGATCACGGGGCAGCCGACCTTCATCGCCAGGTCCATGACCTTGACGATCTTCTCCCCGAAGACCTCGCCCAGCGAGCCCCCGAACACCGTGAAGTCCTGGGCATAGACCGCAACCGGGCGCTCGTCGACCGTGCCGTAGCCGATGACCACGCCATCGCCGTAGGGGCGGTTGCCCTGCAGGTCGAAGGCGGTCGAGCGATGCCGCGCCAGCTCGTCGAGCTCGGTGAACGACCCGTCGTCGAGCAGCTGCTCGATCCGCTCGCGCGCCGTCTGCTTGCCCTTGGCGTGCTGCTTCTGCACCGCGCGCTGCGACCCGGCATGCACCGCCTCGTCGATCCGGTGCTGGTAGTCCGCCAGCCGGCCCGCCGTCGTGCGCAGGTCGGGACCGGACCCGGTGCTGGAGTCGCTCATGCCCGACAACCTAGTCTTCCGGTCGTGGAGGCACACCGATGGGCACACCCGCAGTGGTGGCCCAGCATCGGCTCGACCCAGACGGCGGTGCTGGCGGACCCCGTGCCGGGCCGGGTCGTTGTCGCCGACCACCAGAGCGCCGGGCAAGGGCGGCGCGGCCGGGTCTGGACTGCACCCCCGGACACCGCGCTGGCGATCAGCGTGGCGGTGCCCGCCCCCGCCCCCGAGGTGCTCGGCTGGGTGCCGTTGCTGACCGGGCTGGCGGTGGCGCGTGCGCTCCGCGCCAGCAGGTATGCCGTGCCGGCCGAGCTGAAGTGGCCCAACGACGTCCTGCTGCCCGATCAGGGAGCGCAGGGTCACGGTGCGGGGTGGGGCAAGGTGTGCGGGGTGCTGGCCCAGGTGGTCCCGGCACCTGCGGGCTCGGTCGTCGTGCTGGGCGCCGGACTCAACATCGACCAGACCCGCGACCAGCTGCCGGTGGCCACGGCCACCTCATGGCGACTCGCCCGGGGTGGTGCGGTGCTGCCCGACGGGACGAGACAGGCGTGGGTCGCGGACTACCTCGCGAGCCTGGCCGACCTGCTGGACGAGCTGCACGCCGACCCGACAGCAGTGCGCACGGCATACCTCGGGCGGTGCCGGACGCTCGGGGCTGCGGTCCGGGTGGAGCTGCCGGACGGGCGCAGAGTCGAGGGAGTGGCCACCGACGTCGAGGTGTCAGGCGCGCTGCGGGTGCGTGGTCCGCACGGTGCCAGCGTGCACCACGCCGGCGACGTCGTGCACGTGCGACCCCCGCTAGCCTGACGGTCATGACGGGATCGAGCATGCTGCGCGAGGTCAGGCACGGCGAGGGCGACCACGTCGCCGAGCTGGTGCTGGACCGGCCGGAGGCGCTCAACGCCATCTCGACCGCCTTCGCCAAGGAGATCGCCGCCGCGACCGAGCGGCTGGCGCAGGACCCAGCCGTGCGAGCGGTGGTGCTCAGCAGCGCCGTGGAGCGGGCGTTCTGCGTCGGTGCGGACCTCAAGGAGCGCAACGGGCTCAGCGATGCCGAGCTGATGGCCCAGCGGCCCATCACCCGTGGGTGCTACGGCGGGGTCCTGGCGCTCCCGGTGCCGGCGCTCGCGGCGATCGAGGGCTTCGCGCTGGGGGGTGGCCTCGAGCTGGCCCTGGCCTGCGACCTCATCGTGGCCGGCGAGCATGCCCAGGTCGGTCTGCCCGAGGTGTCCGTCGGCCTGATCCCCGGTGGTGGAGGCACGCAGCTGCTCACCCGGCGAGTCGGCTGGTCGCGGGCCGCGTCTTTGATCTTCACGGCCCGCAGGGTGCCCGCGGCTGAGGCTGCGGCGCTGGGAATTCTTGATGAGGTCGTGCCCGCGGGCACCGCCAGGGACCGGGCCCTGGAGCTGGCGCTGATGGTCGCGGCCAACTCCCCGGTGGGGGTGCGCAGCGCGAAGCGGGCGATGCGACTTGGTGCCGACGTCGACCTGGCGACCGGTCTGGAGGTGGAGGACGCAGCGTGGCGCACCACGGCGTTCTCCGCTGATCGCAAGGAGGGGGTAAGCGCTTTTACCGAGCACCGTCGGCCACGTTGGCCGCACGTATGAGGTTGGTATCCGTATGATCCTTCCTATGACGCGGGTTTTGCTTGCCGAGGACGACGAGACGATCTCCGAACCACTAGGGAGAGCACTGCGTAGGGAGGGGTATGTCGTAGACATCGCCGCCGACGGACGTGCCGCCTTGGTGCTGGCCGAGGAGGAGACCCCTGACCTGGTCATCCTTGACCTCGGGCTGCCCTACCTGGACGGGTTGGAGGTATGCCGGCGGATGCGGCAGGAGGGCCTGACCTCCCCCGTGCTGATCCTCACAGCGCGTGGCGACGAGGTCGATACGGTGGTGGGTCTGGACGCGGGGGCGGACGACTACGTCACGAAGCCGTTCCGGCTCGCCGAGCTGCTGGCCCGGGTGCGGGCCCTGCTGCGCCGGGGCACGGACCCGCAGGAGACCGGTGACCGGCCGATCATGATCGACATCAAGGCCCGCCGGGCCTTCTTCGACGGCCAGGAGCTGTCGCTGACCGCGAAAGAGTTCGACCTGCTACGGGTCCTCACCCGCGAAGAGGGGCGCGTGGTGTCCAGGGAGGCGCTGATGCGCGAGGTATGGGACAGCTGGTTCGGGTCCACCAAGACCCTGGACATGCACATCTCGGTGCTGCGCCGCAAGCTGGGTGACGACGCCAACAGCCCACGTCACATCGTGACGGTGCGGGGGGTCGGCTTCCGCTTCCAGAACGAGCCGGAGCTCTGAGCCCACCGACCGTCCACGCCCTCCTGCGCCGCCTGGCCCTGCAGGTCGCTCTCGCCTGCGCAGGCATCGCGCTTGTGCTGGGCGCCATCCTGGTCGTTCTGTTGCGCAGACTGGCCGAGAACAACGACTATGCCCTGTCCCTGATGCCGCTGCGCTGGCCGGTGGCGGGGTTGGTC
>JAABUN010005796.1_pt1 | contig 14920 bp, 16 predicted proteins | sample 5559311 | NCBI WGS metagenome assembly JAABUN01 (sample SAMN10711877, study PRJNA513370) | rock metagenome | isolation source: Antarctica rocks | place: Antarctica: Victoria Land, Siegfried Peak sud | reverse complement strand
CGCCCCCACCTGCAACCGCTCAGCCCGCAGCTGCGATCTCGACCACGACGAACCCTGGCCCCGCGGACCCACCACCACCACGAACCTGAACCCCAAGAGCAGACGCTGCCACCGCTGGAAGACCCTAGGACTCCGGCGATCCCGCATGCACCCCGACGGCACCATCACCTGGACCACCACGATCACGATCAAGCCCGAACCGCTGCCCGGATACGGCCACGCCGAGGGCCACCACGCCACGCACCGGGACGAGGACCGGCCCGGCACACCAGCCACCTGAGCTGGACTCGGGACGGCGCTCCCCCTAACTGGTCACCTCTCGATGCTGTTGCAAAGACGGCGCTGCAGCGTCAGCTCTGCCATGTGTTCGGCTGTCGTCAGGTCTCCGGCCGAGGCTACGACGTCGGCCCACTGGCCCACTGAATCCTTGCAACAGCTGTCGCATCCCTCAAGGGTTCGCTCGTGGCCTCGAGCGAGTCCATGCAGCTCTCCTTTCCTGGTTCGGCTACATCGGCGGTAGGCGTCTCGACGGTGCTCGACGCGGAGCACGACCACTTCGCGAAACTCATCATCTATGCGGTACAGCACGCGATCGGTTCTTCGGCGGGCTGACCAGTCGCTCAGGTGAGGTCACGCTGGCGGGGCAGAAGCTCGGCCGCCTGGCGTTCCTGGTCCACGGCGACGGGGTCCCGGCGCGTCACCGGAGCGGGCACCTCCAGCGGCGCGAGAATCTCCTCGTCAACCACGAACCTGTCTCGCCCTGCGTCCTTGGCCAGGTACATGAAGCCGTCCGCGCGCAGCAGGGCCGAGTCCACGGTGTCGTCGAGCTGCACGACGGTCGCGCCGATCGAGACCGTGCAGGGAACCACGCAGTCAGCGGTGCGGACAGCCTCGGCGACGTCGGCCAGCAACCCGAGCAGGTCGTCGCAATCGTCGATCACCAGCACGAACTCCTCGCCTCCGAGGCGCCCGACCATGCCACGCTCACCGACCGCGTGCTGCGCCGCGCGGGCGACGACCACCAGTACCTCGTCACCGACGGCGTGCCCGTACGTGTCGTTGACCGCCTTGAAGTGATCGAGGTCGAACATGGCCACAGCGTGCACCCTGGCATCGCGGACGCGTTGTGCCAGCACGGCCATGACCGTGCGGCGGTTGGCCAGCCCGGTGAGGTCGTCATAGGTGGCGTGCATTCGCAGCACCGCCTCGGAGTCGCGGCGGCGCCCGATCTCGTCCTGCAGGTCGTCCACCAGACGCAGCAGCAGCGTGTAGACCGGCCAGGCCAACAGCGGGGTGACGATCGGCATCAGAACCGCAGCCCGGGACCGGAACATGGTGGGGTCGTGCACCGCGTACACCAGGAAGCAGAAGGCCGCTGAGGAGACGATGCTGACGACGAGCAGCGCGAACACACCGAGCCGGCCGGGGAAGCGTCGGCGCAGCGACAGCGCGCGCCGAGCCGGCCAAGAAGGCTCGTGCACCTGATCGAGATGCGGCGCCGGAGGGGGCACTGCCTGCCGGCGGTTCATGCGGGAAGTATGGCTGCATCGCACGGGTTGACCAGACCCCCTGGTGCGACACTCCCGATGCGTCCCCCTTGCTTCCCCCGACCGGGTGCTCCAACGCCTCCTGTTGCTCCAGATGCGCGATGCCGACTCAGCCGTTCGACGGGCCGAAGTGTGCCGTGATCTCGTGCGTGTCGCCGTCGACGGTCAGCCGCCCGCCGTACGGGACAATCCACTGGGGACTCGTGTGGCCCAGGTCGACGTCCAGGACCACCAGCATCTGGGGGTTGTACTCCGAGACGGCCCGCAGCACCGCGTCGCGGGCCAGCTGTCGCGCCGCCATCGCCTCGGCCGCGCTCGGGCGGGTGTCGTGGTCGCCCACCGGGGGCCGGCCCCACACCAGGGCCGGGCAGACGGACAGCAGGCCCCGCTCCCCCATGGTGCGGAGCATGCGGTAGACCTGCTCGGCCGACGGCCGCTCCTCGGAAGCCTCCAAGACAAGCACGCAGCCGGCGTAGCTCTCGGCGGGGCGGATCCACCTGCCGGCGGCGAGGTTCCACTGCAGCACCTCGATGTTGCCGCCCCAGGTAGGCCCGCTCACGACCCCGGCCGGGCCGTGCCAGGTCCACGGCTCGGCCTCCTCGTCCGGCGCGCGGTCCGTCAGCGATCGAGGGTCGTCCCAGCTGATGCCGACGTCACGTGAGCGCGCGACGGGCCGCAGCGTCACCTCGCCGCCGAACAGGGCGCACCGCAACGACTTCAGGTGCTGCTCGTCGATGGCCAGCCCTGGACCCAGGTGCACCTGGGTGGAACCACCGTGCACCCCGGCGACCCCGTGGTACCACAGCCAGTTGAGCAGGTTGGTGTTGTCGGAGTACCCCACGAACGGCTTGGGGTCCGCCACCGGCAACCGCGGGTCGAGGTGCTTCCGGACGGTGATCTGGTCGTCCCCGCCGATCGTCGCCAGGACGGCGCGGATCGAGGGATCGGCGAAGGCGGCGTCGATGTCGGCTGCGCGTTCCTGGGGCGAACCCGCCCGCCGGGTCGTGCCGAACTCGACCGGCTCCAGCCCGAAGTCGGTGCGAAGACGCTGCATCGCCTGCTCATGGACCGCCGGGAAGTGGGCCGGCGCCGGCCAGGACGCGGACAGCACCGCTACCCGGTCGCCGGGCGCGACGGACGGCGGGATCTTCAGCTCGTGCGACATGGCATGGATCCAACCAGGGCGCCGGTCCTCGTGGGGCACCGAGCACCAGCGGCACGCCTTCACCCAATCCCCCGCGACCTGTTCGGCGGCCCGGTGGGAACCCGGACGCGCTCTCGGAGGGCGACAGGGAAGGGCAGGACCGAGGCCACGAAGCCGGCCGTTAGCCTCGAGCCGTGAACGTCACAGCGGTCTACATCGCCTCCGCCGAGCCAGAGACCGGCAAGTCGGCTGTGGCCCTGGGCATCCTGGAGCAGCTCAGCCGCCGGGTGGGCCAGGTCGCGGTGTTCCGGCCCATCGTGCGCAGCGGCGACGACCCGGACTACGTGCTGCAGACGCTGCTGCGCCACGGCGGTGTCAGCACCCGTTACGAACAGGCGGCCGGGGTCACCTACGACCAGGTGCATGCCGACCCCGACGCCGCGATGGGCACCATCGTTGAGCGCTACCACGCCCTGCTGGCGGCTGACCGGCCCGACGCGGTGGTCGTCGTCGGCAGCGACTACACCGACGTCGGCTCCCCCACCGAGCTCGCCTACAACGCCAAGGTGGCCAGCAACCTCGGGGCCCCGGTCGTGCTCGTGGTCCGCGGGAACCGGCCGGCCACCGACGTGCGGACGGTCGCGGAGGTCGCCTGCGCCGAGCTGCGCGCCCACTACGCCAGGGTCCTGGCGGTGTTCGCCAACCGCGTCGGCCCGGACCGGCTCGAGGAAGTCCGCGACCAGCTCACCCGGGCCCGGCTCGGGCAGGTGCTGACGATGCCTCAGGAGCCGCTGCTGACGGCCCCCACCGTCGCTGACCTGATGGCCGCGTGCCAGGGCACCCTCCTCAGCGGCGACCCCGCCCTCCTGGAGCACGAGTCCATGGGGCTGATGGTCGCCGCGATGACGCTGCCGAACGTGCTGGAGAGGCTGTTCGACGGGGTCACCGTCATCACCCCCGGAGACCGGGCCGACGTGCTGCTCGGGGTGCTGATGGCGCACGCGGCGCCCACCTACCCGGCGCTCAGCGCGATCGTGGTCAACGGCGGACTCGAGGTACCCGAACAGGTCTCGCGCCTGATCAACGGCCTGGGGGTCCGCACCCCGATCATCACCACCGACTCCGGCAGCCACGCCACCAGCGTGGCCCTGACTGCCGTGCGAGGGCGGCTGTCACCCGAAGCGGCCCGCAAGATCGAACGAGCCAAGGCGGTCTTCGCCGAGCACGTCGACGGCGAGGCACTGCTCGACCTGCTGCGGGTGGCGCCCAGCGACGTGGTCACCCCGCTGATGTTCGAGCACGCCATCCTCGACCGTGCCCGGGCCGACCGCCGCCACATCGTCCTGCCCGAGGGCGAGGAGGAGCGGATCCTGCGGGCGGCGGAGATCCTGCTCCGCCGCGGGGTGGTCGACCTGACCCTTCTCGGCGACCCCAGAGTCATTGCGACGAGGGCGGCACAGCTGGGCCTCGACGTCGGCGAGGCGACCGTGTTGGACCCTCACGACGAGCAGCTGCGCGAGCGGTTCGCCACCGAGTACGCCTCCCGCCGGGCCCACAAGGGCATCACCGCCGACGCGGCCCGCGACGTGGTCGTCGACGTCTCCTACTTCGGCACCATGATGGTCGAGCTGGGGCTGGCGGACGGCATGGTGTCGGGGTCCGTGCACACCACCGCGCACACGATCCGCCCGGCCCTGGAGGTGATCCGCACGGCCGAGGGGGTCGACACCGTCTCCAGCGTGTTCTTCATGTGCCTGCGTGACCGAGTGCTGGTCTACGGCGACTGCGCGATCATCCCCGACCCGACCGCCGAGCAGCTCGCAGACATCGCGGTCTCCTCCGCCGCGACGGCGGTGCAGTTCGGGGTGGAGCCACGCATCGCGATGCTGTCCTACTCCACCGGCTCGTCCGGAACCGGCGCCGAGGTCGAGAAGGTCCGTGCCGCAACGGCCTTGGTTCGACAACGCGCCCCCGAGCTGTCCGTGGAGGGGCCGATCCAGTACGACGCGGCGGTCGACGCAGGGGTCGCGGCGTCCAAGCTCAAGGACTCCCAGGTGGCGGGGCGCGCCACCGTCTTCGTCTTCCCGGACCTGAACACCGGGAACAACACCTACAAGGCGGTGCAGCGCAGCGCCGGGGCCGTGGCAGTGGGCCCGGTGCTGCAGGGGCTGCGCAAGCCGGTGAACGACCTGTCTCGAGGGGCGCTGGTCAGCGACATCGTGAACACCGTTGCTATCACCGCCATCCAGGCACAGGCTCTGGACGTCAGCACGAGACCCAGCACGGACACAGGGACCGAGGCGTGAGCCGGACGGTGCTGGTTCTCAACGCCGGCTCCTCCTCGCTGAAGTACAGCCTCGTCGACGTCGAGGGTGGGACAGCGCCGGCCACGGGCCTGGTGGAGCGGATCGGATCCGCGCAGGCACGGCTGTGGCACCGCGGCCCCGGAGGCGAGAAGAGCTCTCAGCGGCCGATCGCGGACCACACGCAGGCGCTGCGGGCGGCTCTGGATGCCTTTGCCGAGCACGGTCCGAACCTGCGGGAGTGCGGCCTGGCAGCCGTGGGTCACCGGGTGGTGCACGGAGGGGAGCGCTTCACCTCGGCAGTGCTGCTCGATGACGAGGTGGCGACCGCCATCGACGAGCTCAGCGCCCTGGCCCCGCTGCACCAGCCACCCAACCTGGAGGGCATCCAGGTGGCGCGCAAGGCCTTTCCCCAGCTCCCCCAGGTCGCCATCTTCGACACGGCGTTCCACAGCACGCTGCCGCCGCGCGCCTACACCTACGCCGTGCCGCGGGAGTGGCAACGCAAGCACGGGGTGCGCCGGTACGGGTTCCACGGCACCTCCCACGCGTACGTCTCGCAAGAGGCCGTGCGGTTCCTGGGCCTGGACCCGCAGCGGGCGAACGTGGTGGTGCTGCACCTGGGCAACGGGGCGAGCGCCTGCGCCGTCTCGGGGGGACGCAGCATCGACACCTCCATGGGCCTGACCCCCCTGCAGGGGCTGGTCATGGGCAGCCGCAGCGGAGACCTCGACCCGGCCGTGGTGGCACATCTGGTGCGCACGGCGGGCATGACGCTGGACGAGGTGGATGAGGCGCTCAACCGGGCCAGCGGGCTCAAGGGGCTGGCCGGCGACAACGACCTGAGAACGGTCCAGCAGGCGGCTGAGCAGGGTGACGCCGCAGCCGTTCTCGCGCTGGACGTGTACTGCTACCGGATCCGTCAGTACGTGGGCGCCTACTACGCCACGCTCGGCCACCTGGACGCCATCGCCTTCACCGGCGGCGTCGGGGAGAACAGCGCCCGGACCCGTTCCGGGGTGCTGACGGGGCTGGAGGACCTCGGCATCGAGCTGGACGCCGAGCGCAACCAGGCCCAGGACCAGGAGGCGCGACGTATCTCGACGCAGGGCTCACGGGTAGCCGTGCTGGTGGTTCCGACCAATGAGGAGCTCCAGATCGCCCGGCAGAGCGTGGCCGTCCTGGACGGTGCCTGAGAGCTTCTGAGACAGCCCCTCAGGCGCGCAGCGCAGCCTCGGGGAACCGGGTGCCCGTGAGCTCCTCCGAGCGCTCCCAGAGCCGGCGCGCCAGCTGGCCGTCCTGGGCCTGCGCGGAACGGCCTGTCGGTACCGGGTTCCCGCGCACGCCCAGCGCCGGGCCGACGAACGCCGCACCGGGGAGGTCCCCGGTGGCCGCGAGGAGCGTCGGCCACGAGCCCATCTCCGGGCTCTGGGCCAGGACTGCCCTGCCGACCGACATCAGCGCTGCGGTGGCCCGGTTGCCGATGCCGGACTGCAGGTGCGTGGCGGCGTAACCCGGGTGGGCCGCCACGGCACGCACCGGCGACCCGAGCTGGTCCAGGCGCCGCTGGAGCTCCAGCACGAACAGCAGGTTGGCCAGCTTCGACTGGGCGTACGCCGTCCACGGCCGGTAGCGGCGGCGCTCGAAGTTGAGGTCGTCGACGTCCAGACCCCCGAGCTGGTGCATGAAGGACGACACCACGACCACCCTGTCGCGCAGGTGCGGCAGCAGCAGGTTCGTCAGCGCGAAGTGCCCCAGGTGGTTGGTGCCGAGCTGCAGCTCGAAGCCGTCGACCGTGCGCTGCCTCGGGACGGCCATGATCCCGGCGTTGGCGACCAGGACGTCGAGGTCGCCGTCCCAGCCGTCGGCGAACGCCCGCACCGACGACAGGTCGGCCACGTCCAGCGGTCGCACGTCTGTGCGGCCGTCGAACGTCGCGGCGACCCGCGCACCCTTGTCGGTGTCGCGCACGGCGAGCACGACGCGCGCCCCTGCCCGTGCCAGCGACCGGGCCGCAGCCAGGCCGATGCCGGAGGTGGCTCCGGTGACGACGACCGTCCGGCCGTCCTGCGAAGGCAGCGCGCCCGGGGTCCAGCCGCTCACTGCGGACCGTCCGCCTCGTCGTCCTCGATGCGGAAACCCAGCTTGAGGCCGACCTGGACGTGCCCGATCGCGCCGTCGACGATGTTGCCCCGGATCTGGGTCACCTCGAACCAGTCGAGGTGACGAGTTGTCTCCGCCGCTCGCGCGATGCCCTTGCGCAGCGCAGCGTCCACGCCCTCGGACGAGCTGCCGACCACCTCGATGACCTTGTACACGTGACCAGACATGAGCGCCTCCTTGGACGTGCCGGACGGGACCACCCCACGGTCCCCGCCAGGATGGTTGCGTGCAACCGGTCACCGAGATCTGGTCCCAGGTCTCCTCCCACCAGACCCCACCTCCGCTGGCGGTGGTGCTGGCCGCTGCCGTGCTCGCGGCCGTGCTGGTGCTCACCCCCTCCACCTGGCCCGTGCTGCGTCACGCGGTCACCCTGGTGCACGAGGGTGGGCACGCCCTGGTGGCGACGGTGTCCGGGCGGCGGTTGCACGGGGTGCGCCTGCACCCGGACACCTCCGGCCTGACCGTGACCCGCGGTCCGCGCCGCGGTGCCGGAGCCGTGCTCACCTTCGCGGCTGGGTATCCCGCGCCGGGGCTGCTGGGGCTGGCTGCCGCGGCGATGCTCGGTGCCGGCTACGCCCTCGGGATGCTGTGGGCGCTGCTGGTGATGCTGGCGGTGCTGTTGCTGCACGTGCGGAACTGGTTCGGGTTGGCGTCGGTGCTGGCTGTCGGAGTGACGCTGTTCGCGGTGACCTGGTGGGCCCCGGCGCAGGTGCAGTCGGCGTTCGCCTACCTGGTGGCCTGGTTCCTGCTGCTGGCCGGCATTCGCCCGGTGCTGGAGCTGCAGGCCGTGCGCCGCCGGGGCCGAGGGTCGGGTTCGGACGCCGACCAGCTCGCCCGGCTCACGCACGTCCCGGCCGTGCTGTGGGTGGCTGTCTTCGTCGTCATCACCTGTGGCAGCGCCGTCCTGGGCGCCTGGTGGATGGTGGGGGCTGCCGGGGTGAACGTCTGGCGGGGCCTCTAGAGGCAAGGTGGGGAGGGCGGAGACCGCTGCAGGACTGGGAGCATGGGCGGGTGACCGTGTCAACGAGAGGGCTCCGTGGCCTGCGCACCGCCGGCATCTTCCTCACCCGCGTCCCGCTCGGCGACGACCCGGACCACGACACCTCGGCAGCGGTGCCGTGGTTCCCAGTCGTCGGAGCGATGGTGGGCCTGCTGGCCGGCGGGGTCTACCTCGGTGCGGGACTGGTGCTGCCGGCCGCGGCCGCCGCCGCTCTGGCGGTGACCGTGGCCGCGCTGGTCACCGGTGCGTTCCACCACGACGGGCTGGCCGACATGGCTGACGCCTTCGGCGGTGGCTGGGACACCGAGCAGAGGCTGCACATCCTCAAGGACTCTCGGCACGGAACCTACGGGGTGATGGCGCTGGTGTGTGCCGTCGTCACGCAGGTAGCGGCGATCGGCGCTCTGCCTGGGCTGGTCGGGCTGGCGGCGCTGGTCGCGGCCCACACGCTCGGCCGGGCCGCAGCGGTGGCGCTGATGGGGATCCTGCGTCCCGCCGCCGGGCACGGGCTGGGCGTCGACTACACAACCGCCGCCCGCAGGGGCCGCATCCTGCTGGCGGTCGGAGCGGGCGTGGTGATCGGGCTGTTGGTGCTGGGATGGGCTGCAGTGCTCTGCCTGCTCGTAGCGGCAGCGGTCGTCGCGGTGATCGGGGCGCTCGCGCAGCGCAAGATCGGCGGCCTCGTCGGCGATGTGCTCGGAGCCGCGGAACAGGTGGCGGAGACGGCCGTGCTGCTCGCGGTGGCCGCGCTCTGGCACGCTGGATGGGTGCCCTGGTGGGTGGCCGGCTAGGAGCATCTCGAAGCGGCTCGCTCCAGTCCCGTGGCCTCGGGCCGGTCACAGGTTCTGGTCGACCTCGACCAGGGTGCCCTGGTGGAACAGCACGAGCCAGCGCCCCGCCTCGCGGACCCAGGTGGAACTGCGCAGCGCACGCCGACCGGCCGCGTCGCTGCGGTAGGTGACCAGGACGGCGTCCGGCCCGAGCCGTCGTGCCGCCACGTCGGTCGCCGCGATGGGGTCGTTCGTGCCGCCCGCCGCCTGGGGGATGCTCTGCCGGTCCCACGTCCGGCCGGAGGCGCCGTACTCGCGGAACTGCGGGTGCAGGAACGTCAGCAGCTGTTCTGGGTCGTTGCGCACGGCCGGGTCGAGGAGCATCAGCTCCAGCCGCACCACCTGGTCCAGGTCTTCGTCCACGTGCGGCACGCTAGCGGCGACGACGCGGTTACTGTCGCTGGCATGACTCGTCGCCAGGTACCGCGCTGGTCAGAGCTTCGCCCCCTGCTGCAGCTCAAGCCGTTGCAGCTCGATCCGACGCGCCGCCGGCTCGACGCGGCGCTCACCATCGCCGACCTGCGGACGGTTGCACGACGTCGCACACCACGGTCGGTGTTCGACTACACCGACGGCGCGGCCGAGGGTGAGGTCAGCCTGCGGCGTTCACGTCAGGTCTTCGCCGACCTGGAGCTGCGCCCGCAGATCCTGCGCGACGTCTCGACCCTGGACACGTCCACAACCGTGCTCGGCCACACGTCCGCGCAGCCGTTCGCCTTTGCGCCTACGGGCTTCACGCGGTTGATGCACCACGAGGGCGAGCGGGCGGTGGTCCGGGTCGCCGAGCGGGTCGGCATCCCCTACGCCCTGTCGACGATGGGAACGACATCGATCGAGGACGTCGCCGCCGCCGCGCCCGCAGCGCGCAAGTGGTTCCAGCTGTACGTGTGGCGAGACCGTGGCGCCGGGGAAGAGCTGATGGCACGCGCCCGGGCGGCCGGGTACGAGGCGCTGATGCTCACGGTCGACGTCCCCGTGGCTGGCGCCCGACTGCGCGACAGGCGCAACGGGTTCTCGATCCCTCCGGCGCTGACCATGCGCACCGTCGCCGACGCGGCGACGCGGCCGGCATGGTGGATGAACCTGCTCACCACCGAGCCCCTGGGCTTCGCGTCCCTGGCGAACTGGGACGGCACGGTGGCTGAGCTGATCGACCAGATGTTCGACCCGACGATGACGATGGCCGACCTGGAGTGGCTGCGCTCGTGCTGGGACGGCCCGCTCATCATCAAGGGGATCCAGACCGTCGAGGACGCCCAGATGGTCGCGGAAGCGGGCGCCGACGCGATCGTGCTGTCCAACCACGGTGGGCGCCAGCTCGATCGTGCACCTGTTCCGCTGGGGCTGATCCCCGACGCGGTGGAGGCGGTCGGCGACTCGAGCGAGGTCTGGGTCGACACCGGCGTGACCAGCGGGGCGGACATCGTCGCCGCGATCGCGCTCGGCGCCAGGACGGTGCTCGTCGGTCGGGCGTACCTGTACGGCCTGATGGCAGGTGGCGAGCGGGGTGTCCAGCGCGCCGCCGACATCCTGACCGATGAGGTGCGGCGCACGATGGCGCTGCTGGGCGCCCGCTCGATCGCAGACCTCAGCCCGAGCCACGTCCGGCTTCCGTAGCAGGGCCGTCTCGCCCCTGCGTCCCCGCTCCGCGCCTATGGGCGAATACAAAGGTGCCTGACCGACGCCAAAGCTTTCGCCCTTGCCCTGCATCGGCCCCACGGCGGGCGTCCGGTGTGGGAACGTGCTCGCCTGCTGACCGCTGCTGCCCTCACCACAGCGACGCCCCCTAACCGGGACGAGGCGCGTACATGATGATCACAACGCCGACCAGGCAGATGGCTGCGCCGGCGAGGTCGAACCGATCGGGCCGGAACCCGTCGGCCACCATGCCCCAAGCCAAGGAGCCAGCGACGAAGACGCCGCCGTAGGCGGCCAGGATGCGCCCGAAGTTGGCGTCGGGCTGCAGCGTGGCCACGAACCCGTACGCCCCCAGAGCCAGGACTCCGGCTCCGATCCACAGCGCGCCGCGGTGCTCGCGGACGCCTTGCCAGATCAGCCACGCACCGCCGATCTCGGCCACGGCGGCGAGCACGAACAGCAGGATGGAACGCAGGACCGTCATGGTCGTGCAGTCTCCTGCATACAAGTCAGCGGCGGGCCAGGGCTGTCGCGAACGAGGGGACGATCGGCAGCCGGGGCAGGAGCGCAGCCTGGTAGGCGTGGTAGACGTCTGGCTTGCCTGGCCACACCTGTACCGTCGGCCGGTTCAGCTCGTCGAGCTCGTGGTGCCACGACCCCTGGTGGTGGTCGACGAGATGGCGATCGGCATAGGCCCACCAGCGGGCGGCGTCGTCGCGGTAGCGCGGCAGGCCGGTGACACGGTGCAGCACGTCGGCGGTGCTGACGGCCTCGGCCACCACCCAGTGCATGCGGGTGCGGACGACCGGTCGCCCCGCCCAGTCGGTGGTGTAGACGAAGCCGTCCGCTCCATCCGGCGCCCACCCGTCCGCAACCGCACGGTCGGCGAGCGCGATCGCCGCCGCCACCAGACCCTGCGGGGCGTCCTCGCCGAGCGAGGCATCGACCGCCACGAGCAGACGGGCCCATTCCAGACCGTGGCCGACCGTGGCGCCGTAGGGCCGGAAGGGGTGCGCCGGCTCGTCACGGTGGTGCTCGAGCTTGGGTGTCCACGTGCTGTCGAAGTGCTCGGGCAGGCGCCACTGGTGGTCTCGGCCCCAACCGACCACGCGCTCGGCGATCCGAGCGGCACGGCGGTGCCACTGCGGTTGGCCGGTCACGTCACCGGCTGCCAGGTACGCCTCCACGGTGTGCATGTTGGCGTTGATGCCGCGATAGTCCTCCAACTGCGACCAGGAGCGGTCCCACTCCTCGACGACCAGGCCCGCCTTCTCATCCCAGAAGTGCTGGTCCTGCACGTCGAGCGCGGTGGCCAGCAGGGTCCGTGCCCCCGGGATCCCCGCTGCAGCTGCAGAGCTCGCGGCGAGCACCACGAAGGCGTGACCGTACGCCTGCTTGCTCTCCTGCACGGGTCCGCCCGGGCCGACCGAGGCGTACCAGCCACCGTGCTGGTGGTCGGCCAGTGTGGTGCCCAAGGCCCGCACGCCGTGCGCAGCCAGGTCCTTGAGGGCGGACTGGTCCGGCCCTCCCACGGCTGGTGCCTCGTCAACCAGCAGGCCCAGGCTGAAGACGTGCGTCATACGGCAGCTGATCCAGAGCTCGACCGGCCTGCCGGGATCCACCGAGCCGTCGGCGTCCAGCCAGCCGAATCCCAGCCGGTGGTGCGAGCCCGCGGCGAACCGGAGCAGGTCTGCTCGCTGGCCGGCGAGATAGGCCTCATCCATCACGGGCGTCACGAGCGCTCACGCTCAGCAAGCCGGATCAGCGGGCGGAGCGGGACTCGCTGATGCACCGCTCAGGCGCGGTCCACGGGACAAGGACAGGGCGGGCGTCACCGGACAAACCCTAGACTCCAAGCGGTGGCCGTAGCCCGCGGAACGCGCGCCGACTACGGTGGCGCAGGTCTGGATCGTCCGTGGGTTGCTCCTGAAGTGCACACGGTCCCCATACGCCGGGCCTCTAGCTCAACTGGCAGAGCAGCGGACTTTTAATCCGCGGGTTGTGGGTTCGATCCCCACGGGGCCCACCGGTGTTTACGCAGCTCAGCGGCTTGTTGATGTCAGAATGGGCCATCTTGTGCGCAGCCCCTTCTACCCAAACTCCTCCCAGTTGAGCCGGAGAAGCGGATCGCCGGCGCGGCTCGCGTTGTGGACGCACTGTGAAGCGCCCAGGCTGATGGCTCCGCACAGACGAAGGCGTAGAGGTGGTCGGCGCGTGTGCGCGGACCTGATCACGGACAAGCAGACCCAGCGCCTTCGAGGGCTGCTCGCGGTTGATGAACACGTACAGATCGCGACCTTTGGGCTCGATGATCTCCGGAGCTAATGGCGCCTTGACCCAAGGGTACTACCGAGTAATACTGTTGACATGAAGACCGCGATCTCGGTCCCCGACCCGACCTTCGAGGCCGCCAGCCGCCGAGCCCAGGAGCTCGGTATGAGCCGCTCGGAGTTCTTCTCCAAAGCCGCAGCCCACTACCTCGCCGAGCTGGACGCCGCTTCACTGACCACGCGCCTGGACGCCGCCCTCGACACCGCCACGGACGACGAGACCGAGGCCGCCGCCGTCCGAGCGGGTCGTCGGACCCTCCTCGAGAGTGAGTGGTGACCCGCCGAGGCGAGGTCTTCTGGGTCGATCTCGGAGAACCCGCCGGCAGCGCCCCGGCCAAGCGCCGGCCGGTCCTGATCGTCTCGGCGGACGCGTTCAACCGCAGCCGGTTGCGGACGGTCCTCGCGGCCGCCATCACCTCGAACAGCGCGCTGGCGGCCTACCCGGGGAACGTATTCCTACCGGCCATCGCCACGGGCTTGTCGAAGGACTCCGCGGTGAACGTCACCCAGCTGGTCACCCTCAACCGGGAGGACCTCGAGGGCCAGGAGCCGGCCGGTGAGGTCCCGGGGTACCTCATGATCGATGTCGATGCAGGTCTGCGCCTCGTCCTGGACCTGTGAACGGCACTCGGACGAGGCCCGCCGATGGTCGGTCGGACGCAGGACGTAGACCTCGACGGCGGACCGCTAGCCGACCTGATCGAGGAGGTCAAGCCTCGCATCAACTTCGTCAGAACTGCGTCCTGATCGACGCCCAAGGCGCCGGACCCATTCTACCCAAACTCCTACCGAACCATCCGGCACGTCCCAGCCGCGAGGACACCCGCAATCCGCGGGTTGCGTCTTCGATCCCCACGGGGCCCACCGTGTTTGCGCAGGTCAGCGGCTTGCTGATGTCAGAATGATCACTCTTGTCCGCAGACGCTTGCACCCAAAAGCTGCCGGTGAGCAGGGAACGCGGGTCCCCTACGCGGTTCGCGCGGTGCGGAAGCACTGACGCGAGCGATTCCGCCATCGGGCGGGCACTTGGCAAGCGATCCTGTACGGCAGACTGCATACGCATGACGACCAGCTCGGGCGCCTCGGAGACCTGGCAAGCGCGGATCACCCATGACCTCGCCGCTCAACTACGCAGCGACGCGAAGTTGCTTGGCCTCGAAGGCCGCACCGAGATCGTCAGAGCAGCGCTGCAGTTGTTGCACCGGCGGGCAGCCGAGGAACGCATGCCCCGAAGCGTCGATGACTTCTACGGCGCCAGCGAGCCGCCGCTGCCGGTGGGCGTCCGGTCGGCACCAGCAACTGACCAGCCCGATGCCACTACCTGAGCCCTTCCGAGGCGAGGTGTGGGACGTCGACTTCGACGACTTCGGTATAAATCCTGCGGTCGTGCTCAGCATCAACCCGCTGAACACACGTCTCGGTCACGTCGCGGTGATGCCGGTGACGGGGACTCGGGGGCCCGAGCAGACCCACATACCCCTTACGGCGGACGCTGGGCTCACCCGCTACGACGAGTCCTATGTCGACGTCACCGCGCTCCAACCGGTCACCAGAAGCCGTCTGTTGGGGCGGCGGGGACTTCTCACCACAGGCGAGATCGATCGTCTTGGGCGCCAGATCGCCATCTATCTCGGCCTGTGACCAGAGCCCACGATGACGCACGTTCAAGGGAGCCGTGGTCGCGATACCGCCTGGTCGGTCCGAGCGGAGCCAAGATGCGAGCTCAGAAGTTCCTGACCGTGAGGGGCCCGCTCGGTACCACAGGTCCAGATGTCACCCAACCGTGCAGCAGTCCCCCACCTGGCCCGCGGTCCCTCGAACGGCGGGTTCACCTCAAGCAACCAAGAGACACGCCCTAGTACTACAGCCGCACTTGGTTCAGTGATTTCGGGCGTGTCGCCTGTGTGGGACTGGGATTCACCGAAATTGTTGCTGGTGTGACTACTGAGGTGAATGTGGCTGAGG
>JAABUN010005795.1_pt1 | contig 14924 bp, 12 predicted proteins | sample 5559311 | NCBI WGS metagenome assembly JAABUN01 (sample SAMN10711877, study PRJNA513370) | rock metagenome | isolation source: Antarctica rocks | place: Antarctica: Victoria Land, Siegfried Peak sud | reverse complement strand
CGGTCGAGACCGGCGCGGTGGACGCTGCTCAGCTGCTCAGCTGCTCAGCTGCTCAGCACGAAGTTGTCGAGCTTGGCGGCGTTCTCCTTGTTGATCAGCACGCAGTCCAGCGCCTGCTTCTCGTCCGGGACACCGGTGGCGCCGGTCTTGATCACGCTGTCCAGCTGGGTGATCGCCTTCTCGGTCCCCTCCACGATGGGCTGCAGGACCGTGGCCACCATCTCGCCCTTGGTGACGGCGTCAGCCGCGTCCTGGTTGCCGTCGAAGCCGAGCACCTTGACCTGGTCGAGCTTGCCCTTCTCCTTCAACGCGTTGATGGCGCCCAGGGCCATCTCGTCGTTGCCGGCGATCACCCCGGTGATGTCGGGGTTCTTCGACAGCAGCGCCTCCATCTTGTCCTGGCCCTGCTGACGGTCCCAGTTGGCGATCTCCTGACCGACCTTCTTGAGGTCCGGGTACTGCGAGATGACCGACTTGTAACCGTCGGAGCGGACCTGGGCGTTGTTGTCGCTGGGCTTGCCCAGCAGCTCGACGTAAGTGCCCTTGTAGTTCATCGCCTCGGACCAGGACTCGGCCCCGACGGTGGCCCCCTGGGCGTTGTTCGACACGATCTGCGCTTTCGCCAGACCGGTCTTGCTGATCTCGGCGTTGATCAGCACGACCGGGATGTTCGCGTCCACCGCCTTCTGCACGGCGGCGACGCTTTCGTCCGCGCCGGCCGGGTCGAGCAGGATACCGGCGACCTTGTCGTTGATCGCGGTCTCGATCAGCTGGTTCTGCTGCTCCGGGTCGTTCTGGTTGGCCGACACGGTCGTGGTGTAACCGAGCTTCTCGGCCGCGGCCTTCGCGGTGTCCGCCTCGGCCTTCCAATAGGGGTTCGACGGGTCGACGGTGATGATCGTGATGGTGCCGCCGGCCTGACCGCCGCCGGAGGCGGACGCGGAGGTGGACGGCGCCGAGGATGCGGCCGGTTCGGCGGCGTTGCCTCCGCAGGCGGCCAGGCTGAGCAGCAGCGCGCCAGCCAGGACCGAACGAGATGTCAGACGGTTGAACATGATTTCCTCTCGGTGTGACCCGGGACTCCCCGTGGCCAGATGACGTTCGTACGGTGGACCCCCCGTACGGGGCTGGTGCAGTTCGGCGGGGCGGGGCGGTCGGCCCTCAGGTCGAGGTGCTCGCCCCCGCCGGGGTCGAAGGTTCCTGGTTGGCGGTCTTCGCGTTCGCCACCGCCCGGCGGGCGAGTCGGCGGCGCTGCACGATCTGCTGGATCTGGTCGACGGCCACCGCCAGGATGATGACGGCCCCGGTGATCACCTTCTGCCAGAAGGGGGAGACCCCGACGATCACCAGGCCGTTGGCCAGGAAGCCGATCACGAAGGCGCCGATGATCGTGCCGCGTACGGTGCCCCGGCCCCCGGAGAGGGCCGCGCCACCGATGACCACCGCGGCGATCGCGTTCAGCTCGTAGAAGGTGCCCAGGTCGGCGGTCGACGAGCTGATGTTGGCGACCTGGAGGACGCCGACGACCCCGGCACAGAGCCCGGAGATGACGTAGATCCGGATCTGCACGCGCTTCACCGGCACCCCCGAGAGCTGGGCGGCCCGCTCGTTGCTGCCGGTGGCGTAGAGCCAGCGGCCGAACGGCGTCCGGGTGAGCAGGATCGACACCGCGATGGCGAACACCACCATGACCCAGGCCGAGATGGGCAGCCCGAGCGGTCGGCTGGCGAACACGGTGAAGAAGCCGGTGTTCCCGAGGCCTTCCTGGCCGGTCAGCTCGTTGGTGATGTTCTGCCCGTTGAGCGACACCTCGGTCAGACCGCGAGCCACGTACAACATGCCCAGGGTCACGATGAACGGGGCGAGGTTGAGCTTGGCGATCAGTAACCCGTTGGCCAGGCCGACCAGAGCCCCGACCCCGATGGCGATCACCACGACCACCCAGACACTGGGGAACATGGTGGTGTCGGTGAACGGGATGGTCACCCCACGGAACAGGTTTCCGGCAACCGCCCCGGCCAGTCCCACCGTCGATCCCACCGACAGGTCGATGCCGCCGTTCAAGATCACCAGCAGCATGCCCAGCGCGACGATGGCGTTGAAGGCGACCTGCTTGGTGATCGTGGTGAGGTTGCCCGTCGACAGGTAGTTGTCGCTCAGCACGGCGAAGATCGCGATGATCAGGATGAGCGCGATCAGCGCCCGACCCTCGACCAGGATGCTGTTCAGGTTGACCGACCGGCCGGGCGGTTTCGGACTCGAGGCCGCCCCGGCACCCGCGGGCGCCGGGGTCATGGTCGAGGTGCTCATCGGACTTCTCCTTCTTCGTGGCCTGGGTCTTCGAGGGGGTTATCCCCTTCGTCATGCGCAGCTTCGTGCTCGCCGGAGGCGGCCATGATGTCGTCGCGGGTGGCCGCACGGGGGTCGAACTCCTTGACCAACCGGCCCTTGCTCATCACGATGACGCGGTGCGAGGCGGTCAGTGCTTCGCCGACCTCCGAGGTGACGTAGAGGACCGCCAGGCCCTTCTTCGCCTCCCGGAACAGCAGGGCGAAGATCTCACCCTTGGCCCCGACGTCGATCCCGCGAGTCGGTTCGTCCAGCAGCAGCACCTTGGGATCGGTGAGCAGCATCTTGCCGATCACCACCTTCTGCTGGTTGCCGCCGGACAGCGAGGTGATCAGCGCGCCGGGTCCGGAGGTCTTGACCCGGACGTCGGCGATCTCGCGGGTGATCTTCTCCCGCTCGGAGCTCCGGCCGATGAACAGGTTCTTGACCGTGGACAGCAGGCTGGGCAGCGACAGGTTGCGACCGACGGACATCATCTGGATCAGTCCGTCGCGCTGCCGGTCCTCGGGGACCAGTCCCACCCCCATCTCGATCCGGTCGGCGATGCTGCGCCCCGCGAGGTCCTCCGACCCGAGCATGACCCGGCCCCCGGCGACCTTGTCCCGGCCTGACAGCGCCTCCATCAGCTCGGTCCGGCCGGCGCCCATCAACCCGTAGAGGCAGACGATCTCGCCCTGCCGGACGTCGAGCGACACCTTGTTGACGACCACTCGGCCGGTGTCCGGGTCGGCGACGGTGACGCCTTGGATGGACAGGGCGACGGGCCCGTAGTCCCGCGACTCGTTGCGGAAGTCGTAGTCCGCCTCGCGTCCGACCATCTGGCGGACCACCCAGGGCAGGTCGATGTTGGCCGCTTCCTCGGTGGCCACCAGATCGCCGTCGCGGAAGACCACGGCGTAGTCGGCGATCTCGATGGCCTCCTCGAGGTGGTGCGAGATGTAGACGATGGCCACCCCGTTGGCGGTCAGGTCCCGGATCACCTTGAACAGCACCTCGACCTCGGTGGCACTGAGGGCCGAGGTGGGTTCGTCCATGATCAGGATCCGGGCGTCGGCGGCGAGGGCCCGGGCGATCTCGATGATCTGTTGCTGCCCGACACGCAGGTCCTGCACCAGGGTGTTCGGACGAATCACCTCCTCGAGGCGCTCCATCAGGACCCTGGTCACCTCCCGCTCCCGGGCGTAGTCCACGGTCCCGGCCCGGGTGCGCAGCTCCCGCCCGATAAAGATGTTGTCCCGGACGCTGAGGTTGGGGGCCAGGTTCAGCTCCTGGTGGATGATCGAGATCCCCCGCTCCACCGCGTCGGTGGTGGACTGGAGCTCCACCACCTCGCCGTCCAGGATCAGCCGGCCACCAGTCGGCTGCTCGACCCCGGAGAGGATCTTCATCAGGGTGGACTTGCCGGCGCCGTTCTCGCCGAAGAGCACGGTCACCTTGCCCCGGCGGACCTGGAAGTTGACCCCCTTGAGGGCCCGGGTGACGCCGTACGTCTTGCTGATGTCCACCGCTTCTAAGACGACGTCGTCCAGCACGCCGGCGCCTCCGGAGGCGCCGACCGCTCCCGATGCGTCGGTGGTCACGACCCCGCCTTGACGCTGAGCGCCTGGATGTTGACCGGCTTGGCCTTCGGGGGCGGCGAGCCGGTGTCCACCAGGCTGACCACACCGACGACCGTGACCTTCTTGCCCTGCAGCGCCGCCGGGTCGGCGACGGCCGAGGAGACCTCGGCCTGCATCAGCTTCTTCAGCTCGTCACCGACGTACTGGTAGTCGGTCTGACCCGGCGCGTCGGCGAACTTGAAGCCCATGGCGTCGCGCAGCACGCTGCCGTTGATCGCCGTGGTCAGCGGCACCAGGACCGGGGTGTCGCCGCTGAACCCGTCCACCTCGAGGCGCAGCGAGGCGGGGGTGGCGTCGGCGACGGTCGCGGTGGCGGTGACCGGGAAGACGTAGGAGTTCTCCGCCGGGCTGACGGCCTTGTACGTCTCGGCCGCGGCCTTGGGATCGGCCAGGATTGCCGGGAGCACCTCGCTGAGTGGCTTGGCCTGGGCGGGCAGGTCGGTCTTGGCCTTGGCGAAGAGGTCGGCTGCGGTCTGCGGGGCGTCGAACTTCACCGGTCCGGCCGCGGCGAGCTCGGCCGGGTTCAGGAACTTCGTGTTCGCCACCATGGCGACGAGCAGCACCACGATCAGGGCGAGACCGATCAGGCGGTTACGCCCGAGCGAGCGTTGCGGTTGTGGCATCAGATGCTCCTCATGAAGATCAGCGGCAGGGCGTGCAGACGATCGGGTCTAGCGGACCGGATCAGGTGTGGGGGCCGGGATGGTCGTGCTGGCGAGGTGGAGCGGGTCAGGTGGGGACCGCGAGGGTGGCGGCGGACGCCCGGTGGAGCAGGTCGATGAACCCGGCTGCGGTCCAGGCGGCCCGACCGATGAACAGGCCGTCGGTGTGCGGATCCGCCAGCAGCGCGGCCGCGTTGTCGGCACGGACACTGCCGCCGTAGAGCAGAGCCCGGGCCCGGCCCGAGTCGGACCGCTCGGCCAGCACCGCGCTGAGCACGCCCAGCACCGGGCCCGTCTCCTCGGGGGTGGCGGCGCGACCGTCCGCACCGATCGCCCAGATCGGCTCGTACGCGACGATGACCTGGGTCACGGCCGCCGCGGACAGCCCCGACAGGGCGGCCCGCAGCTGGGCCGTCACGAACTCCTCCGCATCTCCGGCGTCCCGGACGTCGGCTGGTTCACCGACGCAGATCAGGGGGATCAACCCCTGGTCGAGCGCGGCGGCCGCCTTGAGGGCCACCGTGTGGTCGGTCTCCCCGAACGAGGCGCGTCGCTCGGAGTGACCCATCTCGACCAGCACGGCACCCGCGTCGGCCACCATCCGCATGGAGACCTCCCCGGTCCCGGCGCCCTCCGGACCCCAGTGCGCGTTCTGCGCACCGAGCAGGACCGGGGAACCGGCTGGCAACCGGTCCCGGACCGCAGCCAACGCCGTGTGCGCCGGCAGCACGAAGGGTTGGACGTCCGCCGGGAGTTCGGCGGCCAGCAGCTCGTCGATGAAGGCGACCGACTCATCCACGGTCTTGTTCATCTTCCAGCTGGTGCCGACCCAGATGGGTCGACCCCCCAGTGCTGTCACGCCGGTCCACCTCAGTCCGCGCAGGATCGGTCAGGGAAGGAGGGAGACCTTGATGGACTCCTTGCCACTGGCCACCAGATCCAGACCCTTCTGGAACTCGGCCAGGGGCAGTTGATGGGTGCAGATCTTGTCCATCGGGAGCCGACCGGACTCGATCATCCGGATCGCCGCGGGCCAGCAGTGCGGGCCGAGGTGGGCGCCGCGTACGTCCAGCTCCTTGTCGTCGCTGATGATCGACCAGTCGACCGTGACGTCGCTGCCGAACACGCTGTACTCCACGTACGTGCCGAGCTTGCGGAGCAGGTTGAGGCCCTGGCTGACTGCGGACGGGTGACCGGTGCCCTCGATGTAGACGTCGGCCCCGTAGCCGCCGGTGAGCTCCTTGACCTTGGCCACGGCGTCTTCCTCAGCGATGTTGATGACCAGGTCGGCGCCGCACTCCAGCGCGAGGTCGAGCTTGTCCTGCGCCATGTCCAACCCGATCACCAGCTTGGGGTTCTTGGACTTCGAGCCGGCGATCATGCCCAGCCCGATCGGTCCGCAGCCGGCCACGACGACGACGTCCTCGAACGTGATGTCGGCCCGCTCCACGGCGTGCAGGGCGCAGGACAGCGGCTCGGCGAAGGCGGCGTGGGCCGGCGGCAGGTCTGCTGAGACACGGTGCACCAGCGCGTCCTTGGAGAACAGCATGTACTCCGCCATCGCGCCGGGCGTACGGCGCTTGAAGCCGAACATGTCGTGCGGCTGGCACATCCAGTACTTTCCGTCGAGGCAGTAGCGGCACTTCCAGCAGGGCACGATCTGCTCGGCGACCACCCGGTCACCCACGGTGACGCCCCAGCGCTCGGCGGCCGCGCCGTCCAGCTGGACGATGGTGCCGACGAACTCATGGCCGGGGATGACCTGGGTCTCGGTCCAGGCCGGCCGGTTGGCGTCACCCCAGAACTTGGGCGCACCGTGGTAGCACTTCAGGTCGCTGGCGCAGATGCCCACACCCTCCACCTTGACCAACGCCTCACCCGGTCCGGGACGGGGCACCGGCACCTGCTCCAGCTGGTAGTTCTCGGGTCCGTGCACGATGACGGCCTGCATCATCTGGGGGATCTGGTCACTGGATACGTCGGACATTCTCAAGCCTCCATGCTCGTGTCGTCACTCGCGGCGCTGCGCGCTCCTGCGCACCCCGCCGGGTCAGGGGTGCTGGGCCTCACCCTAGTAGCACGGTGCCTGGCGCTCCCGGCGCTTCTCCGCGCCCGGGAGTGCACCTCGCGGCGGGCCGAGACCGCCTCAGCCGCGCAACCGCCGGTTGACCGCCTCGGCCGACAGCTCGCGGTCCACGACCAGCCTCGTCAGTCCGACCACGGCCGCGCGGTGGCCGAGTGCTCCGAGCTGCAGCGTCAGGTGCCTCGTCGCCCGTGGCAGGCACAGGCCGTAGAGCGTCTCGCGGATCCCGGTGAGCAACGGTGTCGAGGCCAGCGCCCCGCCGACCAGCAGGACCTCCGGGTTGAGCACGCACACGAGTCCCGCGAGAACCTCACCGATCCGCCGGCCCGCCTGCTGGGTGAGGCGTCCCGCATCCGGGTCACCGGCCTGCAGCAGCTCGCCGACCTCGAGGCCGTGAGTGACCGGTCGGCCCAGCTCGGCCAGCTGGTGCGCCACCGCAGCCCCGCTGGCCAGGGCGGCCAGGCAGCCGTGCGCCCCGCACCGGCAGACCAGCGGCGACGAGGGGTCGACCTTTGCGTGGCCGATGTCGCCCGCTCCGCCGTCGGCGCCGGTGTACGAGCGGCCGTCCAGCACGATGCCGGCGCCGATCCCGGTCGAGACCTTGACCAGGCAGAGGGCCCGTGCGCTCTCGTAACCCGCGGCGAACTCACCCAGCGCGGCCGCGTCGGCGTCGTTCGCGGTGTGCACCACGACCTCGCCCAGCGCACCCCAGAGGTGGTCGGCCACCGGGTAGCCGTCCCAGCCGGGCATGATCGGTGGCTGGTTGGGCCGGCCCGTGACCGGGTCGATCGGGCCGGGCAGGCTCAGCCCGACCCCGCTCAGGTCCGAGGGGCTGCTGCCGTGCCGCTCGAGCAACCGGGCCAGGCCGGCCGCGAGCGCGTCGAGCACGGGGACCGGACCGTCGGCGATCTCGACCAGCAGGCTGTCCTCGGCGAGGACGGTGCCGTCCAGGTCGGTGACGGCCAGCTGCGCGTGGGTGGTGTCGACGGCGGCCACGGCGACGAGCGAGTGCCCGCCGTTGAAGACCAGGCTGCGACTGCGGCGGCCTCCGGTCGGACCGGTGGTCTCCCCCTCGACGATCAGCCGGGCCTCGAGCAGCGCGTCGACCCGCTGCGCCACCGTCAACCGGGACAGGCCCGTCGCGTCGACCACGTCCCCACGGGTTCGGGCCCGGCCGCGGCGGACGAGCTCGAGGACGTCGCCGGGACCGTTGACCATGGCCGTCATTGTGCTCGCCCTCCGTCGTCGTCCTCGGCCTCCTGCCCAACTTATGATTGACAGGTTGGCGACTTAAGGCAAGCCTGTAGCCATAAGTTCGCATCGACGAGGAGGTCGCCAGTGCCTGTCACCAGCTCGTGGAGCCGCGGCTTTCTCGCCGTGCTCTGCACCGGGGTGCTCGTGCTGCTGTCCGGGTGCGTCCAGGGGGACGCCCGGAACACCAGCCCGGACAGCATCAAGGTCTGGATCGAGGAGGACCTGCCCGACCGTGTGGCGGCGACGCAGCGGATCGTTGACTCGTTCACGGCCTCGACCGGCATCGAAGTGCAGCTCGTCGCGGTGGCGGAGGACCAGTTCAACCAGCTGCTGCTGTCCTCGGCGGCCGCCGGGACCCTGCCGGACGTGGTCGGCGGCGTGCCCCTGGGCCAGGTCCGCACGATGTCGTCGAACGAGCTGATCGACACCGCCGCCACCGGGCAGGTGGTCGACACCCTCGGCCGCGACACCTTCACCCGCAGCGTGATCGACCTCAGCCGGTCGGGCGACGCCCAGCTGTCCGTGCCGAGCGAGGCGTGGACCCAGCTGCTGCTCTACCGCAAGGACCTCTTCGACGCCGCCGGTCTGCCGGCCCCCACGACGTACGACACCGTGCGGCAGGCCGCCCAGGCCCTCGACACCCCGGAGCGCGCCGGGTTCATCGGTGCCACGGTCGCCGGCGACAGCTTCACCGAGCAGACCTTCGAGTACTGGGCGCAGGCCAACGGCTGCCAGCTCGTTGACGACACCGGCCGGGTGAGGTTCGACAGCCCGCCGTGCGTGGACGCCCTGCGGACGTACGGACAGCTGGTTCGCGACTACTCCGTCCCGGGTTCGCAGGACGTCGACACCACCCGAGCGTCGTACTTCGCCGGGAAGTCGGCGATGACGATCTGGTCCACCTTCGTCCTCGACGAGCTGGCCGGGCTGCGCGAGGACGCCAAACCGTCGTGCCCCGAGTGCGTGACCGACCCGGCCTTCCTGGCGAAGAACACCGGGATCGTGACCGCACTCCAGGGACCGGACGTCACCTCCCCGACGGTGTACGGGGAGGTGACGTCGTGGGTCCTGACGGCCGCCGCCTCCACGACGCCCGCGCAGCGCTTTGTCGAGTACATGATGACCGACGGCTACGTTCCCTGGATCTCGATCGCCCCCGAGGGCAAGGTCCCGGTGCGCACCGGGACGGCCGACGACTCACGCCGCTACACCGAGCAGTGGTCCTCCCTCGACGTCGGTGTGGACGCGCGCGCACCGTTGTCCCGCTTCTACGACGCCCGCGTCATCGGCGAGCTCACCAAGGGCCCGACCGAGCTCTCCCGCTGGGCGATCCCGCAGGGCCAGGGCGACCTCCTCGGCGCCCTGCAGGGCGAGCAACCCGTGGCCGAAGCGGTCAACGAGGTCTCTAACGGCACCGACCCGGCTCAGGCCGCCAAGGACGCCGCCGAAACCATCGTCTCGATCCAGGAGTCACTGCAGTGACCACACTCAACCAGCCTTCCCTCGGCGAGGTTCCCGGTCGCGCCCCGGAAGGACGCCGGCGCGGCTCTGCCCGCGTCCGGGAGGACCGACGCACCGGGTACGCCCTGATCGCGCCGACCGGGGTGATCGTGCTGGTCATGGTGGTGCTGCCGATCCTGTGGACCGTCTCGCTCGCCTTCCAGCACGTCCGTCTGATCAACCTGCGCCAGACCGGCTTCTTCGGCCGCTACACCGCCGACAACTTCGTCGCCGTGCTGACCTCGCCGGGCTTCGGGTCGGCGTTGGTCAACACCCTCGTCTACTCCGTCGGCGGGACCTTCGGCGCGATCGTGATCGGGCTGATCGCCGCGCTCGCGCTGCGCCGGCCCTTCCGGGGCCGCGGCCTGATCCGGGCCGCGTTGCTGCTGCCCTACGTGGCCCCGATCGTGGCCGCGACCTTCGTCTGGAAGACGCTGCTCAACCCCGAGTTCGGCGCCGTCAACACCTGGGGCACGACGCTGCTCGGCTGGAACGAGCCGGTCGCCTTCCTGACCTCGGGGGAGAACGCCGGGAGCCTGCCGGTCTCGACGGCGATGCTGACCGTCGTCGCCTTCGAGGCCTGGCGGTCCTTCCCGTTCGCGTTCCTCTTCCTCACCGCCCGGATGGAGGCCATCCCGGCCGTCCTCGACGAGGCGGCCGAGGTCGACGGCGCGAGCCCGCTGCAACGGTTCTCCCACATCGTGCTGCCGCAGCTGCTGCCCACCATCGCGGTGCTGACCGTGCTGCGCTTCATCTGGACGTTCAACGACTTCGACGCCATCTACCTGCTCACCGGCGGCGGGTCGGGCACCCAGGTCGTCGCCGTCCGGGTGTACGACTTCCTGATCTCCCGCGGCAACATCGGCACCGCCGCCGCTCAGGCCCTCGTGCTCGCCCTCATCCTCGCGGTGCTGGTCACCGTCTACCTCAAGCTCTTCGGGCGTTCGGAGGAGGTCGCATGAGCACGGTCTCGACCCAGGAGGCGGCACGGCGGTCGACCCCGGCCGCTGCTCCGGCCCCACGTCGTCGCGTCAGCCGCGAGGTGGTCGAGCGGCGCATCCTCGCCGTGCTGCGGCCGATCGTGATCGTGCTGCTGCTGATCGCCGCGGTGTTCCCCTTCTACTACATGGTCGTGCTGTCCTTCCGACCTCTCGACGCCGTCCTCCAGGACCCCGGAGCGCTGTGGCCCAAGGCCAGCGAGATCGACCTGACGACGTACACCTCCGTGCTCAAGTCGGTCGACGAGGGCGGCCAGGGCTTCCTGGTCTTCCTGCGCAACAGCCTGGGCGTCTCCCTCGGCACGGTCGTGCTGACCCTGCTCGTCTCGCTGCCCGGCGCGTACGCGGTCAGCCGGCTGGAGTTCTTCGGCCGGCGGCAGATCGGGGCCGTGTTCCTCAGCGTCTACTTCTTCCCAGCGATCCTGCTGGCGATCCCGCTGTTCTCCTTCTACAGCCAGATCGGGCTGCGGGGCTCGCTGGTCGGGCTGATGATCGTCTACGTCGCCCAGACGGCGGCGGTGTCGATCTACACGCTGCGCAACTACTTCGACACCATCCCGGCCAGCCTCGAGGAGGCCGCGGCGGTCGACGGCTGCACGCGGCTGCAGGCCATGCGCCTCATCAGCCTGCCGCTGGCCATGCCGGCGATCGTGTCCAACGCGCTGTTCATCTTCATGATCGCCTGGAACGAGTTCCTGTTCGCGCTCCTCTTCCTCATCGAGGACCGCGACCGCTGGACTGTCTCGCTCGGACTCTCCCAGCTCTCCGGGAGCATCGAGGTTCCGACCACCGTGCTGATGGCCGGCTCCGTGATCCTCACCCTGCCGATCGTCGTGCTCTTCTTCTTCAGCGAGCGCTGGCTGGCCGGCGGGCTGACGGCGGGAGCTGAGAAGGGCTGAGCGCCCGCCCAGCTCCGTCCCTCCCACCCCCTCATCTGCGCAGAAGGACCCGTGCCCCAAACCGTGGCGTTCACCGCCCCCCGTGAAGTCGGCCTCGTCGACGTCGAGATCCAGCCGCTCGAGCCCGGGGCGGTGCGGGTACGCACCTGGTACTCCGGCGTCTCGGCCGGCACGGAGCTGACCGCCTACCGCGGGACGAACCCGTACCTGAGTGGCACCTGGGACCCCCAGGAGCGGATGTTCCAGGCGGGGGCGCCCACCTTCGCCTACCCGGTCGAGGGCTGGGGCTACTCGGAGGTCGGAGAGATCGTCGAGGTCGCCGACGACGTGCGGGACTGGTCGGTCGGGCAGGTGGTCTACGGGATCTGGGGCCACCGCAGCGATGCCGTCGTCCCCGTCGTACGGCTGCGTGGCACCTTGGCGCCGGAGGCGGCCCTGACCGGCTGCTTCGCGCGTGTAGGTGCGGTCGCCCTGAATGCTGTCCTGGCCGGCTCTGTTTCCCTCGGGGACCGGGTGGCGGTCTTCGGCCAGGGTGTGATCGGTCTGATGGCGACCCGCCTCGCGGTCCTCAGCGGGGCCGAGGTGGTCGCGGTCGACGCCGTCGGTGAGCGGCTCGAACGGGCCCTCGGGCTGGGCGCAGTGCAGACGGTGGACGCCCGCGTCGACGGGGGTGCCGGAGCCGTCGTACGCCGCTGGTCCGGGGGTGGGGTGGACAGCGCGATCGAGCTCAGCGGCGTCGTTGCGGCGCTGCACCAGGCCGTACGCAGCGTGGTGGTCGACGGGACGGTCGTCGCCTCGGGCTTCTACCAGGGCGGGGCCGAGGCGTTGCGGCTCGGCGAGGAGTTCCACCACAACCGGGTTCGCATCGTCGCCAGCCAGATCTCCGGGACACCGGTCGCTCTGGGCGGCCGGTGGGACCAGGCCCGGCTCGTGTCGACGGTGATGGGCCTGATCGACAACGGTCGGCTCGACGTGCTGCCGCTCGTCACGGACGTGGTCGACGCCGGCGACGTGGGCGGAGTCTTCGCCCGCCTGGACGCCGGCGACCCGACGATCCTGCAGGCCGTCCTCCGCTTCCCGGCGGCGCCGGCCGTCCCCGGAGCCCCGGGAGCCGCCGCGTGACGGACCCCACCCCCGGCCTGCCCGACCCCGCCCCCCGCTTCCCGGCCGACCGCTCGGGCGTGGCGATCCTCGGCGCAGGCACGATCGCGCAGAGCGCGCACCTGCCGGCGTACGAGCAGTACGGCGTCGGCGTGACCGGGGTCTGGAGCCGGAGCCCGGCGCGCACGGACGGCCTCCGTGAACGCTTCCCCTCGGTCGGGCGGGTCTACGACAGCGCGGACGAGCTGCTGGCCGACCCGGCGGTCCGGTTCGTCGACCTGGCGACGGGCCCCGAGGGCCGGCTGGGCTGGCTGGAGCGGGCGATCGACGCGGGCAAGCACGTGCTGGCCCAGAAGCCTTTGGTCGCCACGTCCGAGGACCTGGTCGCGCTGCCCGCTGTCCTGGCGAGGGCCGAGGCCGCCGGTGTCCGGATCGCGGTCAACCAGAACGGACGCTGGGCCCCGCCGTGGCGCCTGAGCACGCTGCTGCTGCGCCGTGGCGACCTCGGGGAGGTCGTCGGAGTGACCCATCTGCTCGACAAACGGTTGCCGCCGCTGATCGGCACGCCCTTCGATGACCTCCGTCACATGCTGCTGACCGACTACCTGCTGCACTGGGTCGACATCACCCGGACCTGGCTCGAGACCGCCCCCGACGGCCACGGCGACGTGGTGTGGGTCCGGGCGAGCGACTCCCGGGTGCCCGGCCAGCCGGCGGCGGCGAAGAACCCGTGGTCGGCCACCGTCGACCTGCTCACCGCGGGCGGGGCCACGGCGACCCTGCGCATCGTCGGCGACGTGGTGGCCAGCGAGCCGTCCTGCCCCTTCTGGGTGCACGGGACCACCGGCACCTTGCGCGGCAGCGTGCTCGTCGACTCGGACCGGCTCAGCCTGGACCACGCCGACGAGGTCGTCGAGCTCCCGCTGACGGGGGCCTGGTTCGTCGACGGGTTCGCCGCCACCCTGGGCGAGCTGATGTGCGCGGTGGCTGAGGACCGCCAGCCCGAGAACTCGGCCGCCGACGCGGCTCGCTCGGTCGCCCTCGTGCTCGCTGCCGCCGACTCCGCCGACGCCGGCGGTTCGCCGGTCGCTGTGGGGGCCCGTCGACAAGCTCAGGAAACGTCCGGGTCGGCGTCGTGAGCTTCTCCCGCGTCGACGATATCCGGGTCGGGCCGCAGGCCCGCGTCTACGCCGAGGGCTGGCAGAGCTGGAGCCCGGCGACCTGGTACGCGCCCGCCGCGGACGGGTTGCGCCCGGACCACCCTTGGCAGCACACGATGCGCTTCCGACCCGGGACGCCGCTGGCCGATCAGGGGCTGCAGGCCGAGGGGCTGCTGGTCGTCGACCCGGGCCACGGGCAGCCGGTCCGCTGGTACGTGGCCCCGACGCCGACGGACGTGCCCACCCTGCGCGCCGCCCTGCGGGACGACGTCCTCGAGGTCAGCACCGACGGCCCGGTCGAGGTCGGTTCGGCCGCCTCGGCCCCGGCTGCCCTGGCGGCGGCCGTGGCTGAGCTGACCGCGTCGGTGACGGTCCGGCCGGCACCGGCCGTCTGGTGCTCCTGGTACCGCTACTTCGAGCAGGTCACCGCGGCCGACGTGGTGGAGAACCTGGACGCCTTCGCCCGGCTCGACCTGCCCGTCGAGGTCGTGCAGATCGACGACGGCTGGAGCCGCGGGCTGGGGGAGGACCTCGCCCTCTCCCCGGGCCTCGACGACCTGGCCGCCCTGGTCGACCGGGTCGGCGCCTCGGGGCGCCGCACCGGCCTGTGGCTCGCGCCGTTCCTCGTCGGCACGGGCACCACGCTTGCGCTGGCGCACCCGGAGTGGCTGGTCGGCGAGGCCGGGCACAACTGGGGCCAGGACCTCCGCGGACTCGACCTCACCCACCCCGGCGTGCAGGACCTGCTGCGCGAGCACCTCGGCCGGCTCGTGGGTCTGGGCGTCCACTACCTCAAGCTCGACTTCCTGTACGGCGGCGCGGTGCCCGGAGCGCGGCACTCGGGAGCGAGCCCGGTCGAGGCGTACCGCACCGGGTTGGAGCTCGTCCGCGAGGCGGTCGGTCCGGACGTCTACCTGGTCGGCTGCGGCGCGCCGCTGCTGCCCAGCGTGGGGCTCGTCGACGCCATGCGGACTTCGCCGGACACCTTCCACGAGGGCGGCGAGGACGGCTCGCGCGGGCTGCGGGGCCTGATGCCGATGGTCGCGCGGAGCTGGCAGCACGGCCGACTGTGGTCCTGCGACCCGGACTGCCTGGTGGCGCGACCGGCGTACGCGCTCCGTGAGCCGTGGGCCGAGGCGGTGCGGACGTACGGCGGGCTGCGCAGCACGAGTGACCGGGTCGCCGAGCTGGACGCTTGGGGCCTGCGAACCACCCGCGACCTGCTGGCCGACGTCGTAGCGCCCACGCCGCTGCCCGACGAGACGGTCGAGCGGGGCGCACGGCTAGCCGCGACCCTGG
>JAABUN010005794.1_pt1 | contig 14925 bp, 15 predicted proteins | sample 5559311 | NCBI WGS metagenome assembly JAABUN01 (sample SAMN10711877, study PRJNA513370) | rock metagenome | isolation source: Antarctica rocks | place: Antarctica: Victoria Land, Siegfried Peak sud | reverse complement strand
TTCACCGCGTCAACCTTAAACTCCATTGGGTACTGCCTGACAACCCTTTTACCTTCTGACATGCTCTCACTCCTTGGCAGGATTCTAGACCCTGCTTGATTTGTCCAAGGAAATGAACCAAGCCCATACTTCGATTGTCCCAAGTTGCAGGCCAAGACCAGTAGCACCATGCCTAACACCTTCCCTACGCTCACATCACTTAGTAATATCGACACCCGTATCCGTAAACTCGACCGGTATCGGGTCGCAGATAAAGTCCTGCTGGTCATTCCAGACCGTGCCCAGCATATAGACCTGTCCCTTCCAGAAAACAAGTTGGTTGGCATAGGGTGAAATAGGGTGGTCTGAGGGGATAATCTGCCCGCTTCCGTGAATATGGAAGGGCCCGAACCAGCTCTCACCAACCATCGCGTAGCTAGACAGACCGCGAAGTACATTAGCGTGTTGCTCTTGAAACGTCTGCGAAAAGAATTCAGGTGCCGCAGAAAAGATCAGGTAGTAACGCCCATTATTTTCGTATACCTGTGGACACTCCAGCTCCGTACACACTGGATCCACCTCGGGTGGAGGTAACACTTCCCAGTGAATCATGTCGCTCGTTCTGGCCAGCCCCAGCGCACCCCGCTCATCGAGAGGACCTTTGTTTGAGTTGGCGCAGACGTAGTGATAAACAAACCCGTCATGTTCAAAAAGGAAAGGGTCGCGCCAATGGAGCCAGTCTCTGGGTGGGCGACGAGGCGTATCATCATAGTAGGTGGGGACTATGCAGGTAACGGGATTGTTTGCGAGTTTTTCCCAATAGTAGAGGTCATCAGACACAGCAAGTACCGCGGTAGGCTGCGGACCGTTCCAGTTACCCGTGTAGGCCAGCCAGTAGCGACCGTTGAAGCGGAGGACGGAGCCGGTCGCCGGACAACGACCGTCATAAGAGTCAGGGTCGCCTTTCCGTAAGACCAGGTCGTGAATCTTCCAATCAATGAGGTTGGTGCTTGTAGCGTGGCCGATATCCCACGAGGTATGTCGTTCGACACTCTCTGGACAGGTGAGATAGAAGCAGTGCATGGTGTCACCCTCAACGTAATACCAGGAATCTCCAAGATAGTTCCCAGGGTGTATTAGCATTATATTTTTCAAAACCTTTCAGTTAACGAGACCATCGTCATGTTCAGTAAGCGTTGTCGTAACTTCCCCGATTGCCCAGCAACATAAGCCGTGTTGAAAAGCCCCGATCCGTCGTCGAGGCTTTCCGACACCAGCTCTAGAGGGCGTAGGGCTGGATTACCTACGGGGAATGACAACACCGCTTCAGACATTCCGGCCTAGAGTCAGGGAGCCTCACTTCATTGAGTTCCGGATTTTTCGGGCTTGCTCAATGTTGCCCTGCGAGTAACGCTGAGTCCGCTCCAGTTTGCGTTCCACCTCTTGATTGCGCTTTTCAAGGTAGGTTCGAAAGCGTTCTTCGGCTTGAGCTAAACTCTGCTGCATTTCCTCGGTCAACTCAATAGCAGGTGACGTTTGAGGTGACGGCGGGCCACTCTTTGCGCTATCCAGCACAATCGGGAGTCGCTCTTCGACAGGTAACATGTCGCGTACCGGTGAAGGCAGTGTTTGGTACCAGTAGGCCGTTGAACTCCAGTCGTCGGACAAGTGATTAGCATGTCCATGTTCGATGGTTACGCGAATTTTCTCGGCGAAGTGAACGGGGTCCGAAAGGTGGAAACGGTAACTGGTCTGATACCCCGGAATAATGCTTTCGTGCAATGCAGATCCGTTCATTAAGAAAGCGTTATTCTGCATGCCCCAGGCGTGGTTGAAGTAATCCTCTGTCCCGGTTCCGTGGATGCTTGGGGGCCAGGTGTCGTCGTCGATAAAGATCATCTCGTCGCCTTCGCCCCACCAACTGCCCTGGAAATGCGTTACAGAGAGATTACAACCAACGTAGTGGCCTCTGCCTTCAGTCTCCAGAACCACATAGTTGCCCTCACTATCAAGATGAACGATATTCGTCTCGGGACTATTGGTTTGCAGTTGTGACCCCCAGCCTTGGCATGGGTTTTCGCGCCGCCAGTGAGCGTGAAAATAGGCCACATCATCCCCCAGCGGCTCACGGTACAGCTCATAGTCGATGTAAAAGTACTGGCTGTACGGCACGTCGTTCTGATTCTCGATGACGACCCGGGCTTGCTTGTTAAACGGCATCGGGAAATAACAATTGAGCGCTGCACTGCCGCCAAAAATATACCGCTCTTCCGGCTTGGTGGAGACGGTGATCGGCAATGTGGCAAAGTTACCGGGAATCGAGTGGCCAATACAAAAAAAGTCACCGAGTGGAGCCAGCACACTGGGATGTTCTTGGTCGTCCCAGTAGATCTTTAACAGAACTTTACGGTAGTAAAAAGGGTCTACCGTTTCCCAGTTCAGTCCTAGCGCGTTATGTATCTCGAACACGGGCGCTACATAGTTGCCCATGACGGGGTCGATCAAGCCAGGACCAAGGACCCGGCGGCAGAACTGGGTCATCCAGAAATGAGTGAGACACCCTGGGCCTTCTATATCTGCCAGAACAATCGACTCGCCGGGGGGAATAAGCCAGTAATCCTGATTACGGCCACTCTGATCCCAACTTGAAGCACGACCACTGCGAGCATCTTGTACGCGCGCCAAGTTTTGCATAAAGCCACCAAATTTCGGATGGGTCATTGTTGAATTCCTTTTAGGTTGATTGAGACGCTATCCAGAAACTGCCATATTGAAAAGGAATGGGGCATGGGTGAGTTGATAAAGGCCCGCAACTGCGGTTTTTCTGACCCACACGGGCATACGCTTCTACGTTGGGCGGGTCCGGAGAGGATCCTTTCGACCTCCCAACGCCTCGAAAGATAGTTGTAAGACGGACTGAAGATGGCTTATCCCTTCACACTGCCGGCCATCATGCCTTCGATGATTTGTCTTTGGGCTAACAGGAAGATGATGAGCACGGGTATGACCCCCAGGGAGACTCCAGCCATAATGGCACCAACGTTTCCTCCTCCATATACGTTACTCAGCGATTGCAGGCCCAGAGGCAACGTCATGTTCTCCCAACTGTTGATAAAAATGAGGGGCAAGAAGAAGTTGTTCCAGGTGTTGGTAAAGGTGATGATGGCCAGGGCAACCAGCATCGGCCGGGCCAGCGGCAGGGCAATCTGGTAAAACGTACGCCAGATGCTTGCCCCATCGATCCGGGCTGCGTTGATTAAATCGTCGGGCATGCTGGTGAAGAACTGCCGAAGCAGGAACACGCCAAAGACGTTGGTGACAAACGGCAGTATCAAAGCCCAAAGCGTGTCGATCAGGCCGAACTGACGCATGATGATGTAGACGGGGATGATGGTTACCTGGATGGGAACCATCAACCCCGCCAGCAAGAGAACAAAAATTACGTTGCTGCCGTAGAACCGCAGTTTGGCAAACGCAAAACCAGCCATCGAACAGGTAATCAATTGCCCTATGGTTACTGTTCCGGCGACCACAAAGCTGTTAAAGATGAAACGAAGGAAGGGAACGTCTGACGACAGTACGCGCGTAAAGTTGTCCAGGGTGAACTCCAGAGGTATCCATTTTGGCGGCAGGCTAAACGCATTTTGACCTGGCTGGAAGGCCGTGGATATCATCCAGAGAAACGGAGCAAACATGAGTATTGCTCCCAGGGTAAGGATAAGTGTAGAAATCATCCCCGGGAAGCTAGCCTGTAAACGACGCCAGGCTTTGGTGGAAGTAGCGGCTGCCGCTCTGTTGGTTTCGGTTGCCATCATCATCCTCCTGTTCAGTAGTGGACCCAGCGCCGACTTAGCCAGAACTGGAGCAAAGTTACTAGCATGATTACAACGAAGAGGGTGAGCGCGATGGCGGAAGCGTAGCCCATCTCAAAGGACTGAAACGCCTGTTCGTAGATGTAATACACGATGCTACGACTGGCATCGCCAGGGCCACCCCCAGTCAAGACGACCATCGCGTCAAACTCTTGAAAGGCATTGATGAAAGAGATAATGATGTTAAACAACAGAACGGGACTTACGAGGGGTACGGTAATGTTGAAGAACTGCCGAATCGGACCCGCGCCATCGAGCGCGCTAGCTTCGTAGTAGTCTTGCGAGATGTTCTGTAGACCGGCGAGCGAGGTCATCATCGTAAAGCCCAAGCTCTTCCATATGTAAACGATCATGATGGACCAGAGTGCCCAATTGCTACTGCTCAACCAGGGTACTGGACCCAGGCCGATCTGCTCGAGGTAGTAGTTCGCAACACCCAGATCCTCGGAAAGCCAGAACTGCCAGATCATCGAGACGTAGATCATGGCAACTAGGATGGGGAAAAAGTACACCGTGCGAAAAATATTGCGAACAACCGCGGGTAGCTTGCGATTGAGGGCCACTGCCAGCAGTAAACCCAGGACCACATTCGCGAAGACAACCACGAAGGTGAAGATGAATGTATTACCGTAGACGAGACGCAGCCGTTCATCGCTGAGCATCTCGGAATAGTTGTCCAGACCAACAAACTCAGGCGGCGACAGAATGTCGTACTCGGTGAAGCTTAAAACAAAGGCTGCCACGATGGGACCAAGAATGAAGATCAGGTACCCCAGGACGGTTGGCAGGATAAAGAAGTATCCTGCGCGCGCCTCCCGCTGTTTCGCTGTTTTGAACCTGCCAGCGACCCGGAATCGGCTAGCCCGGGATTTATAAACTGGTGTCTGTTCCGTCACATTAGGCATACGGTCTAGCCCTTCTTTCGGACACTGTTGCTACCCGAAGCTCGTAAGCTCCTTTGCCCAAACTCTTTTGTAATACTTGTCCCCTTAGTTGGGCAACGCCCTCATCGCTTTCAGAGGACTAGTAAGCTGCTAGGCACGAGCCTACAATCTGCTAATTCTGTGTGAATCTGGTCCTATCCTTAACTAGAACTTATCTCAAAAATGTCTTCTCGGCCTGAGTGGGTCTGACCTTGCTCGTTCCACTCGCTCAAACCCTTGGCGGCCAAATCCGCCAAGGGTTTTGAGAGGCTTCTAATCTAATTCGTCCGACAGTTCCTCGTGTGCCGCCTGCATCGCTTCTTGGGCGGTGAGCTCGCCGGTCATCACCTGGTCCATATACCGCATAAAGATGGATTCCATCTCGTTGAAGTTGGCTGGTGCCGTCACCGGCTGGGCATACTCGAGACTCTCGTAGAACAACTCGGCATGCTCGGGCTGCGCCAAGAACCCTTCGGTTTCAGCCACGGAACGACGCGCTGGGATGGCCACACCGGCGGCCACGGTTTGCATCATCGTCTCTTGGCTGGTAAGTTCCTTGATCAGTTCCCAAGCTACTTGGGCATTCTCGGTGTCCTGATAGATGCCGTAGCCGTCAGCACCAAACACGGTGGCCTTCGCTCCATGCTGTGGCCAGGGAAGTACGTCGTAGTCCTCAAAGCCATTGGACATGAAGAACTGCATCGGCCAGTGTCCGCCGCCCGTCATTGCAATCCTGCCGGTGGAGAACTGCTGATACACCGCGTTCGGATCGGTGCTGAAGGGATCGGGGGACACGTTATGCACTTGAACCAGATCGTGGAGGAACTGTGCTGCTTCTGCCACCTTGAGATCATCCAGGTTCGACTCCGTGAGCTCCTCATTCATTAGAGAGGCGCCGTTGCTCAGGAACCAGGGATGAATGCCGAAGTTGAAGTAGGGGATGCCAAAACCATAGGTCTGATCGGATCCTTCGCCGCTGGTCAGTTGCTGAGCGATGCTCAGGAACTCGTCCCAAGTCCAGTCGTCTGAGGGACGCTCGATGCCAGCTTCCTCGAAAACTCTGGTGTTGTAGTAGATCATCATGTTATTCCATGCTGCCGGCAGCAAGTATAGATTGCCGTCAACCGTATAGCTATCAATCAGAGTCGGAGCCACATCTTCCAACAGAGCCTGGCCCTCAGGATCATTGGCGACGAAGTCGCCAAGCGGTAGGAGTAGGCCTCTATCGGCTGCCAAGCGCACGCCCTCGGTAGCGATGTGGACGATGTCCGGTGCCGACCCGCCAGCTACCTGGGTGACCAGCTTCTGCAAATATTCCGACCAAGTCGTAATGGGGGTGAACTGAAGCTCTACAGTTACATTGGGGAAGCGTTCATTGAAACGAGCGATGGCCTCTTGACGGATTGCGCGATCATTGGCATCACCGAAGTCATACAGCACCAGGGTCGCTTCGGTATCGGAGGGAAGCTCACCTGTTGCTGCCACAGCTAGCTGCGGCCCGAAAGCTAGCGCAAGAAGTGGTACTACCCAGGCACACAGAATAGTGAGTCGTCGCTTTGTCGACATTTCATCTCCTTTATAAGTGGGGCATGACTAGCCCCGTGAGGTTGGCCCACCTACGGTGGGAGGACGGGTAAGGTAACGGATTGCAAAAACAGCTCTACTGAGGGCAGCCTTTTCGTTGGCTTGCGAAACTTGTCGCGTCGAGAAGATGCGGGGGGCTCTGCCTCTAACTATAAGTAATCAGCTAATACACGCCTCCTTTCTTTGTCGGGCAGAGCCATCACACCGACTCCCTGACGATCAACGGACATCGCAGCTTGACCTGACGAGGATCAGATGGCTCCTCGTGGCCCACGTGTTCAATGAGATACTCCACCGCCCATTTCCCCATTTCGTAATAGGGCAAGGCCACTGTTGTCAGCTTGGGCCTCAGATGGGCGGCAATAACCTCTTGATTATCGAAGCCCATAACGGCGACATCGCCGGGAATTGAAAGTCCCAGTTCTTTCACCGCACCATAGGCACCCATAGCGATACGATCGTTTGCACAAAAGATGGCAGTTGGCCGGTCAGGCAAACTCAATAATTCCAGAGTGCTCTCGTAACCATTCTCTTGCCACCAGCCACCGAACCGCATCAGACTTTCATCGATCGGGAGATTTTTCGCAGCATGGGCTTGTCTGAACCCTTCTATCCGGCCAGTGGTTGCCGGAAGGTGGGGCTTGCCGCTGATCATGGCGATGCGGCGATGCCCTTTGTTCAGCAAGAACTCGGTTGCGATACAGCCACCCTCCACTTCGTCGGGCACGATGGAGGGCAAACTATGATCCTGGGAATAACAATTGACCAGAACGGTTGGGACTTCGTGGAGGTTAGCTGGCGACGTTATCTCTCGATGAAACATGGCCGCAAACAGGATTCCTTCGACTTGCCGTTCAAGCATCGTGTCTACAGCGGCCTCTTCTAAGGTTGGCTGACGATCGGTATTGACGATGTAGAGAACTTTGCCGTGTTTCCACGCCGCATCCTGAGCCCCTTTAATGATGTTCCCAGAAAATGGCGTGGTTGCGATCTCGTCAGCAATGAAACCTAGGATGTTTGATTTGTTCGAACGAAGTCCCTGAGCTATAGCGTTCGGTCGGTAGCCCAGTTGTTCTACCGCAGCATGGACCCGTGCTTTAGTTTCCTCGGGAATATTGGCTGCTTCAGCAGCACCGTTAAGGACGTAAGAAACCGTCGTCCGGGAGACGCCAGCTAACTGCGCCACATCTTTCATCGAAGGGCGCTTGGTTTGCATGCGGGGGCCTTTCGTGGCCATCGGCAATCTCCGTTTCCCCATCAGCCACACCTTAAGGTAGGTAGCTTATCGGTTACTTACTCGTGTCACTGAATCGTGTCAGTAAAAGTAGCATGATTCATCTATATTGTCAATAGCTAGGTTTTGTGGATTCCTACCTCACTACGGGGACAAAAGTTTAAGGCAGTCGTCGAGGCTGATGCGAGCAGGGGTACTACCGGCAAGGATGGCTGAGCGAAGGGCGTCTAGGCCGCGCTTGAAATAGCTTTTGGCAAGGTAGCCGTGAGCTTTAAGCTTGAGGGGACGTGCTTGGCAGCACCATTCACCGACAAGATGAGCCCAAGCAAAACCGAGCGCTAAGAGGGCCAAGAGTTTGTCAAGGCGCGCGGGGGCGGTCATGTGGGTATCTTCGAGGTTGAAGCCGCGAGACTTGAAGGCTAAGAAAAGGGTTTCCACTTGCCATCTCTGGGAGTACCGGACGAGGGCTTTCCCAGGAACGGCGTTGCAGACCAGAACAACCAGTTCGCCCTCTTTGCTCTTAGTAACCGCGACGCATAGACGTAAGCCAAAGACCCAGCAACGTTTAGGGCACACATAAACTTCTTGAGCGCTGAGGTAGTCATAGCGTTTTTGGGCTGAGCGTACTCGACCCTTTGAGCCAATCAGAGTGTTGTTGCGTACGCGCATCACAAAGACAAGCTCACGAGCTTTGAGTCCCTGAAACCAGACCTGGCCGGTGAACTCACGATCCGCTACCACAGCTTCGATGCGTTCGGCTTCCACCAGCGTCAACAGGGTGTCGAGCAAAGCTAAGCGCTCGGCGGTATCGCTGTTGCCCTTCTTGTCGAGAAACACCCACAGTAAGGGGAAAGCAAGTCCCTTGTAAGCCGCCCCCAGCAGCAGGATGTTGACGCAGTTAGAGCCTAACTCCCAGGTTGTTCGGTCAAGGGTGAGAACCAGCTTGTCTTTAACAGGCAAGAGCGCAAGCATCAGGCTTGTAAATCCTTTACCCTCTAGTTTGACCTCGCCAAAAAATCGCTTGATGCGCTTTTCATTCGACTCGGGCAGCACTTTAGGGTTCAACGCGCTTGCTACCGTACTAAGCGTTACCCCGCGCACTACAATCAGCGCCATTACAAACTTGGCGATGAAGCTGACGCGGGCACCGTGTAAGGGCAAGTAGGCTTGGATTTTCTGCTGGAGTTCTTTACTCTGGTGCATAAGCCAGTCCTTTGACATCGGTTTTGTTCACACCTGAATCATGTCATGGACTGGCTTGCTAGCTTTTTGTCCCGGTAGTGAGATACGGCACCGATTACTTGGGGGTTTGCACCCGACCGTATCAGAAAACGACCGTTTTTTGCAAGCCGCCTGGCAAGTGTCGGTGACGTAGCTATACGCACTAATTCTGGACACCCGTTTTTGCAAAGAGTTTAGCGTAAGTTTCTGTACCGATCAGCGTACAACCCCGACTCTACCGTCCCTTTATTTGGCCTAACCTTAGCGTTCAGGATAGACGGTACCTGACCCCGCGCTAATGAGGGCAGTTTTGAATTCACAAAGCAGCTTGGATGAAACGACTTCTCAACTACCTTCGCAATATCTCGTTCACTCAAACTCCCAGAAACCAGTATAAAAAGTCCGTTTTTTGCGTGCCAAAAGCAACATAACGCTAACATAACGGCCCCTTTTGTACACTGTCCTCAGTTTAAGAGAAAAGGGGGTGAAGCTATGAAGAACAAACTCGTTGCAACCTCAAAACCGCAGGTAGAAGGACGTAGAATACCGTAAATCAGCTCGAGCTACTCCCGGTTCAAGACATCCTCAGGGAAGGGGTGACGCTATGAGAAATAAATCTGTTCCAACCTCCAAGCCAAAACTCGGACCCAGACTTAGAGGCTGAGTACCTGCAAGGTCTTCCGTAGACCTTGCGCTACATCTTATCTGAAACTTGCCGGGCTATTCCCGGCTTTTTTTTGGCTCCCCGCTGCCAATACTACTCGACCTAAAAGGAGGAACCCCATGACTCGAGATGCCCCTGCTCCATCACCCTTCGCGGTCTTCCGCAACCGCTCGTTTTCCCTCATGTGGGTCGGGCAACTCGTCTCGACTTTCGGCGACGCCCTGACCCAACTCGCCGCCGGGATTCTCGTCTACCGCCTTACAGGTTCGACCCTCAGCGTTGGGCTGATGCTGGCCGTTACGTCGCTGCCAAGCCTGCTCTTCGGGCTTTTCGCCGGGGTATACGTGGACCGCTACGACCGAAAGAAAATTCTGGTCATCTCGAGCTTTCTTCAGGCTGGACTCGTCGCGCTGATTCCGTTGCTGCTGCCCTACGGCGTCGCTTGGCTTTACATTCTGGTGGCGCTCGCAAGTACCGTCCGACAGTTTTTCCTCCCCGCGCACGACAGCGTACTGCCCGAAGTCGCCGACGACGAAGCGTTAGAGGCAGCGAACGCGATGATGTCGATCAGCTCGTCCGCTTCGATGGTTCTCGGTTTCGCAGCGGCGGGGCTGCTGGCCTCGCGGTTCGATCTGGGGCTGGTGTTCCTGCTCGACGCCCTGACCTTTGTGGTCGCCGGGCTCTGTCTGCTCGGCATCACCGTGCTCAAGCACGCTCCGAATGAAGAGGAGAGCGTTCGGACGGTGCTAGGGGATATGCGCACTGGGATGGGATACCTCTTCGGCTCTCCCATGCTGCGCTCGGTACTCTTCGTCGGCATGGGGTTCGGCTTAACGATGGGAATTTTCAACACTTTGGGATTGCCCTTCGTACTCTCCGAACTTCGCGGCGGTTCGGAACTCGTGTTCGGCATTCAGGAGGGCGTGATGGCGGGGGGGTTCGTGCTCGGCAGCATGGTGATGGCGAGTTTTGCGACAAAGCTCCAGGCGCGTGGGTGGCTTGTGCTGAGCTTTGCGGGGATGGGTGCGGCCAGTCTGGTATACGCCTTTGGCAACTCGGTTCCTCTGGCTATTGTCTTATCAGGTATTGTAGGGTTTTTCAACGCTCCGCTGGTCGCCATTAAAGCGGTCTTTCAGCGCAAGACGCCGCCGAAACTGCGCGGGCGGGTCATCGGTGCCTACTACGTCGGGCTCGACGCCATGATCGTCCTGGGCTTGTTCGTAGGCGGTCTCGGCGACCTGCTGGACGTCCGGCTGATCTACGTAGTCACCGCGCTGCTAACGTTGCTACTCGGTCTTGTAGCGGCAGTGCTGCCGAGCCTCAAGACAGTTACCCCGGTAGGCAACGAGGTGGAGCGTAGTGAGCGGGGGACGGGGCTCGAGGCCGGAGGCTAGATGTACCATCCTCGGAGTATCCGGGTCGTTTCAAATAAAGAGAAGAAAGCTAAAAAGAATTGGTGCGAAAAGTCCGTTTTTTGTGTACTAGTGGTTAGCTACACGAGTTTCGTTTTTCAACGGGCGTTGGCATGGCTGCACTATTTACGGTGGCGAGCGCGGGGCCAATGCCAACCTCAGGGTGTACACTTGTCCGCCCCGCCGCGTCTTGTACCGGGCGAAGATCATGCAGAGCTCCGCCTGTAAGCGTTTGGCTTCCTCGAAGTCGAGTTGGACGTCCTCCTGCCAGTAATCCACCATTGCTGGCGCTTCCGGGTCCAGAAAGTTCCATTCCGAATCCGGCCCAACGGTGTTTTTCAAGACCAAGCGTGCCCCTTCCAAAACCACCTGTATCCCTAAGCCTTCTTGCCCCTGTTGGTTCATCAGCTCCAGCCCGGCGTGGATCAGGCCGCGCCGTAGCCGCGCCTCCGGCCCTGCGTGCTCCTGGGCGAGCAGCATCTCGGGCGTCTCGGCACGCGTGAGGTGGTACGGCACGACAAAGTGTTCCGCGACCGCCCGGTAGTGCTTGACGGCTCGGCCCGCGCGCCGCTCCTGGCGCGTCACCCTCAGCAGTCCCGCGTCAACAAGGCGACGAACTTGGTACAGGAGCGTGTTGAGGTGTATCTCCAACTCTTCCGCCGCGCCCGCCGCCGTGCGCTCCCGCCCAACGAAGGGCGACAAGGCGCGCCGCGCGCGTTCATCCATGAGCAACTCGGCTTGCATAGCGTGCTCGGCACGGTGGGTAATCCTACTCCGAAAGTCGTCAAGCATTTTGAGTAGCTTACAGCGAAACTGCGGATGGAGGACCACCATGCGCATCCACGCTTTACAAACCGGCTCTGTCCAGATCAAGCGCTCTCAACAGATCGGCGCTGGCCGCGGGCTCGCTCGCCGCTTTCGACCCTTTGTGGACCCCCTGTGGACCGATTGGCTGCCCACCTTCGCTTGGGTGATCGAACATTCTGAGGGCATCATCGTGGTGGACACCGGGGCTGCCTCGGGCGACGCGCACCTGAGGTCGTGGCACCCGTACCACCGGTTCGACGTGCGCTTCAAGGTCGAGCCCCACGAGGAACTCGGACCCCGACTGCAAGCCCTGGGCATTGAGCCGCGCGACGTTGCCAAGGTTGCCCTGACACACTTGCATATGGATCATGGTGCGGGACTGCCGCACGTTGCGGGCCGACCGACGCTTACGAACAAAAGCGAGTTTCGTGCCGCACGCAGTATGGCAGGGCGCTTGCAGGGGTACCTGCCCGAACAGTGGCCGACCGGATTTGCACCCGAGAACCTGTCCTGGCGCGCAGAGCCGCTCGGACCCTTTTCGATGACCGCGCCTCTCACCCGCGCCGGGGATGTCCTCGTCGTGCCGACGCCCGGTCACACCCCACACCACGTCTCCGTGGTCGTGCTCGGAGACGTAAGCTTCTTTTTGGCGGGCGACACGTCGTATACGCAAGCTGCCCTGCTCGCGGGCCAGGTAGACGGCGTAAGTCCCGACGAAAACCAGGCACGTGACACTCTAACGCGCATCCAAGTGATGGCGCAGAACCGACCGCTGGTGTACCTGCCTACTCACGATCCGCAGTCTGCTAAGCGGCTACACACTCAAGACACCGTGCCAATCATGGCGACACTACAGGATAGACGGGCAGACGCCCTGGCCCGGTGAAAAGGGTTCGGTCGAGTGAGGCAATTCGTTGAGCCAGCCAGTGTGTATCAAGCTGACGGCGAACGAGCGGGCCGAACTGCGGCGCACCACGAGGGCGGGTACGCATAAGGCGCGCACGGTCACCCGCGCCCAGATTCTTCTGCTGGCGGACCGATCTCAGGGCCAGCACCGCACGCGCAAGGAAGTTGCGGCTATCGTGGGATGCAGTCAGGCGCGTGTGATCCGCGTGTGTCGCCGCTTGGTCTACGAGGGTCTGCACGCAGCCTTACACGAAAAGTCAAGGTCCGGTGGGCCGCCAAGGATCACGGGCGATATCGAGGCGGAACTGGTGGTGCTAGCTTGTAGCGAGCCACCCGAGGGGCGCAAACGCTGGACGCTACGCCTGCTGGCAGACCAGATGATGGTGTTGGGACACATCGACCAGCTGAGCAACGTTACGGTTTACCGAAAGCTCAAAGCAAATGAGATCAAGCCGTGGCAGGTGAAATCATGGTGCATCGGCAAACCCAGCGCCAAGTTCGTCGCCAAGATGGAAGACGTGCTTGACGTGTACGCAAGACCTTACAACCCGCGTTTTCCGGTCGTGTGTTTGGACGAAGCCAGCAAGGAACTGCGAAGCACCCCGCGCGGCTCTAAGCCCGCAACCCTTGGGCAGGCGGCGCGTGAGGACTACGAGTACAGTCGGCACGGGACAGCCAATATTTTCTTAGCCGTTGAACCGCTCGCAGGAAGACGCACGGTGCGGGTGACCGAGCGCCGGACGAGCGTGGACTTCGCCGAAGAGTTGAAGCGCATCGTGGAGCAGGACTACTGCCACGCTGAGAAGGTCGTGCTGGTCACCGATAACCTGAACACCCATACGGTGAACGCGTTGTATGAGGCTTTTAAACCCGAAGTTGCTCGCCGAATTGCGAGAAGGGTCGAGTGGCACTACACGCCAGAGCACGCAAGCTGGCTGAACATAGCCGAGATCGAACTTGCCGCGCTGGGGACGCAGTGCCTCAATCAGCGGATCGCCAGCAAGGACGACCTCGAACGACAGATAACAGCCTGGCAGGACGCGCGCAACCGGAAGCAAGCTAGAGTTGTGTGGCAGTTCCGCACGGAAGACGCACGCATCAAGTTACGAAGGCTTTACCCGATCCACAAAGACACAGAATTTATGTAGCTAGCCACTAGAGGGTGTTTGGGAAATAAAGTTAGGCTTTTCCAACCCTTGAGACGGAGCAATGATTCTCTGAAAAGCACCTACTTATCCGTGAGTTTGAGTTAGTTTTTGATAATTTGGCAGCTGAATTTAGCCTGTCTGGTACGAGAAAGTGAATTCCAAAACACCCTCTAAAGAGGTCGCCCAGAATCTGGGCGTGTCCGTGCCGAAGCTGTACCGCTGGCTCCCCGCTTCGGCAAGGTAGCGTTACGTAAGGTGCTTCAGCGCAGCGTTGATGGCGTCGAGATCACACGCCTCTGGATCGAATAACCCCCCGACCCATTCAAGGTATGCCTCATGCTCGTCGTGCTCGGGGTCGGCAAGGGCTTCTAGAAACCCCTCGTAACCCCAGGGACCGCCGACATCCTCGGGTGGACCGCTGCTTTGACCGTCTGTACAGCGTGGGTAGCTTACCCCTGCTTCGGATTTCAGCGTGGCTTCGACTTTGATCTCGTGGAGCCAGCTATCCCCGAAGTCGTACTCGTAAATGAACGTATCACCAACGGCGGGGGCAGCTTGGGCTAACTTGCAGCGTCGTCCGCTACGCAGCTTGAAATCAGCTTCAGGGACGCTTTCACCATAACCTTCACCATTGACCACGAACTGATGAAGATGACTATCCGACCAACCAAAGGCAGCTTGGATAATTTGATGCAGTTTGTGGAGGCTGGTGCTTCCATCGAGTTCCAACCGCCGCCAGATAGGTGGGCGGATGTCCTGGAGCGTGATTTTTACTCGATAAATGTTTGAGGCTTCCCTACCCATAGCAACAGCATACGGCAATCAGGAAAACGCTGGAATATACCTCTTTGGGCGTTGGGCTAAAAACCCCAAGTTGCGTTAACGGTTCCCACTAATTTTAAGTTACGAGTGACTTAATGCGTTTTCCGGTTAACGCGCAGCCGCTTCCTACTCTGAAATGCTAGCCGTTCAGGAGGAGTACGGGAAGACGCGCTTAGTGGCAAATTTCTGCGTTCAACGCGCTTGATAACGGCACAACCGCCTTGCCGGTGTGCCATAAACCTAACTTTGACCAGATGTGTTAGCCTTGAAGCTATGTCACCTCCGTCAGCAATCGGGGTGAACTCCTCTCAAGGACGCGCCTATGACCACTTCTCTCCAGAGCAGAGCCGCTA
>JAABUN010005793.1_pt1 | contig 14926 bp, 13 predicted proteins | sample 5559311 | NCBI WGS metagenome assembly JAABUN01 (sample SAMN10711877, study PRJNA513370) | rock metagenome | isolation source: Antarctica rocks | place: Antarctica: Victoria Land, Siegfried Peak sud | reverse complement strand
ACCGCGGGGGCATCCCGGTCATCAGCTACTACCGCGCGAAGGAGGTCACGGTCTGGTCGGCCGACCCGATCGCCACACAGCTCGACGGCGACCCCTCGGGATGGATCACATCCCTGACCGCGCGCGTGGACCCGGACGCGCTGATGGTCCGGGTGCCGGCCTCGGCTCCCGGACCATCGGGGTCCTCCTCGGTGCTGACCTTGCCCGACCTGCAGGGACGGTGGCAACGGCTCCTGGGACGCTCCGGGAGCGACGGCGGTTAGCGGTACCGACCACGTTCGGAGAAACGTCGACGAGCCACCCGCGTCACCAATCTCTCGGGTCAGTACAACTAGCGACTGGTCGTCGACCAGGGATTGACCAGTGCGTCCTGCAGGGCGGGCGGGAGGCCCTGCTCCGTGCCTGTCATACCGTCGGCTGCGGGGAACGCCTCCATCATGGACTCGGGCATGTTCCAGTTACGGAAGAAGCTGTTGCCACCCATGGACGGCGTCCAGGTCGACGGCCTCCAGTCGGGTACGTAATTCCGGTAGCCACCGGAGTTCACTTCCACCCGAAGGGTACTGGGCTCGCGGAAGTAAAGGAAGTGCTGCTCCCCGATGCCGTGGATCGACGGACCGTACTCCATGGGCACCTCGTTCTCCGTCAGCAGGTCCGCCGTGCGGAAGACGTCTTCGGGTTGATCCACCCAGAATGCGATGTGGTGTACCCGACCCTGGACGCTGGAGGTATCGATGACCACTCCCAGATCGTGGGATTTTTCGTTCGTCGTGAGGACGCTGAAGACCGTGACCGGGGCGTCATCGAGATCGGTATACGCCATCGTTCGAAATCCGAGCACGTTCGAGTACCACGTGGCGAACGCCCGAACATCCTGGGCGGCGACGGTCACATGATCAAGGAAACGCGGAGCTGCGCCGTGGGAGCTGCGTCTCTCCGGACGATCAGGGAATACCGATGCGTGAGCGGGGTCGGCCTCGTACCTTTCAAGATCCCAGAGCAGGGTCATTCGGTGGCCGAAGGGACCGACGAAGGCATAGGACCTGCCCACACCATGCCCTGATTCAGTCCACTCCCCCTTGACGCCGCCGATGTTTTCCACGCGGTCGGCCAACTCCCCGAGGAACTCTTCGTCGTCCGTGCGCCAGGCCATATTGATGAGGGCGCCATCATCACCCTCGGACAGGATCAAGCTGTACCTGTAGTAGTCACCCCAGCACCGCAGATATACCTTTCCGTCGATGCGATCCGTGACCCGCATGCCGAACTTCTCGACGTAAAAGCTGACGGATGCGTCCACATCGGGGGTGGCGATCTCCAGATAGGCCAGATGGCCCAGCATTTTCTTCATGGTGTCCTCCGAATATTCATCAACAGTGGTGAGATGGACGTATGTTGTCGCATCGAGTATTCAGCGATCAACGGTGCAGGGCTGCAGAAATCTCCGTCGCTTCTGGCCGCAACCGCGGGTAGTAGGTCACTGACCAAGCTAGTCCCAGCGAGGATCGCCGACTACGCACGAAAGTGCCATGCTATCTATTGATGGGAGTGATGGTTCGGCTAGACTGGCCAAGCATGAAGCTCGCCAGTATGGACCTTAATCTGCTCGTCGCCCTCGATGTTCTGCTCGAGGAGCAAAGCGTCACACGCGCCGCTGAACGACTCTTCATCGGCCAACCGGCAATGAGCGCCACCCTGACCCGTCTGCGCTCTGTCTTCGATGACCCGCTTCTGGTCCGCGACGGAAGAGGCATGCGTACCAGCCCGGTAGCGGAATCTCTGAGAGCTCCTCTGGCAAGCATTTTGAGCAGCATTCACCACCTGGTCGATAGCGCTGGTGCGTTCAATCCCGTGGAGAGCCACCGCGTCTTCACGGTGACCGCCAGCGATTACGTCGGCCTCGTCCTGCTCCGGCCGTTACTGGAATACCTGTCGACGGCCGCTCCGCACCTTCAGATTCACGTGTTCCCGGTACAGCCTAATCTGATCGACGACGTGGCGCGAGGGGTCTTCGACCTAGCGATCTATCCGCGGAACCTCCTTCCTAATAACCATCCATTTCACACCGAGGCGCTGTTCGAAGACGAGTTTGTATGCGTCGTCGACGCCGACCACCCCACGGTCGCCGAAGAATTGACCGCAGAACAGTTCTCGATCCTTCCGTATCTGGCTTCGCACCAGGGCATCATGCGCTCTGTGGTCGAGTCGTACCTCGACGAATGCGGCCTGATGCGCAACACCGTCATGACTACCCAATCATTCGTGGTGGCACCATTCCTGCTGGCGGGGACGCCGATGTTCACACTCACCCAACGACGGGTTACTACCATCCTGGCCGGAACCCACGGTTTCCGGGTCCTGGACTCACCGCACCGCTTGCCCGCGGTGGAGGAAGTCATGCTGTGGGCACCAAGAAATACCAGTGACGCGGGACTGGCCTGGTTGCGCTCGGTGCTCAAGATGCTGGCTGACCGACTCGAACCGCTTTATCAATCTCATTGATGTGATCCATTACATATCCCTCCTGTGCAGGCTCCCTCCTATCGGCCAAGCTGGACTAGGCAATGGGGCTAGGCGGAAGGAGGAGCAGATGAGGATCGTTCGTTACGCCACCACCGGAGGTCTGACCCGTCTTGGCGTCGTCGAGGGGGGAAATGTCCTTTCTCTGCCTGCGGGCACAACGTTGGACTCATTGCTGAGGTCACGGGACGTGCGCCCAGTGAGTACTCAGAGACTCGACGAACTTTCTGACCAGCTTCTTTCACCTGTAGGTTTTCCTCCCTCGATCCGCGACTTCATGTCCTTCGAAGACCACGTCGTGACATCCATGTCGGCGCTGGGACGGTCAGTGGATCCGGTCTGGTACGAACAACCGGTCTTCTACTTCTCCAATCCTGCAGCCGTGATCGGGCCGAATGACGATGTCCGGATCGCGCCCGGCTCTGCTGCATTCGACTTCGAGCTCGAAATCGTAGCCGTCATCGGCGACCCCGGGTCCGACATCCCCGTGGAAGACGCCGAGGCCCACATCGCGGCCTATGCACTCATGAGCGACTGGAGTGCACGCGACCTGCAGGAGCAGGAGATGAAGGTCGGGCTCGGGCCGGCCAAGGGCAAGGACACCGCGACCACCATCGGGCCGTACCTCGTCACTCCCGACGAACTCGAACCGTATCGGCAGGGCGGCGGCTTCGACGTGGCGCTCAGCGTCGATGTGAACGGGCAACACTACAGCCAGGGCAATTGGTCCACGATCTACTGGTCATTCGCCCAGATGATCGCCTATGCTTCGCGCGGTACGACCCTGCGTTCCGGAGACGTGATCGGCAGTGGAACCGTGGGCACGGGGTGCATCCTCGAACTGGGCCGGGTCCACGGCTTCGACAAATTCCCCTACCTCCAGCCTCGCGATATCGTCACGGTCGATGGCGGGCCGCTGGGCTCGTTCACCCAGACCGTCGTCTCACGCCGCGACGCCGTCCTAGCCCACATCGAAACCTGAGGAGCACCCCCATGTTCGAACCATTTCCGGGCAACTATTCCTGGAATCTTTCCACGAACATCGCTCTAAACACCGGTGCCCAACTCAACGAAGTGCTCGACGCCATTGCACCCGTCATCCCACTGGCCGAGGACGGCGACAGCGCTACAGGCGCCTACCTCAAGGCGTATGCAGAGCTCGGCGATCGACTGGTGAGCTTGGCCGAGGAAGACCTCGCCGCAGGACACCGGCTGTCTGCCGCGAACAAGTTCGAGCGTGCCGCGGTGTACTACGTCACCGGTGAGCGGGTCCAAAGCATTGGCGATGAGGCCCGTAAGATCGCCTACCAGAAGATGCTCGATGCGTTTGCCGCCTTCATCGACAACACAGACCAGGACCTGACGCCGGTGGAGGTCCCTTTCGGCGACACGTCCTTCCCCGGCCTGTACTTCCAGGCCGCTGTCCCGGAGGGTAGCGCCCACCCGGTCATGGTCCACTTTAACGGCCTGGACTCCACCAAAGAGATGATGTGGGGCGCGCCGCTGGGTCGCGAACTAGCACGACGAGGCATCTCCTCTCTCATGATCGACCAACCGGGCACGGGAGAAGCCCTGCGCCTTCGAGGACTGCACAGCGCTCACAACAGCGAAGTGTGGGCCAGTGCAGCGGTCAATTACCTCCTGTCCCGCGGGGATGTCGACCCGGACCGTGTCGGCATAGTGGGGTGGTCGCTGGCCGGATACTACGTTCCCCGGGCAGCCGCCTTCGAGAAGAGGTTCAAACTCGCTGCCACCTGGGGGGCGAACTACAACTGGGGCGAGCTCCAGAAGCGCCGGGCGGAACGGGAGGGTGAGAATCCTGTGCCCCACTACTGGGAACACGTGCAATGGGTGTTCGACAAGCCGAACCGTGAAGAATTTATGAAGTTCGCACCCAGGATGAGTCTGGAGAGCGTCATTGGCCGGATCACCGTTCCGTTCCTCGTCACCCACGGAGAGCATGACCGCCAGATTCCTCTCTCGTATGCCCGTGCTCAATACGAAAACGCCGTCAACAGTCCCGACCGGGAGCTGAAGATCTTCACCGACCGCGACGGCGGGGTCGAACACGTTGGCGGGGACAACATGTGGCCAGCGTCCTGCTACATCGCCGATTGGGTAACCGAACGGCTCTGAGTTCGCACCCCCGGCAACAGCACACATTTCAAACCGACAACGGATCATCATAAACAGCTAAACCTCGAGGACACCATGGCGACAGGCAAAAAATCGACGAACAGCTCGGTCAATCCGCTCAGAGAATGGCGTGTTGACCGTGACCATGTGTCCACAGTGGGCCACGACCTGCAGCGCCCCGAATGCATCCTAGCGGAGCGGAACGGGACGCTCTGGACGGCGGATGCCCGCGGCGGGGTGGTCCGGATCAGCCTGGATGGGACTCAACAGCTCATTAGTGCAAAGCCCGAAACGCACTTCGATCCCGAGCGGGACATGCGTCGGAGCCTGGTGGAAGGCACGCTCCCGAACGGGCTGGCCTTCAGCCGAAATGGTGACTTCCTGATCGCGAACTTCGGCACGGATGCGCTGGAAGTGATGAGCCGCGACGGTGTCGTCAGAACGATGCACGACTCGATAGACGGCATGCCACTCGGCAAAGTGAACTTTGTCCTGCGCGACAGCAGAGATCGCATCTGGATCACGGTCTCCACCAAGGTGAACCCTTGGAGCGACGCGATTCGCAGCACACTCGCGGACGGGTATCTCGCCGTCGTCGATGCTCGCGGTCTGCGCGTCGTGGCAGACGGTTTCGCCTTCACCAACGAGATCCGTTTCGACGCCGAGGAGGAATGGCTCTACGTTGCCGAGACCTGCGCCAAGCGGATCACTCGGCTGCGCATCGACGACGACAGCCAGGTCCTCGAGCGAGAGGTCTACGGGCCTTCCTCGTTGGGCCGGGGACTCGTGGACGGCATCACCTTCGACGCCTACGGAAATCTGTGGGCAACGATGATCTTCGCTGACCGTCTTGTGGCGATCACCCTGGACGGTGAGCTGCTGGAACTGCTCGATGACGGTGATCCGGATGCGACGGACCGCTTTGAGCAGGAGTTCGCCAGCGGTGACACGGTTAGCTTCGAGACCCTCAGCGCCACAGGCGGTCCACTCGCCCCCTGGCTGGCCAGCATCACCTTCGGCGGACCAGATCTTCGCACTGTGTATCTGGGCAGCCTCCGGGGAACCACCTTGCCCACGTTCCGGTCACCTGTGGCCGGATTGCCCCCGATTCACTGGTGACCGGAACGTGCAGCACGGGACCACTCAGTCGATGAAGACCAGGACGTCAACATGAGCAACACTGTCGAAGGCAACCCCCAGGGTTCGGCCCCAGAACCTAGCCCCGCGAGAAACTCGAATCCACCACCGATCACCGTGATCACCGGAGGCGGCGGCGGAATCGGCTCTGCGATTGCCAGAAGATTACTGGGTGTCGACGACGGCGCGAGGGTTGCCCTTCTGGACCTTCATAAGGGAGCCGCGCCGTCTCTGCAGGCGGAATACGGCGACAGGGTCGCCTTCATCGCGGGGGACACGTCAGATCCTGCCCACGTAGAGTCGGCCTTCGAGCGAATAGACGAGCTTCCGGGGCAGCTTCAGGGCCTGGTCAATGGAGCCGGAAACGTCAACAGCACGCCGAGCCTCGAATTGACGATGGACGCCTGGCGGTCCGTGATGGCGGTCCACCTCGACAGCGCTTTTTTGTGCTGCCAAGCCGCGGGCCGACGATTTGCAGCAGCCGGCCACGGCGGTTCCATCGTCAATATTGCTTCCATCGCCGGTCTTTTCGGACACCCCAAACGGTTGCCCTACTCGGTCGCCAAAGCGGGGCTCATGCAACTCGCGCGCACTCTGGCCGTGGAATGGGCTGACCTCGGTATCCGGGTGAACTCGATCGCTCCTGGATATGTGGAAACTCCGCTCGTCACTGAAGTAGCCCGCCTGGGACTCATTGACAGAGAGAGCACAGCCTCGTGGCATGCGATGGGACGTATGGGCACTCCGGACGAGATCGCGGCCTCAGTGGCCTTCCTTCTCTCCGACGACGCAAGCTTCATCACAGGGACCACCCTGACGGTCGACGGCGGATTCAGCGTTTTGAAGGCGCACTGATGATGCCAATAGTGCACCCTGGCCACATGGGATGGTGCCGACAAAGTATTTTTTCTCTCACCGACAACCTCAAGGGGCAAGAACAGTGAAAACGCTTATTATCGGCGCTGGAATCAGCGGAATCGCAACGTCGATCGCCTTGGCGCGAACGGGACACGAAGTGTCTTTGATCGAACGGTCGGAGGAGATCAGCGCGCTCGGCAGCGGGATCACACTCATCGGTCCCGCCCTGCGTGCCCTGGACCAACTCGGTGTCCTTCAGGACTGTGAGCAGCAGGGCTACCCGATCACCGAATTCGAGCAACGCACGCCGGCGGGGGAGGTGGTCAGTTCCTTCACCATGCCGTCCGTCACAGGTGAGGGCGGTCCGGGAATGATGGGCATGACCAGACCTGACCTCCACAAGATCCTCGTCAAGCATGCTGAGGACCTCGGCGTCCGGATCCGCACCGGTGCTGCTGCTGAACGGATCGAACACCGCGAATCGTCGGTCTTGGTGTTCATTCACGGCGCCACGGATCCTGAGGAGTACGACCTGATAGTCGGGGCGGACGGTCTGAACTCCTGGACCCGTGGTGAGGTTCTCGGCGAATTCGAGCCCGTGCTCCACGAACAGGCGATCTACCGCGTAGTGCTCGATCGCCCCGCAGACTTGACCAAAGAGGTCCAGTTCGTCGGTCATTCCTCAGTCATGGTCGGTTTCACACCGACCGGTGATAATTCGATGTACATGTACTGCCTGGTGCCGGCCAAGGGTGTGCAGCGCCCGCCACAGGAGGACTGGCCCGTGACCGTGCGCGATTACTTGGAGCCCTTCGGTGGCGTCATCGCCGAGCTACGGGATGAGATCACCGACCCGGATAGAATCAACTTTACCCGATTCCGTACCATTTTGGTACCGAAGCCGTGGTCGACAGGACGGGCGGTGCTGGTCGGCGAAGCCGCGCACTGCACAACCCCTCACCTGGCCGCAGGAGCCTCCATGTGCTTGGAGGACGCGGTCGTTTTGGCCGAAGAACTCCTAGCCCATGAAGACGTCACCGATGCCTTGCATGCCTATACGGAGCGTAGATTCGACCGCTGCAAGTATGTCGTCGAAACCTCAGCGCAACTCAGTCGGTGGGGCGTGTACCCCGAAGCAACGGGGGAACAGGTGCAGGACCTGATCCAGCAAGCGCTCGGGACACTGGCTGGCCCTGCCTAAGCGCGAACACCTAGCGGTCGCGGTCCGTGTAATCGCCCTGGCCCTCGGGCTCCTCGATCAGGGGCTTGTCCTTGTCGGTGTACTCGCCCTCCTCCGCGGGGTCCTGCGAGGAGGTGTATCCGCCCGACGCGCCGGCGGGTTCGGAACTGGTGTACTGGCCTCCCTGCCCGTCGGCGTCGACGGCCTCCGAGGTGTCGCGCTCGGCGCGCCCGGCCTGCTCGTGGATGAGTTGCTGCTCCTCCGCGAAGCGGAGGTCGTTGCCCTGGTCTCCGGCGTCACCGTGCCAGTTCGGGTCCGACGTCGCGCCGTCACCCTCGTTGGGGTTCACGATATGTTCTCCATGAGCGTTCTCGGTCATGATGCTGCCTTTCGTCGAAGGATGCGCTCCTCGTAGGGCGCCCGTTGCCAGCGTACTGACGAACGGGATGGTTGGAAATGCGCGGGTCAGTCGCTGTCAGTCGCGCAGCAGTTCCTGTACTGCCTTCTCCGAGGCCGAGTAGGTGCTGATGGCGATGACTTCGCCACTCATGAACCGGTCCACGAGCCGCGCGTCCACGTAGGAGCTCCGGGCCACGGTGGGCGTGTTGCCGAGGTGGTCCGCGACGGCCTTCATGGTGGCGCTGACGGCCTTCTGCCGTGCGGTGCGGGTCGTGGCGCCGAGATCCTCCTTGGCGAGCGCCATCGCGGCGACGACGGTGGCCTGCCAGGTCCGGAAGTCCTTGGCGGTGAAGGGCCCCCCGGTGACCTGGCGGAGGAACTCGTTGAGTTGCGAGCCGTCCACGTGGTGCCACGCGTCGTCCTCCGTCTGGTACGCGAGGACGGTGTCGGGGTCCTCGCGTTCCAGCATGGGACGCAGCGCATTCGCGAGGTCCTCGTCCTCAAGCCGGGTGTCCCATTGTTGGCCGCTCTTCCCGGGGAAGTCGAACGTCACGATGTTCCCCTCGACACTGCAGTGCTCCACCAGCAGCGTCGTGACCCCGAAGGACCCGTTGGCCTCGGCGTACTGCGTGGAGCCGATCCTGAGGGCGCCGGCGTCGACGATCCGGAGCGCGGCGGCGAAGGCGCGTTCTCGGGATACGCCCTCACGGTGCAGGTGCTGGGTGATGATGCGGCGGGCACTCGGCAGCTTTGCGCCGAAATCGAGTGCGCGGTCGAACTTCTCGCGGTCCTTCTGCTCCCGCCAGGTTGGGTGGTACATGTACTGTCGGCGGCCGGCGTCGTCCGTGCCGATGGCCTGGACGTGACCGTTGGGATAGGGCGCGATCCACACGTCCTTCCACGCCGGGGGAATCACGAGGTCCCTGATGCGCTCGACCTCTTCGCGGTCCTGCAGCAGTGTGCCGTCGGCCGCGCGGTAACTGAAGCCCTTGCCGTGGCGGCGGCGCGAGATACCGGGCCTGCGCGTGTTACTGCGGCGCAATCGAGCCATTGCGGAACCAGCCTTCGGGTGGGAGGAGGACCTTCGATAGTAAGCCTACTGTGCTTTCGGCCCGACCCGTACGGCGTCCTAGCTGTAGCGGCCCCGGAGGATCTCGCCGAGCCAGGTATCGGCGGCACCGAAGGCGTCGTCGGACGTGTGGCGCACGACGGCGGGCGAGCGGCGGTCCGCGCGCGCGTAGGACCCCAGGAACCGGAGTCCGGGGCTGATCCGGTGCAGCCCCTTCAGGGCGTCGGCGACGCGGGCGTCCTCGACGTGGCCGTCGGCGTCGACGCTGAAGAAGTAGTCCCCGAGGAACTGGCCCGTGGGCCTCGACTCGATGCGGCTGAGGTTCACACCCCGGGCCGCGAACTGGTCCAGGATCTGCATCAGGGCGCCCGGATGGTCCTCGGGCAGGGGGATCACGAGGGTGGTCTTGTCCGCTCCCGTGCGCCGGGGCAGGGCGTCCGGCCGGCCCACCAGGACGAAGCGCGTGACGGCGTCGGCGACATCTCCGATGTCCGCGGCCAGCACGGCGAGCCCGAGCCGCTCGGCCACGAGCGGCGAGCAGATCGCCGCATCATAAACGTCGTCACCGTCCGCGAGCCCATAGGCAGCGGCGGCTGTCGAGGATGACGGGAAGTATTCGGCATCGCGCACGTGCGCATCCACCCAGTTGCGGCACTGCGCCCAGGCGTGGCCATGGGTGGCGATACGACGGACGGCCGCGAGCGTGGCTCCCTGGTAACCGGCGAGCACGAAGGTGATCGGCACGAGCTCCTCGCGGAGGATCCGCAGCGGCTCACCGACGGCGATGGCATCGAGTGTGGCGCTCACACCGCCCTCGACCGAGTTCTCGATGGGCACCATCGCGGCGTCCACGGAACCGGACCGGACGGCGTCAAGTGCCGCTCCTACAGTCGACGCCGGGACGCGGCGCGCGGCCTCGGCGCCCGGCACCTGGAGCAGTGCGGCCTCGGTGAAGGTACCCTCCGGCCCCAGGTAGGTGTAGGAGGAACCGCCCGAAGGCGTCACAGGACGGTGGGCTCGCTGCCCGTCTCCGACGTCATCGGCTTGCCGGCCTCGAGCCATGCGCTTATGCCGCCACTGACGTTGATGGCCGTGTAACCGTTGCCCTCGAGCCACTCGGCCGCGCGCTGGGAGCGCCCACCACTGCGGCAGACGACGTGCAGCTCCTCGTCCGGATCGAGCTCGCCGGCCCGCGCGGGGAGCTGGTCGAGGGGGATGTGCAGGGCGCCGTCCACATGGCCCGCCTCCCACTCGTAGTCCTCGCGCACATCGAGGATCCGCGCGTCGTCGGGCACACCCGTGACTGGTACGTTCTGGAGTTCGCTCATGCGCCTACCTTTTCACGGTCCGGCATCGCACCGCTACGAGTACAGGCATTGCTACGGGCATCGCTGCGGGGCTGTCTCGCGGCTCCGGGAGCGGCTCCTATAGTTGTCCTTGTTGATCCCGGAGGGGCCCACGGCGGCGGGTCCCATGACCGCCCGCCTCCGACTGGAGCCCCATGAGCGAACTGCACGACCTCTCCGCACTCACCCTCCGGGACGCCCTGGCGCGCGGAGCCGTCAGCGCCCGCGAGGTCACGGAGCACTTCCTCCGGCGGATCGACGCCCTGAACCCGGACCTCGGCTCCTTCATCACGATCACCCACGACGACGCGCTCCGCGCAGCCGACCACGCAGACCGCCTGCGTGCCTCCGGGGTAACCCTCGGCCCGCTCCACGGCGTCCCCCTCGCACACAAGGACCTCACCGATGTCGCCGGCGTGAGGACCACGCTGGGCACCGCGGCCCTCGACCATGCCGTCGCGGAGAAGGACGCACCGCTCGCCGCCGTCCTCCGACGCTCCGGCGCCATCAGCCTCGGCAAGACCCAGGTCCCCGAATTCGGGCTCAGCTGCTACAGCGAGAACCGCATCGCTCCCCCGGCTCGCAACCCACTCGACCGGTGCCTCAGCCCGGCGGGCTCCTCGGGCGGGAGCGCCGCCGCGGTGGCCGCGCGGATGATCCCGTTCGCGCCCGGGACCGACGGCGGAGGCTCCATCCGCATTCCCGCCGCCGCCACCGGGCTGGTGGGACTCAAACCGAACCGGGGTAGGGTGCCGTCCGGTTCCGGGCAGTCAGACCTGGGGCAGTTCGTCGTCGCCGGTCCGCTCGCCCACTCGGCCGCTGACGCCGGGTTGCTCCTCGATGCACTCGTGCGCGAGCCGAGCTACCGGCCGACGAGCGCCGCCTCGCGCTACCCCGGCTCCTTCGTGGAAGCCGCTCTGCGGGCGGAGGGGCGCTTCAGGATCGGCGTCAGCACCGCCTCGCCCTTCTCCGGCGCCATAGACATCAGCCTCGACAGGGCAGCCACGGACGCATTCGACGCCGGGATCCGGGTGCTGCAGCGGGCCGGGCACGACGTCGTCGACGCCGACCTGGCCTATGACCACCGCTACCACGACGCCTTCCAGCTGGTCTGGACAGCCGGGCTGGCCACCGCCCCGATCCCTGCTGAGCGGGAGGACCGGCTGACGGACATCACCCGGGTGCTGCGGAGGAGGGCGATGGGGCGCACGGCCGCCCAGCTCGCAGGTGCCGTCGACGTCCTCCGGCAGTTCGAGCAGGACACGATCCGGCAATACTCCCGTTACGACATGATCCTGACACCGGCCGTCGCGATGACGCCGCGCCCCCTCGGCTGGTACACCGACTCCGACGGCGATACCGACTACCTGCGGCAGTGCCGGTACTCGCCGTACACCTCGATGGTCAACGTCTGCGGCCTGCCCGCCGTGACGGTCCCCTCACTGCGGCTCCCGGACGGTCTGTCGATGAGCGTGCAGCTCATCGGACGGCCCGGGGAGGAAGCGCAACTCCTCGCCGTCACGGCACAGATCGAGGCCCTGCGCCTGAACAATAGCGAATACACGGCCCCTGCACCCGCCGACACCGTGGAGTAGATGAGAACCCCGCGTGCGGCCCTGTTGCGCCCGCGTGTCCGATCCCACAGACTTCTACCCACCGGTAACATCCCTACCGCCCGGTGCAGCAGCATGGTGAAAGATCAAAGGAGATCGCGTGCCGAACCTCGCCAACAATCTCGTGGCCACCGCGACGAGGAGCCCCTCGGCCGTCGCCATCAGGCTCGACGACGTCGAGGTCACCTTCGGGGCCCTCGAGGCGCTCAGCCAGAAGATCGCGACGATCCTCGGGGAGCACGGTGTACGGCGTGGTGACCGCGTCGCCCTGATCATGCCAAACATCCCCCAGATGGCCTTCGTCTACTACGGCGTCCTGCGCGCCGGCGCCGTCGTGGTTCCCCTCAATCCCCTGCTCAAGGGGCGGGAGGTCGCCTACCACCTGACGAACTCGGGCGCGCGGCTCGTCTTCGCCTGGGAGGGCATCATCGCCGAGGCAGAAGCCGGAGCGGAAGCCTCGAGCGCCGAGTCCGATACCGACGTCGTCGTGATCACCGTGGACAGCGGTGCGTTCATGCAGCGCGTCTCGTCCGCCGATCCGACGCCCGGCGTCGTCGAGCTCGACGGCGAGGACACCGCCGTCGTGCTGTACACTTCCGGCACCACCGGCCGCCCCAAGGGCGCCACGCTCTCCCACGCGAACCTCTCGCGGAACTCGGAGATCTCCCGGGACCTCATGGGTACCGCCGAGGGTCAGGTGCTGTTCGGCGGCCTGCCGTTCTTCCACATCTTCGGGCAGACGTGCGCACTCAACGCGGCCGTCCTGACGGGGGCCACGGTGACGCTCCTGCCGCGCTTCGAGCCGGGCAAGGCGCTCCAGATCATCGCCCGGGACCGCGTGACCATCTTCGAGGGGGTCCCCACGATGTACGTCGCGATGCTCCGCCACCCGAGCGTCACGACCACCGACCTCTCCTCCGTCCGCGTGGCAGTGTCCGGCGGCTCGGCGCTGCCGGTCGAGGTGCTGCACGAGTTCGAGCGCGTCTTCGCGGCGGACCTGCTGGAGGGCTACGGTCTGTCCGAGACCTCCCCGATCGTCAGCTTCAACCGTGTGGGCGAGCTGCGGAAGCCCGGCTCCATCGGGACCCCGGTGGAGGGCGTCGAGGTGCGGATGCTGGACCCCGAGGGCAACGAGGTCCCGCAGGGAGAGGTGGGCGAACTCGCCGTACGCGGGCACTGCGTCATGAAGGGTTACTGGGAGAACCCGGACGCCACCGCGGCCGCCATCCCGGACGGCTGGTTCCGATCCGGAGACCTCGCCCGGGTGGACGAGGACGGCCTGCTGTACATCGTGGACCGGAAGAAGGACGTGATCCTCCGCGGTGGCTACAACGTCTACCCGCGCGAGGTGGAGGAAGTGCTGTACGAGCATCCCGCGGTCGCGGAGGCCGCCGTCATCGGCGTCCCGGACGAACTGCACGGCGAGGAGATCGTGGCGGTCATCGGCCTCAAGACGGAGCACACACCGGCCGACGGCGCCGCACGCGAGGCACTCGCGGCGGAGATTGCCGCATTCACCCGGGACCGTGTGGCGGCCTACAAGTACCCGCGCCGCGTAGTGCTGGTCGAGGCACTCCCCAAGGGCCCCACGGGCAAGATCCTGAAGCGCGAGATCAAGGTCTAGCGCGGACGGCGAGCACTGAAGACGCCGTAGACCTGCGCGGCGGCATCCTCCACGAGGGCGCCGGCGCCCTCGATGAGTTCGTCCAGCCCCATGGGTCCCGTGGCGATGGAGAACGCCGCCGCCAGGCCGGCCTCCTGCACCTGACCCGCGGTGAGCTGTACGCGCCCGGCGATCGCGACGACGGCGCACGTGGTCGGCGCGTTCTCGACGACGGCCTGCACCACCTTGCCGCTCAGCGACTGCTCGTCGAAGGAGCCCTCTCCCGTGAGCACGAGATCGGCGTCGGCGAGTGCCCCGGCCAGCCCGACGGCGTCGGCCACCAGTGCCGAGCCGGGCACGATCTCCGCGCCGAGGAACGGCACGAGCACGGCGGGCAGGCCACCGGCAGCCCCTGCTCCGGGCAGGTCCACGACGGCGACGCCGGTGAGGTCCTCGACGACCCGCGCGAGGTGCGCGAGGCCGCGGTCGAGTACGACGACGTCCTCCGGCGTCGCGCCCTTCTGTGGCCCGAAGACGGCTGCCGCTCCGCGCGGCCCGCACAGGGGATTGTCGACGTCGACCGCGATGCGCCAGCGCACCTCCCGGGCCCGCGGATGGAGCCCGGTGGTATCGATCGTCGCGAGCGCTGCGAGCGCACCGCCGCCGGGTGGCAGGGCGCCGCCGTCGGCGTCGAGGAAGCGTGCGCCGAGCGCGGAGAGCAGGCCGGTGCCGCCGTCGGTCGTCGCGGACCCGCCGATGCAGAGGAGGATCTCGTCGGCGCCGTCATCGAGGAGTCGGGCCGCGATCTCGCCGACGCCGTAGCTGGTGGCCGTCAAAGCGCTGAGGGGCAGGTCGGCGACGAGGGGCAGGCCGTTGGCCTCCGCCGCCTCGAGGACGCCGCGCACCGGACGTCCGCCGTCGGCCGACGACGTCGAGATGCCGTAGCGAGCTCTCCGCGCGCGGCCTGCGGCGTCGTGGCACTCCGTGGTCCGCGGCTCGGCGCCCCAGGCGGCGAGCAGTGCATCGAGCGTTCCCTCACCGCCGTCGGCGAGGGGTGCCAGCACG
>JAABUN010005792.1_pt1 | contig 14931 bp, 9 predicted proteins | sample 5559311 | NCBI WGS metagenome assembly JAABUN01 (sample SAMN10711877, study PRJNA513370) | rock metagenome | isolation source: Antarctica rocks | place: Antarctica: Victoria Land, Siegfried Peak sud | reverse complement strand
GCGGCCGAGCCGTTGCCGCCGGCCGCGGTGCTGCTGGTGTTGGTGCTGGTCGAGGTGACCTGGTCGTTGGCCACCACCGCCGCGGTGGTGCCGGCCGCCACGACCGCCGCGACCACGGCGGACAGGGCCATGTCGACGTAGCGCCGCCGCGGGCGCCCACCGCCGGTCGGCTTGACGAACGCCGAGTCGGCGGGCGGTGCCGGTGGCGCACCGTACGGTGCGCCCGGTTCGGTACCGAACCATTGCACCGGGGGCAAGGCCGCGGTCTGCGGCTCCGGGTCGGGTCGGGTCGGGTCCTCGGCTGCTGGGTGATCGGTTGGCTCGGACATGCTCTCCACCTCGTCTGGTCGACTGGTCCCAGACAACCGCGCCGACCTGCTCAGGTGCTGGAACTGGCCTGGGAGTTGGCTGTGAGCGCGGTCAGCTCGGGTGACAGCGGCAGCCGGACGATGAAGGTGGCCCCCCCGCCGCTGGTCCGGCTCACACCCACCTGCCCCTGGTGGCCGGCGACGATCGCCGCCACGATGGCCAGGCCCAGCCCGGACCCGCCGCCCAGCGCCCGGCCGCGGGAGACGTCGGACCGGAAGAAGCGCTCGAACACCTGCTGGGCGTGCTCGGGGGCGATGCCGGGTCCGTGGTCGCGCACCTGGAGCAGGCCGTTGCCACCCTCGACGCCGACGACGAGCTCGATGGGCGTGCCCGCAGCGGTGTGCCGCAGCGCGTTGGCGACCAGGTTCGTCACGACCTGCCGCAGCGTGGACTCCTCGCCCTGGACGAGGACCGGGCCCACCGGGCCGGCCAGGCCCTGCACCGTCACGTCCCGTCCGGGGTCAAGGGCCCGGGCGTCCTGGACGGCGTCCACTGCCAACACGGTGAGGTCGACCGGGCCCCGCTGCTCGAGGCGCTGCTCGTCCATCCGGGCCAGGGTCAGCAGGTCCTCGACGAGCACCCCCATCCGGGTCGCTTCGGTCTCGATCCGTCTCATGGCCCCGGCGACGTCCCGCGGCTGCGTCACCGCACCCTGGCGGTACAGCTCGGCATACCCGCGCACGGTCGCCAACGGCGTCCGCAGCTCGTGGCTGGCATCGGACACGAAGCGTCGCATGCGTTCCTCGGAGGCCTCGCGGACCGCGAACGCCTGCTCGATCTGGCTGAGCATGAGGTTCAGGGACGCCGAGAGCCGGCCCACCTCGGTCGAGTCGGGCCCCCGGGGCACACGTCGTGAGAGGTCGCCGTCCGCGATCGCCATGGCGACCTCCTCCACCTCGGTGAGCGGGCGCAGGGCCCGCCGCACCGCCAGCCAGCCCAGCACCCCCAACGCCAGCAGCACCGCGAAACCCACCCCGGCCAGCACAGCGCTCATCCGGGCGACCGTGTCCTGCAGGTCGGCCAGGCTCTGCGCCACGACCAGCGTGCCGTCGCCGGTCTGACCGGTGTCGACGCGCAGGGCGATCGCGCGCCAGGCGCCGTCGCCGCTGCGCGCGTCGACGGTGAACAGCTCGCCGCCCAACGCGGCCACCCGGGCGGGGGTCAGCCCGAGCAGGTCCGGGGCGGGCCTCGGGTCACCCGCCTGCTGGCTGAGCTGCACGGCCTGCCCGGAGTCCAGCAGCAGCACTCCGTACTGGGCGGTCGGCAGCTGGCCGCTGCGGTCGGGGGGACCAGTCAGTGCACCGAGCCGGCCGGTCTGGGCGACGGCTCGGGCCACGGACGTGACCTGGGCGTCGATCTTGCCGGTGAGCTGGCCGCGCAACAGCGTCACGGCGACCGCGCCGGTGACCGCCAGGGCGACCAGCGCCAGGGTGAGCAGGACGGCGACCAACCGCACCCGCAGGGGCGTCGCCGACGCCCGGGCCTGCACCCGGGTGAGCAGGTCAGCCATTCTCGGGGGGAAGCCGCAGCACGTACCCGACCCCGCGCCGGGTGTGGATCAGCGGCACCGGCGCGTCGGTGTCGACCTTGCGGCGAAGGTAGGAGATGTAGGACTCGACGATGCCGGACTCGCCGCGGAAGTCGTAGTCCCACACGTGGTCCAGGATCTGCGACTTGGACAGCACCCGGTTGGGGTTCAGCATCAGGTAGCGCAGCAGCTTGAACTCGGTGGGGGACAGGTCGATGGTGCGCCCAGCGCGCCGTACCTCGTGCGAGTCCTCGTCCAGCTCGAGGTCGGCGAAGGTCAGCCGGCCGACGTCCTCACCGCTGGACCCGCCCGTGCGGCGCAGCACCGCCCGGATGCGGGCGACGACCTCTTCGAGACTGAACGGCTTGGTGACGTAGTCGTCGCCGCCGACGGTGAGCCCGGTGACCTTGTCGTCCGTGGCGTCGCGGGCGGTGAGGAAGACGACCGGCATCTGCCGGCCCTGGTCGCGCAGCCGCCGGGTCACGGCGAAGCCGTCCATGTCGGGGAGCATGACGTCCAGCACCAGCAGGTCGGGGCGCTCGGTCTCGGCGAGCCGCAGGGCTGTGGCGCCGTCGGCTGCCGTGTGCACCTCGAAGCCGGCGAAGCGCAGCGAGGTCGAGAGCAGCTCGCGGATGTTGGGCTCGTCCTCAACGACGAGCAGCTTGGCCTCGGGCGTCGTGGACCTGGGCACGGGACCACCTCCTGCGGCAAGTGTGGGCCATTTTCCTGGGAGTTGGCTGGGCGTTGACCGTACGCTCAGCGTGGGATCGACCTGAACGGGGGCGAGTATGTCGCAGCGGGTATCAGGATGTTCGCTCAGACATGGCCGCCCCCGTTTCTCCCCGCTCGGTCGGCGACCCGGCGCTCGTCGGGGGTCAGCCGCAGCAGGTGGACCGGGCTGACGGCGATCACGGTGCCCGCCGGCAGCACCAGCTCGCCGAGGTGCGCCGGCGCCACGATGTGCACGGCGGGAGCAGGCTCGTCGACGAGGTGCAGGGTCACCGGCAGCACACCCAGCCGAGCCCGGAACGTGCGATCGTCGGGGCCCTCGAAGACTCGCGAGAACCAGTGCGAGAGCCAGTTGTTGACCAGGGGTAGCGCCTTGGGGACGGGGTCGACGAGCAGGTCGACCTGATCAACGGCCAGCGGCAGCCCGTGCATCCGCGCCCCGAACGACCCGTCCGCCGTCACCGGCAGCTCGGCCAGCATCCGCAGCAGCAACCCCCCGTCCGGCAGGTCGTCGAACCAGTCGAAGCCTCCACGCATGGCTTCACGCGCGAGCAGCTGGTCGATGGAGGCGTCGACGGACTCGGTGGCGAGCACCGGCTGCAGGTCGAAGACCGCCAGCAGCCGCACCAGGGTGGCCCAGTCCAGGTTGCGCCGTCCGGTCTCGATCCGCGAGAGCCCGCTCTGGCTCAGACCGACCCGGTGAGCGAACTGCTCCTGGCTGAGCAGGGCTCGCTCGCGGGCACTGCGAACCAGTAGACCGGGATGGCGCTGCCGCGGTGGCTGCGATGGTGGTGGTGGCTGGGACACCCCACCACGGTGCACCCACCGGAGCGACCCCGGCGGCCGTCGTCCACAGGCGCCGACGGGCGGGTAGGTCAGGCGGCGGGGCCGGCCAGGACGTCGGCGGCGTCGATGATGCGGTAGGCGTAGCCCTGCTCGGCGAGGAAGCGCTGGCGGTGAGCGGCGAAGTCCGCGTCGACGGTGTCGCGGGCCACGACGGTGTAGAAGCGGGCGGCCCGGTGGTCGCCCTTGGGGCGCAGCACCCGGCCCAGGCGCTGGGCCTCCTCCTGACGCGAGCCGAAGCTACCCGAGACCTGGATCGCCACGCTGGCCTCGGGCAGGTCGATCGAGAAGTTCGCGACCTTGCTGACGACGAGCAGCCCGATCTCACCGGTGCGGAACGCCTCGAACAACCGTTGCCGCTCGGTGACGGTGGTGTCCCCCTTGATGACGGGGGCGTCCAGCTGCTCGGACAGGTCGTCGAGCTGGTCGATGTACTGGCCGATCACCAGGGTGGGTTCGCCCCGGTGCTGCTCGACGAGCTTGCGCACGATCGCGGTCTTGACGCTGCTGGAGGCGGCGAGCCGGTACCGGACGTCGGGCTCGGCGACGGCGTACACCAGCCGTTCGCTCTCGGGCAGGGTCACCCGCACCTCGACGCAGTCGGCCGGTGCGATGTACCCCTGCGCCTCGATGTCCTTCCACGGCGCGTCGTAGCGCTTGGGGCCGATCAGGCTGAACACATCACCCTCCCGGCCGTCCTCGCGCACCAAGGTGGCGGTCAGGCCGAGCCGGCGGCGGGCCTGCAGGTCGGCGGTCATCCGGAAGATCGGGGCCGGGAGCAGGTGAACCTCGTCGTAGACGATCAGCCCCCAGTCGCGGGCGTCGAGCAGCTCGAGGTGGGGATAGGCGCCCTTGCGCTTGAGGGTAAGCACCTGGTAGGTCGCGATGGTGACCGGACGGATCTCCTTGCGGGCGCCGGAGTACTCGCCGATCTCGTCCGCCGTCAGCGACGTGCGCTTGATCAGCTCGTCGCGCCACTGCCGGGCCGAGACCGTGTTGGTGACCAGGATCAGTGTCGTGGCACCCGCCTTGGCCATCGCGGCGGCGCCCACCAGGGTCTTGCCGGCACCGCAGGGCAGCACCACCACCCCCGAACCACCGTGCCAGAAGCCGTCGACGGCCTCGGACTGGTAGGGCCGAAGCTGCCAGCTGCTCTGGTCGAGCTCGATGGCGTGCGCCTCGCCGTCGACGTAGCCGGCCAGGTCCTCGGCCGGCCAGCCCAGCTTGAGCAGCACCTGCTTGAGGTGCCCGCGCTCGCTGGGGTGCACGATCACGGTCTCGGTGTCCAGGCGCGCACCGACGAGCGGCTGCACCTTCTTGCTGCGCAGGACCTCCTCGAGCACCGGGACGTCGGCCGCGTGCAGCACCAACCCGTGCACGGGGTGCTTGACCAGGCTCAGCCGCCCGTACCGGTCCATGGTGTCGGCCACGTCGACGAGCAGGGCGTGCGGCACCGGGTAGCGCGAGTAGCGCAGCAGGGTGTCGACGACCTGCTCGGCGTCGTGACCTGCCGCGCGGGCGTTCCACAGGCCGAGCGGAGTCAGCCGGTAGGTGTGCACGTGCTCGGGGGCACGCTCGAGCTCGGCGAAGGGAGCGATCGCCTTGCGGCACTCGGTGGACTCGGGGTGGTCGACCTCGAGCAGCAGGGTCTTGTCGCTCTGGACGATCAGCGGGCCGTCGCTCACGCGGTCTTCTTCCTGGTGGTGTGGGGCATCGCGGGTGTCAACGCGGCTGGGCGCACGGTGCTTCCCTCAGACCTGGCTGGACACCGAGGTGTTCAGCCCCACGGCGAACAGCACGATGACCGCGACGACCGCGAGCACGGCGACCAGGATCAGACCCGCGAAGAACCAGATCTTCGCGGTGCGGATCTTGCGTCGGGCATCCGCGGCGTCGGCGTCGGCGCGCCCGAGGGCCAGTCCGGCGTAGATGGCGCCGACGATGCCCGGCAGGTTGCCGCAGAACAGCACCGACACGATGTTCAGGATCAACCACAGGGTGGCCGAGCTGCGGGCCGGGCCGCTGTCGGGGCTCGTCGCGTACTGCGGGTAGCCGGGGGGCTGACCGTACGCGGGCTGCTGCTGGCCGTAAGGCTGCTGGCCGTGGGGCTGCTGGCCGTAGGGCGCTGGCTGCGTGGGTTGCTGGCTGGAGGGCGTGCCGTCCGGCGGCGTCGACCACGGGCTGGGCGGATCCTGCGGACGGTCCTCGCTCACGGTTGTCCCCTCGCAAAGGTCAAGAGGGCCAAAAGGTAGCGCGTCAGACGGCATCCTCGTCAGCGGCCACCCCGGTGACCCGGTGCACCGAGAAGGCGCGCACGTCGGCGGTGGAATGGTCGAAGGCGGTGACCCGCCCCCCGTCGACGCTGAGCGGTTCGATCACCCGCCGCTCGACCCGGCCCGCAGCGTCCACGTAGCCGATCCACACCCGCGCTCGCGCGGCTGCCGCGTCCCGCAGCGTGGCCAGGGTCACCGACGGGTCAGTCACGACCAGGGCCGGCCCGGTCCGGGCCTGCGCGCGGCTGCGCTGCTCGTCCTGCCGGTCCTGACCGACCCGAAGGCTGCGGACGACGGCCTCGACCAGGGCCGGCGACGGCGCCGGCGAGCCGACCGCCGTCGGCCGTGGCGGCTGGCGTGGGGGGGTGCGCCGGGCGTCCGGGCGCCGGATCACCACGGCGCCGTCCGGGGACTCCGCGGCAGGGGCCACGCCGACCGCCCGCAGCACCGAGAGCACGGTCGCCGGGTCGGCCTGGGCCACCAGCACGGTGGGCGCGAGCCGGCGCAGCTGCAGCGACGCGCACCTGCGCTCGGCCACCAGCTCGGCCAGCAGCGCCTCGTCGTCGCTGCGGACGTACGCCCCGGCCACGCCCACCCGCACCTGGCCGTGCCGGCGGGCCACATCGCCGACCAGGTACTCCAGCGGCTGCGGAACGGGCGTGCGGCTGCGGGCGCCGAGCAGTTCGAGCAGGTCGCGCGCCGACCACCCGGCGTCCAGGGCCCGGCGCACGCTGGCGGCTGAGAACCGGTAGACCGTCGCGCCCCCGCGTGACTCGACGTCGGCGGCCAGGTTCATCACCGTGGCCAGCTCGGGCTCCAGCGGGCCCGGTGCGACCGCGGTGAGGTCGGCCTGGAGCAGCACGTGGTCGACCGGCGGGGGGAGCAGGCGGCCCACGGCGGCCGCCAGGGCGCCGGCGCGCCGGGCCGGGCGTGCATGGTCGGGTGGGTCGTCCGGCGCGACCAGCGCCCGGCCCGGGGTCGAGATCGCGCCGCGGCCGGTGACGCCGAGCAGCTCGGCCTCGCGCAGGGTCCAGGTGACCAGGTCGTCGTGCAACCGGCCGGTGCGCCGCGGCCGCCGCCAGCGCAGCCGTTCGAGCAGCGAGGTGGGATCCAGGGCCAGACCGGCGCTGACGTCGGCGAGCTCGGCCAGGACGGCGACCCGGACCGTCAGCGCCGCCGGCCGGTCGACACCCGGTGACAGCGCGCCCCGCACCGCGTCACGGTCGTCGCGGCTGCCCACCAGCCCGGGTGCCCGGGTGCTGGCCAGCCACGCGCGGGCGAGCAGCGCCCAGCGGCCGGCGGGCTCGTCGTCGTGCCATAGGTCGCTCGCCGGGGTGGGCGCCCAGGAGGGGCCGACCTCGCCGTCGTCGGCGACCAGGCCGGCCACGTAAGCCGTCTCGATCAGGATCGCGGCGGTGACGTCGTCCACGTCCAGTGACGCCGCCGTGCGCCGCAGCTCGCGCACACCAAGGCCCCCCGAGCGCAGAACAGGCGGCGGCGACAGGCTCCACGCCTGCAGTAGCTCGTCGACCAGCCGCAGCAGGTCGGCCGCCGCCGAGCCGGCGCTGGCGTCGACGGCGTCGACCGAGCGGTCGACCGTGACGGGGACGGGCGGCGCGCTGACGGCTTCGCGATGCAGGTGACCGCCGCGCAGGGCCAGCCCGACCTCGCGCGGCAGCACCACGTGACCGGCGTCCGCGACGGCGAGCAGGCCGCGGGCCAGCAGCCACTCGACCGGTGACCCCGCGCTGTCGCGGTCGACGGCCCGATCGGCCCGGGGCACCGCCCCGATCGGGGGCCCCCAGGTGAGCCGGTCCAGGATGCTGCGCACCTCGGCCGGCGCCGACTCGAGCAGGGCGGGCAGGTCGTCGGCGTCGACGAGGCGCCCACCGAGGTCGGCCAGCGGCGGTCCCAGCCCCGCCGGGTGCGGGCCGAGGCTGTCGCGCACGGTGCGGACCAGCAGCAGCCCGGTGTCCGGCCCCCAGGCCAGGGCCAGGTCGCGCAGCCGGGTCAGCGGTGCGGCGACGGCCGACGGGCGCACGCCGAGCAGGCGCGCGACGTCCGCCCGCGAGGTCGGCTCGGGCAGTACGGCGAGGGCGTCGACACAGTGCAACGTCGCGGTGTCCAGGCCGTCGAGCGCACGCTGGACGCTGGCCCGGGTGGTCGAGCGCGCGGCCAGGGAGGTGATGTCGGCCGGGGCGGGGGTGGCCAGGTCGGGTCGGGCGCGCACCAGAGCCACCAGCTGAGCGTCGTCGCGCGCGCGCAGGTCGTCGGCGAGGCTGCGGGCGGCAGCCGGGGTTCGGGTGGGCATCTCTCGCAACGATAGGCGGCGCGCCGGCTCAGGGCTCCACGACGGCGCCGAGCGCCTCGATCAGCGTGACCGCCTGGGCCAGGTCGAGCCGGGCGCCGTCCCAGCGCGGCGCGGTGGGGTCGATGCCGTGCAGCGTGCTGCCCCGCAGGTCGACGGCGGTGAGGCGGGTGGCGTTCAGCTCGGCCCGCGACAGGTCGCAGCCGGTCAGGGTGGCCCCGCTGAGGTCGGCCAGCGACAGGTCCGCTTCGACCAGCGACACGTCGGTCATCTGCAGCGAGCGCAGGTCGGCGCCGCGCAACGAGACGAACGACCAGTTGCCGCCGCGGACGACGAGCGGGCGCAGCGTGCACCGGACGAACCGGCTGCCGACGAGCTTGCAGCCGCGCAGCTCGGCGTCGAAGAACGAGCTCCCGGTGAACTCGCAGCCCACGAACGCGGTGCCGTCGTGGCGCGAGGAGCTCAGCGAGACGTCGATGAACCGGCACCGCTCGAAGGTGGCCCCGGCGGTGCTGATCTCGCTGAGGTCGCACCCGGTGAAGACGCAGTCGACGAACCGCTCGCCCGCGACGTGGCGGCCGCCCCAGTCCCGCCCCGAGAACGTGAGCTGCTCGTTCACGAGCGCCGCCAGATCGCCAGCGCCGCGCACCAGGCGAGCAGCACCGTGGTGAACATCTTCTCGGCGTACCCGAACCACGGCCCCCCGTCGCCGAGTTCGGTCACGAACCACAGCAGGTGCGGCAGGGCCACGGCCAGCGACAGGACGGCGGCGACCCGAAGCCGCTGCGGTACCGCGTCGCTGAAGGCCCCCGCCAGCGCCCCCAGGTGCAGCCCGGCGAAGGCGGCGGTCGCCGCGAGCGCGTGGCCGGTCGCCAGCCAGGCCGGGCCACCGTCGGTCGGCAGCCGGATCACCCCGGCCAGCAGCGTTCCGACACCACCCACCACCAGCCACGAACCGACCCAGGGCGCGGCCGGTCGCTCTCGGGCCAGCGCCGCCCCGGCGAGCTGCCCCAGCCCCTGGACGACGAACGCGCCCACCATGGCCGGGGCATACGGCTCGCCGATCCCCGCCAGGGCGCTGATCGAGTCGGCCCGCTGGTCGTACCCGTCGGTGAGCCGCCCCAGCAGCACCCACGCGCCGGTGAACACCACGGGCGCGCCGGCGGCCAGGGCGGTCAGTCCGGTGAGCGATGATCGAGGCATGCTGCACACCCTGCACCACGGCGGCGTCCACGACGGGCCCGCCGCGTGAGGGTCGGCGTCGTGGTGCTGCCCCAGCAGCGCTGGGCGCAGGCCGCGCCGCGGTGGCAGGCGGTCGAGTCGATGGGCTTCGACCACGCGTGGACCTACGACCACCTGGCCTGGCGCGACCTGGCCGACGAGCCCTGGTTCGCGACCGTGCCCACGCTGACCGCCGCGGCGCTGGTCACCTCGCGGGTGCGGCTCGGGACCTGGGTGGCGTCGCCGAACTTTCGCCACCCGGTCCCGTTCGCCAAGGAGCTGATCAGCCTGGACGACGTGAGCGCCGGCCGTTTCGTGCTCGGCGTCGGAGCCGGCGGCGAGGGCTGGGACGCCGACGTCCTGGGGGCTGCTCGACCCACACCGGGCCAGCGGGTCGCGAGGCTCGACGAGTTCGTCACCCTGCTCGACCTGCTGCTCACCCAGGACTCGACGACCTGGCGGGGCGAGTGGTTCAGCGCCGTCCAGGCCCGCAACCTGCCCGGCGGAGTACAACGCCCGCGGCTGCCGTTCGTCGTGGCCGCCAACGGGCCCAAGGCGCTGACCGTCGCGGCCCGGCGCGGCGACGCCTGGGCCACCACCGGGGTGACCAGCGCGCAGGACGGACAGCCGGCCTGGTGGCGCGGGGTGACCGAGGTGGCGGCCCGCTTCGACCAGGCGCTCGCGGACGCCGGGCGGCCGACGTCCGGCGTCGACCGCTACCTCAACCTGGACTCGGGCGCGGTCTTCTCGCTCAGCTCGGTGCAGGCCTTCCAGGACGCCGTCGGGCGGGCCGCTGAGCTGGGGTTCACCGACGTCGTGACGCACTGGCCGCGCGAGAGCGGCCCCTACGCGGGCGACGTCCGGGTGCTCGAGCAGGTCGCGCCCGGCTGAGGTGATGATCCCGTTGCTGCCGCGTGGTTACCGCCGTCGTTGCGACGATGTGGTTGTTCCCACGACCAGATCGTCGCAACCATTCGAGCAACCACCCGTCCCGCCTGACCCCCTGCTACATGACCCCGTGCTGCCCGACGCAGTCCGCGACATGTGCGCGACGTTCATCGACGCGGCGTCGGAAGTGGTCCCGCTCGGCCACCATCACCCAGGTGGGTGATGGTGGTGGTGTCACTGGTCCCTCAGGATTGCGTCGTTGCGCAGTTGATCGTTCCGCCGATCCCAAGGTCGGTGGCGATTGCGTGCTCGTGGGGGGAAAGTTGTGACGTTGTCGTCGCGTGCTGGGTGTCGGGGTGTCTGGGAGAGCCAGTCGACGGGATTGGTGGAGGTCGGGGTCGCTGGGCAGTGTTGTTGCTGCTGTCCTGGCAGTTTCTCTTGCTGCGCCTGCGTTTGCTGCGACGTCGGGAGAGCGGTCAGTCACCTCGAGCGATGCGGCTGGGGTCACGTCGGTTGCTGATCCCGTTCTTGGTCGGGGGAAGCCGGCCCGGCCGGGGTCGGGTCCGTACGCTGGGGTCAGTGCGCCGCAGAGGGAAGCCGCCCTGGCGGTTGCCGCTGCCCGGTCCAAGCCTGATGTGACGCCACGTGAGGATGTGAGCGCGCGGCGGGCGAACTCCCGCACGGTGGTGGATCCGGTGACTGGGGCTCGGCGGACGCAGATCTCGGCGGGCCGGTTGAACTACCGCGATGCCGGGGGAGCGTGGCAGCCGGTGAGCACCACGTTGGTCGATGCTTCTGTCAAAGCTGGTGGCGCGGTCAGTGGGTGGCAGAACGCGGCCGGTGCGTTCGATGCCGCCCTGCCCGTGGCGGCAACTGGCCCGGTGAAGGTGAGCGACGGGTTGGATAGCTCACGGTGGGTGTCGGTGCAGCTCACCACATCGCCCGCGCAGCGTCCCGTCCCGGCGGTGGGGGCGGTCACGGGTTCGACGGTGACCTATTCGGGGGTGCTGCCTGGGGTGGACGTGGCCCTGTCGGCGACTGGTGACGGGGTGAAAGAGGCGGTGACCCTGGGGTCTTCGGCTGACGTGGCGGGGTTGCCGGGTGGGGCCGCTGCACCGGCCTTGACGTACAGCCTGCGAGTGGCGACGGGCCTTTCCGCATCGGCAGCTGGCGACGAGGTCGTGGTCCGTGACGCGCAGGGCCGACGGGTGTTCGTGGTGCCCGCGCCCTTCTTGGATGACGCTGCTGGTGCGCACTCCGATGACGTCGCGGTCACCCTGGCTGAGGCAGCCGTGTCGGGTGCTTATGTGATGACGGTGGCTCCGTCACCGGTGTGGCTGGCCGCGCCGGAACGGGTGTTCCCGGTGGTGCTTGACCCCACGATCGGGTATCCGTCTTCGGTGGTTGGCTGCTCACTGGTGTCAGGCAGCACTGCGGCGGCGTGCACGAACTCGACTCTTCCCTTGTCGTGGGACACCTCTGGGGAGCAGCGACGGGGCCTGGTCCGGTTCGACACCCTGCTGGACGTGATTCCATCTGATGCGTTGATCACCACGGCGCAGCTGCAGGTCCATGTGCCTGCCACGTCCGGCGCCCCGACCGGCGCGGCCGCCAGCGTTGACGTGCGCGAGCTTACGACTGCCTTCACCACCGGTGCCACGTGGAACACCCGAGACGGGGTCACCGGGTGGGCCACCCCCGGGGGGGACCGCGCTGGGCGGGTCTCGGCGCGCGTCCAACTATCCTCGAGCGGGGAGTACCAGAGCGTCGATGTCTCGGAGCTGGTGCAGCGCTGGGCAGAGGGCGCAAGTGACCACTTCGGGTTCGTCCTGGAGAAGTCAGCTGCTGCGTCCGGTGGTGCACCGGTGACGGTGTCCTCACCGACCTCAGGTCATGCCCCGTCGCTGTACTTGGAGTGGGACCCGCGGGCCGGTGACCGCAAGGGCAACACCGCGGCCGTCGACGTTGATCTGTCCGACCGCACGTCGGTGTCGATCAATCCTGCCTCGGGAAACGCAGCGGTGAGCACTCGTGAGCTGACGATCGCTGGGCAGGGTCTGGACCTGAATGTGGCTCATACCTCCAACTCACTGACGACCGGTGCGCTGGGAGTGCTCGGGCTGGGGTGGACGTCCACTCTGACTGGTCCCCGCCTACGCATCTACCAAGGCACCGAGAGGACGTTGCTCTTCGATGACGCCAGCGGTGCGAAGTGGGTCTTTTATAAGGAGGTCGATGGCACGTGGTCCCGCCCGGCGGGCCTGGACGCTGACCTGGTCGCGAACGCCGATGGGACCTTCACCATGACCGAACGGCGGTCCGGGGTCGCGCAGATCTTCACGAACATCGGGACCGCTGCTAACCCGGACTACCGCCTGGCCAGGGTAGTGGACCGCTACGGAAACCAGATGACGTTCCGGTATGACTCGGCGGCTCGCACCCCTTGGGACAACACGCTGATCCTGCGTTCGGTGACCGATACCAGAGGGCGGGTGCTGGAGGTCACGAACTACGGATACTTCGACTCCTACCGGGTGGACGCCGCGAACCGTGCCACGAAGTACAGCATCAGTTCCCGCAACGAGCTGACCTCCTTCACCAATACCGGTGACGGGGTCACCGGGTATGAGTACGACGCCGCGCACCGGGTCACCGCGGTAACCGTTCCAGAGGGTCAGCGAACTGAACTGACCTACGACACCCGGGGCAGGGTCACTACGTTGACCCAGCTCGCGGAGGACTCCACCAACCCCACGTGGCGGTTCAGCTACAGCGAGTTCGACCGCTCCAACGGGGCGCCCGCGCTCGCGACGACGGTGACCGACCCCGAGGGGCACAACACCCGGTACACCTCCGACGGGCGCGGCAGGGTCGCCGACGCGATCGATGCGCGCGGGAAGAAGCGGGCAGCGACGTTCACCCCGAATGACGACACCGCCACCACCATCGGCGCCACACCCGGTGCGGGGTCGACCGACGCGACGACCACGAACACGTATGACAAGGGGACGTCTTCGACCACGATGGCAGCGGCGACGTGGAACCTGACCGCGGCCCGCACCCCGACGGGCTCGGGTGTCGCGAATACCTACGGCACCGGGACGCGCCTTTACGACGTGACTAGCTCAACGGACGCTCGTGGGATGGTCACCACGTTCGGATATAATCAAGCGGGGAGCCCGACCAGCACTACCCGCGACGGGGTGAGGGTAGTGAATCTGTATCAAGGCGACACCGACCCCGCATATGGTGGCACCGTGAACTGCGGGCCCACCGTGGGCGGCACGGTCACACCTACCAAGGCGGGGGCCCTGTGCGAGGCCCGCGACGGCGCCTACGTGGCTGGCTCCGGTGCCAACGCCACCACCGCGCACCGGGTTGGCTACCGGTACGACACGCTGGGTCAGCTCGTCAAACTGCTACCAGGGACCCCGTCTGGGCAAGGTGAGCACACCTACTTCTATGACTCGTTGTCTCGGCTGACCCACACCGTTGACGGGCGGGGACAGACCACCATCTTCGGGTATGACCTGATGGACCGCCGCACCTACGTCATGTACCCGGACGGTTCGACTAAGTCGGACTATTACGGCACCAACGGCGGTAACGGCCTGGTCAAGGCGGTCGCCGAGTATGCCCCCGCGACCCCAGAGGGCGGCCAACCCACCCGCAACACCATCTACGGCCACGACAACCTCCGCCGACTTCAGAGCATCGACGCCCCCGAGGGATTCATCGGCCTGGACTACGACAAAGCCGGGAACCTCACCTCATACGAGGACAGTGGTGGCCTGGTCACCTACGGTTACAACACTGCCAACCAGCTGACCTCCGCCGCATTGCCGGGCGGCTCGTGCACCGGACAGACACTGGCCTCACCGGGCCCCGCAGCAACGATGTGCGTGTTGTTCGGGGTGGATGATGACGGGCGGCGCACCAGCACCCGGTACCCCGGAGGTCAGACTCAGGTCGCGACCCTGGACGACGCTGGTCGCCCCACCAATATCGTCGGCACCACCCTCGCGGGCTCATCGAGGACGACCCGGCTGGACCTGACATACACCTATACCGACTCGACGGCACCTGCCAGTGCCACCAATCCGAACCAGGACACCGCCCTGATCGGCACGATCACCGATACGGTCCTCAACAGCACCACGACATACGGCTACGACTCCTTGGACCGGCTCACCGCCGCATCCACGGCGCCGACCGCCGGCGGGTCTGTGACCCGGTACGAGGGGTTCTGTTACGACGGGGCAGGGAACCGCACCAAGACCCTCACCGTCCCCGGCGGCGCGACCTGCACCAGCGGGACACCCGCGGGGACCGCGACCTACAACGGCGGCAACGAGCAGAGCGGTGCGACCGGCCCCACCCCCACCGGGGCGGCGATCAGCGGGACCGGGTTCAGCTACGACGGCAACGGCAACCAGACCACCGCGACGTCTGCCACAGGCATGACCACCACTTACGGGGTCCGCGAACAAGCAGCCACGTTCGCTCCTGCCGGCGGACCCGCGATCACCCAGACCTACGCCTCAGGCGGGAACCTTGAACGACTCACGTCCGGCACCACCACCTTCCAACCCTCCCCCCTGGCCCCCACACCCGCCTCATCGACCAATAACGGCACCACCACCTGGCCCGTCCGAGACCCCGACGGCACACTCCTGGCCATCCGCACCGGCACCACCCCAAACACAGCCACCACCTCCTACCCCTTCACCGACCACCTCGGCTCCATCCGCATCCTCGTCACCCCCGCCGGG
>JAABUN010005791.1_pt1 | contig 14936 bp, 28 predicted proteins | sample 5559311 | NCBI WGS metagenome assembly JAABUN01 (sample SAMN10711877, study PRJNA513370) | rock metagenome | isolation source: Antarctica rocks | place: Antarctica: Victoria Land, Siegfried Peak sud | reverse complement strand
GCGAGTTCGTCGAAGGCGGCAGGAATGGTCATGCCTGGGAGTGCTTCGATGCCGAGTTGGTAGTGGCCTCGTCGGAGGTTCTGCATGAACCCATGGCCGGCGATCACGACCGACGCCGTGCGGGTGCGTTTGAGCCCGCGCATCGGTCCAAGCCTGGCCTTGAGTGGCCCGTGGTCGGCCTCGACCCCGTTGTTGGCGTACTGGGTGGTGTCATGGTGGGCGGCCGCCAACAGCTCGACGATTCGTCCGGGCCAGAGCCGCAGACTGATCTGCGGTCACCTCCGCCGGTTCGCCGTGCGAACCGATCGCCAGCCAGAAGAACCGGGTGGCCGCCTTCATCGCGTTTGGTGGAGATCATCACGTCGATGACCTGCCCGTGGTGGTCGACGGCGCGGTACACGTACCGCTCCAGAGAACCGATGCGACGCCGCTGCGGCGGTGCGAGCGGTCGACATGCAACAACGCGAGCCAAACAGTGTCGGGCCCGAAGGCGGGGTCGACGATGACGATGCTCGCGAGCTCGTCCTCCTCGAACGCGCCCAAGAAGTGCGCCCCGCGGGCCTCGATCGGCTGCGCGAACTCAATCACCCCGGCGACGCTGTGATCGCCGTTGCCGACCGGGGGACTGCCATCTTCGGTCCACCTGGCGCACCTGTTGGAGGCGGCCATCGCCAAGCTCCACATGGACGACGCCGCCGGCGTGGCTGCGATGATGCGGCATGCTCCATCGGGACCGCACGCGGGCGCTCTCGTTCGGCACTGACGCGGCCCGCTACGACCGCTCACGTCCGAACTATCCCGACGAGCTCATCGCGGATCTCCTCCATGGGGGCGCTCCGGAGATCCTCGACGTTGGTTGCGGCACCGGCATCGCGGCAAGGCTCTTCGCCAGTCGAGGCTGCCGCGTGCTCGGCGTCGAGCCAGACGCTCGCATGGCCGCGTTCGCACGCGCATCGGGACTTGAGGTCGAGATCGGGCGGATCGAGGATTGGGATCCGGCCGGGCGGCAGTTCGACCTGGTGATCAGCGCGCAGGCCTGGCACTGGGTCGATCCGGTGCTCGGAGCGACCAAAGGGGCGGCGGTGCTTCGTCCGGGGGGTCGGATCGGCCTCTTCTGGAACGTCGCCCGTCACGAACCGTCGATCCAGGCCGCCTTCGATGAGCAGTACCGCGAACTCGGGCTAGATCTCGACCAGCATTCCGTTGTGCTCGGCCGAGGTGTGAATGACCGCTTTCCTGTAGCCGTCGAGGGCCTGCGGACCGCGGGCGGGTTCGAAGACGTGGAGCTTCGAGAGTACCGCTGGGAAAAGCGATACACGACGGCCGCGTGGCTCGATCATCTGCCGAGCCACAGCGACCACTCGACGCTCCCTCCGGAGAGTCTCGCGGCGCTGCTCGAGCGCATCGGCCGGGTGATCGACGCCCGTGACGGCAGCTTCAGCGTGGGGTACACAGCCGTGCTCGTCACCGCGGTTCGGAGCGCTGCGTAGCAGGGGCAGAGGCGCGCACCTGCCGACAGCGTCGCGTTCTCGAGATTCCGCGACCGCGTGCCGAACGGGGATCGCTCACGCCGACAACCACGGAAACCATCCGGCGATCCTACGAACACTCCCATTGAGGGCCACTCGCGCTGAAGTTCGACAAAATGGCGGCGTGCTCACGAAATCTCGATCGAGGAGTCTTACGACGCCTACCCCCGCATCGAAGAAGCGTCCCAGCGTCGCCTCGATGAGACCCTCGACCCTCGCGGGCCCGGCAGCCTGTGGGATCTGTTCGCACGCCTCGAACCGGTCGCGGGAGCGGCGCTCGTGGACGTCGGGTGTGGCGAGGGCGGTGACGCGATCGAACTCGCGGAGCGGTTTGGCGTCACGGTCACCGGTGTCGACCCTGTGCAGAGACATGTGGATCTCGGACGAGAGCGTGCGGACGAGGCGGCCGTCGCCGAACAGGTCACGTTCACGCTCGGAGCCGCCGAGCGACTTCCGCTCGATGACGGCTCGGCCGACCTGATCTGGTCGAAGGAAGCGCTGATGTACGCCGACCTTGAGACGGCGTGCAACGAGTTCCGCCGTGTTCTGCGTCCGGGCGGTCGCGGCTTCATCTACCAGGTCTTCACTGGCTCCCACATGACCGATCACGAAGCGTCCGAGTTCTGGCGGGCCGGAGCCGCCGCCAAGAGTGTCCGTCCCGAGGACATGGAGCGGGCGATCGAGGCAGCCGGACTATCGGTAACCGGACGGATCGACTTCGGGAGTGAGTGGGGAATGTTCCGCCAAGAACGATCGGGCGCGGGGGGCGGCGGCTCGTTCACGCAGCCCGGCTCATGCGCGCGCCGGCTCGCTACGTCATCGAATTCGGCGGGCCGGCGTATCAGATCATGCTTGCCGACTGCCTGGGGCACATCTATCGGGTTATCGGCAAGCTTCACGGCGCCGTGCTCATCTTCGAGGCACCTCTCACTTGACTCATGCACCAGCGCTCCTCCTGTGCTGCCGTTGGGGGGCGAGCTGGCGCAACGCGCGACCGTGGGTGGGGCAGGTCAGTGACGAGGCGCTACCCCGCGATGGTTACCACGGTGCGAGCCTGTGATCAGGACAAACGCGCCAGCGCACGCGGCCTGACGTCGTCGATCACCCGCATATCCGGCGTTACGAGGCAGGGGCTGCAGTCGGATCGTCAGGTCGATGCAGGACCCGCTTCGACCGTTCGTCGTACCCACGCAAGAGAGTCCTCGGGGCCGGCGCTCTGGACGAGCCAGGTCACTCCTGCCGCCTCGTAGGCGGCGGCCTGGTCAGCGGCCGCATGCTCATGGCGTGGTGACAGCGGGGCGCTGGCGATGGTTCGCCACGTGTCCGTGGACGGGTTATAGGCGGCACCGTCGTCGAACCGTCGATCGCCGTGCTCATCAGCCCAACCGCCCCACACGATCAATTCTTTGCCAGTCCATACCGTGGAATGGCCGAACCGGCCAACCAATGGTCCTCGAGACAAAGCCGTGGCGCCGGCTGGCAACGGTACGGGGGGACTCGTCTCCCTACCGACACCGGTAGTGGTGTCAGCCGTGCCGGGGCCGAGGGTCTTGACGGAGGTGTGTCCGTCTTCGTGTAGCAGGCTCCTGGCCACCACAAAAGTGGTCGCGATCAGTACGACCGCCGCAGCCGCGGCCAGGGCCGATCGGTTCGGCCGAGGTTGGCGTGTCGGAATCGGCGGCACGGATGCGTGGTCGGCAACGCGGGCGAGATCTCGCGCGGCCTCTTCCAGGCGCTGTTCAATGGCCATAGGGCTAACTCCTCTGTTTGCCAGAAGGCTGGCTTCAAGCGCTCGACGGGCCCGATCTAGGTGGGTCTTCACTGTTTCCTCTGAGCAGGCCATGACCTCGGCGACTTCAGCTCGTGACAGATCGATTGCGTACCGCAGGGCCACCGCTTGCGCTTGACGCCTAGGTAGCCGGCGCACCGCCTGCCAGACGTCGATCGAGTCCCCAGACAACGCCGCCTCACGATCGTTCTGCCCGCGAGCTGGTGGCTGCGCATGTGCGGCCCGTCGCTCCACCACAACCCGCCTGCGGTGCGACGTTGCCGGTTGCTCAACACTCGCCGCACCCAAGCTCGGGGGTGGTCCATCTCACGCACCGACCCCCAATGCACCAGAAGCGTCAGAAACGCTTCCTGGGTCAGCTCCTCGGCAACACCACGGTTGCTCGCAAGTGCCAGCGCCAACCGCAGCATCCCGCGGTACTCCCGCTGGTAGAAGGCCGTGAACTCCTCCGCCTCGTCGGTGACGACCACGACCTCCACCTCCGCGGCAACAGCACCGCCCGGCCTAGCACTCAGCGACATGCCCTCGCCCGTTCCCACGTAGTCATAGACGCCTAACCTGGCGTTCGCGGGGGACAACCAGTAATTGAATTCCTCTCACCGGAGCGCGGTGGCAACCAGGTAGACCCCAACAAGCCTGAGGGTGCCGAATACTCGTCCGCCCTGTGTTTCCGGGGCGTTCCGGCCGCGGCCTCAACCAGCGCGCACCGGACGACCTCGACGACGCCACAGCGATCGGCCCAGGCCAACCGATCCGACGTCACAGAACCTGCGGCGGGCTCATCAACGAGTACCGCCACGCAGCCTGAACCACCGACGCCCAGCCGAACCGTCGTGGCCCCAAGCTTCGCCGCGCCCACCAGCACCCGGACTCACGCCAGTTCCGTGCACCGACCGGGTGGAACTCGCCTCCAGTCACGCAGAACACGCCCGGACGAGTTCTCGGCACCTTCAGGCGGAGTGAGCGTTCTGATCGGCGGGACCTATCCGGCGCTCGAACCATGTGTCGCTTCCGAAGTCCCCTTCTTCGACATCCGTGATGATGAACCCTGCACGTAGGTAGAAGCTGACGACGCCGTCCCAGGAGGACGAGGTCTCAAGCACGACGACCGACGAACCCCAACTCGCGGCAGTCGCCAATAGTTCATCAAGTATCTGACGACCAATTCCACTCCGTCGGCGGCTTCTGGCAACCGACATCCTGAGAATCTCAGCAGTGTCCTCGTCGCGAGGCAGAAGTGTCCCTGTCCCAAGCAAGGCGCCATCGTCATCGCGGACCAGCACCGTCCGACCATGCCGGTAGTGGTCGATCATGTCGTCCAGATCAGGATTCAGAGTCTCGTCAATCTCGGCCCAATGGTCGGGCGAGACCGGCCAGAATCAACGCTCGGACCTCACTCTGGTTGTTTCGATCCAGGTCCTCGAATCGCACTCGCCGAGAGTATCCAGCCGAGGCGGAGTCCGAGCGAGATCACGCGCTCGTCCGTCAACCTGTCTCCCGCTGTTGACCGGCACGTCAGCGAGCGATAGCCCGATCGAGAACGCGCCTCGCTACCGCTGCGCTGGCTTGGAAGTCGGCCAGATTCCGCGGGCAGCGGACCACACGTACCGACGCCCGTGTGCCCGTGTGCCAAGACCTCGTGCGATTCTGTTCCGACCAATCGGTAACCGAGCTTCTCGGGAACCCTCGCGCTCGCGACGTTGGCGCAGTCCATTCGGATCTGGACGGTGTTCAACTGCGGCAGTGCCCCGAAGGCTGCGGATGTGAGACAGCGGGCTGCCGCCGTCGCGTATCCCCGGCCGTGGCGGTCACTGCGCACCCAGTAGGTGATCTCGGCACAATCATCGCTCGCCGTCCGATGGAGGCCACATCCTCCGACCAGAGCATCACCCGCTGCTTCGAAGAGGGAGTACTGCCAGTCAACGTCGCGATCGAAGTCGGCGACTGCGCGCTGTAACACCGCTCGTTGCGACTCCGGCGACGGCACGCCTGTGGGTGCCGGAAACCCGGTGGTGGCAGGTCATGCTGGGTTTCGGTACTGCTGGATCAGTCCGTCGCATCGGCTTGATCGAAGCACGGCAACTTTGGATCGCAGTGGTCGCGTCGGTGGCGTATCAAGGTGGTCCGGCGGGTGCTGGCTGAGCGAGCGGTGGGGCCGGTGCTGGTTGTAGTGGTCGATGTAGTCGGTGACGATCTGCTCGAGTTGGCGCCGGTTCCAGACGAGGGTGCGGTCCGGGAGCTCTCGACGCAGGGTGCCGATCCACCGCTCGGCGAACGGGTTGGCGACCGGCGAGCGCACCGGGGTCTTCCAGGATCTCGATCTGTTGGCTGCGGTAGACCTCATCGAACGCCGCGGTGAACTGGCTGCCGCGGTCACCTACCAGCGCCTTGCAGCGGTCGAGCGCGTCACCGTGGCGGAGGAACAGGTTGGGGGCTGCTTGGGTGGTCCCTTCGCCGGTCGGATGGGCTGTGATCCCGGCGTAGAACACGCGCCGGGTTGAGACGTCGAAGTAAGAACAGCAGGTAGTAGCGGCCCAACATCACGGTGTCGACACAGGCGAAGTCACAGGCCACCGCCGCCTGAGACCGAAAGAAGTCCGACCAGGTCACCGTGGAGCGTTGCGGCGCCGGGGCGATGTGGCGGTCGCGGAGAATCTGCCACACCGTCGATGCAGCGACGCGGTGACCAAGCCCGACGAGCTCGCCGTGGATCCGCCGGTAACCCCACGTCGGATTGTCAGTGGCCATCTCGACCACCAGTCCACCGATCACCGCTGCGGTGGATGGCCGCCCCGGGCGTGGCGGCGGGTGGGTCCAGTGACGGGCCATCCGTCGGCGGTGCCACCCCAACAAGGTCTCAGGGGTGACGATCCACCCGTCGCGAAGCCGGCCAGGCAACGCCTGGGCCACCGCACCCAGCAGAGTCCGGTCATCGTCTCAGACAGCCGGTCGCGGGTTCTGACGTCATAGAACCGCCAGTTGGTGGCCCAGCACGACGATCTCGAGGTCCTTCGACCGCCCCGATCGGACCGCCAGACCAATGAACCCAACGATGAGGCCATACAAGGGTGCGACCCATGGACCCACCGTCGACCCGCGTTCTCGCAGGTCAACCACCACCACCGAGTTCCGGCACCCACGGGCCATCCAGCGACCATGCTGGTGACGATGGCTGACGTGTACATCGGCGAAGGGTCCTTGGCGGGGCGGGGCGTCTACGCGAGCCGGCCGTTCGCCGAGGGCGAGGTCGCGGTGACCTACCGCCTACGTCGCTTGAGCAGACAGGACTATCTGGCCCTGCCCGAGACGGAGAGGCTGTTCGTCCACTCGTACTGGGGCGAGAGGTACCTGTACCCGGAACCCGCCTGCTACGTGAACCACGCCGACAGTCCGAACACCTATCAGGACTTCGACCAGCAGAGCGACATCGCATTGCGGCGCATCGAAGCAGGCGAACTCATCACCACAGACGCCCGAAAGGAGACCCACCGGGAGTTGGCGACGTTCCTGAGCGCCTATGAAGCCTCCATCGACGCCGGCGACTGGCAGACGCTCGCCAGGTTGATTGATGACGACGCGGTGCTGTGGCCGGAAGGCGGACGGGCGAGCAAGGCGAAGATGCTCGAGACGCTGGCAGCCGCCGATGCTGGCACTGATGATCTGTCCATGTCCGTCGGGGAGCCTCACTGGATCATCGCGACCGGACGGTGGGAGGCCGTGTGCTTCTACGACGTCGAGGTTGGCACGCTGTCGGCGCCGGAGGCTCGATCACGAGGTCACGTGACGGACGTTCTCAAGGTCATCGACGGGAACTGGCAGATGATGTACCGCCACGAGTCGTTCGCATAGAACCGCGAAACGACAAGGGTGCCCTTAACCGCCGGCTCAGCAGCGGGGGCTTCGCGCGCCAGCGGCGATGGCATCGGTCAGTTATCGCTCGTGGGTCTCAAGCCAGGCGAGCTGGTGCACCGGTCCGTCGTCGGCGACGCCGAGCTGCGTCCGCTTGGCGAGCATCTGTAGGCCGCGACCGCGCAGACACACCGGGATCGCAGCGAGCTGCGCGTCGTCGAGTGGCCGAACCGAGCAGTACCCGCCCAGGAGATCGCGGACCCTCAACGCATCAAGTTCCTTCGCTGCCTGCGCTGGCCGTCCCGAGCGCCAGAGGCAGAAGGCGATGTCGGCTACAGGTGCCTCGATGTCGGCAAGTTCAAAGTCGACAAGCAGACGCGGGACCCGCGCCCGATGCTCACCGCCATCCTCTCGTCCGTCCCCACCGCACCACAGACATCTCGCGGCAGGACTATCGATGGCACCCCGCCACAATGCCAGGTGCCGCGTCCCCTATCGCGGCTGGTGGAGTGCCTGACAGGACCTCAGGTTGAGTGATTCGCCGGCTGCAGTGTCGGGCGGCACCATGGGTGGGACACAATGTCTGTCGACCGAGGCGATACGACGTAACGGCGTGTGAACGGACCACGGGGCACGGAGCCTGCGCCCGAACGTCCCAGAGCGCCGGATGAGATGCGGTGGCACGATGCCGTGGGTCCTATGTGGTTGATCCGTGGGCGCGCAGGACCTTCTGCAGAGCCGACTTGTCGTGGCGCTCTCCTTCGGAGAGGTACTTGATGACCAACGCGCACGGGAGGCCGAACGTGCCCCCGGCGAACTCGCGTTGGCGCGTGGCAGACACCGCGACGCACCACGGGGGAACACGACCGCGTGAGAGCTCCTCGCCGGTCTCCGCGTCGATGACCGGGATCGTGGCCGAGAGGATCACTCCAGCTCCGACCACCGCCCCCCTGCCGACCCTGGCACCCTCCACGATCATGGAGCGACTGCCGATCATCACATCGTCCTCGATCACCACAGGCGCCGCCTGCGGCGGCTCGAGAACCCCTCCGATGCCCACGCCACCCGACAGATGGACGTTCGCGCCGACCTGCGCGCACGAGCCGACCGTCGCCCAGGTGTCCACCATCGTTCCCGGACCGACCCGAGCACCGATGTTCACGTAGCTCGGCATCAACACGACGCCGCGACCGAGGAACGACCCCCACCTCGCCGACGATCCCGGTACTGCTCGAACCCCAGCGGCAGCAAACCCCGACTTGAGGGGAAGCTTGTCGACGAACTCGAACGGGCCGACCTCGGCGACGGCCATCTCACGCACACGGAACAGCAAGAGAATCGCCTGCTTCACCCACTCGAAGACGACCACCTCTCCCGCGCTGTCGATCTCAGCTGTGCGCAGCTCGCCATGGTCCAACTGCTCGACGACCGACTGAACCACCTCTCGCGCCGCCAGATCTCTCGGCGATAGCTCCTCGCGTCGCTCCCACAGCGCAGCCACAGACTCGTGAAGTTCAGGCACCCCGGCAACCTACCTAACGACCCACGATCCAGCGTCGAGGGAGCCCAGCCCGGACACATCCCCCCTACCCGGTTCCTGGGTGTGGCGAACGCGCTGGTGAGTGGGTGTCAGCGGAGGGCGGCGGCGAGCTGGTCGTGGTGGTCGGTCCACCAGAGCCGGCGGCGGCGACTACCTCCGCCGCTGGCGAAGAACACCCAGCGGCATCGGCTGCGGATGATCCGGATCTTCCTCGGGGGGCTCATCGAGTGGGACTGGCCCGACGCGCCCGGCCGCAACCCGATCCTGCACGGCGACATCCCGCACCGCACCGAACCGATCCCGAAGTTCCTCACCGATCAACAAGCCTCCCAGTTCATGGCCGCTGCCCGCGCCCACCCTGTCGCCCGTTACCGGCTCGTCGCCCAGGTCCTGGCCCGCACCGGGCTCCGGGCCAGTGAGCTGTGCGAGCTCGCCGCTGATGCCGTGACCCTCATCGGCAAGGACGCCCACTGGCTGCGCGTGCCCGTCGGGAAGCTCCGCAACGACCGGATGATCCCGCTGCACCCCGACGTCGTCGACCTCTTCGCCGACTGGACCGCCGCCAACGCCGAACACATCCGTGCATCGCGCCGGCTGCTCGCCGACGACCACGCGCCCATCGACCGCAGGACCGTGCACCGCATCGTCGCACGTGTCGGCGCGATAGCCGGGATCGACGACACCCCCATCGTTTGCGGCACATGCTCGCAACCCAGGCGATCAACCGTGGCATGCGGATCGAAGCCATCGCCGCGCTGCTCGGACACCGCTCGCTCGAGATGACCCTGGTCCACGCCCGGATCGCCGACCGGGTCGTCGCTGACGAATACGCCTCGGTGTGCGAACAGATCGACGCGCTCTACAACACCGCCGCCACCCCCGGCGCGCTTCCCGCCGAGATCGAGACCGCGGCCATGAGCCGGCTCCGCCAGGAGTCCCACGCCCGGATGCTCGGCAACGGCATGTGCACCCGACCGGCCGAACTGGACTGCCGCATGGAAACCATCTGCGAGACCTGCGCCTACTTCAAGACCGGCCCGCAGTTCGTGCCAGTCCTTCTCCGCCAACGCGATCACGCCCGCACCCACCACCAGACCGACCGCGCCAAGCTCTACGACAACCTCATCGCGACCGCCGAAGAGAGCTCTCCTTGACACGGATCCTGCGTATAACGCCGGGTGGTGGGCTGTCGTCAGGACGGACCACAGAAGACGAGTTCGTCCACATCCGCGCTGAACCTCACACGTCCAACCTCCTTCCAACCTTCTCGGCGGTAGAGCGAGATCGCAGCCGCTGCGGTCGGTGTGTCGACCACGTCGAGCATCGGGAGGTCGCCGAGCTCTGCAGCTGCGCGCGCGGCTTGCTCTAGCAGCCTCCTACCGCGCCCTGACGTCGTGCGTCGGGGTCGACCAGGAGTCGAGCGACGTAGGCCACTCGTCGTTCAGGAACGAGTTCGGCCGCAAGCCGCATTACCGGTCCGGACGTCTCGGCGTTCAGCGCGACGTGCCCAACGATTCGCTCGTCGCGCACCGCGACCCACGCCGCGACCGGACTCGGCCTGGTGAGGAACCGGGCGAAGTCCCCGTGGGGAAGAAAGATCGGGTAGTGGTCCACTGCGTGAACTCGCGCCGCCACCGCGACGAGTTCGTCGAGGTCGTCGTCACGTCGCTCCCTGTGCTCCACATCGAGAGATTCTGCCAGCGCCCCTGCCACCTACCGCCGGGCGCGTGTCATACGCCCGACGCAGGTGGCGAGGCCGACCGATGGGCATTCTTCAAAGCTTGCTGCTCTCTCATGTCCCGAGATCGCCGCCTCCGGAGGCGCTTGACATGCGACCTTCAACTTCGACCGATACGATCGAGATCAGCTTTCCGACCACGGTGGCCAGTGGCGGACCGACACGACCGACGGTGTCGGCCGCGGCGCTAGCGTCGCCCTTCGTGCACGCATCCGTGACCGTCCACATCGACGCCGCCCCCGACAAGGTCTGGGCCCTCGTCAGTGACGTCACCAAGATGGGCAGCTACCGCCCTGAGGTCTTCGAGGCCGAGTGGATCGACGGCGCCACCGGCCCCCATTGGGGGCGCGCTACCGGGGCCGCGTGAAGCGAAACGAGATCGGCCCCACCTACTGGACGACGTGTGAGGTCACCGAGTGCACGCCCGGCGAAGTGTTCGAGTTCGCCGTCGTCATGCGGGACAAACCGGTGAACACCTGGCGCTACCAGTTCGCCCCGGGCGCCAACGGCGGCACCGACGCCACCGAGTCGTTCCGTCTCGCCGACAACCTCTTCACCAAGGTCTGGCGCCCGCTGGGTGGGTTCCTTCGCGAGAACCGCAACAAGCGGGACATCTTTACGGACGAGTCTGGTACCGTTACGCTGTAAATATGAGTCTTTTGGCCTCGCGCTGCTACCTCTAGCTAAGGTTTGCTGTGGACGAGGGCTCGCACTTGATTCCTGATCTGAGATTAGATCGAGTAACGCGTGTCTACTCAGGCAGTCGGGGTGTGAAGAATATAAGTTTTGCCGTTGGCCCGGGGGTCTATGGCATGCTTGGGCCAAACGGGGCTGGCAAGACGACGTTGCTCGAGGTAATCGCCACGGCTGCCATATCTGACACAGGGTCCACGAGCTATTGGGGCCAGCGGCGTGAGGCGTGGGACCTTCGCGGTCTCCGCGCGAGAATCGGTTTCCTTCCTCAGAATCCTGTCACACACGGACGGTTCAGGGTGACGGAGTACTTGTCTTACTGTGCGGTTCTTCGTGGCATAGATGGTAGTAGGCAGCGCCGAAAAGAAGTTGACCGGGTGCTTGGAGCGGTTGCTCTCACTGACCGGGCCAGCGACAAGATCCGGTCGCTATCGGGCGGAATGCGCCAACGTATCGCTCTGGCCCGGGCACTACTTGGATCGCCTCGCCTTCTGGTGTTGGACGAACCCACGGTTGGACTCGATCCCGGTCAACGGGTGGCGTTTCGTGAAGCACTACTAGCGGGCGCTGAGGACAGTATAGTGATTCTGTCATCTCATCAGACCGAAGATCTCGCGGCTATGTGCACCGCGCTGATGGTGCTGGTCGACGGTGGGGTTGCGTACGACGGGCACCGTCCGGGACCTGGTTCGGCAGGTCAACGGCAGGGTCTGGATCAGTGACGATGGTCACGCGCCCGCATCGGCGACCCGCCGCACTGCCGATGGGCGATTTCGGCACTTGGGAGGCACGCCCATACCCGGTAGCTTGGCCGCTCCCACGTTGGAGGACGCCTACCTATTATTGCTAGGCTCGGTTGAAACGAGTGTCAACGGTGCCAACTGAGCTGCGGCCGGAAACGAACGGGGAAAGTCCTGACGTGGTCGGCCAGAAGGACGAGAGTTCTGAAAGGCCGGACCGCGCCAGCTGACCGCGATTAATACTGTGGCGTTCCTTGGCCAAGGAGAAATCCGTCGTGCTGTTCGGTCGCCGATTACCTGGGGCGGCCTCCTCGTCGGGCTTTTGTGGCTCGTAGGTTTGTGGCGTTCGTACATTACTAGCGTGCCGGTGATGTTTCGCGTTGACCAAGTAATAGCTGGCGCCGCCGTGCCGCCAGCTATCGCTGCAGGACTACTTGTCTGCATCCGAGGCGACGACGATAGTAAGGCAGGAGCATGGCTTCTGTCCTTGCCTACGAGCGCGAGCGAACGGCTGCTGGGATGGATTGCCGCAACGGTGCCCCTCGCCGTCGGTGGAACGGCGTTGACTGTGCTTGGGACACTGAAGGCCAGGGCAGTCGGTGGCGTTGGACCGCCTCGGCCGGCAGTCCTATTGTCAGCCTTCGTAATCGTGTTGCTGTTTGCAGGTATAGGTAGCGTTACGCAGGCGTTGCTGCCTGTAAGGGCGGCTAGCGTAGTAGTTGTGGCTGCGGGCGTAATAACGGTTGTACTTGGTCGTACGGGGCCTTCGGTGCAAGCGCTATCACCCTGGCATGGCTCTTACGAGCTAAGTGTGGCCTCTGTCGCTCGACCAGATGACGCAATGTTCCATTTAGCATGGATCGCCGCGCTTACATTGACGATCATGTTGCTGGCTTTTGCTCTGGTGAGTAAGCGACATCAGAGGCTCCTAGTGGGCTTCACAATAGCATGTGCAGTCCTCGCGGTGGCGACGGGCGCGCACGTAAGGCGGGAAACGCTGTCTACTCCGCCACTCTCCAAGATTCAACGGATACTTAGTGGCACTTCCGCAGTCAAATGCAATACTGGCAAGCACGTTCGTGTATGTAGCTTGCCCGGCTGGGAGGGTTGGCGAAAGTATTGGCGACGTACTGCAGTTGGTGTGCTGCAAGTCCTGCCGGACCAGCATTTAGGCCAGCTGCGGATCATGCAAAGTGGAGTATTCGCTCCGTCCGGCCTTACCCAGAGCTACAAGTCACCGCCATTGCCGAGAAACGAGGTTTACGTCGGCCTGACGTTGTCCGACACGGCGTCGAACGTAGAGTTAGCCGGCTCGGTCGCCGCCTGGATAGTGGGCCGGCCGGCATCTCCCCGGACTCCATGGACATCAGGGGCTATTGGGCCGCCTCCGTGTTTCGACAGTTCTGATGCCGCGACAGCCGGTTTATGGCTGCTTAGCCGCGCGGAACCGCCGGTGCAAGCCGAGATTGTCGCCGCTGCTTCCGACGGTCGCAACTATCCCCTCGGGGCAATCCAGGCGTCGCCTAGGGCAGTGCAGCTAACAGCGGACTTGTTTAGTATCGACCAAGACTTGGTAACTCGCGTGATCGCCGAGCGGCTGTCCGGATTGCGACAAGGAAGAAACGACCTGGCCGAAACTCTCAGGATAGTGCGGCGGAAGCCTGTAACACCTAGGGATGGCCCAATGCCTGACTTTCCGGTCTGTATATGAGAGCGGTTGCGGGCCGGTGGAAGGCGCTAGTGTTCCCATCTCTGCACTTGGCTGGACCCTTCGCCCTAGCGGTCGGGGCCCTCGGGGGGTCCGGGTTGACATGGTTCTTCGCGAGTCGTGCACATAGTACATTTCAAGCGGCCCGCGGGCTGAGGATTGGATGGGTCTTTTGGCTAATTGGGCTGGCGGGTCTCTGCGAGGATAACCACGAGAGTCGGGAGCTGGTGGTGCCGGTGTCCCTGATGGAACGCGTGATCGGTCGTCTCCTACTCGGAACAGTATTGTCCGCCGCAGTCGCAGCTATCTGCAGTGTCCTTGTACTCGAGACGTCATCCTATTCTGTTGGTACACGCCTCATAGAGGAGCTAGTCGCTACCCACCTGGTTACGGTCGGTCTATCTGGCCTTGCACGACGCGTCGCTCCCGCGGGCCTAGCGGGTGTAAGCGTTGTTGTGTTGCTCGTTGTCGGCTTGGGTGCCGATATTCTCCTTCCTTCGCGGGCTAAAATTTGGCCCGGTTTAGGCAGCGCCGGATTCCGCTCCCCGCCCACCACTTGGCTCGCCGCGGGGACCACACTCATCGCAACTTCGTTATTGTGGGCGCGCAGAGAGACTCTGGTGCCTGTGCGCTAGAGCCAGCAATCCCTGGTGAATATCTACGATGCGGGATTATGCTTCCCGCGGGGGCCCGCGTGGGGTTTCAGAACTCGTTCACCGCGTTTGACCTGTGGGCTTCGCGACGGTTGACACGAGCTACCGTGCCCGGTCCTGGTTGCCCGTGGAGAGTGTCGTGATCTGGTCGTTCGTCTACTTGGCCGTGCGTCGAACCATGGAACTGTCAGTCCGGAGTGTGCGTGTAGGCCGAGTTCGTAGTGGCCGCTTCGGACGTTCTGCATGAACGCGTGGCCGCGGATCACCATCGGGGCGGTGCGGTCGCGCTTGAGGTCGCGCCTTGGTCAGAGTCGGGCCTTCCAAGGCGCCGTGGTCGGCTTTGACCCGGTTGTTGGCCTACTGGCTCGTGTTGTGGAACGCATGACGGGACCCCATTGAGTGGTCCAGCCGCTATGAGAGTGCTGGCTGGTTGATGGTCCACCGCTCGGCGTACTCGGCTGGCGTGAGACTGCCGAGGGACGAGTGGGGTCGGTAGGTGTTGTACTCGATGCGCCACGCCTCGGTGAGGACCTGCGTCTCGAGGAGGGTGGCGAACTCCTCGAGGTTCAGCATCTCGTCGCGGACGCGGCCGTTGAACGACTCGATGAAGGGGTTCTCCCACGGTGAGCCCGGCTCGATGTAGGTCGTGGCCGTACCGGCAAGACGACACCAGTCGCGCAGAACCCACGCGATTAGC
>JAABUN010005790.1_pt1 | contig 14940 bp, 15 predicted proteins | sample 5559311 | NCBI WGS metagenome assembly JAABUN01 (sample SAMN10711877, study PRJNA513370) | rock metagenome | isolation source: Antarctica rocks | place: Antarctica: Victoria Land, Siegfried Peak sud | reverse complement strand
CCACCTGGGGCACGTCTGGGCGGACCAGGGCTATACCGGCAGCGGGAAAGCGTGGATCGAGGCCGAACTCGGGTGGACGGTCGAGATCGTGCGGCATACCCCGCACGCGCGGGGCGAGTGGCGGCCGATCGGCGACCTGAACGACCTCGCGACCCTCCGCTTCGAGTGGGTCCGCCTGCCACCGGCACCCAAGCGGTTCCGCGGCGTACTCCCGAGGCGGTGGGTCGCGGAGCGGACATTCAGCTGGTTAGCCCAGTGTCGGCGGCTGGCGAAGGAGTACGAGCGGCTCTGTGCCACGAGCGAAGCCTACATCTACGCCGCGATGAGCCGACTCATGTTGCGCCGGCTGGCCCGCGCCTGACCCTTCTCGCACAGTTTCTAGTACTCGGCCTTGGGGACGATGCTGCCGATGGCCCGGACACCCAGGAGCGCCGTCCAGACCACCAGGATGAGCACCGCCACCACGAGCACTGCGGGCTTATGGGCATGCGCGGCGAGATACATCCCGCCCCCGCCCGCCGCCGGCATCAGCGGGATGAGAACGCTCTGTCCATTCAAGTACATGCTGCCTCCTACTTGGCCTGCTGGTCAATCGTCGCGATACCCCACGCCGCCCGTATGCGGAACAGCATGAGCAGGATCACCCACACGTATACCGCAGCAATCAGGACGTCGTACGCCATCTCCGGGACGACCAGCGCCGCCAGTCTGATACTCCGCCGACCTGCCCGCCATACCGACACCATCCTTTCGAGGAAGAACACGACGCCTACCCCGAACCAGAGCGGCTGGAATTCGAGCGTCCCCGCGTGCCAGGACCACGCCGTGACCGTCACCAGCAAGGCCAGCGCCAGGATGCCGAAGCCCATCTGGCCCTGTTTGATGACATAAGGGAGCGTAACACGATTCAGGCCATAGTTCCGCAGGCATTCCAGCGCACCCCGCTGCCACCGTGTCCGCTGTTGCCACAAGCGGCTGAGGGTGGGCATCGCCTCCGTATAGACGATGCAGCCTTGGGGTGAGGTGGTCTTGTACCCCAACCGCCTGAATGCCAGGGTGAGGTCGAAATCTTCGGTGAGCGCGGACTGATTGTAGACGCCCCGTCCGGGGAGGAACCCCCCCGCCCGCTGGACCCGGACTTCCCGGAGGATGCCGATGCGGGCGATGGTGGCCGTGCCCGTCAGCACGCGCGCCCGCGCGTGGTCGCGGGCAATCTCGCGGGCATACCGGGTGTACTCGTTGGCCTGCAAGCGCATCAGGAGCGAGGCGTCATCCTCGGTCAGGAAGACACCGCCCACCGCGCCGATGTCCTGGTCCATCGCGATAGCCTGGAGCGCCCGCTCGATGAACTGCGGCACGATACGGCTGTCGGCGTCCACCACGAGCACCCAGGTGTCGCGGCCTTCCGCCTCCAGGAGCGCGTCGAACGCCTGATTGAGCGCCCCGGACTTCTTGTCGCGGTTGCCGACCGTCTCGAAGAGGCCCACCTTGCCGCCCCAGGTGCGCGCAATCTCCTGCGTGCGGTCGGTGCTGTTGTCGCTCACCACATAGATTTGGGCGACCGGGATGGTCTGCGTCTCGATGGAGCGGGTCGCCTGCGGCAGGAGTTCCTGCTCGTTGTGGGCCGGGATAAGCGCGACGACCCTGGGTACCGGGGAGCATCCCATACACATAGGGGTAGCTTTGTTGGCCGACGAGGTCACCCTCGGCCGGGCGGAAGCTGGGATTTCATGCCGATTAGGTGTGCGCGTTACCCGCATCCGTCGGCCAGCACGATGACCCGTATCTGTCCCCCAAGCGTTGGCCGGGCGTGTCGGGATACGGGTGGCTCCCGGTGCATTGCGGACAATTTGCTCAACGAGCGCCAGCTCGTCGTCGGGGGGGCGCTGCTTCATCCCTCCATGTCCTGAGGCTCCCTATCAAGAATACCAACGTACAAACACCATACCGGGAGAGCACTGGCGAGACCTCACCTCAAGGCAACGCGTAGTGGTCGTATTTGTTGTGGTACCAATCGAGCAGGTAGGCGTATTGGACGGGAATATCCTGTCGCTCGGGGAGAATCTTCCCCTGCCGATAGGGGTGCGCCAGGTCACTGTGGCGGAAGAGCCGACGGCGGCCACGCCCCGTTTCGAAGAGCATGCGGTACGTGGCTGGGTTGGGACGCTTGTTCGCGACGGCATGCTGTGTGACGTGGATTATCACACCTGGCCGGAAGGTGGGATGGATGCGCTCCTGCCCGATGCGGTCAACAATCTCCTGCACCGCGAAGTCCTCGCGCTCCGGGTGCTCGTGGTGCAGCAATGCCGTACCAAGCCAGGTTTCATCAGCGACCTTCACCACAGTATTCACTCCTCCTCCGCGATGATAACAAACAACTTACAAACAAAGTACCGTACCTTGGGGTAACTTCCTGGCAGTACCTTAGTACTCCATTTCATAAATACTGGTTCATAAATACTGGTGGGGTTGCCCGGGCCGATTAGGCGAGGATACGCGGCAAGGCAACGGTAATGCGACCACCTAACCCCACTACTGATTATGAAATGAAGCACTTAGCCAAAAGGTTCTTATCTGAGAGCAAGCCTGGGCCCTTGAATTCGACGCCGCGCTGCTCGCGGCGCAGCTCGAGGAGCTCGGCAAACTGGTTCTCGATCATAGGAATTCCTTTACCCGCTCATTCGGCATTTTCGATGGCGACTCAAGACGAGTATGCGCTTTAGAGACCATACTTTTGAAAGAACGACTCGTACAGTTGCACTACTCCTGCACGCCACTCATCTAGATCATATTCTTGACCACCAGCTACAAGGATATAGGAGCCCCGAGCATCGCCTAGCAGTGATAACCCAAGAATCATCTCACCGAGGATCGCGGGAGGACGATGAATGACATCGGTAGTGAGGGGATTGTAATTAAGACTAAAATGCTTGCTCGCATTATTTATATCGCGACATATTTGAAGTAGGGGATTGTTGACGAGGAGCAGGCGATCAGCCTCCATAGCAGGTGATAGTTTAGCTGGTCCTCTCCGGAGCCAATCAGCCCCTAAGTGCCATGCTGTGGTCACAAAATTAAAGAGGTTATCGCCATTTACCTCCTGTTCCAGGCGCGCCGATTCCCGTTCCAACTTCTCCAGTAGATCTCGTGGCGTACTGAAACAGCTCGCTATCATCGTCGCACCTCTTTGTTATGGGTAGTAGGGCAGTTAACAAAACTGGTTCGCTGATAGAGCGGTCACATGCCGACCGCTGGCCCGGAGCTGTGGCACGAGCCGACGCATGGCCATCCGAAGGGGTGTCTCGCCTTCAGGGGTGATAAACAGCGCCTCTCGCGATGATACCGCCCCGGCAAGCTGGTCCCACTGCCCCTTGAAGGGCAGGAGGGATGCCGGTACGAGCACGAGGTTATCCGCTGTGTACTTCACCGTTTGTGGTCTCGTGGTTTTGTGGGGGTTGCGTATCACAGGCTCGTGGCCTCCAGCACCTTCTTGGCGTTCTTGCGCGCCATATGCACGTATATCTGGGTCGTGTCCAATTTCCGGTGCCCCAGCCACTCCTTGAGCTGGAAGGCGGAGACGCCGCGCTCGGCCTTGTAGCTGGCGAAGGTGTGACGCAGCGAGTGGGGGGTGATCGCCTTCTTGATCCCCGCCGCCGCGCAATACTTGGCCAGGAGATCGCGCACGCCCCACTCCTTGAGGGGTTGGCCGTCCCGGCCTAGGAAGAGCGCCTCGCTCAGCGAGTCCGGCCGCACGCGCAACCAGCTCGTCACCGCTTGCGCGCCTTTCTTCTCCAATTCGACGGTGCGGGCCGACTGGCCCTTGCCCTCGCGCACGCGCAACATGCGGCCCTTCGCGTCGATATCCTCAATTTCGAGCGCGCACAGCTCGCTGATGCGGATGCCGGTTTGCAGGAAGAGGGTCAGGATGGCGAAGTCGCGGGTGTGACCCCCGGCCGCCGCCAGGAGGCGGCTGTACTCTTCCGGTGTCAGGTAGTTGCGCCCGCGCTGCTCGCGCTTCGGGGTGTCGATGCCCGCGAGCGGGGAGCGGGCGATCAGGTCCAGGCCTGCGAGGTAGCGGAAGTATTCGCGGAGCGCGGCCAGCTTGCGGGCACAGGAGACCCCGGTGAGGCCGCGACCGGCCAGGTGCGCCAGGTATTCGATCATGTCGAGGCGGGTGATCTTGCTCGCCGTGTCGGCCACGCCGTTGGTCGCCGCGAGCCAGGCGACGAACTGGGTCACGTCGGTGCGGTAGGCGCGGGTCGTTTGCGGGCTGAGCTTGCGGCCGACCAGGCTGCGCAGGAATGCCTCGGTCGAGGCCTCCAGGGTTTGATTGTGCGAGTCTTGCTTCATAGTAACTGCCTTTCCTTGCTTCCCACTCTAGCGAGGCATCCGGAATGGCGCAAACGGCGAGGCAGGAAATAAATAGGCCAGATAACGGTGTCTTATAGCCATTATCTTGGGTCTAGGGATTTCGGGTCAAGGGGCGGTTTTCGGCGTGGCAGTGCGGGGGAGCGGGGAACGGGGGAACAGGCATAGGCCAGAGAATGGCCGTTATCGGGCCTAGGGGTACTGGAAATTCGGCGCACGCCGCATCGCTAGGGTCACGCGCGCCCGGTGGCCGGGATGGCATGCGAAGAGGAGTCTCCGCTATACTTGCTTACAGCAACCGTTGCAGCGCGCAAGTAACTTGGAGGCATGCGCCGTGGACGACCAGCAGTTGCAGGAGCGCGTTCAGGAATTCATTCGCCGGTTCGGGCTACTCGACCAGGAGCGGACGCCCTGCGGACGCCCGATGCCGACCTCCCACGCCCATGCCCTGCAGATTCTCGGGCGTGGCGGCGGCATGACCCAGCGGGAGCTCGCCGCACGGCTCCGCCTCGACGAGAGTACGGTGAGCCGCCTCGTCGACCGCCAGGTCCGCAGCGGCTGGGTCGAGCGCGCGACCGACGAACGCAACCGCCGCCGCTCCCGGCTCGCGCTGACGCCGGCGGGACACGCCGTGCTGGACGAGGTGCGCCGGGCCTCGGCGGCGAAATTCCGGCTGATCCAGGACCGGATTCCGCCGGCGCAGCGGGGCCACATCCTGGCCGCCTTCGACGTCCTCATCGCCGCAATAGGGGAGGAGCCACGCGCCCATGCACACCCAACAGACGCCGACCCCCACCAGGCTTGAACGGCTGACCGCGAGCGGCTCGGTGCTCGTGGCCTTCGTGGCCAGCCAGCACCACGCGCTGCATATGCTGCTCGGGCTCGGGCTCGGCGGGGCGGGGATGGGCGTCATGGCCACATCCCCGCTGCTGCGGCGGGCGATGCTCCTCGTCGCGCTGGCGCTGGCGGCGGTCACGGCCTATCGCCTCCTGCGCCACCGCCCCCCGCGCCCCCAATACGTCATCAACCTACTCTCCATTGTCCTTACGCTGGGGTTGCTGGTCTGGTCCATCAGCCAGTTCGGGCTGTGAGGTGCGGGGCGAGGCAGGAGGCATTCCGGAAAGACCTGGGGCAGCTGACCTGGGCGGAGGTCTTCGCCCGGCAGGTGCAGCGCGCGCACCTGGTTGCTGGATGGCTCGACGCGCTGCACCTGGCCCCCGGTCAGCGGCTCGCCGACGTGGGGGCCGGGCCAGGGTTCGTCAGCCTCGCGGCCGCGCAGCGCGTCGGGCCAACCGGGGTGGTGTACGCCATCGACCGGTCGGCCGAGGCGCTCGCCTTCCTGGCCCGGCTCCAGGGTGAGCGGGGGATCGCCCACATCGAACGCATCGTCGCGGATGCCGGCGCGCTCCCTGTCGGCCAATTGCGCGCGGATGCCGCGCTGCTCACGATGGTCCTCCACCACGCCGATGACCCGCAGGGTGTGCTGCGCGGCGTCGCCGGCATCGTCGCGCCGGGCGGGCGCGTGGTCGTCGCAGAATTCCACCCCGACGGCCCCGGCGCGGTCGGGCCACCGCCGGAGCACCGCCTCCCGCCGACGGTGCTGCACGGCTGGGCCAGCGCCGCCGGCTTCCGCCTGGTCGCCGAACGCCGCCAGACCCCGGAGCACTACATGCTGCTCCTGGAATTGCTCGCATAGTCGACGCGTCGACGTTGGCGGTGCACGGATGATGGGAAATTGTATGGCGCTTGGCCTGCACGGTGGCATGCCGCTGATGCTGGGGCTCTGGGGCGCGGTTGGCACGGTGGCGATCTACGGCGTGCGGCACCTGCGGCGGGAGCCCACATCCACCGCGCCGATGCACCGAGGGGAACCGGGTGGCGAACAGGCCTTGGCCATCCTGCGCGTGCGCTTCGCGCGCGGCGAGCATGACCAGGCCGAGTACGAGGAGCAGCGCAGGACGCTGGCCGAGACCCCCCGCGCATGGCCCGACCTGGCGTAGCCGCGCACTCCCGGCACCAGGGCGAGGGTTCTGCGTCGCCAATTCGCGGCGGACTGCCCTTCCGGGGACCGGACGGCGCAGTCCCTGCGCGGTGCCACACGGTACCGGACACGCGAGCAGTCCCGAGCGCCGGGATGCCGGCGGCCTTGCGGAGGTGTCGGCATTCGTCGTTCTTCGCCCTGCAACCTATGAGAATGGCCGTTATCAGGCCCACGGTCGCGGCCAGGCTCAAGGTTGGCCCGAACACCACGATGACGAAACTTCATGCCCCAGCGCCGTGGCCGCGTAGGCTAGGAAGGCGACAGCCACCGGGCCTAGCGCCGCCTGTTGACCCGGCGTTCACGTCCCACAACCTGCGCGGCAACGTGGGTGTCGTAGGGTGTCGAGAGTGAGAACGTCCAGACGTGCTCGGCGAGCACCACAGGAATGAGGCGCGCGATGATGGGCTATTACAGCGGCTGGGGCATGGTAGGCTGGTGGTTTGGTGGGCTGTGCCTGCTCGTCCTGACGGTTGCGCTGGTGGCGTATTTCGCCTGGTCCGCGCGCAAGCCCTCCTGACCGCACACCAGCGCGTCAGACTTCTTGTCCTGCGGAGACCCATGGAGCGCACCGCCCGGGAGACGAGGCCGGCAAGCCTCACCGCGCGGGCGGTGTTGCCGTGGTGCTCGGTTGCTGACAGGGATGTGGAATGCGCGTACTGTGGCAGGTTGGGCCGTACTAACTGCCAGACAACAGACATAAGGAGCGTGGTGATGAAGCGACAGACCTGGATTTTGGCCATTGGTGGGGTGCTCATCCTGGCGCTCGTGTCGGGCGGCACCGGGCTGGCGATGGGGCGGAACGGCGGCATGATGCCGGGGACCGGGCTGAACGGGGCGGGCTACGGCGGCGGGATGCCGTTCGGGGGGATGATGCAGGGCACCGGCATGATGAATGGCGGCCAGCTCGGCGGTCCCGGTGGCATGATGGGTGGCGGGACCGGGGGCATGATGCCCGGGGCGGGCGGGGGTGCGGCGGTCGCTGGCCCGTCCATCACCATCGACCAGGCGCAGCAGGCCGTGCAGGCCGCGCTCGACAAAATCGGCAACAAGGACCTCGCCATCGACGAAGTGATGGAGTTCCAGGACAACTTCTACGCCCTCGTCAAAGAGCAGGGCGCGGGGCACGGGGCCTTCGAGCTGCTGGTCACCAAGAGCAGCGGGGCGGTCTTCCCGGAATATGGCCCGAACATGCTGTGGAACACCAAGTACGGCATGATGGGTGCCCAGAATAACGCGAAGGCGATGACCGTGAGTTCCGACCAAGCCAAGGCGCTGGCGACCACCTGGCTGGCCCAGAACCAGCCAGGCATGGTGCCCGAGACGCCCGACACCTTCTACGGCTACTACACCGTCCACGTCACGAAGGACGGCACCATCACCGGGATGCTCTCGGTGAATGGGTATACCGGCCAGCTCTGGTACCACACCTGGCACGGCACCTTCGTGCGCATGCAGTAGGCCCCTACCGACAGAGGAAGAGGCAAGATCAAAGGGCGAGCGACACCAGCTCGCCCTTCTTCATACCCTGAGAATGGCTGTTATCAGGCCCACTACTGGGTACCGCCTCACCACATGACGTTCGCAGATCGCGACCACAGCGGAGCTATTTGGAACCAGCAAGTCTGACGCCAAGCGGGCCATGGTTCGCGGAATAGCTCTTGTCCGAAGAGTGTGGCCCACACGGTCCCTACTCGGCCGGCCCGCGCCAGAGCGATCGGGCGAAGGTCTGGCCTTCCGACGTTGCCAAGTGCGCCCCGGAAGAACGAGGAGGCCGACCATGCCCGCATTACGACCGTTCCGCTTCGGCGGCAGCGCCAATATCGCCGCCTCCGGGCGCGCCATCGGCCTGCCGCAACCGTTCAGCGTTCCAGGCGCACGTTGGAGATGGCGAAGGCGAGCGGACGGGTGTCCTGGCCTGGGTAGCCAAGCGACGCCGGGCTGAGCGCCGGATCGAGCGAGCGAAGCTCAACCCGATGCGGGCCGGAGGCGAGGGTAATCGGGATATCGAAGCGCTGAATGTCGCTTACGCGCCACTCGCCCAGGCGTTGCCCATCGAGCCAAACCTCCAGGCGACGCGGCTGGTGGAAGCTCCAGGCGTCGAAGCGCAGGGCGAATGCTTCCTCGGTCGCCCCAAAATGCCACACCTTGAACTCCCCGGACGATTCGAACCAATGGATCGCGGTCACGCCGTCGCTCAAACGCTCCGGCCCGTACCAGCCCCCGCCGCCGACGATGGCGGTCGCCGTGCCGACGGGTGTCCGGGGCCGAAAAACGAGCATCGTTTCGTCCTCGTAGATCGGCGGCCCATCGGCGTAGTTCGACTGTAGGTTCAGCAGATCGCGCTTATCCAGGTCGTCGCGGTAGACCACGATCCAACGCACCCCGGCCCATTGCACGATCCAGGGACCGATGTTCTGTGCATCGGCTGGCTGCATGTAGATATCGCCTGCGGGATCGGGCAGGTCGCGGAATGGCGGGAGCGCACGGACCGGATAGGCCAGGCGTCGCGCCACATACCCGCCCATGATCGGCCGGTGGTGCACCGTCTGGTAGAAGTTCGACCGGGCGCGCTTGAAGGAGAGCGGCCACTCCAGGATCGCCCCCTGCTCGGGCGAGGCGGCGAGGGCGCGGTAGAACGGCGGCACCGCCGCGTCCGCCGTCTGCTCCAATGGGAATGGGGCCGCCAGGTGCTCGAACACGAGCAGCGCCGCGAGGAGGCCGACGAGCGGCACCGCCCGCGCCGGTCGCCCCAGCGCGGGCCAGCGCCACGCCAGGTGGGCGACGGCGATCCCGCCGAGCACCGCCAGCGCGAGCGTGACCAGCAGGCTGAGCCGAATCGGCACCCGCAGGAAGTTCAAGCCGGGCAATTGCTGCGCCAGCGCGTAGGGCATCGGGATCGTATGGCGCGTCCCATTCGGTCCGTCCCAGCGCCAATCGCCCCGGACGTGGAGAATCGGCCCGAGCGCCAGGACGGCGCAGGCCAGGCCGAGTACCGCCCACCGCAGCGCCCGGCGACGGTCGAAGACGAGCGCCCAGAGGCCCAGGGCGAGCGGCACGAACCCCAAGAAGATATCACCCTCAACCGGCGGGGCGGGTAGCCGAGCGTGCGCCTGTTGCGCCCAGGCACCCCAGTGGGGATGGCGTTCGACTGGCATGACGAAGCTGACCACATCGGCCGAGTAGATACGCGCCGTGCCCGGATCGGGGGGGGCCACCAGCCCGCTGCGTATCTCGGCGACCGTCGCGACCAGCAGCGGCGCGGCGACGAGAGCTGCGAGCACCCCGGCACACGCGACGATCAGCAGCGGCGCAAGTGATCGGCGGGCGAGCATGAGCCAGATAGCTAGGCCAGCAATCGTCAAGGACGCGAAGATCACGTACTGCCAGTCGGCTAGGATGAGGAGGAGCAACGCGCCGGTGGTCGCGAGGGTAAAGAGGGTCCGTCGTCGCCCCTTGGCGTCCGCCGCGCGCAGAAAGCAGAGGATCGCGAGGGGAATCCAGGCGGAGGTGAGCAGATTCGTGTGGCCGAGCAGATGCGTCATATGGTACGAACCAAAGGCGTAGACAATTCCGCCAACGAAGCCCGCGACCCAATGGCCGCTAACATAGGACACGAGTAGGAAGGCGCAATAGGCCGCCAGCAGCAAGCAGATACATACAACTGCGTTGTAGGCCACCGTGAGCCCGAAGATCTGGAACGGGAGGCTAATGATGCCGTTGATCAAGGTGAGCGTATGGAGATAGAGCGGAGCACCATCCGGCGCGTACAGGTAGGGCGTCTCGAATGGGTTATGCCAGGAGAACAACGCCTCGCGCACCCACCAATAGCCCCAATAGTTCATTAGTGCATCGCCGCCATCGCTCACGATGTGGGTCGCAAAGTGAGGTAGCATCGGCCAGGTGGTGACGGCGATGAGGAGGGCGTAGCATGCCAACACCAGGCTGTGCTGCCAGCGCGGGCGCGGCCCCGTCCCCCCCTCGACGGGCGTGGCAACGCTGTCCTCGCGCCAGAGTTCGGCGAGTTGCGCACGCCACCCACCCTGCAAAAAGCTGGAGATCTACTCGCGCCTGGCGCTGGCCGAGGCGCAGGAAGGCTACGAGCAGGTCATCGGGCGCTTCCCGGTGTGAGCCGACGATCGGTCGTGCCCAGCGCGAAGGGCGTGCCGCCACGACGCAGGCGGCACGCCCGGCGTTCCGCCTCGGCCTCCGACCAGCGGCGCTGCCCCCGATCCGACCGCTACTTTGCGGCTGGTGACAGCTTCCGTAACTCACCCCCTGGTAGGCGAGTGCGAGTGTCCCGCCGGGCCGCAGCACCCGGCGCAACTCGCGCACGACGGCGACCGGGTCGGGCCAGAAATAGACGACATGGGCCCCGCAGACCGCATCGAACGTCGCGTCGGGGTCGGGCAGGGACGCGGCATCGCCCTGGCGCACGATCAGGTGCCCGGACGCTATGGCTGCCGACTGCCGCGCGCGCACCTGGCGGACCATCAACTCCGACGCATCGACCCCGGCGACAAGGCCGTCCGAGGCGCGGGCGACCAGTGCGGTGAGGGCCACGCCCGGCCCGAAGCCGATCTCGAGAACCCGATCCTGCGGCTTGACGTCGAGGAGTTCGACCATCCAGAGGCTGAGCGAGGCGTTGGCTTTGCGCATCACGCCGGCAGTGAGGCGACCGACCGGACCACGCGGGTGTCCGAAGTTCTGGCCGATGATCCGGGTAAGTCGCTGCATGGCGGGCACCTCCTGACCAATGGCGCACTTGACCGGCGCGAAACGGCATTCCTGCACCGAAACCACTTCCTGTACCCGCCGATTATACTGCCATCGCTCGACGTGCGCCGCCGCCTGGTGGAGGCGGGAGCGGCACCGGCCACCGCGAACCTGGCCCTCGCGGCGCTGCGGGGGGTGGCGCGGGAGAGCTGGCGCGCGGGGCTGCTGCCGCGCGAGGAGTACGACCGCATCCGCGACGTGCCACGCGTGCGGGGGTCGCGCCTCCCGGCGGGGCGCTCCGCCACCGGCGGCGAGCTGGCCGCGCTCCTCGCCACCTGCGCGCGGGACCCGTCGCCCGCCGGCATACGGGACGGGGCGCTCCTGGCCCTCCTCTACGGCGCGGGCCTGCGGCGGGCGGAGCTGGCGGCACTGGGACGCGGGGACTGGGTGCCCGACGGGTGGCTCCTGCGGGTCCTCGGGAAGGGGGACAAAGAGCGCGAGGTCCCGCTCCCGCCGGGCGCGGTGGCGGCGCTGGAGGACTGGCTGGCGGTGCGGGGGGACTGGGACGGCGCGTTGTTCCCTCCCCTCAACAAGGGGGGCAGGGTCGCGCGGCGGCGGATGAGCGAGCAGGCGGTCTACGCCGCCCTCGCCAAACGTGCGGCAGCAGCGGGGGTGGACGACCTCAGCCCGCACGACCTGCGGCGGACCTACGTGGGCGACCTGCTCGACCGGGGCGCGGATATCGCCACGGTGCAGCGCCTGGCGGGGCACGCCGACGTGAGCACCACGGCGCGCTATGACCGGCGCGGCGGGGGTGTCGCTGATCACATAATTTGGCTCTTCCGCAATCTTGCTGCGTACCCTGTAACGACAAATAGCTGCCGTTAGTGCCGTCTTGCAGCTGGTCCGTCACTGGCGCATACTCCGGCTTCCACCACGCCGTGCGCCGGGGTATCGCCGCCAGGAGACCGGAATGGCTGCTGCAACAATCTTGCCCTTGGCCGCGACCGAGGGCGCCGTCCAGCAACTCGTGCCGACGGCCGACGCCATCATCGTCGAAGCGCGCCTGACCACGCCCACGGCGAACTGCCCCTGCTGTGGTACCACCGCGAGTCGGCGACAGAGCCAGTATCAACGGACGCTCGCCGATTTGCCCTGGCAGGGGCTGCCCGTCGTCGTGCGCCTCGTGGTCCGGCGCTTCTGGTGCGACAACCCCGCCTGCTCGCGCGTGATCTTCGCCGAGCGTATCCCCACCCTGGCGGCACCCTACGCCCGCAAGACGTGGCGCCTGTTGACCGTGCTGACCCAGCTCGGCTTCGCGCTCGGCGGCGAGGGCGGCCGGCGGGTGCTGGCGCTGCTGGGGATGCCCGCGAGCGGGGACACGCTCTTGCGGCTGGTCCGTCGCGCGACGGTGACCCCCGGCACCACGCCATCGGCCATCGGCATCGACGACTTCGCCCTGCGGCGCGGGCAGCGCTACGGGACCATCATTATTGACCTGGCCACCCACCGGCCCGTCGACGTCCTGCCCGAGCGCAGCGCTGCGGCAGTCGCCGCCTGGCTGCGCGCGCATCCCGGCGTGGTGACGGTGGCGCGCGACCGCAGCGGCGTCTATGCGGACGGGATCCGCCAGGGTGCCCCCGCTGCGACCCAGGTCGCAGACCGGTGGCACCTCCTCAAGAATATCGGTGACCACCTGGAGCGGGTGGTCGCGCGCCACGGGGCCGCCCTGCGCGCGGCGGCCCAGCCCGTGCCAGCGGCGGAGCCCGGGGCAGCGGAGTCCACCGGGGACGGGGTCGCCTCCGGCTCGGGCGCTGCGCCGGAACCGCAGCGCCCGCCGCAGCACAGCCTCGGCACGGAGCGGCAGCAGGCCCGCTTCGACGCGATACAGGCGTTGCGGCAGGCTGGCCACTCGGTCAGCGCGATCGCCCGGACCCTCGGCCTGACTCGCATCACGGTGCGCAAATATCTGCGCGCCGAGGCGTGCCCCGTCCGCGTTCGTCACAGCCGCCTGCTCGGGCCGGCCAGCCCGCACGTCGCCTACCTGCGCGAGCGCTGGGCCGCCGGCTGCGACAACGCTGCCTTGCTGTGGGCGGAGCTCCGGGCGCGGGGCTTCACCGGCTCGGCCGGGTCGGTCCGCCGTTTCCTGGGGGCCTGGCGGACCACGCCACGTCGCCGCGGGCGGCAACCGCGCCCGGCCGCCGGGCGGGTTCCGGCTCCGCCGCCAGCCCCACCATCCCCGCGCCAGGTCCGTTGGTGGCTGCTGCAGGATCCCGATCAGCGCCCGGCCGAGCGGCAGGCCTATCTCGCCCGCCTCCCCCACGACTGCCCGGCGCTCCAGGAGGCGAGCGACCTGGCCCGCGAGTTCGGCCGCCTGCTGCGCCAGCGGGACGCGGCGGCCCTTGATGCTTGGCTCGACCGGTCCGCCAGCAGTGGCCTCGCCGAGTTCAGGAACTGTGCCAAGGGCCTGCGCCAGGATTACGCGGCGGTCGCCGCCGCCCTCCGCGAGCCCTACAGCAATGGCCCGACTGAAGGGAACGTGACGCGGCTGAAGCTGCTGAAGAGGCAAATGTACGGCCGCGCCGAGCCCGACCTCCTGCGCCAACGGGTCCTGTATCGGGCGAGCTGACCATCGCGGGCGCTGCACCGACTCGGGGTGCAGCGGTGTCAGCCGCCGCGGCGGGTGGCTGGTGATCGCTCTCCTACGAGCGGTCGCCGGATGACCACATGACGGTGCTCCGGAGTAGCGGCTGAGGACCGTCGAGATGACAACGCGACGGTCATGCCGACTCCTCTGCGAGGGATAGCCTCACGCAGCGAGATTGCGGAAGAGCCATAATTTGACCATCAAGACGCCGCCATGATCGCCTCGTTTGACCAGGCTTACCTCGACAACAACATACCCGATAATCCTGGTCCCAATCACCAAATACACCGCGCTGTGCTCCTGCCTTGCTGGACGAACGCGGCGATCAGGGCACTGGTCAAATTATGTGATCAGCGACACCAGTCTCGATGGCCGAGCATGGCCCGGCGGAGTGGGTCGAGGAAATCGTCCTTTATGAGTTCGATCGGAGTGAGAATTTCGACCTCAGTGGCCCGGCAAACTCCGATGCAGGCTGGCAGCGTTTTGACATATATGTACGCGCATGGGTGCACATGGCACCTTCGTAGCTGCCCACCGGACCTGTTCTCGTTATCCCGCAGGGGGACGAGGCGAATCGATATTTTCGCCCGCAGAAGTTACGCCACGGGAGAGGGGGCTGTGGGCAGTGGGTTAATGTGACTGCTGACCAGCGTTCATGTGGCCCCAACTATCCCGTCCGGCACCCACGTCGGAAGTGCAGGACGGGACGGTCGACGGCCACAGAGATTAGCGCAGCCAGCCGCGGTCCACGAGCTGCTGGCGGCCGAGGAGACCGAGGAGCACGTTGTACGGGGTGCCCTCGTTCTCCGGGTGGTACTCAAAGCGGTCGCGCTCGAAGTACTGCACGCGGTAGGTCTTCCCGTCGGTCGGGTTGACTTCGTCGAACTCTTCGCTGGTCGGAAATCCGAAGGCGGCCAGGCCACCGTTTTGCTGCCAGTAGGCCAGGAAGGCGCCACCCAGGTGGTGTCCGGTCTGCGGGAAGTAAGCGACGCCCGGCCGCTGCGGAACCGCCGGATCGATGGGACGCAAGGCCACGCCGAGTCGACCGAGAAGCACGTCATACGGCGCCGCGTTCTCCGGGTGGTACTCAAATCGCGCACGCTCGAAGTACTGCACCGTGTACGTTTTGCCGTCGTCTGGGCTGCGCTCGATAAACTCCTCCGTCAGCGGG
>JAABUN010005789.1_pt1 | contig 14940 bp, 14 predicted proteins | sample 5559311 | NCBI WGS metagenome assembly JAABUN01 (sample SAMN10711877, study PRJNA513370) | rock metagenome | isolation source: Antarctica rocks | place: Antarctica: Victoria Land, Siegfried Peak sud | reverse complement strand
GATCATGTTGACCCTGCTGGTCTGGGTGAACGCCTCGGTGTAGGCGGCGATGCCCAGGTCCTGCTGTAGCCCGTCGAGCTCGGTGAGGATCTGACCGAAGCTGATCTGCGGGAACGGGTTGCCGGTCAGCTGGTTGGAGATCGCCACGGCCGGGATGATGTAGGCCACGATCAGCACGCTGTACTGCGCCACCTGGGTCCAGGTGATGCCTTTCATCCCACCGAGCACGGCATAGAAGAACACAATCGCCATCCCGATGATGATGCCGATGACCTGGTTGACCTCAAGGAACCGTTGAAAGACCAGCCCGACGCCGGCCATCTGCCCGGCGACGTAGACGAAGGAGACGACGATCGCGCAGACCACCGCCACCAGCCGGGCGCTCTCGGAGTAGCGGTCACCCACGAAGTCGGGGACGGTGTACTTGCCGAACTTGCGCAAGTAGGGGGCCAGCAGCAGGGCCAGCAGCACATAGCCGCCGGTCCACCCCATCAGGTAGACCGACCCGGCATATCCGTTCTGGGAGAACGCCACGATGCCGGCCAGCGAGATGAAGGACGCCGCGCTCATCCAGTCGGCGGCGATCGCCGCGCCGTTGGCCGGCGCCGGGATGCCACCGCCGGCGACGTAGAAACCGGCCGTGTCGCTGACCCGGCTGGCGTAGGCGATGTAGATGTAGAGCGAGAAGGTGATCGCGACGAAGATCAAGGTCCACAGCTGCACAGAGGTCATGAGTGGTGCACCTCCTGCTCGTACTCGGTGATGCCGTACTCCGCGTCGAGCTTGTCCATCCGCCACACGTAGATCGCGATCAGGATCACGAAGACCACGATCGAGCCCTGCTGGGCGAACCAGAACCCCAACGGCACACTGAAGATGGATACCTTGTTGAGCACGTCGACGAACAGGATCCCGGCCCCGAAGGACACCAGTGCCCATACGGTGAGCAGGACTGCCATGAGGCGCAGGTTGCGCCGCCAGTACTCCTGGCGTTGTTGACTGTCCATTACGGTCGCCTCCTGAGGGGTCGGCGACGACATCGGTGTCGGCGCGCAGGGTTCATAGGACAGCATCCCAGATGAATGGTCTAGGTCAAGGACTACGCTCACGTGTCATGCGACGTCGTATGCCGGGACAACGGCGGCTGCTCCTGGCGGCGGTGCTCCTCATCCTGGGTGGGTTCCTGCCGTGGCTCTACACCTTCGCCGGCACCGTCAGCGGGATCCGGGGCGCGGGCCTGTACACCTTCTATGCCGGGATGCTGGCCCTGGCCGGCGCCTTGCTCCCGGCCCGGTGGAGCGCCGCCGCCATGGTCCAGGCGGTGGTCGTGGCGATCCCCGGGCTCGTGCTGCCCGTGTGGCAGGTGGTGCGGATGCTCACCCTGGTCGGCACCCAGGGCTGGGCGCCGGGCCCGGGGCTGGTGATGACCTTAGCGGGTGGGGTCCTGTGCGCCATCGCAGCGATGGACTTGTACCGGGCGAGGCAAGCCGTCGCCTGACGGCGCGCACCACATACTGGCGACATGGTGCACCTCCCCAAGTCCAGCTTGGCCACCCAGGCCGGTCTGCCTGCGCCGACGTGGGCGGGGGTCGGCCTCGGCCTGGGTGTGCTGGCTGGGGCGATCCTGCTGGCGTTCGTCGTCCGGGCCGGTGTCGCGGCATACCTGCGGTGGCGGGGGCATGGGCACAGCGCGGTCCGGGTCTTCAGCCGGCTGGCCGGCTGGGTGGTCATCGTGCTCGGGATCGCGGTGGCGCTGGCCGTCGTGTTCCCCAGTGTGCAGCCGGTGGACGTCCTGGGCGGGCTGGGCATCGTCTCGATCGCGGCGGGCATCGCCTTCCAGACGGTGCTCGGCAACATGTTTGCCGGCATCATGATCTTGTCCGGGGGCCGGTATGTCGTGGGTGACCAGATCGGGGTTGGCGACGTCCGGGGTGAGGTCACCGACATCAGCCTCAACTCCACGACCGTGCGCACCTTCGACGGGCGCCAGGTGCTCATCCCCAACCAGATCATGCACTCCGACGTGGTGACCGTGCAGACCGGCTACGAGCAGGTCCGGACCAGTGTCACGGTGCAGATCGACGCGTTGGCCGACCCGGCCCGGGCACAGCAGATCGCGGTGGACGCGATGAGCTCACTGCGGCTGGTCGACGCCGACCCTGCCCCCCAGGCGCTGCTCACCAGTCTTGACAAGGGTGCGCTGACCCTGGAGCTGCGGTTCTGGTCCGGCGCCCGACAGCTGGAGACCCGGGAGACCCAGCACGCGGTGATCGCAGGAGTGCTTGCGGCCTTCACTCGGGCCGACGTCCGGCTGGCCGACGAGGTGCAGACCATCGACGCCGGGCCGGACCTACTGCGAGTGCTGGATCGGCCGGACGAGGAGGGGCCGCACCCGTCGCGGTGACGGGTGCGGCCCCTGGTGTCGAGCTCAGCCGCGGCTCAGCACGGGTTCATGCGATGACCTTCACAGACCGTTGATGCGGTCGGCCGGTGCGGTCAGAGCCGGGTTGGCCTGCAGATAGTCCACGAAGTTGGCCAGATCCTCCGGTCCTCCCAGCAGGTTGGTGCCCAGGGTGAACGCGGTGAAGTCGTCGCCGCCCTCCTGCAGGAAGTTCAGCGTCGACACCCGGTAGGTGTCGCCGAGCATCAACGGCACGCCGTTCAGCTGCATGTCGCTGACCTTCGAGCCCTGCGGCTGGCTGTCGTCCCAGGTGTAGCTGAAGCCCTCGGAGACGCCCAGCGCGAGGTACTGCCGGCTGCGGTCGGGGGTGAACTGCTGCTCCAGGACGGCCTTGATGTCCTGGCCCGTCAGGTCGATGGACACCAGGATGTTGCCGAACGGCATTACCGCGAACGCCTCCGCGTAGGTGACCTCACCGGCCGCCTCACCGTTCGTGATCTGGTCCACCAGCAGCTCGGCCCGGACACCGCCGACGTTCATGAACGAGATCTGCGCTCCGCCCTCGTCGGCCCCGTCGGTGCCGAACAGGATGGAGTCGGCCACCAGGTCGGCCAGCGGGGTCTCGATGCCTCGATCGCCGCTGGCGCTGCCGGTGATGTCCTCGGCGATGGTGCCGACAACCTCGGCAGCGGCCGCATCTGACGCGTCCTTCCACTTCTGAATGAGGTCGGTCATCGCCGGGTCGGGGTCGACGTCCTGGGTGACCAGCATGTTGACGGCGTTGGTCCGCTCCCGGATCACATCGCCCGTGGTGCGGCTCATTACCAGGTTGGTCTCGGTGACCACGCGACCGTACTGGTTGGCGCTGGTCACCAGCCGTCGCACACCGGCCGGGTCGGGGATGTTGCAGACGTAGGGCTCGTGCGTGTGCCCGGTGATCACCATGTCGATGGCCGGGTCGAGCCGTTCGGCGATGTCCACGATGGCACCGGAGATGCCGTCACACCCGTTGTACGAGCCGTCGACGAAGCCACCCTCGTGCAGCAGCACGACGATCGACTCGGTGCCGTCGGCCTGCAGCGCGGCGGCCTGGGCGTTGGCGGTCTCCACCTCGTCCAAGAAGTCGACGGTGTCGACCCCGCCCGGGCTGACCAGACTCGGCGTGGCCTCCAGCGTCATCCCGATGAAGCCGACCGGGACCCCGGCGATCTCGCGCGTCGAGGTCGGCGGCAGCAGCGTCTCGCCGGTGTCCTTGTCGACGACGTTGGCGGACAGCCACTGGAAGTCAGCGCCGGCATACGGCTGGTTCGGGAGCGAGCAGCCGTCCTGCGGGTGGCAGCCGCCGTTCTGCATCCGCAGCAGCTCCTCGGTGCCCTCGTCGAACTCGTGGTTGCCGACGCTGCTGACGTCCAGGCCCATCAGGTTCAGACTCTCCACCGACGGCTCGTCGTGAAAGATGCCGGACAAGAACGGCGAGCCGCCGATCAGGTCACCGGCCGCGACCGTCATGGTCTGGTCGGGCAGCGACGTCGAGCGCAGCGAGTCCAAGGTGGTGGACAGGTACTCCGCGCCGCCGACGATGTTTTGGTCGGGGTCCTGGTCCTCGTCGAGCGTGGCGTCCTCGTCCTCGAGGTGGCCGTGGTAGTCGTTGAAGGAGAGCAGCTGCAGGTGGGCGGAGTCCTTTGACTGCGCGAGCAAAGGCTCGAGCTGCCGGGCGACGGCGTCGTCAACGGCGCCCGGCCCGCCCAGCAGGGTGATGCCCTGCGGCGACAGCCGCACGTCCAGGACGAGCTCGGTGACCTCGGGCACCCAGTCCTGCTCGGTCAGCAGCAGCGGGACGCCCTCGAAGCCGGCGAGTGACGACCCGGTCAAGGCGTCGGGATAGTCCAACCCCGTCGCGATGTATGCGGTGTCCAGGTCCGGCTCATAGCCCTCGGCGATCAATCCGGCCGTCTCGTAGCGGTCGTAGCCGCCCAGCCGGGCGGTGTCGGGCACGATCGCGGTGATGTCGTCCACCACGGTCTGGCTCACCGCACGCGGACCGCCGAAGACGACAACGGACTGCGGCTCCAGATCGGTGAGGGCCTTGGCAGTTGCGGCACTGAGCTCGCCACCGTCGGTGAGCAGGATGGGCGCGCCCGCGCGACCGGCGACCGCACCGCCGGTCAGTGCGTCAGGGAAGTTCTCGCCTGTCGCGACGAACACCACGGGCAGCCCCGTGGGGTACCGCTCAGCCACTGCGGCCGAGGTGCCGTAGCGGTCGTCGCCGGCAAGGCGGACGACGTCGGCATACCCCTCCAGGGTGGTCTGCACACCGGCGGAGACGGCCCGCTCGCCGCCGACGATGACGATCTGCGTCGGCGCCAAGCTCTCGATCGCGTCGATGGTGAAGTCCGGCAGCTGGTTCTGCTTGGTCAGCAGCACGGGCGCGGGCACGCCGGCGCCGTCGACCTGCGGCCACGCCTGACCGTCGGCGTTCGGCACGCTCCCGGCGGGCGAGCGGGCACTCAGCGCGTCCGGGAAGAGCTCGCCCGTGGCGATGAAGACGGTGTCAACCCCCTCGGGATACTCCTGCGCGATCAACGCGGCAGTCTCGTAGCGGTCGACTCCGCCGATGCGCTCGACCTCACCGCCCGGTAGGGCCGGCTCGGCGGCAGGGAGGGCGGCGGCGACTGCCCCCGTGCTGGTCACGGCGGAGGTGGGCAGGGTGGCGGTCGCCGAGACCGCAGTCACCAGTGTCGCTGCGGCGGCGAGGGCAAGACCCCGTCTGCGCGCGAGATGTCCGGACTTCATCTGAAGTGGCTCCTTCGGTCGTCCCCGGTCACGGGATGGCGGGCGCAGCGGTGCGACCTTCCACCGTCAAGATAGTCCGCTCTCGCTCAGGTGCAAGGGGTAGCCGGTTAACGACTGGGTGAACTCTGGGAGACCGGCCTCAGCGCGGGTGGCTGACCGGGAGCCGCATCGTCACCCGGCATCCTGGGCCGTGGTTGACCAGCTCGACCGAGCCGCCGTGGTCCTCGGCGACGGCCCGGGCGATCGTCATACCGACACCGGCTCCGGCCACCGCTCCCGGAGTCCTGGGTGCGCTGCCTCGCCAGCCCGGTTCGAAGACCCGCGGCAGGTCCCCCTCGGGCAGACCGCCGCAACTGTCCTGCACCTGCACGTATGCCGTCCGCTCCGGCCCGGTGTCCGCGACCCCCACCATGACGCAGACTCGTCCGCCGGCCCCGGTGTAGAGGATGGCGTTGCGGACCACGTTGGCCACGGCCCGCTCGATCCGTCCCGGGTCGGCGAGCATCGGCACCGGCTCCTGCGCCTGGACCTGCACCTGCACCCCGGCCTGCTCGGCCACCGGCAGCTGGCCCTGCACGACGTCGCGGGTGAGCTCGACCAGGTCGACCTGCTCTGCGGCCCGGTCCGGTCGGTCCTGCTGGAGCCGGGACATCTCCAGCAGGTCATCGACCATGCGGGCCATCCGGTCGCTCTCCCGGCGGATCCTGCGGTGGTACTCGGTCGGGTCCCGCACCAGGCCGTCCTCCAGCGCCTCGGCCATCACCCGGATCCCGGCCAGCGGGGACTTCAGGTCGTGCGAGGCCCAGCTGATCATCTCGCGGCGGCTGGCCGCCAAGGCCGCCTCGCGCTCTCCTGCGGCCCGGGCCGCCCCGGCCTGATGGTCGATCCGCCGAACCGCGCGGTAGCCGAGCAGGCCGCAGGCCAGGGCCACGGGCACGGATGCGGCCAGCAGCAGCGCGACGATCGCGACATCGTCGTCGGACAGGAACATGGCGCGCGCACTGACCAGCACCCCGGCGGCGATGCTCGCGACGACGACGACCGGGGCGATGAGGATGGCCGCCGGCACCGAACGGCGAGCCACGAGCACGGTGCTCCAGGCGCCCACGGCCCCGACCACTGCGGCGGACCCCGCAGACAGCGCGATGGCGTCGATCTCGGGTGTCACTGCGGACGGTCCCAGCGGTAGCCCGACCCCCAGACGGTAACGATGCGAGTGGGCTTCGCAGGTGCGGCCTCCACCTTGTTGCGCAGCCGGCGCACATGCACCGTGACAGTGGAGTCGTCCCCGAAGTCCCACCCCCACACGTCGCGCATCAACGCCTCGCGGGTGAGCACCACCCCGGGGTGGGTCACGAGGTGCACCAGCAGGTCGAACTCTCGCCCGGTCAGCGCCAGCACCCGTCCGCCACGGGTGGCCGTCCGCGCGGCTTGGTCGACAACGAGGTCACCGTCGCGTAGCAGCGCCCCGTCCAGCAAGCGCGGTTCGGTCTCGCGCTCGTTGGCGCGGCGCAGGATGCCCTCTACGCGTAGTACGAGCTCGCGCGCGCTGAATGGCTTGACCACATAGTCGTCCGCACCCAGCTCCAGGCCCAGCACCCGATCCTCCTCTGCGGTGCGGGCGGTGAGCAGCACCACCGGGAGTGCGGAGTCGATGCGGCGGATCCGGCGCAGCGCCTCGATCCCATCGATACCGGGCAGCATCACATCGAGGACGACCAACCGCGGGCGGTGCTCGTCGACCATTGCGACTGCCCTCAGGCCATCAGCTGCCTCAACCGTCGGCAGACCTGCCCGGTGCAGGTAGGCCACGACCACCTCACGCACGGTCTCGTCGTCGTCGACGACCAGGACAGAGCTCACCGAAGCAGCGTAGGCGGCTGCGGCCGCTGCGCACCTTTCCGGAGTGTGACGTGGATCAGCCCGGGTCGCCGGCGACCACAGCGAAGATCTCTCCGTCCGGGCCGGCCACCACCGCCATCCGGCCGAACTCGAAGTCGAACGGCTGCGCAATCACGGTGCCGCCAGCAGACCCCACCCGCTGTGCGGACTCATCGGCATCGGCCACGGCAAAGTTGACCGTCCAGTGCGAGGGTCGCTCCGGCTCGGCTTGGCCGATCCCGCACACCGGCCGGCCTTCCGGCTCCAGCGCGGCCAGGGCGTAGCGCGTCTCACCCATACTCACGTTCTGGTAGTGGTAGCCGAAGACCTCGGTGTAGAACTGCTGGGCGGCCTCCACATCGCTGACCATTGCGTCGTTCCAAACGACTGATCCCGGCTCGTTGACCCGGTTGGCTCCGGTGTGCTCTTCGGACTGCCACAGCCCGAAGACCGCGCCGGTGGGATCGGCGGCGAGGGCCATTGTGCCGAAGGCGCCGACCTGCATCGGAGGCATGACGGGCTGCCCGCCGGCTGCCGTGACCCGTCCCATGATCTCCGTCGCGTCGGCAACAGCGAGGTAGGCGGTCCAGAAGTGCGGCGGTTCGTCCATGCCCTCCATCGGAGGAGCCATGCCGGCCACGGTCTCGCCGTCCACCGTGGCGTTGCAGTAGCCGCCGTACTCGGGGTCGCTGTCGGTGAACTCCCAGCCAAAGATCTCTCGGTAGAACGCCTGGGACCGTGCCAGGTCGGTCACGGAGATATCGACCCACGCCGGCGTGCCCGGCTCCCACGACTCGTGTCGAACGACCACGACCTGTCCTCCAACTCCTACGGGTGCGCCTCGGACGGGCACAGCATCGGACCCGCCTCCCATCCTGGCCCAGCCGAGGCGCGGTTGTCACCACCTCTGAGGCACCATGACGCAATGACTCCTCCCAGCCGCCCCCCGTCTCCCGATCCGAGGGCCGACGACCTAGCCCGGGTCATAGCGTTGCTGCGCGACCACCCGCTGGTGGACGGACACAACGACCTGCCTTGGGCGGCCCGCAAGCATGCGGCATACGACTGGGACTCCCTCGACATCGCCGGGCCGACTCCCACCCACACCGACCTGCTCCGGCTCCGGCAGGGGTGCGTGGGGGCCCAGTTCTGGTCGGTGTACGTGCCCTCCACTCTGCCCCCCGACCAGGCGATCATCCAGACGTTGGAGCAGGTGGACGCTGTGCACGCCATGCTGGCCCGGTATGCCGACCAGCTGGGTCTGGCGACGAGCGCCGACGAGGTCGAGCGGGTCTTCGTCTCGGGCCGGGTGGCCTCGCTGATGGGCGCGGAGGGCGGGCACTCGATCGGCTGCTCGCTGGGCGTGCTGCGAATGCTGCACCGGCTGGGCGTGCGCTACCTGACGCTGACGCACAACGACAACACGCCCTGGGCCGACTCTGCGACCGATGAGCCGGTGCTGGGCGGACTCAGCGACTTCGGTCGCGAGGTGGTGCGGGAGATGAACCGGCTCGGCATGCTGGTCGACCTGTCACACGTCTCGGCAGACACCATGCGCGATGCGCTGGCCACGAGCTCGGCGCCGGTGATCTTCAGCCACTCAGGGGCGCGGGCGGTGTGCGACAGCCCGCGCAACGTGCCCGATGACGTGCTGGTCACGATGGCGGCGCAGGGGGGCACGTGCATGGCGGTGTTCGCACCGCAGTTCGTGTCGCAGGAGGTGCGGGACTGGCGGGCGGAGGCTGCGGTCCGAGCGCGGGACGAGGGGGTCGAGGCGACCGACCTGGAGCGCTGCGAACCGTGGATGGACGGCTACCGCACGCAACACCCGGAGCCTCAGGCGACCTTGTCGCAGGTCGTTGAGCACATCGAACACCTGCGCGAGGTCGCGGGGGTGCAGCACATTGGCATCGGCGGGGACTACGACGGGGTGCCCACCTTGCCGGTGGGCCTGGAGGATGTCTCGCGCTACCCCCACCTGTTCGCGGAGCTGGCCGGGCGCGGCTGGTCCGACGACGACCTGGTGGCGGTGGCCGGTGGCAACGTGCTGCGCACCCTGCGCGACGCCGAGGACGTCTCGCAGGGTGCGCAACCGGTGCGGCACAGGGTCGACTAGCGGCCCAGGCCTGCCTTGTCGACATTGCGGTGGAACCGCATGCCGGCCAGTCCACCAAGGACCGCAGCGATCAGCGCAACCAGCGCGACCGCAATGGCCACGATGATGCCGCCGGTCGTGAGGTCACCTTCGTTGACCGGGATGCGCGGGAAGGCGTTGAGCTTGGACATGACATCGAACTGGCTGCCGGCCACGAGGCCGATCACCGCGAGCACAACAGCGATGATGAGCGCCCACAGCCAGACGGCCACACCCTGCTTGGCCCCGTCGAAGCGAGCCATCCGCCCCGCGACATACCCGCCGCAGTAGTAGGCGATGAACAGGATGACCAGCAGCACGATGCCGCTGACGATCCCCACGGTGGAGGCGTCAGAGGTCGCGCTGTTGGTGGCCTGGTCGACACTGGTGTCCGTCGCGAGGCCCACGGCGCTACCGGCCGCTGCGAGCAGCGCCGTCAGCAGCACAACCATGCCCGTGGCGGTCAGCCAGCCGAAGAACGCGGAGCCGAACTTCATGCCTCCGTGCTCGGCCTTCTCACGCTCAACCACGGTCTCGCGGTCCTCCGTGACTACCCGCGGCTCGCGGCCGCGGTCGAAGTCGTCATCGTGGTCGCGATCGACCACCGGCCGCGTCTGGCGGTCGTCGACCTGGTGCTCGCGCACCACGACGTCGTCGTCGTCACGCGTGATCCGCTGGTCGTCCCGGTCTCGCCCGGAAGTGGCTCCGTGTGATCCTGCACTGGTACTCATGATGTCTCCTTTGTTTGGGGCCCCCCAGGACCGCAGCAACTGTCCTCGCGGTCCTGGCGAAGGGGTGGCTCAGCGTTGCTGCGTGCTTGAGCTCTGGTCGTCCGGCAGATCTGCCTCGATCTGCTCCTTGCGGACCTGCTCAGTGACCTCCTGCTGCTCGGTCACCGTCTCAGTGTCCATCCGTACCCGCTCCACGGGGACAGTCTCCTTGTCGACAACGACGCGCTCCTCGTTGAGCACGACCTCGTGCACTTCCTCGGTGATGTCACCGCCGGCCATGGCCTTGTCGCGGTTGGCGTCGGTGATCGGCTCGCGCTCGACGTGCACCTTCTCGCGCTTCACCGGCACGGTCTCGGTGACCTCTTCGGTGACGACGTACTTGCGCAGCAGGGCCTTACCGGTGGCGACCTTCTCGGTGCCCACGCGGACCTGCTCCTCCGAGCGGGTCATGGCGTCGTCGGTGTCCGGTCCGGACGTGTCGTGACCGTCGTCGCCGAACCCCTGGTCCTTGGCGTATGCCGGGTCGGTGCTGGTGACGTCCGAGTCCCCGTTCCTGCCCGAGGTGTCACTGTCTCCCGTGGACAGCCCGTAGTAGCGGTAGAGCTCCTGCTCCTGCTCGGGGCTCAGGTGCCCGTCGGCGTCGTCCATCCGCGGGGCGTCCTTGATCTTGTCCGTGCTGTAGGGGACCGTGACCTCGGTGCCGGACGCGCTGGCGTCCCGGATCGGGATGAAGGTCTCAGACCCGCCGAACAGACCCGTCTTGGCGGTGACCCACTCCGGGTTGCCGCTCGCGTCGTCCAGGTAGACCTGGCCGATCTTGCCGATCTTGTCGCCGGACTGGTCGATCACCACACCACCGTTGTTGAGCAGGGTGGGGAGATCCTCTGTGCTGATCATGTTTTGCCTTTCTTGAACGTGGGTTCCGGGGCATTGCGCCACCCGGGGCGCCCTTACCTTACGGTGTAAGCGCGACGTTGGCGACTCGAACGGACAGACGTTACTGCGTCGTCTCCAGCTCAAGGCGGTCCAGCAGGGTCTCGAGACCGACCTCGAACTCCTCGGCACTGTGGTCTTCGCTCAGCAAGGGTCGCAGGCGCAACACGATCGGCGCATTGCTGAGGTCAACGTCTCCGTCCTGGTTCGGGATATCGGCGCCCCCTTCGTCCAGCGGCACCTCGACGGGGGCAGTGCTCGCCCCTTGCGATGCGGCCTCGAGCAGCAGCTGGCCCAGCAGGAAGCTGCTGAAGGCTCGGTAGGTCGCCACGAGCCGGGTGTCGTCGAAGCCGTGCCCGGCCAGGTTGACCAGAAAGTCCTCGACGAGCTCCAGACTCCGTAGTGGGGGACGCAGCCACGGAGTGGCCGGGTGCCTCGTTGCCACCAGGGGAAATGCGGCCGGATGGTCCACAGCGATCCGCCGAACCTCGTGAGCCAAGGTCTGCAGATAGCCCTGCCAGGTCCCGGAGAGCTCCGCGTCCAGCCGGTCCGTCAGACCGTCGAGCAGATGCGAGACCACAGCCTCAAGCAAGTCCTCGCGACCCGAGACGTATCGATAAAGCGACATCGCCTCAACCCCCAGCTGCTGGCCCAGACCGCGCATCGTCAGACCCTGGGCACCGGTGTCGTCGATAGCGATCAATGCGGCGCGGACGATGGCCTCCCGGTCCAGCGTCTTGCGATGAGGCTCATCATTGTCGCGGAGGATCTGGTCTGCGCACATAGGGTGATGATTCTCACTTTCCTTGCCGGCGTGTCCGCGCGCTGGCCGACGCGGACGTGATGTCCAGGGTAAGGTGCATTCGACCGTTGCGCCTTACGGCGTAAACACTGGGGACTCGTCCCGTGATCGACAAGGAAACTACATGGAAGACGCACTCAGAGACGGACTGGCCACCGTGGCCGAGTTCGTGCCCAAGCTCATTCTATTCATCGTCATCCTGGTGGTGGGGTGGCTCGTCGCCAAGGCACTGGCCAAGGCCATCGACAAGGTGCTGGAGAAGGTCGGCTTCGACCGTGCTGTTGAGCGCGGCGGCATCAAGAAGGCCCTCGCCAAGAGCTCGTACGACGCTTCTGCCATCGTCGGCAAGCTCGTCTATTACCTGCTGATGCTGTTCGTGCTGCAGCTGGCCTTCGGTGTCTTCGGACCCAACCCGATCAGCGACCTGATCACCTCCGTGATCGCCTTCCTGCCCAATGTCATCGTCGCGATCATCATCCTGGTGGTCGCAGCAGCGATCGCCGCCGCCGTCAAGGAGCTCATCAGCAACACGCTCGGTGGTCTGTCCTACGGCAACCTGCTGGCCAACATCGCCGCGGCCTTCATCATCGGCCTCGGCGTCATCGCGGCCCTCAACCAGGTCAACATCGCCACGACCGTCACCCTGCCGGTGCTGATCACCGTGCTCGCCACCATTGGCGGCATCCTCGTCGTCGGTGTCGGCGGCGGCCTGATCAAGCCGATGCAGCAGCGGTGGGAGGGCTACCTCGACACCATGGGCGAGGAGTCCAAGAAGGTCAAGGAGGAGGCCGACAAGGCTCCCAGCGTCAAGGAGCAGGCCCAGCAGGCCCAGGCCAAGGCCGAGGCCAAGCAGTCCTCACCGCCTCCCACCGGTGGGGCCACCGCAGGGGCGACCGTCGGCAACGACGTCCCCTTCGACCGCGAGTCCCGCTGACCTGCTCCACAGCGAGATAGATCCCGACGCAGCGCCAACGCGTTAGGCAGATTCACCGGTTCGGCCGGGGTGGTGTGCTACGGCACACCACCCCGGCCGTCTGCGTTGCGGGACGCCTCGTGGCGGGACGGCTGCGCGGTGGCGGCTGCGCGGTGGCGGCACTCACGGCACCAGGTAGTCGCTGTCCTTGGCGTCGGTGATCAGCATGTGCCCGGGCGCGTGGGTGATCGCCAGATCAGGCCGGGACTCCATCACCATCGCCTGGGGAGTCACCCCGCAGGCCCAGAAGACCGGGACGTCACCCGGCTCGAGCACCGGCGCGTCACCGAAGTCGGGGTGATCGAGGTCGGCGATGCTCAGCTCCGCCGGGTCGCCGACGTGCACCGGCGCACCGTGCACCATGGGGTAGCGGCTGGAGATTCGCACCGCGTCGGCCACCCGGTCAGGGGGTATGCCGCGCAGCGACACCACGAGCGGACCGCTCAACGCGCCAGCCGAGCGGCAGCGCCGCGACGTGCGGTACATCGGCACGTTGCGCCCCGCGCTCAGGTGCCGCACCGGCACACCGGCCGCCAACAGTGGATGCTCGAACGTGAACGAGCAGCCGATGATGAACGTGACCAGATCCTCACGCCACGCCTCGCGGGCGTCGGCCACCTCCTCTACCAGCTCACCGCCGCGGAAGATCCGGTATGCCGGCAGGTCAGTCCTGATATCGGCCTGCGGGTCAGCGAGCACACCCCCGCCCCTCGTGCTCTCGGCGCTGCGGCCGCGCACCTCACCGGCCTCGATCACCTCGAGCACGGGGCACGGCTTGGGGTTGCGCTGGGCGAACAGCAGCATGTCGAAGGCCAGCTCGCTCGGCACCGCGATCACGTTTGCCTGGGCATATCCGGCACACCACCCGGAGGTCGGCAGGACCAGCCCTGCAGCGAACCGGGCTCGCGCCTCGGCAGGCGTCAAGGCGGCGAGCGCCTCGCCCGCGGAGCCGCCCTGACCGACGGCGGTCCCGTCGCCGTTCAGCGCTGCCACCGCAACCTCACCTCCTGGCCGGGTTGCAGCTGGGCCGCGCGGTCGACGTCGGGCGAGGTCACGACGGCAGCCACCGGATAGCCGCCGGTCACTGGATGGTCGGCCAGGAACAGCACCGGCTGGCCGTTCGGTGGCACCTGCACGCACCCACGGACCATGCCCTCGCTCGGCAGCTCCTCGTCCTGGCGCTCAGAGGTCCGCCCCAGCGCCTCACCCTCCAGCCGCACCCCCACCCGGTTGCTGTTGGAGGACACCCTCCAGGTCTGCTCGACCAGCACTCGGGCATCGGCAAACCAGTCGAGCCGTGGCCCCGGCAGCATGTCGAGCACCACTCGGTCTCCGGAGGGCAGCGGGACCGGGGCCACGTCTACATTGGGGTAGTCGCCCAGATAGTCGGCCACCGAGAGCACGTCGCCGGCGCGCACCGGGTCCGGCCCGAGCCCCGACATCGTGTCGGTCGAGGACGACCCCAGCACCTTCGGCACGGCCAGCCCGCCCCGCACTGTCAGATAGGTGCGCAGCCCGGCGGACGGCATACCCAGGCGCAGCACCTGACCGTCATCCAGGTGCAGCGGCGCGTCGTGCGGCACTGGATGGTCATCTACCGTGGCCGGCGCGGCCGCCCCGGTCAGCGCGAGGGTCAGACCGCCCTGCACCCGTGCGGCCAGGCCGCCGAGCACGATCTCGAGCGCGGCGCGGCCTGTGTCGTGGGCGACCAGCCGGGCACCCAGCCGGTATGAGGTCCGGTCTGCGGCTCCGGACCGGCCCACCCCGATCGCGGCGAGCCCCGGCCGACCGAGGTCCTGCACCAAGGTCAGCGGACCGGTCTCCAAGACCTCCAGGGCACCGGTCACGAGTCACCTCCGACGTCGACGAAGCGCACCCGGCCGCCAGGCTGCAGGAGCGCGGGTGGGTCGCGGTCGGTGTCCCACATCTGGTCCTCGGCGGTGCCGATCAGCTGCCACCCGCCCGGCGACTCCCGCGGGTAGACCGCGCTGAACTCCCCGGCCAGCCCGACCGCCCCGGCCGGGACCTTGGTGCGCGGCTCGTCGCGGCGCGGGACATGCAACCGGTCGTCCTCGCCGACCAGGTAGGCGAAACCCGGCGCGAATCCGAAGAAGCCGACCCGCCACATCTGCCCGGTGTGCGCGGCCACGACCTCGTCGCGGCTAAGCCCGGTGTGTCCGGCGACGGCGTCGAGGTCAGGCCCGTCATAACGCACGTGAATACGGACAATGTCGCCGACCTCGTCATCATCGCCATCCTCACCATCCGCCCCGCGGGCCGGAGTTATCAGTG
>JAABUN010000690.1_pt1 | contig 14944 bp, 12 predicted proteins | sample 5559311 | NCBI WGS metagenome assembly JAABUN01 (sample SAMN10711877, study PRJNA513370) | rock metagenome | isolation source: Antarctica rocks | place: Antarctica: Victoria Land, Siegfried Peak sud | reverse complement strand
CAGCGAGTGGTCCAAGACCTTCACCGACAAACGCCTCGCCGCGGCGGTCGTCGACCGCATCACCTACCGCGCCCACATCATCCAAACCGGCACCACCAGCTACCGGCTCACCAGCCGCTAGGTTAACCCACCCAAACGGGGCCAAATCAGACCGTCGACCCGGGGCCAGATCAAGCCGTCGAACTCATCCCAACCTCTCAGACGAAGCAGGAACCCAGTTGTTCGTCGTCATCCGTGCCGACGTGGACCCCCCAGGAAGTGGCGAGGCGGATGACCTAGGGCGATCTCAGCACAATCTGCAGCAGTCCGGGGCGTTCGTTGTCGCCGCCCGGGTAGAACGCGCCCCGCTGTGGGGTGTCAGGCCTGTATGCCGGGTCGACGGACCGGAACACGCATCGCCCTAGGCTCCGGCCCGAAGGCAACCCGAGGAAGCGACCCGTGGCGCTCGACCCCCAGGTAACAGAGCTCGGATTACAACTGGCTGACGTCGGTGTTCGCAACAGCGTCGCAGCGATCGCCGGTCGGTTGAAGGCTGCCAAGGCCAAGAAGCAAGACGGTGAGACGATCAACCTGCTAACCGAGATCGTCAACGATCTACTTGCCGACCGGAATGACCTGGTGCAGATCGCCCGCGGGTACGAGCAGGTGCTGGACGCTCAGCGGATCTCGGAGCTGGAGATCAGCTACATCACCGAAAGCATAATTCCCATCATTCAGAAGCTGGCCTCGGCAAGCGACGACGACTCGGCCGAGGAGATGATCGAGCTACTGACGCCGATTCTGTCGGTTGAGACGATCACCGTCCTCCAGCTGCTCGGATTCAACTTCAAGCAGGCGATCGGTGAGCCGCTGACTGCTCTCGTGAGCCAGCTCATCACCACGAAGGCACCGGCCGAGCCTGAGGATCAGGCCCAGCTCCAACGGTTGACGCTTGAGCTACAGGTGGCTGTCGCAGGGCTCGCAAGCGATCAGGCGGCTTACGAGCGCTTCATGGCAGCCATGGGCGCATAGTCGCTAGTTCATCACGGTCGTTCCGCTGTCGGGACCGCTGGACGACCCGGTACCGTCTGATCGTGGTGCTACTCGTCGGCGACGAGGAGCTCGACGGGGCCGCCATCGGGGTAGCTAACGACGATGTGCATCTCGCCTCCGGTCGCTTGGACGAAGCGCTTGAGCGTGGAGAGAAGCATGTCGCTTCGGCGTTCGAGGCGTGAGACCTCGGATTGGTCCATGTCGAGCAGGTCACCGACGGTGGACTGGGTGAGGGCCCGTGCTTCTCGGAGCCGACGGAGGGTGGCCTGACGGCTGCTGATCTCCGCCAGGACCGCATCGTGTCGGGCCTTGGCTCGTGGCTTGGTCTCGAGCAGGGCCTTGAAGCGTTCGTGTGCGGCGCCGGTCTGAGCCCATTCGGCGTCCGAGATGGTGGCGCCGGCGGCCGTCGCCTTGTCGGCGGGGATGGTGCGGGTGGTGGAGGTGGTCATCGGTTGCCTCGTTTCACGATCGGGGCGGTTGCGGTGTCCTGGCGGCAGTACTGGTCGAGTCGATGCTGGGCTTCGGCGACGTTGGTCGGGTACCAGGCGTTGCCGAGTGCGGTCTTGTCGCCCCCAAGTAGAGCGACAGCGATCTCGGGCCCAGCGGCGGTCTGGCAGACGGCGTAGAGGATTCGCAGCACTGGCGGCGAGGTGGCGTAGGGGGTGGAGTCGGTGGGCGGAGTTCGTCGGAGGGCGTGCAGGTCGTAGCGGGAGGTGACGACCGGGTGCGATTCCTCCCGGCTCTCGTCGTCGAGATTGCGGCCGTAGGCCTCGAGCGCGTTCAGCAGTGCCATCACCTCACCGAAGATCTCCTCGTCGGTCTCGGCCAGTTCGGTGAGCCAGCGCTCGAACAGCGGGTGGTAGCGGACCTCCACACCATGCAGCCTAGCTCATATGTGGTGAACCGCATTCTTGGCAATCCCTTTGGCAATCTCCCAGGCGCTACTGGGCGGGATTCGGCGGCACTCGCCGGACCGCGCACCGCACCTGACCTGGTAGAACGGCATTCGACAACATCAGACGGACCCGTCGGGACCGCCTACGGATCAGAAGGTTGGGGGTTCGAGTCCCACCAAGCGCGCCAGAAGCACCAGCTCAGATCGCTGCGAGCGAGACGATGCAGCGTGTCCTTCGATGCTCGGAGACGGCTTCGAAAGGGTCTGCGTGACAACCGCTTCCCTGTGTGCTGCACGTCGACACCGACATCGGGCGCTTCGGCGTGGTCGAGGAGACGACAGGCGCTCCGCCGGCTCGGCCTCGAGCCGGCCGACGCGTAGGAAACGGCCCCGTTCATCGCGGTCCGTGGCGGGCTGGGACCCGGGCCAGGCGAACCGGTACGGGCGATGCAGCCGACGCTGCTACAACAGGAATTGGTCCAACGTCCGCATGGGCACACCGACGTCCCGATCATGATCGTAGGAGGCCCGTGCCAGACGCACTCCCGGAGCACCTGTTGGCGGCCGTCCGCTCCGGCCGCCAGCCCGTGAGCGGCCACGAGGACCCCGACGGTGATCTGCGGGCGTTCGCCATCCAGTACCGCATCGACCTTGCCCACGCTGTCTCGATCGAGTCGTACCGAGGGGCGATGCGGGCGTTGATGGATGAACTGGTGGTGCCCCACATGGTCCCGGGGCGCCCGGCGCTCGTCGTCTACCCGGAGGCGGTCGGCTTGCCCGTCCTGGCCATCGGCGAGCGTGGCAAGAGGTTCCGCACGCTCGCCGAGTCGCCGGTTGCTCCGGCCGAGGACGATGTGCCGGTCACACTGCTCGGCGCCATGGCGGAGCTCGCCGAGGCATCCGGCGACCGCATCGAGGCCTACCGCCAACGCTTCGTAGACCTCGGTTCCACGGCGCTCCACCTCGCTTCGACCGACACTGCGGCTCGGGCCTTCTCGCAGACCTTCAGCGCCATCGCTCGCGACTACAGGGTGTGGGTCGTGGCCGGCAACTACCAGGCGCCCTACGCCGAGACGCATGACCGATCGGAGATCGCGGCGTTCGGCGACGTGAGGGACAGCGTTGCCTACGTTGCGACGACGCCGAGGGTCACCAACGCGACCTTCCTGTGGGGCCCGGATGACGTGGACGTCGACGCACCCCTCGGCGAGACCAACCTCCTGGCCCGCAACGAGAAGGTGCCGCTCACCGAGATGGAGGAGCTGCTCGGTTTCGCCGAGGGTTCCACCGAGGGAGAGGGCGGCTTGGAGAACGCAGGATGGGTCGATGTTGCGGGCTTCCGCGTCGGCTTCGCGACGAGCCTCCCGGCCTTCACCTACGGGTATCCCTTCGGTGAGCGTCCCGCCGGCTTCGATCCCTTCGCTGACCTGCGCGCCTCCTATGCCGCGGCCCAAGACGCGCTCGGTGTCGACGTGATGGTCCAGGCCGACGCCAACGGACCGTGGGCCGTCCCCGTGGCCTCTGGTGCCTGGCAGCCCCTCGAGTGGATGGGCTCCACGTGGCGGGCCGTCGCCGACCCGACCGTGCGGTTCCGCTACAACGTGACGCCGATGATGGTGGGCAATCTCCTCGACCTCATGTTCGACGGCCAGTCGTCGATCACCTCGCGCGGCCGTGGGGGCGACGGCATGCGGTTCGTCGGCAACGCACAGCGGGGCCCGGCGGACCTGGCCGAGTACGACGTGTACGCCGGCGACAAGGCCGAGTTCCTCGCCATCTCACCGTGGCTCGTGCCCGACGCCCCTCGGGAGCAGCTGACCGCCCTGTCCCAGGCCCTCTCGCCGGGTTCGGGCTCAGCATTGGAGAACGCCTACATCGAGACCGCGATCTTCGCCGATCTTCGCCGGTCTCCTTGAGCCCTGGAGGCGACGCACTCTTGGTTTGATGACCTCCTGCCCGGTGTTCAGACGCCTTCCGGACGGGCCGCGGTCTCCGTACGGCCGAGGGCGAGCCTGGCCGGCGGCCGTCGGGCCGATCGGTCGCCCGCCGCCTGCGCACCGGCCAGGTGGAGATCAACGGTGGCGTCTTCAACCCCCTGGCGCCGTTCGGGGACCCGGTCGACGCTGGTCGAGGTGATGCACCAGGCAGACCGCTTCGACACCCTGACCCAGGGGGGTCCGCATCACCATCGAGGCCGGCGATGCGGCAGTGGCCCGGGAGTTCCTCGACGCGCTCGACGTCTTCACCACCCCTGCCTTGATCGAACCCTGAACCGAACCAGGCTCAGGGTGCAGGCTGGGGCGTGACCGCCGAGCTGCGGGGATCGATGACGATCTTGGCGTGCTGCTCGGGATCGGCGAGGGCGTCGAAGGCGGCCTCGACACCCGCCAGCCCGACCGTCCCGGTCACGAGGGGAGAGGCGTCGACCTTGCCGTCGGCGAGCAGGTGGAGGGTGTCTCGGAACTCGAGTGGCGAGTAACCGACGACGAACCGCAGGTCGATCTGCTTGTTGACCGCCATCACCGGGCGGAACGTGTCCGGTTCCATGCAGACCCCGACCACGACCACCCGCGAGAACAGTGGCGCGCTGGTGATGATGCCGTCGATGATGCCGGGGACCCCGACGCACTCGAAGATCACCGGACGGCTGGGCTTGGCGCCGAGCTTCTCTGCGGTGCGCCACACCACGTGCCAGGGCACCGGGATGGGTGACCGCTCGATCTTCTCGATCAGGCTGAGGGCACCTCGCGCCGCGTCGGGAATGGTCTTCACCCACTTGTGGTCACCGCCGGTCTCGAACGGGGAGCCCTCGCGGGGGTCGACGACGACATCGGCGCCGCACGCACTGGCCAGCTTGCGCCGCCCCGGCGAGAAGTCGCTGGCCACGATGGTGCGGACGCCTCGGGCCTTGAGCACGGCGATCACCGACAGACCGACGGGGCCGCACCCGATGACGATGGCGACGTCCTTCTTGTCGAGCTCGGCGCGCCGCACGGCGTGGTAGCCGATCGCCATCGGCTCGGTGAGGACGCCGACCTCGGGCGAGAGCCCGTTGGGGAGGGCGAACATGAGCGACTCCTCCACCACGACCCGCTCGGCGTAGCCGCCGGGCGCCGAGGCGGAGAGGCCGATGGGGTGCATGTCCTTGCCCTGTCGCACGAGCGGGACGGCCACGACAGAGGTGCCCAGGGCCAGCTTCTTCGCCGAGTTCGGCCCGTAGTCGACGATCTCGCCGCAGAACTCGTGGCCCATCACGACCCGTTGGGTCGAACGCATGAACCCGTCGTAGCCGGCCTCGGCCAGCACGTGGGCCTGCGCGTCGGCGTGGCGTCGGGAATGGAGGTCCGAACCGCAGATGCCACAGCCTGAGACCTCCACCACGACCTGACGCTCGCCCGGCTGCGGGGTCGCCAGCTCGGCCACCTCGAGCTGCGAGCTCTGGCAGACGACGGCCTTCATGCCGGCAGCATCGTGTCGTCGAAGGCGGGCAGCGGCTTGATCAACGGGTCGAGGAGCTTGCCGGCCTGCTCCGCGGTCAACACATCGGTCGGGTCGAGCTTGATCAGCGCCTTCTCGGCGTCGTCGAACTCCCAGACGTCCTCACCGATCAGGCGGCACTGGTCGTCGTAGGGCCACAACATCATGATCTGCGACCGGCTCAGGTACATGGCGTTCTCGTCCACGTCGAGTCCGGCTCCGGCCAGCTCCGAGCCGAGCGTCTGCTGGTAGCCGATGCCGCGCCCGATGACCATGTGGTCGCCCACCGCGACCTGCTCGTCCTCGACGTAGAAGACGCACTGGTCGGTCTGGGTCCAGTGGCCGTAGACCGCCGCCACCTGCTCGCGTCCGTCGAGGGTGAACGGCGGCTGCCCCTGCAGGTTGAAGCGGTAGTAGGGGTGCTCGACGGTCAGGGCCGGGTCGAGGATCTCTTCCCAGCGCCCCGCCGATTCGAGGTACCGGTGACGGAGGTAGGCCTGCAGGAGGTAGCGGTGTCGGGGGTTCTCGGTGTTGTCGAGGACCTTCTCGACGGCGACGTTCTGCTTGGTGATGTCGAGCTGGTTCAGGTCGAACTGCGTCGAATCCAACTGCTTCATGGCGTCCACTTCTCTTTCAGGGGTGTGTGTTGCGGTCAGGGACTGGGGCGCGTGATCTCGCGCTTGAGGATCTTCTCGGTGGGGCCCTTGGGGAGCTCGTCGGTCAACCAGACCACCCGCGGGTACTTGTAGGCGGCGACCTTGGCCTGCGCTCGGGGTGGTTGAGCAGCGCCCACGCCCACTCCCTCGGCCCGCAGCAGCGCCGCAGCGCGGGCAACGGCACCGTCGAGCGCTGCGTAGGACAGCGTGAGGTCGTCGAGCCTGACCGCCGGTCGATCGGGGGCCTCCTCGGCGGCGGTCACCGTCAACAGCGCAAGGTTGGTCACGTCCCCCATCTCCCTTCGGTCGACCCGGAGTCCCCGGCTAACCGTTACTATTATACACATGGTCAGTACCGGGGGTCCACGTCGTCGGTTGTCGGTCGACGACCGACGCAGCGAACTGCTCCAGGCGTGCCTGCACCTGATCGGCACCCGGCCCTGGGACGAGGTGTCGATGGCCGAGGTGGCAACCGCCGCCGGGGTGTCCAAACCGCTGCTGTACCACTACTTCGCCACCAAGAGCGACCTCTACCGGGCGGCGGTCCGTTCGGCGGCCGACGAGCTCAGCGAGGCCACCCGTCCCGACCCCACCCTCCCCGGCGGGCCTCGTCTGCTCGCCGCGCTCGGCGCCCACCTCGACTGGATCGACGAGCACGCCCTCGCCTACCGGGCGATCCTCCAGGGCGGCATCAGCTCGGACCACCACGTCCAGGCGATCGTCGAAGGCTCACGGGCCGCCGTCGTCAGCCGAATGGCCGAGACCTTCGGGTTCACGGACCTCGCCCCGGGGCAACGGATCGCCCTCCGGGGCTGGGTCGGGTTCCTCGAGGGCGCGTGCCTCGACTGGCTCGCAGCACGCGACATCACCAAGTCCCACCTCGCTCGGCTCCTCGCCGCGTCGGTCTCCGGTGCCCTGCAGGCTGCCGACGTCGAACCCGTCGCAACGGGAGCGTGATCGGGAGCTTCGTCGTCGGGCATGGCGCGGTCGGCGCACCCGGGTCAGGGTTCCTTCGGTGAGTGCTTCGGGAGTAGACCTCCAGGCATGCCTTGGGACCTGCTCGTCGACCGCGCTGACCTCTCACGGACCTCGCTGGTCGACGTGTTGCCACTCGAACCCGATGCTGGGCAGGTGCTGCTCAAGGTCGACCGGGTGGGCGTGACGGCCAACAACGTCACGTACGCGACCTTCGGCGACGCCATGGGGTACTGGGACTTCTTCCCCGGCACTTCGCGAGACGGGGTCGCCTACGGACGGGTTCCGTTGTGGGGCTTCGCCGACGTGGAGGAGAGCACCGTGCCCGGGGTCGAGGAGGGCACGCGGCTCTACGGGTACCTCCCCACGAGCAGCCACTTGATCGTCGAACCGACCAACGTCGACGAGCGGGGGTTTCGCGACGCCAGCGCGCACCGCCAGCACCTGCCGTCGATCTACAACGCCCTGACGACCACCACCGGAGACCTGTCGTACGTGGCCGAACAGGAGGACCTGCGGGTCCTCTACCGGCCCCTGTTCACGACCAGCTTCATGTTGGCGGACTTCCTGGAGGACAACAGCTTCTTCGGTGCCGAGACCGTCGTCATCAGCAGTGCGTCGGCCAAGACGTCGTACGGGACCGCCTTCCTGCTCGACGGGGTGCAGCGAGTCGGCCTGACCAGCGAGGCCAACCGGGCCTTCACCGAGAGCCTCGGGTGCTACGACGACGTGGTGACCTACGACGAGGTCCCCGCCATGGCGGTCTCCAAGGCGGTGTACGTCGACGTGGCCGGCAACGCCGCCGTCCGGCGCCACGTGCACGAGCGCCTCCAGCCCCTCTACTCGGCCATGGTGGGGGCGGCTCACCACGACGCCGAACCGGACACCGGTGGGAGCGATCTGCCCGGCGAGCCACCGACGTTCTTCTTCGCGCCCGACCAGGTGACCAGGCGAACCGCGGACTGGGGGCCACGTGGGGTCGAGGAGCGGCTTGGCGAGGCCTGGGCCCGATTCGCGCCCGTGGTGGCCGGGTGGATCGACATCGTGATCGGTGAAGGTCCCGAGGCGCTCCGGGCGGACTGGCTGGAAACCCTCGCCGGCGCAACGCCGCCGCGCACCGGCCACGTCGTCAAGCTCTAGCCCCGGACCAGTCCCTGTCGCGTTCGGTCTCTGACCTGGCCGACACCGACGGGAACCTTGGTCAGATGCTGATGAAGACGTTCTTGCGGCGGACCATCTCATCGAGTCCGGCACGGCCACCTTCGCGACCGAAGCCGCTCTGCTTGTAGCCGCCGAAGGGGGCGTTGGGAGTACCGCCGGGGAACCCGTTGACGGTCACCGAGCCGACCTCGAACGCCGCAGCCATCCGCAGCGCGCGCGACACGTCACGAGTGTGCAGGTAGGCCCCGAGCCCGTAGTCGCTGTCGTTGACCTTGGCCAGGACCTCATCCTCTTCGACGAAGCGCAGGACGGACAGCACGGGGCCGAAGATCTCGTTCCGGGCCAGATCGCTGTCGTGGTCGACGTCGCCGAAGACGGTCGGGGCCACGAAGTACCCTCCGGCCAGGTCGCCGCCGAGGCGGTGGCCGCCGGTGAGCAGGGTGCCCGACCCGTCGGCGGTGGCCTGGGCCACGACGGCCAGGATCCGGTTGCACGCCGTGTCGGTCACGACCGGGCCCATCAGGGTGCGGCGGTCGAGCGGGTCGCCCACCGGCACCGACTCGATCTGGGCGACCAGGCGTCCGACCACTTCCTCGTACACGTCGTCGTGGACGTAGAGACGGGTCGGCAACGCACAGCCCTGGCCGCTGAGCAGGGTGGCCCCCAGGAAGCCGGACACCGAGACCGCGGTGGCAAGGTCGGCGTCGGGGAAGATCACGTTGGCCGACTTGCCTCCCAGCTCCAGCGAGAGGGGCGTGAGCGTCTCGGCCGCCGCCGCCATCACCAGGCGAGCGGTGGCGGTGCCGCCGGTGAACGACACCTTGTCGACGCCAGGATGACGTACCAGCGCGTCACCGGCCACGGCACCGCCTGGCACCACGTTGACCACGCCCGGGGGTAGCCCGGCCTCGAGGGCGAGCTCTGCGAAGGCGATGGCCCCGAACGGGGCGATCTCGGGCGGCTTGGCCACCACGGTGTTGCCGGCGGCCAACGCCGGGCCGCACTTCTGGCCCATGCCCATCATCGGACCGTTCCAGGGGACGATGGCCCCGATCACGCCGTAAGGCTCAGGCACCACGTAGTCGAACCCGTCGCCGCCGTGGAGCGGGACGACCTCCCCGTCGAGCTTGTCGACCCAGCCGGCGTAGTAGCGCACGAAGCCGGCGGCGTAGGCGCCCGAGTCGATGGCGCTGATCGGGGTGCCGTTGTCGAGGGCGTTGATGGCGCCGGCTTCCCCTCGGCGCGACGAGAGCAGACCGGCCAGGCGGTGCAACGCGGCCATCCGTTCGTGCATCGCCATGGCCCGCCAGACCGGCAGCGCAGCGCGTGCGGCTTGCACCGCGTTGCCCACGTCGTCGATGCCGGCCAAAGGCACCGGGGCCTGCACCGCACCGGTGGTCGGGTTGTGGTGGGCGTAGGTGCCGGCGCCGCCGACCGCCGAACGGTCGCCGCCGATCACCATGCCGCGCGCGGCCAAACCCTCGACAAGTTCCGCCGCTCGTGTCGCGTCGATCTCCACGTCGTCGTGCTCCTCGTCCGGTCTTCGACGACAGCATCGTAGGCTGACAAGTGTTAGTAAGCTTGGTGGGGCACCGGAAAAGGGGAGACGACGTTGGCGACCTCGAGGGACATCCGCTCGCGACTCGACCACCCGATCATCGACGCCGACGGGCACGTGCTGGAGTACCTGCCCGCCGTCGAGCCGTACCTGCGCGAGTCGCTCGGCCCGGCGGCGTTCGACCGGTACCGGGACCAATCGAGCCAGCTCCACTGGATCATGGACGCCGACAACGACCGGCGCCTGGCGACCCGCACCCCGCAGAGCGCCTGGTGGGGCACGCCGGCGAGCAACACCCGCGACCTGGCCACGGCGGCGGCGCCCGCGCTCATGTACGACCGCATGGATGAGCTCGGACTGGACTTCGCCGTGCTCTATCCCACCAAGGGCTTCGGCATCGCCGGCATCGATGACGACGAGTTGCGCGTCGGCGTCTGTCGAGGCTTCAACGAGTTCTACGCTGCGACCTACGGCCCCTATGCCGACCGGATGACGATGGCCGGGGTGGTGCCGATGCACACACCGGACGAGGCGCTGGCGGGGTTGGAGCACTGCGCAGATCTCGGCCTCAAGGTCATCGGGTTGCCCGAAGGCGTCACCCGTCCGATCCCCGAACCTGAGCCGGGCTCGCCCTTCCTGATGCCCCAGCAGCGCTTCTGGTTCGACAACTTCGGTCTCGACAGCGCCTACGACTACGACCCGGTGTGGGCCAAGGCGCAAGAGCTCGGCTTCGCCCTGACGTTCCACGGCGGTCTTGGCAACATGGCGACGGGCAGCTTCACGTCGGTCACCAACTACAGCTTCAACCACGTGGGCTCGTTCGCGCAGCGCATGCACATGCTGGTGAAGTCGTTGTTCATGGGCGGTGTGGCCACGCGGTTCCCCGAGCAGGGCTTTGCCGTCCTGGAGTGCGGCGTCGGCTGGGCGGCCATTCTGCTCAACGACCTCATCGACCACTGGGAGAAGCGTCGTCCCGAGGGCCTGGTGCCGCTGGACCCGGCGGGCATCGACTGGAGCGAGCTCGAGGCGCTGATGCGCAGGCACGGTCCCGAGCTCCTGGCGGCCAGCGACGACGTGGGCGCCGGGTTGGCGACCATCCCCGGCATCGGGGTCCCGCCGCTCGATCAGGACGAATGGCGCCACGTCGCCGCCCCGGATCCCGAGACCCTCATCGAGCGGTTCTCGAAGAGCTTCTACTTCGGTTGCGAGGCCGACGACCGCACGATCGCCTACGCGTTCAGCCCGGCCAACCGCGAAGGGTTCCAGCTCAAGGCGATCTTCAGCTCGGACATCGGCCACTGGGACGCCGGAGACATCACCGGCGTGGTCGAGGAGGCCTACGAGCTGGTGGAGGACGGCATCCTCACCGAGGACCAGTTCGCCCAGTTCGTGTTTCGCAACCCGGCCCAGCTGTTCCTGAACCAGAACCCGCACTTCTTCGACGGCACGCCGGTCGCCGGCCGGGTCGTCGACCTCGTCGGCGGGTGATCCTCGGCGCACCGCGTCAGGTCGGGTCACCTCGCGTCGGTCTGCTGCCTGCCTTTCGGCCGCTGCGGATCAGACGAGCAACGGTGGTCGAGTGATCAGCCGGGGGATCCAACGCGTTCGGTGGTCGCTCCGCTCCGCAGCAGTCGACCGGCTGCGGTACCGGGGACCGCGGAGCCGTCGAACCAGGTCGGCCGACCGTTGACCCACGTGTGGACGATGCCTTCGCTCGGGGCCACCAGTCGGTCGACGCCACCGGGCAGGTCGTGCACCCGCTGGGCGGCACCCGTGCCGACGCGAGCGGGGTCGAACGCCACCAGATCGGCATGGAAACCGGCGGCGACGCGACCCCGGCCCACGATGCCGAGCACCTCGGCGGGGTGGCCGGTGAGACGCCAGACCGCCTGCTCGAGCGTGAGCACGCCCAGTTCGCGGCACCAGTGGCTCAGCAGCCAGGTGGCGTAGTTGGCGTCGCACAACTGGCTGGTGTGGGCGCCGGCGTCGGACAGTCCGAGCAGCAGGTTCTCGTCGCCGAGCAGCTGGCCGATCTGGTCGTCGTCGTCGTTGACCATCGGCACCGTGAACTTGGTCTCGAGCCCCTCGGCGAGCGACAGCTCCACCATGATGTCGATGGGTGCCACGCCGTCCCTGGCCGCCAGTTCGCCGAGTGTCGGCCCGCCGACCAGGTCGGCGTGAACCTTGCTCTCGGTCACCACTGCGCCGTCGAGCAGCCGGCCGAACTGGCCCTCGAGGTCGGACTCCGCCCGGCGCCTCCAGGCTTCGTCGGCGTAGAGCGTGCCTCGATCCTCCCGGGCGAGCCCCAGCGCTTCGGTGAAGGCGGCGGCCATGGCGAACGAGGCCGGGTCGCTCAGCGCGATCTGCACGACGATCGGGCGGCAGGCGATCTGCGGGTGGACGCGCCCCCCGGCCGCCCGCACCCGTGCGGCGGTGCGGATCGCCTCGCCGGGCTGACGCTTGTTGGCCATGATGGCCGCCCAGGACACGGGTCGGCCGATGCGCTTGGCCACCGCGGCCGCTTCGTCGACGTGGAAGTCCGGACCCCAGGTGGCCTCGAAGAAGCCGGCGTCGCGCTCGAGCAGTGGCTCCAACAGCTCGTCGAGCTCGGCCAGGGTTGCCACTCGGCTCGGGACCGGCCGGCCGTATGCGCCGACGTGGCTGGTGGAGCGAGACGACGAGAACCCGATGGCCCCGGCGTCGAGCGCTTCGCCGACCAGTGCCCGCATGGCCGCGACCTCGTCGGCGGTGGCCTCCCGCTCGGTCGCATCGGCACCCATCACGAAGTAGCGCAGCGGGGTGTGTCCGAGCAGCGGTGCCACGTTGAGCTGGAGGGGCAGCGCGTCCAGTGCGTCGAGGTACTCGGGAAAGGTTTCGAAGGTCCAGGCGATGCCCTCGGCCAGCGCATCGAAGGGCATCCCCTCGACGTTTTCCAGCACCCGCATGACCGTGTCACGATCGGCGGGCTTGGTGGGCGCGATGCCGAACCCGCAGTTGCCGGTGACGACCGTCGTGACCCCGTGCCACGACGACGGCGTGAGGTCGGCGTCCCACAGCACCTGGGCGTCGTAGTGGGTGTGGGGGTCGATGAACCCAGGAGCCAGCACCAGGCCGGTGAGGTCGATCACCGGATGGTTGGGGTCGACAGCCCGGTCACCGACCGACTCGATGAGCCCGTCGGTGACCACCACGGTTGCGTCGGTGGCGGGAGCTCCGGTGCCGTCGATCACCCGCGCGCCCCTCAGCACGAAACTGCCCATCGGTGCCTCCCTGGGTCGGCATGGATCGCAGCCGAGTGCCCGATCGTCGTGGAAACGAACGCCTCGAAGCGTAGACGGGAGCCCTGCGCGCTGCGTCCAACCGGCCCCGAGCGCTCCCCACCGGTTCTATGGGATGGTGCCGCCGATCCCGACCCAGGCCGAAAGGAGCGATGCCCGTGAACGAGTTCGCCGAGGACAGCGCTCTGGCGTCATGTCGAGCGGCAGACCTGATGGCATGCGACCGGTGGGGGTGAACCCGCTGGACGGGTTCGGGCCGCGCTCGTGGGCACGACCCGAAGCGACCGGTTTCGGGCGGGTGGCGATGTCCACCTACCTGGTGCGCCCCGACGTGCTGTCGCTCGACGGTGCGTGGGCCTTCGTGCTCCGGGACCGACCGGAGGACGTGACCGCCGACGACGTCGCCGGTCCCATCGACGGGTGGGGTGCCGTCGAGGTCCCGGGGTGCTGGACGATGCAGGGTCACGACCGGCCGCAGTACACCAACATCGCCATGCCGTTCCCGGGCCCACCGCCGAATGTGCCCGACGCCAACCCGACCGGCGTACACCGTCGCACGGTCACGCTGCCCGCATCGTGGGCCGGGCAGCGCCTGGTGCTACACGTGGCCGGGGCCGAGACGGTGCTCTACGTCCACGTCGACGGCGAGCCGGTTGCCATGGGCAAGGACTCCCGCCTGCCCCACGAGGTCGACCTGACCGGCGTGGTCCAGGCCGGCCGGCCCTTCGAGCTCGCGCTCACCGTGGTGCGCTGGTCCGACGCCACCTACCTGGAGGACCAGGACCACTGGCACCACGCCGGCCTGCACCGGAGCGTGTTCGCCTACGCCACGCCGCCGGTCCACGTGGCTGACCTGCACGCCTCCGCCGACTACGACCCGGCCACCGGCGAAGGGCGGTTGCGGACGGTCGTGGGGCTGGGAGTCGACGGCCACGGGCCCAAGGGCTGGACGGCCCGGGTCGACCTGGCCGTGGCCGATGGCCGGGCGCTGACCGCCACCGCACCGGCACGGTTCGAGCACCCGACCGACACTCTGGCCAACTGGCTGCTCTTCGAGGGCCGCGGCGCGGTCGTGGATGTGGTGGTGCCCGACGCGGCGCCGTGGAGCGCCGAGGTGCCGACCCTCCACCGCCTCACCGTCACCCTGCTCGATGCGGACGGGACCGAGGTCGACATGGTCTCGCTCGACGTCGGGTTCCGGCGGGTGGAGGTGGTGGGCCACGAGCTGCTGGTCAACGGCCGGGCGGTGCTGATCAAGGGCGTGAACCGCCACGATCACGACCCCCGCCGAGGCAAGGCCGTCACCCCGGACGGGATCGAGGCCGACCTCGTTCTGATGAAGCAGCACGGCATCAACGCGGTGCGCACGTCGCACTATCCCAACGACGTGTACCTCTACGACGCCTGTGACCGCCTCGGCCTCTACGTGGTGGACGAGGCCGACCTCGAGTCCCACGCCTACCTCCGCAGCCTGCTCAAGGACCCCCGTTGGGGCCCGGCGGTGCTCGAGCGCATCACCCGCATGGCCCAACGGGACAAGAACCACCCGTCGATCATCATGTGGTCCCTCGGCAACGAGAGCGGCAACGCCCCCGTGCTGCAGGCGGCGGCCGAGTGGCTCCGGGCCTGGGACCCGACGCGGCCCATCCAGTACGAGAGCAGCATCGGCGAGGCCATCTTCACTGCGCTGGCCACAGGCGTTGACCCGGACATGGGCGAGTTGCTGGCCCGACCCACTCCCGAGTCCGACGTGATCGCACCGATGTACCCCTCGGTCGATGACCTGGTGGCGTGGGCCACCCGGACCACGCCCGACCGACCGCTGATCATGTGCGAGTACATCCACGCCATGAACAACTCGTGCGGATCGCTGGACGACTACTGGGACGCCATCCACACCCACCCCGGCCTC
>JAABUN010005788.1_pt1 | contig 14945 bp, 10 predicted proteins | sample 5559311 | NCBI WGS metagenome assembly JAABUN01 (sample SAMN10711877, study PRJNA513370) | rock metagenome | isolation source: Antarctica rocks | place: Antarctica: Victoria Land, Siegfried Peak sud | reverse complement strand
GGGCAGCAGCAGCAGCGTGGCGAGGCCGATCCCACCACCAGCCAACGGCGGCACCACCTGCCGGACGGCATCCGCCGCCTCCGGGTAGAGCCGGGCCGCCAGCAGGAGCTTGCCGGCGCAGTCCACTACGCAGCGCAGCGCCCAGGCCATCGCCGCGCCCTCGATGCCCAGCCAGGTCAGCAGCAGCGCCGCCAGCGGCAGGAACATCACGGCCTGCGCCAGCGCGAACAGCGCGGTCACGTCGGGCCGGCCGACCGCGTCGATCAGGCTGTTGGGGGCGAAGGCGGCGCAGGAGAAGAACATGCCGACGGAAAGTATCTGCAGCACCCGCGCTCCGCCGGCGGCGAAGTCCGGGCCGAGCCAGAGCCGCAGGATGGGGTCGGCGCCGGCCAGCAGCAGCAGGCAGGCCGGCAGCACCACCGCCATGATGAGCAGCGCGCCACGCCGCAGCAGCGCCGAGGTCCGCGTCGGCAGCGTGGCGAAGGAGGAGGCGAGCGCCGGCAGCAGTGTCTGCGCCACCGCCACCGGCAGGATCCACAGCCGCAGGATCAGGTCGAGCGGCGTCGCGTACCAGGCCACCGCCGCCAGCGACAGCAGCGCGCCGATCAGGAAGCGGTCGGCATACAGCAGCGCTTGGCCAAGCAACCCGGACGCGGTCATCCAGCCGCCGAGCTTCAGCAGCGGTGCGACCAGCCGGAATCTCGGCCAGCCAAGGTGGAGGCCCGGCAGCAGCGGCCGCACCAGCCAGGCGTAGGACAGCGTGTTGGCCAGCCGGCAGGCGACCAGCGCCAGCATCACCGCGGTCAGATCGTCCCAGACCAGCAGCACCAGCACCGGGCCAATGTAGTAGAACAGGCTGACCGGGATGGTGGCGAGGTTGGCCGCGCGGAACCGCTGGTGCGCCGCCAGCACGCCCCACAGCGCGGCGTTCGCCACCACCAGCGGCGCCGCCGCCGTCAACACCCGCATGGCGCTGACGGCCTGCGGCTGCAGCGCGGCCGGCACCAGCAGCACGCGCTCGACCAGGACGGGCACGAACCACCAGGCGATGCCGGCAACGGCCAGGCTGACCAGCAACAGTGCGGCCAGCGAGGCGACCACCAGCTCGGTTGCCTCGGTGGCTTGGCCTTCGCCAATGCGCGCCGACAGCGCCCGGGTCAGCGCCTGGCCGACGCCGAAGTCGAACACCCCGAACACGCCAACCATGGCGAGCGCCAGGGTGAACAGCCCCCAGCGCTCGACGCCAAGCTGGGCAACCAGCACCGGGGTGAGGGCAAGCGCCAGCAGCAGCGGCAGGCCGCGCCCGGCGGCGTTCCACAGCACGCCCGCGACCATGACTCGGCCGCGGGTGCGGGCTTCGGGGTGGGACATCAGGCCCTTCCGGGTGGGCGGCCGGTTTCGCGCGCCGCCGCTTCGCAGCGCGGCGGCGCCAAGTCAATGGAGGCGGTTCAGTGGTAGTGGGTCAGTTTGAGCCAATTCGCCGTAGCTGGCTGCGCACGACCTGACCAAACTGACCCACTACCGGTTCAGTAGGCGCCGCGCCGCAGCAGTACCGCCGCCGGGGTCCGCAGCAGGATGCGGAGGTCGGTCAGCAGCGACGGGTTGGTTGCGTAGCGGACATCGAGCGCCACGCGGGTGGCGTAGCTGGTGTCGCTGCGGCCACTCACCTGCCAGAGGCCGGTGATGCCGGGACGAACCGATTGATAGTGTTCAGCGGCGGCGCCGTAATGCGCCGCAAGCTCGGCCGCCAGCACGGGGCGGGGGCCGACCAGGCTCATCTCGCCGCGCAGCACGTTGATGAGCTGCGGCAGTTCGTCGAGGCTGCTGGCACGGAGGAACCGGCCGATCCAGGTGACCCTCGGGTCGCGCCGCAGCTTGCGCCGCGCGGCCCATTCGGTCCGGGCGGCGGGGTCGGCGGCGAGCAGGGCGGCGAGGCGCGCATCGGCCTCCGGCACCATGGAGCGGAATTTCAGGCAGCCGAAGCGGCGGCCGCCGCGCCCCACCCGCTCATGCGCGTAGAAGACCGGGCCGCGGTCCACGGCGACGCAGACCGCGACGGCAAGGAAGACCGGCAGACACAACAGCAGCATGCCAAGCGCCGCGGCGAGGTCCAGGCCACGCTTCGCGGCCGGGCGCAGCGTGTCGCCCAGGGCGGCGATGGCGGCCAGACCGTCGGCATTTGCCAGCCGGGTATCCGAGGGGGCGCCCGACCTGCGGCCGATCGCCAAGTCCCGGCCTTGGCGCGGCGCCACCGTCCGCAGGCCGTTGCCGGCGATTTCCGGGGCGAGATCTTGGCACGTTTCGAAGCTGAGCATGGACGTCCTCTGCTATCCTGTCCGAAACCCGCGCCGTGATGGGATGCCACCTTGCGCAGTGTCCTTATGGTCCATGGACGGCGCGGGAATGCGACGGCGATGCGGCCGGAATGTGGCGCCGTGCCTGCCGGGCGGTAGCGACGTGGAAACCTCGAGGCCAGGTCCGTTGCCTAGTGGTTGCGAGCACAAATTCGTGATCGAAGGTTGGCTGAGGGTCCGCTTTTTCTGCTGTGATACTCTGTCCACGAGAGAACCCGAAAACTCCGCACCTAAAAGGCCGCCGATATCGAGACCGACTCGCCAGCCTCTTTTCGGGTTCTCACGCGGACAGAGTAGATCACCGGCGGTTGTGGCAGATTGTGGCAAAACAACGGCGACTCTCCGCAACCAGCAGATGGCATGACCGCACCCGTTTATGTCAGGTTGAGACGCATGATCCCACGATGGGCGCACGCAATGCCGCCCCGCTTGCCGGCCGGCGGCCAGGCATTGGCCCCTGGCGGGACCGCCGCGCGCGGTATCCTGCGGGCTGCGCTGCTGTCCTGCGCGGTCTGGCTCGGCCTGGCGGCCTGGCGGCCTGGCGGTTCTTTTCGCAGTCGTGAAACCTGGCCGGGGCGAACCGTGCCCTATCCGGCCGTCGCCTCGACAACCAGGGCGGCCAGCGCGAGCGACGCCGTCAGGCCCGGACTCTCGATGCCGAACAGGTTGACCAGCCCCGGCACGCCGTGCTCCCGCGGTCCCTGCACGACGAAATCCTGGGCGGGAGCGCCGCGTGGTACGGTCTTCGGCCGGATGCCGGAATATCCAGGCGCCAGTGCGCCATCCGGCAGCCCCGGCCAGTAGCGGCGGATCGCCGCGGTGAAGCCCGCGCTGCGCCGCGGGTCGACCGTGTAGTCGATGCTGTCCACCCACTCGACATCCGGTCCGAACCGCGCCTGGCCGCCGAGGTCGATGGTCAGGTGGGTGCCGAGGCCGCCCGGCACCGGGACCGGGTAGATCAGCCGGGAGAACGGGTTTTTGCCGGTCAACGTGAAGTAGTTGCCCTTGGCGTAGTGCGTCGGCGGCACCTGCGCTGGCGGCATCCCGGCGATGGAGCGGGCCAGCGCGGGGGCGTGCAACCCGCCCGAGTTCACCAGGGTGCGGACCAGCAGCCGCATCGGTTCGGCGCCGCCGACCTCGATCTCGATGCCGCGGTTGGTAACCCGGCCGGACCGCACCGGGCTGTGGAAGACGAAGACCCCGCCGGCCGCCTCGGCGTCGCCCTGCAGCGACAGCATGAACGCGTGGCTGTCGATGATGCCGGTCGAGGGCGAGTGCAGCGCCGCGGTGCAGGCCAGAGCCGGTTCCATCGCCAGCGCCTCGGCCCGCGGGAGCAGCCGCAGGTCGGGCACGCCGTTGGCCGCGGCGCGGGCCTGGATAGCGAGCAGGCGGCCGGCCTCCTCGTCGTCGGTGGTGACGATCAGCTTGCCGCAGGCGGCGTGCGGCAGGCCGCGCTCGCGGCAATAGGCGTACAGCAGGTGCTTGCCGGCGACGCAGGCATACGCCATCAGGCTGCCGGCCGGATAGTAGATGCCGGCGTGGATCACCTCGGAATTGCGCGAGGACGTCTCGGTGCCGATGCCCTCGGCGGCGTCGAGCACCAGCACCTCGCGCCCCGCCTGGGCCAGTGCGCGCGCCGCCGCCAGGCCGACGACGCCGGCACCCACAACAACGCAGTCGATCTCATCCATCGGCGGTTCCGGTCAGGCGTGGGGGCAGGGGCCATAGGTGGGCACGACCGCCGTGCCGGCCTCGCGCGCCTGCGTCAAATTCCGCGGAAGCTTGGCGGCCGCTTGCCGCGGAACGCCGCCAGCCCCTCCTGCAAATCCTGGCTGGCGTCGCACGCCTTCTGCCGTGCCTGCAGCGCCGCCACGTCGAGCGCGCCGGCGGCGATCTCGTTCAACGCCCGCTTCATGCCCTGCACCGCCAGCGGCGCCAGTTCCGCGAGGCGTGTCGCCAACGCGTCGACCGCAGCGTCCAGGGCCTCCGGCGTGGTCAGGCTGGTGAGGTAGCCGATCCGCAGCAGCTCCACCGCGTCGAGCTTCTCGGCCGTCAGGAACAGCCGCTTGGCGGCATTGAGGCCAAGCCGCGAGACGTAGCGGCGCAGCCCGCCCTCGTAGTAGTGCACGCCGAGGCGGGCGGCCGGCATGAACATCTCGATGCCGGTGTGGCCGATGCGGAAGTCGCAGGTGAGCGCCAGGTCGGTGGCGCCGCCGTAGACGCCGCCGTTGAGCCGGCAGATGGTCGGCACCCGCACTTGGTCGAGCCGGTCGGTCAGATCGCCGAAGCTTGGCCGCCTGGGCAGGTCCGGCGGCGGCTCGGCGAGGTCGCCCAGGTGGTAGCCGGCGCTGAAGGCGCGGCCGCTGCCGGTAAGCACCAGCACCCGCAGCGCCGCATCGGCATCCACCCGGTCGAACAGGCCGAGCAGCACCGGGATGTCCTCCGGCTGGACGCGGTTGAGGTGGCGCGGACGGTTCAGCCGGATGGTGGCGCGCGGCCCGGCGACCTCCAGGGTCGGCGCGCCGGAGTCGGGATCGGCGGTGGCCTTGGTCGCGGCGGCGCTCATCGGGGTCCCTCCGGCATCGTCGCAAGCTTCTTGCCGGGCGGGCGCCCGGTGGGCAAGGCCAAGGGGGCAAGGCCAAGGGATCAAGGCCTGGGGATCAAGGCCTGGGGAACGAGGCCTGGGGAACGAGGCTGGCGCGCGGGTGGGGGCGGGGGCACCATCGCCTGACCAGAAAGCTTGCCCAGAAAAGGCTCCCGTCATGGCCGACCTGCCCAACCACGTCGACATCTTCGAGGAAGGGCCCCGCGAGGGTTTCCAGATCGAGGCCGGGCCGATCGCCTCGGCCGAGAAGATTGCGCTGGTCGATGCGCTGTCGGCGACCGGGCTGCGGCACATCCAGGTGTGCTCCTTCGTCAATCAGCGGCTGGTGCCGGGCTGGGCGGATGCCGAGGCGGTGGCGGGCGGCTTCGCGCCGCGGCCCGGCGTGGAATACGCCGCGCTGTGGTTCAACGAGGCCGGCCTGCATCGGGCGCTGGCCTTCGCGGGGCGGCTCGCCATGGTGGGGTCGATTTCGCTGGCGGCCTCCGACGGCTTCACCCGGAAGAACCTGAACCGCGACCACGCGGCGAACCTGGCGGCGATGCGGCGGCAGACCGCGGCGCATCTGGCGGCTGGCGTCGCGGTGACGCGGATCGGCGTGATGGCAGCGTTCGGCTGCAACTTCCAGGGCGACATCTCGGCCGGTCAGGTCGTGGCTACGGTGGCGGACGGCATGGCTGTCGCGGCCGAGGCGGGCGTGGCGATCACCGACGTGACGCTGTCCGATACCATGGGCTGGGCAACGCCGGTCCGCATCGAGCGCGGCGTGGCGGCGGTGCGGGACCGCTGGCCGGAGTTGCGGATCGCGCTGCACCTGCACGACACCCGCGGCCTGGCGGTGGCCAACGCCCATGCCGGGCTGCGGCTGGGGGTGCGGCTGTTCGACGCCACGGTGGGCGGCCTCGGCGGCTGTCCCTTCGCCGGCCAGCCGGGGGCGGCCGGCAACATCGCCACCGAGGAGCTGGTGCTGCTGTGCGAGGAGATGGGCGTCGCCACCGGCATCGACCTCGACGCGCTGATCGAGGTGGGGCGGCTGGCGGAGCGCATCGTCGGGCACGTGCTGCCGAGCGAGCTGCTGCGGGCCGGCAGCCTCGGCGCGTTCCGCCGGCAGGCCGCATGAGCCTCCCGCAGCCGCTGGCCGGGCTGCGCGTCCTGGAGTTCAGCCACACCATCATGGGGCCCTGCGCGGGGATGATCCTGGCCGACCTCGGCGCCGAGGTGGTGAAGATCGAACCGACGCCGGGCGGCGACCACACCCGCCGCCTGCCCGGCTTCGCCGCCGGCTTCTTCGCCTGCTTCAACCGCAACAAGCGCAGCCTGGCGCTGGACCTGAAGCGGGAGGCGGGCCAGGCGGCGGCGCATCGGCTGGCGGCGCGGGCCGACGTGGTGCTGGAGAATTACGGGCCGGGCACCATGGAGCGGCTCGGCTGCGGCTTCGAGCAGTTGCAGGCGGTCAACCCGCGGCTGGTCTACTTGGCGCTGAAGGGCTTCCTGGCCGGCCCGTACGAGCATCGCCCGGCGCTGGACGAGGTGGTGCAGTTCCAGGCCGGCCTGGCCTACATGACCGGGCCGCCGGGGCGGCCGCTGCGGGCCGGCGCCTCGGTCATCGACATCCTGGGCGCGGTGTTCGGGGTGACGGCGGTGCTGGCGGCGCTGCGCGAGCGCGATCGCACGGGCCGCGGCCAGCGGGTCTGCAGCGCGCTGTTCGAGAGCGCGGTCTTCCTGATGGGCAGCCACATGGCGGGCAGCGCGGCGACCGGCGAGGCGGTGCCGCCGATGCCGGCCCGGCGCGGCGCGTGGGGCATCTACGACGTGTTCGAGACCGCCGACGGGCCGTTGTTCCTCGGCGTCACCAGCGACCGGCAATGGGTGCGGTTCTGCGAGGTCTTCGGGCTGCCCGGCCTCGCCGCCGATCCTCGGCTGGCGACCAATGCGCTGCGGGCGGCCGAGCGCCCCTGGCTGATCCCGGCGCTGCAGGACGCGCTGCGGCCGCAGCCGCTGGCCGCGGTGGCGGCGCGCTGCGAGGCGGCGGCGGTCTCCTGGGCGCCGGTCGGCCGGCCGGAGGACCTGTTCCAGGACCCGCACCTGCTGGCCGGCGGCGGGTTGCTGGCCACCGCGATCGCCGCCATGGGCGGTGGCGACCTGGTCGGCCTGCCCGGCCTGCCGCTGGAGTTCGGCGCCGGACGCGACCGCGCCGGCCTGCTGCGCCAGCCGCCGCGGATGGGCGAGCACAGCGCCGCGGTGCTGGCGGAAGCGGGCTTCGCCGAGGCGGAGATTGCCGGGCTGGAGGCGGCCGGCATCATCGTCGCGCTGCGCTGAGGCACGGATGCGCCGAAGCACGGGCGCCACGCCAGGCATCACCGGATCCGCAGCAGCATCTCCGGCGTCATCTGCGCCAGGTCGGTGATGCCGAGCATCGCCATGTTGCGGTGAACTTCCTCCCACAGCAGCGTGATGGCGTGGCGCACCCCAGGCTCGCCGCCCACCACGGCCGCGTACAGGAACGGCCGGCCCACGAAGACGAAGCCGGCGCCGAGCGCCAGCGCCTTCAGCACGTCGGTCCCGCGGCGGATGCCGCCATCCAGCATCACCGCCATGCCGCCGGCCTCGGCCGCGACGCCGGGCAGCGCCCGCAGCGGCGAGATCGCGCCATCCAACTGCCGACCGCCGTGGTTGGAGACGATGACGCCGTCGGCGCCGCTCTCGCGGGCGATCTTCGCGTCCTCCGGCGCCAGGATGCCCTTGACGATCAGGTGCCCCGGCCAGCGGGCGCGGATCAGCTCCAGGTGTTCCCAGGCCAGTTGGTCGCGGCGGCCGATGGCGCGGACCAGGTTGGCGGACAGCACCGGCGGCCCGCGATACGCGTCCATGTTCTCGAAATGCGGCATCCCGTGTCGCAGCAGCGTCCGCAGCGCGGTGCCGAACAGCCAGCGCGGGTGGCTGACGCCCTGCCACAACAGCCGCGGGTTGGGCCGCAGCGGCAGGCTGTAACCGTTGCGGACGTTGTTCTCGCGGTTCGAGGAAACCGGCACGTCCGCGGTCAGCACGAAGGTATCGAAGCCGGCGGCGGCGACGCGGTCGACCAGAGCCTCGATCCGCGGCGCCTCGCCGGGCAGGTAGGCCTGGTACCAGGCGGTGACGCCGGCGGCGCGGACCTCCTCCAGCGGGATCAGCGAGGAGGCGCTGAGGATCATCGGCAGGTTGGCCTTCGCCGCCACGCCAGCGAAGGCCAGGTCGGCGCGGTAGGCGGACAGCGCCGAGGCGCCCATGGGGGCGATCCCGAAGGGGGCAGCGTGGCGGCGGCCGAGCAGCGTGGTGTTGGTATTGCGGTCGGCGACGTTGGCCAGCACCCGCGGCACGAAACCCCAGTCGGCGAAGGCCTCGCGGTTGTCGCGCAGCGAGGCGTTGGTCTCGACGGCGCCGCTGACGAAGCCGTGCAGCATCCGCGGCAGGCGTTTCCGGGCCACCGGCTCGAAATCGTCCAGCGACAAGATACGGCGGAGGGCGTGCGGCACCGCGGGCGGGCGCCGTGCCTCGGCCGCCGCGTCCTGCACGCGTGGCCGCTCGGCCACTTGCCCGTCGGATGGCATCACGCGTTTCCCTGTCGCAGTATACCGGGGAAACTCCGGCCAAACCCGTGGCCGGTCAACCAAGCGGCGGCGTTTTCGTGCATCGCCATCCCGGCACGGTGGTTCCGGCTCGACTGTCCAGCTTGCCGGACCGGCCTGCCAGGCGGGGCCGGCAGGTGGCGCGGCGCCGGTTGCCGGGCCGCGGCGGACGCCGCACATTGCGGGCAAGACGGCCGGCGACCGCCAGGCCTGAGGGAGATCATGGCCATGTATCCGAACGTCCAACTGCACATCGCCGGCGAATGGCGCGGCGCACGGTCCGGCCGCACGCTCGAGGTGCTGAACCCCGCCACCGAGGAGGTGATTGGCACCGTCGCCCATGCCGGCCGGGACGACCTCGACGAGGCGCTGGAGGCCGCGGCGAAGGGCTTCCTGGCGTGGAAGAAGGTTTCCGCGTTCGAACGGTCGAAGGTGATGCGGAAGGCCGCGGACCTGCTGCGGTCGCGGGCCGATGCCATCGCCCTGCTGATGACGCAGGAACAAGGCAAGCCGCTGGGCGAGGCGAAGATGGAGGCGCTGGCCGGGGCCGACATCATCGACTGGTTTGCGGAGGAAGCCCGGCGCGCCTATGGCCGGGTCATCCCGGCGCGGGCCGAGGGCGTCTACCAGTTGGTGATCCGCGAGCCGGTCGGGCCGGTGGCGGCGTTCACGCCGTGGAACTTCCCGATCAACCAGGTGGTGCGGAAGCTGTCGGCGGCGGTCGCCACGGGGTGTTCCATCATCGTCAAGGCGCCGGAGGAGACGCCGGCCAGCCCGGCCGAGCTGGTTCGCTGCTTTCTCGATGCCGGGCTGCCGCCGGGCGTGGTGAGTTTGGTCTATGGCGTGCCGGCGGAGATCAGCGAATACCTGATCCCGCATCCGGTGATCCGGAAGGTGACGTTCACGGGTTCCACGCCGGTGGGCAAGATGCTGGCGGGGCTGGCCGGGCAGCACATGAAGCGGGCGACGATGGAGCTCGGCGGCCATGCGCCGGCGATGGTGTTCGACGATGCCGACCTTGATCTCGCGGTGAAGACCCTGGCGGGGGCCAAGTTCCGCAATGCCGGGCAGGTCTGCGTGTCGCCGACGCGGTTCCTCATCCAGGAAAAGCTGTACGAGCCGTTCGTCGAGAAGTTCGTGGCCGCCGCGAAGGCGGTGAAGGTCGGCAACGGCATGGAGGCGGGGGTGCAGATGGGGCCGCTGGTGCATGACCGGCGCATCCCCTGGGTCGAGGGGCTGCTCGCCGACGCGAAGCAGAAGGGCGCCGAGGTGCTGACCGGCGGCGAGCGGATCGGCAACAAGGGCTACTTCTTCGAGCCGACCGTGCTGACCGGCGTCGGCAAGGACACGCGGATAATGAACGAGGAGCCGTTCGGGCCGCTGGCGATGATCTCGTCGTTCCGCGACTTCGACGAGGTGGTGGAGGAGGCGAACCGGCTGCCGTTCGGGCTGGCCTCCTACGCCTTCACGCGCTCCGCCAAGACGGCGAACGCGATTGCCGCCAAGGTCGAGTCGGGGATGATGACGATCAACCACCTGGGTCTGGCGCTGCCGGAGGTGCCGTTCGGCGGCATGAAGGACAGCGGCTACGGCAGCGAGGGCGGCTCGGAGGCGATCGAGGCGTATCTGAACACCAAGTTCGTCAGCCAGGCCGGCCTGTAGGCGGCTCATTGCTCGATGCCGGCCCTGGCGAATGCGGCCCTGCCGGCCGCCGACGCCAGGAAGCCGAGCAGCGCGGCCGCGGCCGGGTCCGATCCCGGCAGCAGCGACGCGGCGTAGGCCGTGTGGTTCTGCAAGGCCGGCGGCATGGGGCCGAGGTAGCGGAGTTCCGGCACCAGCAGGATCTCGGTGATGGCGGCGAAGCCGAGTTCGGGGCCGGTGCCGCGGCGGAGGCGGTCCAGCACCTCGGCGCCGGTGGCGAAGCGGGCGGCCTTCGGTGCGACCGTTGTCGTCAGGTCGAGGCGTTCGAACAGGCGGTCCAGCGCGAGGCCGGTCGAGGCGCGGTTGAACACCACGGCGCTGCTCTGACGCACGGCCTCGGCGAGGCTGGCGGCGTCGCGGATGGCGACGGGCGGGGCATCCGCGCGGGCGACGATGCCGATGCCGACGCGGCCGATTGGGACCGGCTGGCCGTGCAGGCGGACAGAGAGGTCACGGATCAGGGCGACGGGGACAATGACCAGGTCGGGGGTTTCGCCGGCGTCCAGGCGTTGGCGCAGCCGCGGGGCGGTGGCGTAGGCGATGGCGACGGGCTGGCCGCCGGCCGCGCGGAACCCGGCGATTGCGGCTTCGAGGCCAGGCTCGACGGCGCCGGCGCTGAGGATGCGGAGTTCGGCCAAGGCGGGGTGGGCGGCGAGGGTGGCGGCCAGGATCAGGGCGAGCAGTCGGCGCATCGGGCGGCTCCTGGTGGGGTGGGGCAGGGCGTCGATGGGATGGCGGCGGGGCGATTGCGGCACGTCGTCGGACAAATGGGTGCTGGCGGACGGGGGTGCCCGGCAGGCCGGTGGTGGTGTGGCCGCGAACGGGCCTTGTCGGACAAATCGGCAGTGGTCGGATGGGAACCCCTGTCGGGGGCGGATCGCGGCGTGGGGTGACGGCACGATGCCGATCGGACGAATGCCGGGGATCGGCGGTCGGCGGGCCGCGCGGCATCGCTTTCGGCGTTCATCGGACAAATGCGCCGGGGATGCCCATGCCTGTTGGACAAGTGGCTGGCGGGTCCGGGCCGACGGATCGCCGATCGTGCCGCATGGCGTCGCTCCCCAGGCCGCAGCCGGCCGCTCCTCGGCCAACCAAAGACATTATTCCTATAACCTGTTCGGCTTCGCATTGCAACGCCAAAGCCAAACTGCCAGAATATAGATGGGGGCACGGGCGTGGAGCCGCTTACACCGAACGAAGTTACCAGCGGAAATAGACTGAACAGGTTGGGACCGAGGGTTCGAATCCCTTCGCCCGCTCCAGTCGGTTTCACAACCTCATTCTCCGTTGGACCGGAGGCGCCGCTACACGCGGCGTTATGCCGTGTTTTCGCGGGTGGGGTTGATACTTCGCGTATGGAACGACCGGCTTTTCCGGCTCTCCAGGGCCATTCTCTCTCCGAAGCTCGGGACTTGGGCGATTTAGTCTATACTCTGTCCACGAGAGAACCCGAAAACTCCGCACCTAAAAGGCCGCCGATATCGAGACCGACTCGCCAGCCTCTTTTCGGGTTCTCACGCGGACAGAGTATACAAGCCTGATACCCAGGAAAAAGGCCGATTTCCCGCCGCCGTTCAAGCTTTGGGTTGGGGGTGAGACCGCTCGGGCGGAGGCAACCCGGCTCCAACTTCGTAGCGCCAGGCCCGAGCTTGCCGGCGCGCCGTCGAAATTCCCTGCCGTCCGGCCTTCGCAATGACTGCGCAATCAGCCTTTGCTTCTGTAGTCTCCAGCCTGCGTTGCAGGGGGAATCGAGTATGGCGGGTCGGCGGCGGGCACAGCCCTCAGGACAACAGGGCGGGCTGCCGGTCGAGGACTATCGCCATGCTGGCGCCACCCGACCCAACAACCCGCCTGCTGCCATCGCAGCCGAGGGCCGGACGCCGCCAGCGCCGCGGACCAGCTACGCCTATTCCCCTCGCCTCGACCCGGCGCTGCGGGCCGATCCCTCCGGCCGGGCGGACGCGCTGCCGCTGCTGCTGGAGAAGGCGACACGGGAGAAGCTGACCGCCGAGGAGGCCGCCCTGCTGGCCGAGGCGCTGCGGCGGCATGAGCCCTGGCTGGAATGGGCAGGCAAACGGGAGACGCCAGGCTTCGCGGTGGACCCGGTGGCGCTGCATATCCATGAGCGGGTGAGCACCCAGGCCATCCTGCGAGCGGCGGCGCGGCAGGATGTGACGCGCGACCTGTTTGCCGACCCGGCACTGTCCTACGCGCAGGCGGTGAAATTCTACCAGCATGACGTGGACTGGGCGAACCGGCTGATCCTGGGCGACAGCCTGCAGGTGATGGCGAGCCTGGCGCAGCGGGAGAACCTCGCCGGCAAGGTCCAGATGATTTTTCTCGATCCACCCTACGGGATCCGCTTCGGCAGCAATTTTCAGCCGGAAGCTGGAAAGCCAACGGTGAAGGATAGGGAAGCCGATTTGACGCGTGAGCCAGAGATGGTCCGTGCATACCGCGACACCTGGCGCCTCGGGGTGCATTCCTACCTCGCCTATTTGCGTGACCGGTTGGTAGTTGCGCGAAGCCTATTGGCGGAGAGCGGGAGCATTTTCGTGCAAATCGGGGACGAGAATGTCCATCGAGTGCGCGCGCTTATGGACGAGGTGTTCGGCGCTGAAAATTTTGTGGCGCAGATTGTATTCAAAAAAACGAGTAGTCTTGGGGGTGACGCAATCGGCCAAACACATGATTTTCTTCTTTGGGCGTCCAAGGATCGCGATCATCTCAAGATTCGTAAAGTCTTTTCCGTGCGGACCTTGGCTGACGATATTGGTGGCCGGTATTCGCGGGTCGAAATGCAATCAGGACTACGCGGTACTGCACACGATCTGCGCGTGAAACTCGATGATGTTGGCGCAGACGTTCGCATTTATCGCCACGATAATCTGACCTCGCAGAGTGGGACAGAACGCTCTCAATTCCCGATCGATCTCGACGGCACCAGCGTCACTCCCGGAAGGGGATACTGGAAGACCAACGAGCCCGGCACGATGCGTCTGAAGGGTGCCAATCGGATCGCTGCGCCAACGGACCGATCAATCAGCTACGTTCGTTATTTCAACGATTTCCCCATGACGCCCGTTACCGACATCTGGCTCGACACCCAGACTGGTGCGTTCACCGACGACAAGGTTTACGCGGTTCAGACTGGGACGAAGGTCGTTGAGCGTTGCTTGCTGATGACAACCGACCCGGGGGATTTGGTGCTTGATCCAACCTGTGGATCCGGCACCACAGCGTATGTGGCTGAGCAGTGGGGCCGGCGGTGGATCACCACCGACACATCTCGCGTCGCAGTTGCCGTTGCCCGCCAGCGGCTCATGACTGCTCGCTTCGATCATTTCAGGCTGCGCGACGAGACAAAGGGGCTCTCTGGCGGGTTCGTCTACAAGACTGTTCCTCATATCACGCTTCGCTCAATTGCTCAGAACGAGGCTCTCGATCCGATCTTTGCGAAGCACGATTTGATGCTCGATGCCTGTCTCGATGATCTGAATCGCGCGCTGTCAGAGGTAGGTGACAATCAGCGAAGCCATCTCGCCGGAAAGCTACTCGTTAAGCAAAGATCTGAAGGTAAGCGATCTATCACCGAGGCTGACCGTCGTCGGTGGCTGCTTCCAAAGGCAAACGACGGCTTTAATCACTGGACGGCCCCCTTCGACACCGACGCGGACCACCCCGAAGACTTGGCCCAGGCCATCACCGCCTACCGCGCGGCATGGCGTGCGAAGCGTGACGAGGTCGATCGAGCCATCTCCGAGGCGGCTGAGCCCGAAGACCTGGTGGATCAGCCTGAGAAAGTGCAGGGCATCACGCGTGTCACCGGCCCCTTCACGGTCGAAGCCGTCCAGCCCGCCGAGACCAGCCTTGATGAGGCCGCGCATGCGACCCCCATCGACGGTGCGCCGGAGACGCTGGACGACACCTTCACCGCCGATGGCGCCGGCACAGCGACCGCCGACCCACAGAATGCCGAAGCCTATCTCGATCAGATGCTCCGCCTCCTCCGCCAGGACGGCGTTCGCTTCCTGGACAACAAGGAAAAGCACTTCACCCGCCTGGAACCCTTCGGTGCGCGCTCGCAGGCCATCCATGCGGAAGGCCGATGGGTGGTGAAGGGCGAAGCCGATGCTGATCTGGAAGGTCGCGCCACCGTCGCCGTCGCGTTCGGCCCACAATACGGGCCAGTGACGGCGCAGCAGGTCGAGCAGCTTCTCTCGGCCGCCTCACGCCGTGGCTATGAAGAGTTGGTGATCGCCGGCTTCACCTTCGACGGCGCAGCCCAGGCCATCATCGACGACGATCCCAATCCCCGCGTCCGCGTCCACATGGCCAATATCCGCCCCGATGTTAATCCGGGGATGGTTGGCCTGTTGAAGGATACCCCGGCCGCCCAGCTCTTCACCGTTTTCGGCAAGCCTCGCTCGACGCTCGAACCGGCAGGCAAGGATGAATGGCGCGTGGTGATGGAGGGCGTGGACATCTACGACCCCGTCTCCAACACCGTCACGCCCAGCCGCGCCGACAAGGTCGCCGCCTGGTTCGTGGACAGCGACTATGATGGCCGCAGCTTCTGCATCACTCAGAGCCTGTGAATCTTTCCATTCGTTGCGATATAGGAATTCATCGGCTGTTGCGTGTGGGGTAGAATCGTCATGGTGATGTGAGCCTGGCGAG
>JAABUN010005786.1_pt1 | contig 14951 bp, 12 predicted proteins | sample 5559311 | NCBI WGS metagenome assembly JAABUN01 (sample SAMN10711877, study PRJNA513370) | rock metagenome | isolation source: Antarctica rocks | place: Antarctica: Victoria Land, Siegfried Peak sud | reverse complement strand
CCAGGAGGGGCTCTGCTTCGCGCCTGCCAACCATTCCGGCGGCATATCCTTCATGTAATACTCGACCGTGCCCTCGCGGTCACCGGCGGTGATACGCGCGCGGAGGCCGTTGAAGAAGGCGGCACCAGCGGAGCCGTTCTCCGCGCCGAGCGGCACTTCCCAGAGCGCCAGCTTCGTGATCGGGAGTCCGGCAGCGGCAGCCGCTAGGCAGATCGCACCACCGGAGGAACTGCCGAAGAGCGCCGCCTCGCCGCCGACGACGGCGATCAGCGCGGTGATGTCGTCGAGCTCATCCTGAAGGGTAAATGATGTGGCTTCGGCGCTCTCGCCGCGCCCGCGCCGGTCATAGTTCACGACGGTGAAACCGCGCGCCGCGAGTTGACGGCCCATCTCTGCGGTGGCCGGGTCGAACCCCCGGAACTGCATCGCGGCGGCGACCAGGATGATCGCCGGACCCTGGCCGACGTGGTCGTAGGCGATCCGGGTGCCGTCTCGTGATATGACAAACTCGGACATTGCGAGATCCTTTCGCGTATTGGGTGGGCCACGCCGCCGGCCTCGCTTTCGGGCGACCGTGACCGCTCGGACTGCCATTATAAGAACATGTGTTCTTTTTGTCAAGCCGACGGATCAGCCTGCTTCAGCCCCTGCTGGCAGGGTGGGGCCGGTGGCGAACGTGTTAGGAGTCGCCCTGCTCGGGGCGCTCCGTGCGGCGTCGCGTGGGCATCGCGGGGATGGTTTCGTCTTGCTCGTCCCCAGCGGGCCGCGCCATGAGCCGTTGGGCGACACGGTCCCAGACCTCGGGATCGCTGGGGCGTGACCAATAGCGCACTGCCAGTCGGGCGAGGAGGTAGGCGACGAGCATCAGGGTGTAGCCGATGAGGAGCGGTGCCAGCCGCTGCGGGATCGGCCTGGCGGTGGCGGCGAGCGCCCAGACCGCGCCGATGATTTCCAGAATTAGCCCGGTGAAGAAGAGGGCGGTACGGAGACGGCCAAGGTGACGCATCGCCCGCTCCCCGCTCGCTGCCCTTGCTGCCGATATGGAGCGATAGGATACCACGGCGCGGCAATTTTCGATGCACCGTACCCTGGCGCGGTGTTAGTTGGGAGCCATTGCTCTGCTGTCACGAGGCCGATCAGCGGCCCTGCCGCGCCACAGCACTTGTCTGACCTTTCCGCACGTCGTATCCTCCAATGGTTACGCAATGATCGGCGCTGGCGATAGGGCGAGTCGGGGAGTAGAGGGGCGGGATGGCGGGCGGGTCACAGGGGGCGGGCGGGGGCGTGGCGGTGAGCGTGCCGCGCGATCCGTATCGGGCGTTACGTGGGCGCGATTTCCGGCTGTTGCTGGTGGGGGTCTTCCTGGGGTCGTTCGGGCAGCAGATGTTGTCGGTGGCGCTGGGGTGGGAGTTGTACGAGCGGACCGGTTCGGCGCTGGCGCTCGGCGGGATCGGATTGGCGCTGATCCTGCCGGTGATCTTCCTGTCGCTGCCCGCCGGGCATGTGGCCGACCGCTACAGTCGCAAGAAGGTGATGCTCTGCGGGCAGATCGCGGTGGCGGTCGGGGCGCTGGGGCTGGCGGCGCTGTCGCTGACGCAGGGGCCGCTGCTGCCGATCTACGGTTGCCTGATCATCATCGGCAGCGCGCAGGCGTTCAATAATCCGGCCTCCTCGGCGCTGGTGGCGCAGGTGATCCCGCCCGACGCCTACGAGAGCGCGATCACCTGGCGCAGCAGCGTCGGGCAGATCTCGGCCGTCCTCGGCCCGGCGGCGGGCGGCTTCCTGATCTGGCTCCTCGGGGGGGCGACCTGGGTCTTCGTGCTGCACGCGGTCGCGGCGTTGTCGTTCGCCCTGTTGCTGAGCCTGCTGCGGGTGCGGGTGCAGCAGACACGCGCGGCGGGGGGACGGACGTGGCGCTCGATCCTGGAAGGGGTGCAATTCCTCTGGAAGTCGCAGGTGTTGCTGGCGGCGATCACCCTCGATCTCTTCGCGGTGCTGTTAGGCGGCGCGGTGACGCTGCTGCCGATCTTCGCGCGGGATATCCTGCACGTCGGGCCGCTCGGTCTGGGCTGGTTGCAGGGGGCGTCGTCGATCGGCTCGGTCTCGATGGCACTCTTCCTGGCGCATCGCCCGGCCTTCACTCGCGCGGGGCGGACGCTGCTGCTGGCGGTCGGCGCGTTCGGGCTGGTGACGATCGTCTTTGGGCTGTCGCGCTCATTCCTCCTCTCGTTCGCGATGCTCCTCTGCCTCGGCGCACTGGACAATATCAGCGTCGTCATTCGCAGCACGTTGCTGCTGGTGCGGACGCCGGATGAATTGCGCGGGCGGGTCGGCGCGGTGAACTCCCTCTTCATCGGCACCTCGAATCAGCTCGGCGGGTTCGAATCGGGGTTGGCGGCGCAGTTCTTCGGGCCGGTCGCGGCGGTCGTCGGCGGCGGGATCGGCACGATCCTGGTGGTGATCATGGTCGCGCGTTACTGGCCGGAGATGCGGGAGTTGCGGACGTTGCGAGAGCCGGAGGCGGAGGCGATGCCCGAACCGGAACGGGCGGTGGTGGGGGTGGCGGGGTAGCGGGGGGATAGGGGACAGGGATTAGGGGATAGGGGCCAGGGATTAAGGGATAGGGGCCAGGGATTAATGGAAGCTGACTCTTTACGGCGGTAATCGATAGGCGGCGGGCGTGGGTAACGCCGATTGAAATCGGCGCTAAGTGGCCTGTGGGCCACGAAGCCTACTGAAGTAGGCTAGGTTCAGCGTCGACGCAATAGTTATCGCATAGCAAAGATTCGGCAGCGAACCCAGTCCAATGCCTTGGACTTTGTGGCCCGCAGGCCACCTAGTGCCGATTTATGGCGATGGCGAACTTATTGACCCTATCCTCAGTCCACGGAGGCGGACTTCGTGGCGGTGCCTTCAGCTGGGCCTTGGGGCCAATGGTATCCCACGTCAATGGGGCAGTTAAGTTCGCCACCGCCATAAATCGACGGCCCCGGCGCGTCCAGATCACCCCTCTCGTTACAACCCATTACGCTCGGTCCTGTCCACCCGCGCTCGCTATGATGCCCATTCACCTACGGTATTTTTCGCGCATCCATTTGCCCCCCTCTTCCCTGTTGCCCTCCGATTTTCTGCGAACGGCGGCGCTTTTTCGCCCCTCACCCGTGCGGAACCACCGCCCACCAGCCCCGTTCTACGAGTGTTACCCAGGGAGACAATGGGTTGTTGTAGCGGGAGAGCGGGACGATGCGCTGGTGGCGGATGACGATTGTGGCGTTGCTGATCGTAGTGGGTGTGGGGCGGGTGCCGGGGGCAGCGGCGATCGGCTCCTGGACGACGACGGCACCGCCACCAGAGGGGGCGGGGACCAGTCCCGGTGATCTGACAGTCCTGCCCGATGGGCGGGTGCTGCTGCTGCGGTTCGGGATCTTCCCGACGGGTGTACGCGAGGTCGCGGCCCTCTACGATCCGGCTAGCGCGAGTTGGACGACGGTCCCGGCCCCGGATGTATCGCAGGCCTCCGACGCACCGGTCGTGCTGCGCGATGGACAGGTGCTCGTCAGCGGCGGGGCGTCGGATGACAGCAGCACGACCGAGTACGCTTACTTGGCAGGCGGCGCACAACTCTACAACCCGGCGAAGAATAGTTGGACGCCGACCGGCGCGCTGGTGCAGGCGCGCGCCGCGCACACCGCGACCATCCTCAACGATGGCTCGGTCCTGATCGTCGGCGGGCAGACCGGCACCCGGTACGGCGAGCATCAGGGGCTGGCGAGCGCCGAGCAGTACGATCCGACATCCGGGAAATGGTCGCTGACCGGTTCCCTGGCCGGGCCGCGTACCGGGCACACCGCCACGCTGCTGCGCGATGGCCGGGTGCTGGTGGTTGGTGGTAAGGGCAGCGAGCAAGTCTCGCCGTCCGAGCGCTATGTCTCCACCGCCGAACTCTATGACCCCACGACCGGGCGCTGGTCCCTCGCCGCCGTGCCGCTGTGGACGCACGGCGCGGGGGCCAGCGCGACCCTGCTGGCCGATGGCCGGGTACTGGTGGCTGGTGGGGATGCGACAAGTGGCAGTAGGCCGACCTCCCTAATCGTGGCCGAGATCTACGATCCGGTCAAGAATAGTTGGACCACGATTGCGTCGCTGCGCCAGGGCATCGCGCGGCACTCAGCGCTCCTGCTGCCGGATGGCCGGGTCTTCATCGCCGGGGCTAGCAGCAGTCTGCAGAGCCAGATCTACGACCCGGCACGGGATCTCTGGACACTCGACGCGCCCTCGCCGATCTACAGCGGTGTCGCCACCCTCCTCCGCGATGGGCGAGTGTTCCTGGTCAGTTATAACGGCGCGGCGCTCTACACCGCGACACCCGCCGCGCCCACCTGTTTCCCCGAGACCGGCAAGTGTATTTCCGGGCCGTTCCTGGCCTACTGGCAGGCGCACGGCGGGCTGGCGATCAACGGGTATCCGCTGAGCGCTGAGCAGGTCAAGGTCCTGGAGGATGGGCAGGCGTACACGGTGCAATATTTCGAGCGCAGCCGCCTCGAATATCACCCGGAGACCGGCGACCCACAATATCAGGTCTTGCTCGGGCAGTTTGGGCGGCGGATGCTCAGCGTCGCCTACGGTGGGTACCTCAACTATACCGGCTATCTGGATGCGACCAAGCCTGCCGCGCCGCTCGCTGGGGCCGCCTATTTCCCCGAGACCGGGCACAACCTGAGCGGGCGGTTCCGCGCCTACTGGGAGGACAATGGCGGGCTGGCGCAGTTCGGCCTGCCGCTGACCGAGGAGCGGTTCGACGGCCTCTCCACGATCCCTGGCGTCACTTGTTGCCAGACGCAATATTTCGAGCGGGCGCGGTTCGAGTACCACCCGGAGCATGACGGGACGCCGTTCGAGGTCTTGCTCGGCCAGTTCGGGCGGCAGATCATGGCCGATAACGCCCAACTGCGCGGCGAGTTCGGGCGACTCTACGCCGCCGAGTCGCGCGTGCGCGAACGGTTGGGTGCGCCGCGCGGCCCGCAGGTCGCCGTCCCCGGCGCGGTCCAGCCGTTCGAGAGCGGGCTGATGATCTGGCGCGGCGATCTGAAGGAGATCTTCGTCTTCGTCGGCACGCAGACCGGGGGCGACCTGGCGATCGGGATGCAGGGCTCCAGCAGCAACGTGACCTGGGCCGATACCTGGGCGGAGGGGCAGGACCCGGGCGGCGGCGCGGCCCCGGTCGCCGGGCGCTTCCTGCCCAAGCGCGGCTTCGGCAAACTCTGGCGTGAGCAAGGGTTCCGCAACAGCCTCGGCTACGCGACGACCGCCGATGAGCAGCCCTACACGATGACGATCCAGGAATTCGCGGCGGGTTGGCTCCTCACCACCGAGGGACCGGGCGGGCGCACCATCTACGCGATCTATCTCCAGGCGGTCGGCAGCCACGGTGCGAACCGGGTTGGCATCTACGAGCGCGTCGAGGCGCGGTAAGCGCGGGCACGGTGCCTGGCGCGAGGGGGACGGATGGGTCGCTGGTGGCGTGTAGCACTCGTGTCGATACTCTTGCTGGTCGGGGTGATCGCTGGTGGGGGACATATCCCTAGTGTCGGGGCGGTCGGGGCGTGGCGTGATGCCGCGCCGCTGCGGCAGGCGCAGACGGTACAGGGTCTCACCGTGTTGGCCGATGGACGGGCGCTGGCGGCGGGGGCATTCCCGGTGGCGGGCCGCGCCCCGGCGACCACGGCAGAACTCTATGATCCGCGCGACGATCGCTGGACGGTGCGGACGCCGCTGCCGTTCATCAGCGGCCAGGGCTTCGCCGTGCCACCCGCCGTCACCCTCCTGGCCGATGGGCGGCTCCTCTACAGCGGCGGCCAGACGTTCAGCCGGGGCGGCGTCTTCACCGAAACTCAAATCTACGACCCGCTGACGGACGGCTGGTCGCGCGGGGCGGCGCTGGGGACGGCACGGAGCCACCACGCCGCCGTGCGCCTGCGCGATGGGACGGTCCTGGCGCTCGGCGGGTTTACCACGGCGGCGATCAATGGCACCGCGCGGACTGCGACCGTCGAGCGCTACGCCCCCAACGCCGATCGGTGGTCGCCCGTCGCGCCGCTCCTGGCACCGCGCGCCGATCTCGCGGCGATCGCCCTGCCCGATGGCCGCGTGCTGGTCCTCGGCGGCTCTCGCGATGGGGACAGTCCGGCCACGACGACAGAACTCTACGACCCGCGCACCGACCGCTGGACGAGCGCCGCGCCGCTGCCCGCCTCGGTCATTGGCGGTATCGCGTTGCTGGTCGGTCAGCAGGTGTGGGTGGTCGCCGCCGGGGTCGCGGCATACTACGAGCCGTTGACCGATACGTGGACGCTCACCGGCCCGAAGCAGACCACCGCGCACGCCACGGCCACCGTGCGGGGCGATTATCGGGTGCTGGTAACCGGCAACAGCGAGACCGAGTCGTACGATCCGGGCAGTGGCCGCTGGCTGCGCGAGGCCCCGCTCGGCGTTGTCCGCACGCAGCCGCTCGCCGTGCCGCTCCTCGATGGGCGCGTACTGATCGTCGGTGGCGATCCGCGTACCGTTCCGCCGTCCAGTAACTCTGCCCTCCCGCCGCCGCCGCCGCCGACGGCAGCGTTGTACTCCTTCAGCCCGGAGTCAGCGGCCTGTTTCGCGGAGACCGGCTTCTGTGTGCGCGGGCGCTTCCTCGAGTACTGGCAGGCCAACGGCGGCCTCGCGCGCAATGGCTTCCCGCTCGGCGATGAGCGGATCGAGATCCTGGAAGACGGCCAGCCGTATACCGTCCAGTATTTCGAGCGGGTGCGCCTCGAATACCACCCGGAGAACGCCGCGCCGTACGATGTGCTGATTGGCCAGTTCGGGCGGCGGAGCCATCCCGCCGATCCGGGTGTTGCGCGGCTCGACGGCGCACGCTTCTTTCCCGAGACGGGGCATAATCTGGATGGCTTGTTCCGTGACTACTGGGAGGCAAATGGCGGGCTGGCGCAGTTCGGCTACCCGCTCACCGAGGAATACCGCGATGTGCTGCGCGAGGATGGCACGGCGTACACGGTGCAGTATTTCGAGCGGGCGCGGCTGGAATATCACCCGGAGAATGCCGCGCCATACGACGTGCTGCTCGGCCAGTTCGGGCGGCAGATCCTGGCGGAGAACGAGCGCCTGACGGGGAATTTTCTCGCCCTCTACATCCAGAACGAGGCGGTGCGAGCGCGACTCGGCGTGCCGAATACCCCGCAGGTGCAGTTGCCCGGCGCGACCCAGACGTTCGAGCGGGGCCGGATGCTCTATCTCGGCGCGACGACCAATCCCGTCGCGGAGCGGATCTATGTCCTCTGTGGCGACCCGCTGGCTGGCGTGCTGGTGACCGGCAGTGGCCGTCGGCCGGACTTTATGGATACCTGGGCGGAAGGCCAGGACCCCGGTGGTGGTCCCGCCCCGATCCCTGGCCTCTTCCTGCCGCAACGCGGCTTCGGCAAGGTCTGGCGCGACTATCCGCCGGTGCGCGAGTGTATTGGCTACGCCCGCACCCCCGCCGAAGCGGCGGCAACCCTGACCGTGCAACAGTTCGAGCATGGCCTGATGGTCGGCGTGGACTCGCCCGAGGGCCGGGTGATCTACGTGATCGGCGCGGCAGCGTATCAGGATGCTCCGGCCAGGGGGACATACGAGCGCTACGCCGATCCGGGCCGGTGAAGTGTGGGCAAGGCAATGGCCGGGGCGCGCCAGCAGAGTCGAGCATTCAGGGGAAGCTGGTAGGGGCGGTGCACCGACCCGCCCGGCTGAGGAGGCCGATAGGTTGTGCCGCCGCTAACCGTGCTATGGTGACAGCTGGCAACATTCACGGACGCTACGCCGCCGCCAGCCGGGCGGTCGGTGCCCCGCCCTTAACAGTGGTAATGCCGCTGTCTTGACCTGTTGCTCCCTCGGCACTACTCGCCAACGGTCCGCAGAGTCGGTATCCTTGCTCGAACGATGCGAAGATCGATGCACCGCCACGGGAAAACGGGCGACGGAGCGAAGGGGAGAGCCGGATGCGCTGGTGGCGGGTAGTGGCGGCGGTGGTCGTGGTCGTGGCGGGCGCGGTGTCGACGCCGACTGCGCGGGCGGCGGGGCAGTGGACGCCGGGGGCGGCGCTCGGCTGGGCGCGGCAGTTCCACGCGGCGACGACGCTGGCCGATGGATCGGTGCTGATCGTCGGCGGTGCGGGCAAGGAGGGGGAGCGCGGGGCGTTCGCCGAGGCGCTGGCCGCGACCGAACGGTACGATCCTGTCACCGGGCGCTGGACTGCCGCTGCGCCGTTGCTGACGCCGCGCGCCTTCGCCAGCGCCACGACGTTGCGCGATGGGTCGGTGCTGGTCGTCGGCGGGCGTGGCGCGGCGGTTGATGACACCGCGCGGTCGGCGGAACGCTATGACCCCGCCGCGAACCGCTGGACTGCCGTGGCCTCCTTGCGCGAGGGCCGGATCGAGCACACCGCGACATTGCTCCCCGATGGGACGGTGCTGGTCATCGGCGGCGGCGGCCACAGCGGCGCTGGTACGACGATCGCCGAGCGCTACGATCTGCTCACCGATCGCTGGACCGTGACCGCCCCGCCCCTGCGCGAGCGCCGCAAGGGGCAAACGGCGACCCTGCTGCCGAACGGTAAGGTGCTGGTGACGGGCGGGATCCCCGCGCCGCTGCCGGGGTGCGAGTCGGGGGCCGCCTGTACCGCCGGGGCGACCAGCGCTGCGGAACTCTACGACCCCGCCGCCGATCGCTGGACCGCCGTCGCGCCGTTGCCGGTCGCGCACGCCGAACACACCGCGACCCTGTTGCGCGATGGCCGAGTGCTGATCGTCGGTGGGCAGACGGCGGAGATCTATGATCCGGCGACCGATCGCTGGGCAACGACCCCGGAACGGGCCAGCGCGATGCTGCACTTCAACCACACCGCGACCCTGCTGCGCGACGGGACGGTCCTCGTGGTCGGCGGCTTCGTGGCGGGCAGACCGGAGGGGCAGACGGTCGAGCGGTACGATCCGGTCGCCGCGCGCTGGACGATCGTCGCGCCGCTGACGATCGGGCGGGTCTACCACACCGCGACGCTGTTGCTCGGTGACCGCGTGCTGGTCGCCGGGGGACACGGGCCAATCGCCTCGACCGAACTGTTTGGCGACGATGGTGCGCCGAGTGTCTCCTGCTTCACGCAGACCGGCCAATGTCTGCGCGGGCGCTTCTTGCAGTACTGGCGCGAGCACGGCGGGCTGGCGATCAACGGCTATCCGATCAGCGACGAGCGGGTCGAGAAATTGGAAGATGGCAAGGAATACACCGTGCAGTACTTCGAGCGGGTGCGCCTCGAATATCACCCCGAGAATGCCGCGCCGAACGATGTCCTGCTCGGCCAGTTCGGGCGACGAATCCACCCCGCCGACCCGCCTGTCCCCCGCCCGAGCGGCCCGATGGTGCAGGACGGCTATTACTTCCCGGAAACCGGTCACTACGTCGGCGGCCTCTTCTTCAACTTCTGGTACACGCAGGGCGGGCTGGCGCAGTTCGGCTACCCGCTCTCCGAGGCGTTCACGGAGCGGTTGGAGGACGGCAAGACCTACACCGTGCAGTACTTCGAGCGTGCGCGCCTGGAGGCCCACCCGGAGAACCCGCCGCCGTACGATGTGCTGCTCGGGCAGTTCGGGCGGCGGATTTTGGCGGAAGGGGTGCGGTGAGGGGGCTTGCGCCGACGTTTGAGGGGTGTGGCGAATGCGGTTGCCCCGTAGTCGTGGGGGTGCCGGTGGGCGTGGGAGGCCGGTGGGCGTGGGGGTGCCGGTGGGCTGAGGCCCCGGCTGAAGGCTGCGGCCACGAAGCCCCTCTACAGGGGCTGGGTTCGTTAACGGCGCGTCGCCTAATAATGCGCCATTGCCGCGCAACAATTCCAGTCCACGGAGGTGGACTTCGTGGTCGCAGCCTTCAGCCGGGGCCTCAGCCCACCGGCACCCCCACGCCCACGCCGATGGGGCGCAATTGCCGTCAGGCTGCCGTTCTCCCGCTTCGCACAACACCAACCGCTGCACCTGTTCCTTGCGACATGCAGCGAGTTGTTGTCAGGAGGGCAGGCGTCGCACGAACCCGGCCCCCCTGGCGTATACTCGCGCGGGTCAGCGATGATGCGACAGGTTCACGATGAGGAGAAAGTCATGGCCGAGGGGCAGCTACGGCAGGTCGGGATCCTGATCTTCGATGGGGTGGAAGTGCTCGACTTCTGCGGGCCATTCGAGGTCTTCTCGGTGGCGCGGCGACCGGGCGAGAACAGCGAAGAACAACGTCTCTTTAATGTCCGCACGATCGCGGAGGAGCGCCGCACGATCCGCACTACGGGCGGGCTGCTGGTGGAACCGCACCTCGCGATCAACGACGGCGACGCCGAGACGCACTTCGATCTCCTGGTGGTGCCGGGTGGGCAGGGAACCCGCCGCGAACGCCTGAACGCGCCCTTGCTCGACTGGATCGCGGCGCAGGATCGCCAGACCGAGCTGACGACGAGTGTCTGCACCGGCGCGTTCCTGCTGGCCGAGCGCGGCATCCTCGATGGCAAGCGGGCGACGACCCATTGGGCCAGCGTCGGCTGGATGCGCGACCAGTACCCCGCCGTGACGATGCTCGATGACGTCCGCTACGTCGATGAAGGTCGCGTCGTCACCTCCGCCGGGATCTCGGCCGGGATCGACATGAGCCTCCATGTCGTCAGCCGCCTCCACGGCGAGGAAACGGCGGCGTGGACGGCGCGGCGGATGGAGTACGATTGGAAGAAGTCGTGAGTTGTGAGTCGTGAGAGAAGGACGTGCTTGTTGAGGAGCCATCGCCAACAGCGAACCTTCTCACGACTCACGACTCACGACTCGCCCGGAGGCCCCGCATGGACCGTTTTTGCCCCGCGTGTGGCGGGGAGCTAGCGCTGCGGCAGTTGGCGACGCACGAGCGGGCGCGGCAGGTTTGCACGCGATGTGAGCGCGTCCATTACTGCAACGCGAAGCCGTGTTCGGAAGTGCTGGTTGTGCGCGATAGGCGGGTGCTGCTGGTGCGGCGGGCGATCGCGCCGGGGCAGGGGAAGTGGGACATTCCTGGTGGTTTCCTCGAAGCCGATGAGCACCCGGAGGCGGGCGCGCTCCGCGAGTTGCGCGAGGAGACCGGGCTGGCGATCGCGATCACCGGCCTGCTGGGGATCTATCTCGACGGCTATTTCTACGATGCGCCCGGTGGCGGCGAGACGACGCTAAATCTCTGCTACCTGGCGACGGCGACCGGCGAGCCGCAGGCGGGCGACGACGCGGCGGTCGGCTGGTTCGCGCCGGACGAGTTACCGGGTGCAGAGGAGATCGAGTTCCGGCATCAGCTGCAAGTCTTCGAGGATTGGCGGCGGATGCTGGGGGCCGGACAGTAGATGGCTATGGTCTTCTCTACTTAACGCTGCGCGACCGCCATCGCCCGACTGCCTGCTTCGCCTGGGCGAATGTCTTCATACCGTTGCCCGTCAACAGCGGGGTATATTTGACGTGGAAGTCGCTCCCAGCATTAAGGAGTAGCGAAACCTTTTTCCACTGATTATCCGCGTGACGTGGTGGCACTCGGAAATACAAGCCCATATTTATCATCGGCTGAGCGCATTCCGGGCACTTTACCAATGTTCGGCCACGCCCTGCTTCACGCTCCGGCGACAGGCGAAACAGACATAATTTATCTTGCCCCCGGTGCCATGCAGAGATCTGAATTTTTCCCAGGATTGATACTTACCCATATCGATTTACCTTGACTTCTGAGTATGGCCTTTTGCGCGCTCTAATCTCTCAAGCCGCTGCTTCAATGTATTGCAGAAATAGATAGCAAAGGTGGTCCCGGTGATCGGGATGATGAGCAGGGTCGTTGCGTCGGTAATGTAATCGAAATTCATGGCGCATCCTTTGGCGGTGGTAGCGCAAAATCAGGTGCAGAATAAGGTTTATGCGCGAGGCGCTGTCGACGCTGGCTGGCGGCTGAAGCCGCGCCTTGCGGGCGCTCACGCGCCACAAAGCCCACCCTCGTGGGCTGAGACTATTGTGGAGCAATGGCCTTTTTCAGGCACCGCGCAGTTAATGAACCCAGCCGCCGCAGGGCGGCTTTGTGGCCCGCAGGCCCGCGAGGCCGGGTGCCCTCTGGGCGATTCAGCCGCCAGCCAACAGCGACTCGCGCATAAACCCTCACGCCACGTCGCGCAGGCGGATGGCGAGGGCGGTGATCGCGGTGAAGATCGCGAGGTAGACAATCAGGATGAGGGTGGCGCGTTCGGGCGGGATGGTGCTGCCGCCACCGCTGAAGTAGCTGCTGAGCGCCCCGGCATTCGCGCCGAGCAGGACATTTCTTAACTGATTCGCCTGCTCGACGAAGAGGGCGACCCCGCTGACGACCGATTCCAGCACTAGCGCGTAGATTAGCCCCAGGCCGATCGCCAGGGCGGAACTCCGCAGGACGGTGGCGATGGCGACGCCGAACATTGTCCAGACGGCCAGGATCAGCCACCCCGCGCCGAGTCCCTTCACCAGTTCGAGCGCCGAGGGCGGGGTGAGCGCCGCTCCCTGCAACGCTCCGCTGATCAGGCTGCCGATCAGGCCGAGCAGGAGTACGCCAGCGCTGAAGATCAGCAGAAGCGGGGCAAGGGCCAGGAGCTTGCCCCCGATCAGGGCAAGGCGACCGGGCCGCTGGGTCAGGATCGTCTTCAGGGTGCCCCAGCTATATTCGCCGCCGATCGTCAGCGCCCCCAAAATCAGCCCGATCGGGCCGCCGAAGGTACTCAGGAGCGGGATCACCTGCGACACCATCACGTTCGGCAGGATCCCTTCGCGCAGACTCTGGGCCGCGATATTCTGGGTGGGATCCTGGGCACCTGTCGCGCTCCGTTCGATGATCACGATCGCCACCCCGATCAGGATATAGCCGATCGTCAGGATCCCGAAGCAGAGGAGGATGCCGAGGACCCAGATGGCGGGGCGGCGGGTCAGCTTCAGCCACTCGGCGCGATAGCTGCCGATGACCAGGGTAAGCGGATTCATCGGCGGGCCTCCTGTGGGGCGGTTAGGGCGGGCGGGGCGGGCGGCTCGGGCGGTTGCCCCGCAGGGTGCGGCTCTTCGGTGAGGTGCAGGAAGACCGCTTCGAGCGAATCCTGAATGGGGCGCAGTTCGCTGACCGCGACCCCCGCGCCGACCAGGGCGGCGTTGATCGCGGCGGCGCGCTCGGGCGCGACGCTGAGACGCAGGGCACCGTCATCGACGCGCACGCTGGTGACACCCGGCAAGCCGCTGGCGACCCGCTCGGCCTGATCGAGCGGCGTCGCGCGGACGAGCAACGCACCGGGGCCGCGCAGGGCCTCGACGGAATCTTCGGCGATCAGGCGACCCTCCTGGATCACGCAGGCACGGTCGCAGATCTGCTCGATCTCGCCCAGCAGGTGACTGGAGAGGAGGATCGTCCGCTCGCCTTGCCCGAGGCGGCGGATGAGGGCGCGCATATCGGCCATCCCGCGCGGGTCGAGGCCGTTCGTCGGCTCGTCGAGGATCAGCAGCGCGGGGTCTTTCAGCAACGCCCCGGCGACGCCGAGGCGCTGCTTCATCCCGAGCGAATAGGTCGAGAATTTGTCGTCGGCGCGGTCGGCGAGGTCGCCCGTCGCCAGCACGTCGGTCACGCGCCCATCCTCCACCCCGGAATAGCGGGCGAGGGTGCGCAGATTCTGCCGCCCGGAGAGGTAGGGGTAGAAGGCGGGCGATTCGACCAGCGCGCCGATGCGGGCGAGGCCGACGGGGTCGCCGGGGGCCGCGCCGAGGACGGTCGCCTCGCCGCGCGTCGGCTTGATCAGGCCCAGCAGCATCCGCAGGGTTGTCGTCTTCCCCGCGCCGTTGGGGCCGAGGAAGCCATAGACCTCGCCGCGCCCGATCGTCAGGCTGATCCCCTCGACGGCGGCGCGGCTGCCGTACCGTTTGGTCAGGTCACGGGTAACGATGTATGGCTCGGCATTGTGGTTGCGGGGCATCGGTGACTCCTTCGGGAAGGGACGGTGCGGGGACGATTAAACGCAGAGACGCAGAGGTGAGGGAGCGCCGCAGCGCAGAACGAGAGCAATGGTTCAGTCTCGCTGCGGGCTCTTGCTGGCTCGGCGGCTCGGCGTTTGTCCGTCATCGCGCCCGCTCACGCCCCCATTGCGCCCGCTCACGCCCTCATTGCGGGCCGCGGGCGACCATTTCGCCCGGCAATGATACACCACCAATCCCTGCGCCTCGTGTGCGCGACCATTGACACGACGCCGCAACCCTGCTGCGGATCGGACGACAGTTGCGTACACTTGTCCCGGTGGGTGGACGCCGCATACTGACGCAGAACGGGTAGGCGAAGGACGCGGCCTGCGGCCCGCGTTGCCACGACAAGCTTGCCGCCGGAACACCTGGGGCGCGATCAGGGAGACGCGGGCGGCGGGCCGCCGAGGAGTCGAAGAGCTTGATGCGGATCGAGGAAACGATCGATCTTGCCGCCGCGCGGACGCCCGAGGCGGTCGCGCTCCGCTGCGGCAGCCGGAGTTGGACCTATGGCGCGTTGCGGGCGGAACGCGACCGCCGCGCCGGGATCCTGATCGAAGGCGGCTTGCGTGTCGGCGAGCGGGTCGTCACCGCCGAGCGGGTCACCGATGACTACGTCATCACCATCCTGGCCTGTGGCCGGGCGGGTCTGGTCGTCGCCGGGCTGTCGTCGCTCCTGACGGCGACGGAACTGACCGAGTTGACCGCGCGGATCGCGCCGTGCCTCGCGCTCACCGAGAGTGGCGTGGCGTATCCCGGCCTGTCCGCGCCGCGCAGATACTGTTGGGAAAAGTTGGGTGGTGGAGGACTGAGCTGAGGGGGGCGACTATGGTAGGGTGTTGCGCAGTCGGCTGAGCACGGTGGTTCGGTCGA